>Ga0233437_1000563_pt1 | contig 82361 bp, 81 predicted proteins | sample SI_122_August201_FD_182714 | JGI IMG/M metagenome (GOLD analysis project Ga0233437, IMG submission 182714) | Seawater microbial communities from Saanich Inlet, British Columbia, Canada - SI_122_August2016_200_MG | ecosystem: Environmental > Aquatic > Marine > Inlet | place: Canada: British... | reverse complement strand
GCAGGGAGACGAAGCAAAGTTTAAAAAATCCTTTAAAGGCGGGGCCGGTGCGGTGTTTATCGATGAAGTCGAATTCGACGACAGTGCCCAGGCATACCTGGTTCAGATTTCCGTACCGGTAAAAGACGGCGGCAAGGTCATCGGCGCCATCACCTTCGGTATCGATGTGGACAAGGTCGAATAGACGGTTTTACCAGGACGGTTCAGGCCATGATCGGAAGGGGGGTGCCGCAACACTCCCCTATCTTAAAAGAAAAATAGTGAACGGATCTATAGGGGGCGGGATAAATGAAGTTATTTAAAAATCTTAAGATACGGGCAAAGCTGACACTCGGCTTTAGCGTGATGATTCTGTTTATGGTGGGGATCGGTTTTAACGGGTACTGGAGTGCGAAAAAAATAAACGCCATTGTCGAAGATTCGACCCAGGTCAACATGCCGATTCTCGACTACCTGCTCCAGACCGACCGGGATCTTCAGCAGCTTCTGGTGGCCGAGCGGTCCATGATATTTGCAAACGCCAAATCGGATCTCTTTAAAACCCTGGTTCAAGAGTATGACGAGAACCTGAAGCAGGCCGAAGAGCGGTTCAGCAAGTTTAAGGCCCTTGTGGAAAGCGAAGATGCCAAGGCGATTATTCCAAAGTTTGAAAAGGCGCAAAAAGAATGGAAGGAGATCTCAAGAAGGGTCGTCGACGGCCGTGTTGCAGACACCCGGGAGGGAAGACGGGAAGCGCTTGACTTGACCCTGACCCTGGCCAAGGAAAAATTCGATGAGATGCGCGGCTATATCGATCAGATGACCGAGGCCAGTTTCGCCAATTTTGAAAAGGAGGCGGAAATCGGGGCGGCCACCCAGAAAAAAACCGTATTTTCCATCATCCTGGTGACCGGTATCGGCATGCTTGTGGGGATGCTCCTTTCCTGGCTGATCAGCAAGGGCATCACCAAACCGGTAAACGATGCGGTGGCCGGACTTAAAGACATCGCCGAAGGTGAAGGGGACCTGACCACCCGGTTAAACGTTGTTTCAAACGACGAGGTCGGCGAGCTTGCCAAATGGTTTAACACCTTTATGGAAAAGCTCCAGAACGTTATAAAAGATGTGGTGAACAACACCGAGACCATCAGCTCATCTTCGGCGGAGCTTTCCGCGATTTCAGAGCAGATGTCTTCGGGCGCCGAAGAGACCTCCACAAAGACCAATGCGGCTGCTGTGGCTACAGAAGAGATGAATGCCACCATGAACACCATCGCCTCAACCATGGAGGAGGCCTCCACCAACATCGGCATGGTGGCGTCTGCTGCCGAACAGATGGCCTCATCCATCAACGAGATCGCCCAGAACTCGGAAAAGGCCAGCAGCATCACCGGTGGCGCCGTGACCCTGGCAAAAAATTCCTCGGATCGTGTGGAAGGGCTCGGAAAGTCCGCCCAGGAGATCAGCAAGGTGACCGAGACCATTACCGAAATATCCGAGCAGACAAACCTCCTGGCACTCAATGCCACCATCGAAGCGGCCCGTGCGGGAGAGGCCGGCAAGGGCTTTGCGGTTGTGGCCAATGAGATAAAGGAGCTGGCCCGACAGACCGCTGAGGCCACGAATGAAATCAGCAAACGGATCGAAGGGATCCAGGATTCCATTTCCGGCACCATTACCGACATCGAACAGGTCCCGAAGGTGATCAATGAGGTCAATGAGATCGTGTCCACCATCGCCACTGCGGTTGAAGAACAGTCCGTTACCACCAAAGAGATCGCAACCAATGTGACACAGGCCTCACAGGGTGTTCAGGAGGTGACGGAAAACGTCGCCCAGAGCTCCACGGTGAGTGCGGATCTTTCAAGAGAGGTGTCCGAGGTGAACCATGCCTCCGGAGAGATTGCCAGCAGCAGCGCCCAGGTGAACTTAAGTGCGGTGGATCTGTCCAAGGTTTCCGAACACCTGAAGTCTCTGGTGGGGCAGTTTAAGGTTTAGCGGAAAGAACCGATACATACTTAACAACGGAGATTCTAAAAAATGGCACAAGCGTCGGAAATGAAAGGAAACGGCAAGGTCGTAGATCTCGCCACCTTCTATGCGGGAGAAGCGCTCTGCGGCATGGACATATTAAAGATCCAGGAGATCAACAAGCTCCTGGACATGACACCGGTGCCCCAGGCGCCGGAATATGTCAAGGGGATCCTGAACCTGCGGGGTCAAATTGTCACCGTGATCGACCTCTGTAGAAAACTCGGGCTGCCGGAAATCCGGATCAACCAGGAGGAGAACCGGAACATCATCGTCAATTCCGAAAACGAGTATGTGGGACTCCTTGTGGAGCGGATCAGCGATGTGGTCCGGGCGGATCTGGATGAGGTACAGGCACCGCCGGCAAATATCGGCGGTGTCCAGGGCAAGTATTTTGAAGGTGTTTACAAGACCGATAACAGCCTGATCGGGATACTGAATGCCGAAGAAGTTCTTCGGACCCATAAAGAGGAACATTAACGGAATCGGTTACGAAAATGACCCACGATAATCCTCTCAGAGTGCTGGTGGTGGACGACACCGTTATCTATCGAAAGATCGTCTCCGATGTTCTGTCCGAAGTCCCCGGTATTGAGGTGGTGGGAACGGCCTTTAACGGCAAATCCGCCATGGCCAGAATCGCCACCCTAAAACCGGATCTTCTCACCCTGGACATCGAGATGCCGGAAATGAATGGGCTCGAAACCCTTGAACGCCTGCAGACAGCGGCCCCGGATGTGGGGGCCATCATGCTCAGCAGCCTGACCCGAGAGGGCGGCGAGATGACCATGAAGGCGCTGGAGCTGGGGGCTTTTGATTTTATCCCCAAACCGCAGAACGGCAGCATGGAGGAGAACACCCAGGCGGTACGCAAAGCCCTTGTCCCCATGCTCAAAGCCTTTTCAAGGCATCGGGAAATAAAGACCATTCTGAGGGGGAAATATCGAGACAAGGGGGTAAAAAGCCTGTATCCGCCAACGGCCGCAGCCCGTGTCCGGAGAAGCGTTTCACCGGGCCGAAAGGAGAAAGCGGCGGTGATCGGTATCGGCATTTCCACCGGCGGGCCCAACGCCCTGGCCAAGATGCTGCCGAAACTCCCGGGCAATTTAAACGTCCCCATATTGATCGTACAGCATATGCCGCCGGTTTTTACCCAGTCATTGGCGAAAAGTCTCGATGCAAAATGTGCCATCACCGTAAAAGAGGCGGTTGACGGTGAATCCCTGGCGCCGAATACGGCCTATATCGCACCGGGCGGATATCAGATGAAAATCGCAGCCGGCGGCGATGGAAAGAACCGGGTGATCCGGGTGACGGACGATCCGCCGGAAAACAGCTGCAAGCCCGCAGTGGATTATCTTTTTAGATCCATTGCGCATCACTATGTGGGGCGATCGACCGGGGTCATCATGACGGGGATGGGAACAGACGGGACCCTGGGGCTCAAACTGATGAAGCGGAACGGGGCTGCGGTAATCGCCCAGAGCGAGGAGACGTGTATCGTCTACGGCATGCCCAAGGGGCCTGTCGAGGACGGGATCGTCGATACCATTGCTCCGCTGGAACATATCGCGGAAGAAATTTGTCGAACGGTGAAATGATAGTGTTGAACGGTTGAGTTGTTTAGAAGCCTCTATTTTCAACGGCAGCAACAATCTCACGACCGGATTACGAAGCAACGACTCAACCACAGGTTCTCATGATAAAAATAACGGCTGATGAAATCAAATTTTTTGTTCAGTATATATACAACGTGTCCGGAGTCCTTCTTGACGAAAGTAAGGCCTATCTTATGGAATCCCGGCTGGCCGGGCTGCTGCAGGAATACGGGTGCAAATCGTTTATGCAGCTATACCAAAAGACAATGGCCGATCGCGGGAAGACACTCGAACGGAAAATAATCGATGCCATTACCACCAATGAGACACTTTTTTTCCGGGATCAGTCGCCTTTTGAAATGCTGCGCCACAAAATTTTACCGGATCTTATCGATAAGAAGGCCTCAGGTGCCGGACCCATGCCGCTGCCGATCCGGATCTGGAGCGCAGCCTGCTCCACCGGGCAAGAGGTCTACAGTATTGCCATGGTTCTTAAGGAGATACTGGGGGATTTACAGAAATACAATATCAGTTTGCTCGGTACCGATATTTCGGATGCTGCCGTCACCAGCGCAAGTTATGGGCATTACAGACAGTTTGAAATCGAACGGGGGCTTCCGGCGGATAAACTGGCAAGATATTTTGAACGCAACGGATCGGGCTGGAAGGTAAAAGACGAAATAAGGGCCATGGCGGTATTTAAGCGGTTGAATCTCCTGCAGCCCCTAAACGGGATCGGAAAGTTCGATATTGTTTTTTGCAGAAATGTCAGCATTTACTTCGGGCAGAAAGACCGGAAAGCGCTTTTTGAGAAGATTGCCGATGTCATGGACAGACACAGCGTTTTGATCATCGGCTCCAGTGAGACCCTGCTGGGAGTGACCCCCCGACTCCAGCCCAAACAGCATGTAAGGAGTATTTTTTACCAGCTGGCAGATGAATAAAATGCGCGATCTATCTTTTAAAATCTATGATCAGGAGAACTGAGAATGCGACAGGAAAGTACTGCACTGGCAGATATCGAAGCGAAGTTAAAGAATGGCGATATTACCTTGAGCGGAATGGAAGATGTCGTCCAGAAGCTCGAACAGATTAACTTTTTCGAGGCGTTGACCAATGAATTTACCGGAAAGATAAAAAACATTGCCCAGGAACTGATCGATTTTAGAAGGGATCTCCAGGATAAAATCGAACCGGGCATCGTGGCCATGGCGTCCCAGGATATCCCCGAGGCGAGCCACCAGTTGGAGGGCATCAATGAAACGCTTGAAAAGTGCACCATGAAGATCATGGATATCAATGATGCGCAGATGGAGGCGGCAGAGGCGCAGCTGGAGCATCTGCAGGCACCGGTTTCGGATAATGGAAATAAATCAGAAAAGACAATCCAGCAGCAATTGGAAACAATGACAAAGATCCGGGATCTTTCCATGTCGATGCTGGAGCCGCTCAGTTTTCAAGACCTGGTGGGGCAGCGGATTCAGAAAATTATTAAACTGGTAAAATCCATGGAGATTCGGATCGAAGATGTGATTATCACCTGTGGGATCAAAATGCAGCGACACAAAGAAAATCCCAGAAAGAGTTTTGCAGAGCTTGAAAAAGATGTCGAAGAATTTCGCTCTGACCTTCAGGGCCCCCAGCGAGAAGGCGAAGGGCTTGCCCAGAGCGATATCGATGCGTTGTTGTCGTCGATGTAAGTGCGCCCGGTATTGTCGCCCGGGGCGATGGTGCGAGAGAATATTTAGGACCCATAACCCATAACGACCAAAAGATCACGAAAGGATATATAAAATGGCTTTGGATACATCGATCAAAGTACTCGTAGTGGATGATTTTGCGACCATGCGGCGGATTGTCAAAGGGGTGCTTAAGCAGTTGGGATATTCAAAAATCGTCGAAGCCCAGGACGGAAGCGATGCCTTTGATGTGCTGAAAAAAGAAGAGGTGGGTCTGATCGTTTCGGACTGGAATATGCCGAACATGACCGGGCTCGATCTGCTCAAGGCGGTCAGGGGCGATGACAGCTTAAAGGGCATTCCGTTTGTGATGGTTACCGCTGAAGGAATGAAGGAAAATGTTGTCGAGGCGGTCAAGGCCGGGGTGAGCAACTATATTGTGAAACCCTTTACACCGGAAGCGTTTACTGAGAAAATTCAGAGCGTCTTCAACTGATCCGGTCAGCGCGCGTCTGATCCTGACACCGATAAGTGTTAAGGATGCGGAATCATTTTTGGAATCGGAATCCATGCCGGTCTCTTATCCCGGTGTGGATCGGACCGTGATGGTGCCGTCATCCTGTTTGACGATTCTTTTGGTGGTAAAGTTAAGGGGCCGGTTCCGTCCCAACGGCCTTGAAGATAACCGAATAATTTATAGCCTTTCACTCGAATCCTTGACCCCCCCCTGTCGAAGACCCCGTTGTCCTTTGCGGGGAATCCTTTACCCTAATGTTGCATAATTCTTGTCAGTAATAATCGGGGCATTATGCAATATCATTGCTTCCATAGGAATCGGTACCGGTCGTCGCTCTATCGAGCTTTGGGCTTCGCTTTCAGCTACGACCCAACACGATGCCCCGGCAGGCTGGATATTTGATACTCGATGCTCGATAATCAGCAATGAACTCGGAGTGAGTTCCAGAAACATCGAGAATCCAGTATCGAGAATCGACTATCTATCAATATTTTCAATGGCTTCTGTCATAACCACATCAAATGGTTCCAACTTTTTATGCAACTGAAGGGTTCATGAGGCCGCAGGACGCTCAGGATCACTCCAACCCTTTCTAAGATGATCCGAAGATAATAACCCGTCGCGGTGCCGGCCAATGGATCGGGTCAAAATGTTGTGGAAATTGAAGTTGACTTTCCAGATCTACATTAGATATAATAATACCTTTTGAGTTTTTAATAATGATGGACGGATCGTCACCATACGAATATCTTGTTGCTGCGACAACGCCTAAAGAATTTAATTTGGAGTTAAAAGAATGTCTGACTGGGAACCCAAAATTGTAAGTTTCTTATGTAACTGGTGCAGTTACGGGGCTGCGGATCTGGCGGGGGTGAGCCGGATGCAGTACCCGTCCAATATCCGGGTTATCCGGATTCCATGCACGGGACGGATGAGTCCGAAGTTTTTCTTGTCCGCGCTTCGGGAAGGGGCCGACGGCGTATGGGTCTCCGGCTGACATCCGGGAGAATGCCATTACCTGGAAGGTAATTACTACGCACGTCGAAAATTCGCCCTTTTTGAAAACCTGATGGAGTTTATGGGTATGGAGCCGGGAAGAATCCATTATTCGTGGATTTCTTCCGCCGAATCTACAAAATTTGTCCAGACGGCCAAAGCGGTCACCGAAGCGGTGAAAGCCCTGGGACCCAATACACATCTTGAGAAAAAAGATATGAAGGTAGCTTAAGCATGGCCGAATATATAGATCGGATCAAGGAAATATCCGTACAGCTTTTGGCAGACGGCAAGGTCGATATGGTCATCGGTTTTCGAAAGGGAACCCTTCCCATGATGAATGAGCCCTGTTTTGCAAAGAGCCCTGCCGAGGTTGCGGATCTGGTATGGGACAGCCACTGCGGCATCAACCTTGCCAACTATCTGACAGATCGCAAGGAAAACATCGCCGTTATCGCCAAGGGATGTGATACCCGCAATATCGTCACCCACATCATCGAAAACAAGATCCGACGGGAGCAGTTGACCATCATTGGTGTCCCCTGTAAAGGGATGGCGGATAAGCACAAAATAGCAAACATGGTCCCGGCTGAGATCGAAGCGGTCTCAGAGGATGCCGATACCCTCATCGTAAAGGGCGGCGGTACGGAAAAGCGGTTTCTGAAAACCGATATGCTCCAGGATAACTGCCGGATCTGTACCCACCGGAATCCGGTGATTTATGACGAACAGGTGGGAGAACCCGTTAAAGAGCAGGCCGGGATGGATCGGTATGAAGATATCCGCAAGATCGAATCCATGCCGCCGGCGGAGAAGAGCGCCTTTTTTAGGGAACAACTCTCCGGCTGTATCCGTTGCTATGCCTGCAGAAACGCGTGTCCCCTCTGTTACTGCCCCACCTGCTTTGTGGATGAGTCGAGTCCTCAGTGGGTGGGTAAAAGCCAGGATCCTGCGGATATCGAAACGTTTCATTTCTTGAGGGCCTATCATTGTGCCGGCCGCTGCACCGACTGCGGCTCCTGTGAACGCGCATGCCCGGTGGGGATAAAAATGAGACTCTTTACAAAGAAGCTGGAAAAGGATTGCCTGGATCTGTTTGATTGGGAGGCCGGACTCTCACTTGATGCGCGTCCGCCGCTGGATGTTTACCGGCCGGATGATCCGGATGATTTTATAAAATAAGATGAAGGTTAATCGGTTCAGAGTTCAGGGTTCTGGGTTGGGAAACATTAAACACAAGGCATCAATGGGATACCTATTCAATGCATTTATAGCCCCGCTTCACCCATTGGGTTGTGCCGGATATTATGGATCCCGATCAATATGGTGTGTGGATTCAATTGTTTTAACCCTGAACCCTGAACCCTGAACTTGGAGTCACTCAATTTAGGCAGTATTTAGTGTTTAGTAAAAAGCGGTTTCACAAAATACAAAACACCAGACACTGTTAAGACAAAGGCAACCGTAATGAAGACCATTAAAATCGAAAAAAAAATCTGGCCGGGCGGTCTGGAAAAATTGGAAAGCGTCTATCAGGTCTACGGTCCGAAAAAGGACCAGGGTTTTCACACCTTTCAACCGCTTCAAAAGGGCGAAAAACCGGACCTTGACTGCCTCAATACACGCCTCTCCCCCAAAGCGATCGTCTACCCTCAGTCTCAGACCCTGTTTCAGTATCATCTGGATGAAAAGAAAGAAGACCATCACATCATGAAGCCGGTGGAAACTTCGGATGCCGCCCGGGCGGTGATCGGCATCCGACCGTGTGATGCAAAGGCTTTTCAACTGGTAAGAATGAATTTCGATACACCGGATTATCAGGATCCATACTGGATCGATGCCTATGAAACAACCACCTTTGTCGGCCTTGCCTGCACGGCACCCTGCAGTACCTGCTTCTGTACCTCATCCGGCTGCGGGCCGTTCCATGAAGAAGGACTCGATGTCCTGATGGTCGATACCGGTGATGATTACCTGGCCAAGATACTCACGGAAAAGGGAAGGCATTTCATAGACGCTGCAGGCTGGGACCAGAGCGACGCAGCCCCTGATACGGGTAAACTGCTTGGGGAGCAAAAACTGGCGGCAGAAGAAAAGATCCGCACACGTGTAAATACGGATCAATTAAAAGAGATGGAGACCCTTGCGCTCTATGAGGCCCCATTCTGGGAATCGGTGGCTTTTTCCTGCATCAACTGCGGTACCTGCACCTTTGTTTGCCCCACCTGCTGGTGTTTTGACGTCCAGGACGAAACCCGCGGCGCCTCCGGAAAGCGGATGCGCAACTGGGACAGCTGTATGTACCCGCTCTTTACCCTGCACGGTTCCGGGCACAACCCGAGGGGTATCAAAACCGAGCGGGTTCGGCAGCGGTTTATGCACAAGTTTAAATACTTCGTGGACAAATATGATGCCGGCATTCAGTGTGTCGGCTGCGGGCGATGCGTGCGCCTCTGTCCTGTAAACATCGATATTCGAAACGTCTGCAATCAGATGAACAGCCATGATGCTTCCGCATGCCCGACGCCGTAAGAAGGAGGAACACGTTGCGAAATCCATATCTGCCTTATCCGGTTCGTATCGACGACATCGTTGTCGAGACCGAAGACAAGAATCTAAAGACCTTTAAATTCGTATTCTTGGATCCGGAGGATGAAGAAAAATTTCGATACACATCCGGTCAGTTTGCAGAGCTGTCGGTCACCGGAAAGGGTGAGATACCCATCGGTATCGCCTCTTCGCCCACCGAAAAGGGCTTTCTGATGTTTACCGTCAACAAGGTGGGGTTGGTCTCATCCTATCTGCATGCCATGCGCCCCGGGGAGATCATGGGGGTGCGGGGTCCATTGGGGAACGGGTTTCCCTGGGAGGAGATGACGGGGAAAAATATCGTCATTATCGGCGGCGGATTCGCATTCACCACGCTCCGATCTTCCATCGTGTTTATGCTGGACCCTGAAAACCGGGACCGGTTTAAAGATATCCATGTCATATACGGGGCGCGCTCCCCGGGGATGCTGCTGTACAAAGAGGAGATCCAGGCATGGGAAAAACGGGATGATATTCATGTTCATATTACCGTGGATAGCACCGATGATCCGGATTGGGCGTACAACACCGGTTTTGTACCCACCATCACCGAACAGAAATCACCCCCGGGGGATGCAGACACCTATGCCATTGTTTGCGGTCCGCCGATAATGATCAAATTTACCCAGCCGGTTTTAAACAACCTTGGCTACGGTGCGGATCATATCATCATGTCGTTGGAAAACCGGATGAAATGCGGTATCGGGATGTGCGGGCGGTGCAATATCGGAAAAGAGTTTGTCTGTAAAGACGGGCCGGTGTTTACCCTGGAGAAACTGAGCCGGCTTCCCAAGGAATTTTAACATATGCCGCTCCGGGGTGGAATCTGTCATACGGCCCAACCGGCATGTTTTACCCAATCTCCGGATTGATGCCGGACACTGCCGTTGAAGGCTTTTCAAGGGGTGAGGGGGGGATCTGTCCCGGATTTTTAATGTTGACATCGCCGAAGTAATCATATAAATATTAAGTTTCATTAAACAGGCGAAAAGGGCTGTGAGCCGTAAATATAATATACTTAAAGGAGGATTTAGCTAATGCCAGAAGTGGAATTTGGAGGGAAGAATTTTACCATAGACGAAGACGGGTTCATCGACAGCTTTGAGAATTGGAACCCCGAATGGGTCCAGCTTGTCAAAAAAGAGGAAGGGATCGACGAACTTAGCGAAGAGCACTGGCAGGTCCTCAACGTGCTTCAGGACTACTACAAGAAAAACGGTATTGCCCCCATGGTCAGGGTGCTTTCAAAGGTTACCGGTTTTAAACTGAAACACATCTATGAGCTGTTCCCATCAGGACCGGGGAAGGGCGCCTGTAAAATGGCCGGTTTGCCGAAACCGACAGGTTGTGTATAGATTTTGATTGTTTGAATCGATTTTTTATCTGAAAAAGGCCCTCGTGCAAACAGGGCCTTTTTTATATGGTGGTAACCGGAAATGATTCTGACTGTTAAAACCGGATCGCGTACCGAGTTTGTCGATATTACATCCGAAGTTAAACGGGTTGTAACCGCCTCCCATATCGCCGACGGTCTGTGCATGGTCTTTGTACCCCATACAACCGCGGCGGTTACGATCAATGAGAGCGCAGATCCCAGCGTGCGAGGCGATATGCTGTCCGCCCTCAATGCGATGGTGCCCTGGGAGGCCGGGTATCGTCACTCGGAAGGCAACTCGGCGGCCCATATCAAAACCACCCTGGTGGGGGCATCTGAGCTTGTCGCCATCGAAGACCACCGATTGGTGCTCGGCACCTGGCAGGGAATATTTTTTTGTGAGTTCGATGGTCCGCGAACCCGGAAGGTGCATGTGAAATTGATGCCATCTCAGTAGTCGTTCCCCAGGAGGTAACCGATGCCGGCACTGGACGAGACGGATCGCAAGATCTTAAACCGTATACAATCTGATTTTCCAATTACACCGCGACCCTACCTTGGGATTGCCGAACAGCTTGGGCTCTCCGAACCGGAAGTGATCAGCCGTCTGACCCGATTGAAGGCCCATGGGATTATCCGTCGTATCGGCGGAAATTTTTATCCGGAGAAGCTCGGTTTTGTCAGCACCCTGTGTGCGGCAAAGGTGCCGGAGGATAAAATCGATCTTTTTGCCGACGTCGTAAACCGCTACCCCGGGGTCACCCATAACTACGAGCGGGACAGTGTCTTTAACATCTGGTTTACGGTTATTGCCCCGTCCAGAGAGGAGATCGACAAAAAGCTTGAAGAGATCTCCCGGGATACCGGGGTTGCCGAAATTCTGAATCTGCCGGCCACCGATGTGTTCAAGATTCGGGCGCAGTTTGATCTTTAGGGCTTAGCGCCATCATATCGACAAACTATTGTCGATGTTTAATAATATGCTGTTCGTAAGACTGAAAAGTGAACTAAAGTTTAAAGTGCCTTAAGTGAGCTAAAGTTAAGGAATACTATCAATTTTATATAAAAGATAGAGCGAAGCGACACCTTAATTTTAGGCACTTTAGTTCACTTTAGCTCACTTCAAACTTATTTGATCAACCCCAAGCTTAGCTGCAAAGAAGTTATCAAGTGTTGCTGCTTGGTTCCGGTTTAGGGAATATGAAAGATATCCGTATTGCCATCGCCGTCACCCGGTCCCCGGTGGGAAAAATCGACGATAACCTAGAGGGGATGTACAAATGGATACAGGCGGCCAAGCAGAAAAAAGCCGACCTGATCTGTTTCCCGGAGATGAATATTACCGGGTATTATCATCGTGATCCCATCCGGGAAAGCGCCCAGCCGATTCCTGGCCCCATCAGTGACGGCCTGGCTGCCTATGCCGACAGAGAGGAGATTGTCATTCTTGCGGGGATGGCGGAGAAGTCTGCCGATGGCCGGGTGTTTGCGTCTCATCTGGTTGCCCAGCCCGGCGGTGAGCTTGGCATCTATCGAAAACTTCACATTGCGCCCATCGAAAAACCTGTGTTTTCACCCGGTTCGGACATCCCGCTGTTTCATGCCGCCGGGGTGAAATTCGGGGTACAGCTCTGCTATGATGCGCATTTTCCAGAGCTGTCGACAGATATGGCCATAAAGGGGGCCGAGATCCTATTTGTCCCCCATGCCTCCCCCCGGGGCAGTGCCGATGACAAGTATCTTTCCTGGATGCGGCATCTGCCGGCAAGGGCCTATGATAATGGTCTGTTTGTGGTTGCCTGCAATCAGACGGGTGATAATGGCCAGGGGGTCGGTTTTCCCGGGGTTGCCGTTGTGATCGATCCCGGGGGAAGGGTTCTGTTGAAAAGTACCGGCGATGGGGAGGGGCTGCTGATGGCTGATTTGTCATCTGAAGCATTTGAAACGGTGCGGAATCACCCCATGCGGTATTTTCTTCCCAACCGGCGACCGGAACTGTATCCGGAGGACGGTTGACTTTGTCGGATGAATGGTTCAAAACGGATGCGGGTAATGGATTCAGGATGAATACCATAGGTTGGTTGGTTCAGCGTTCAGGGTTAAAAACCCACAAACACCGTGTATCAGCAGGATTCCGCATTCCTCTGAATGCGTATTTTGAGATTATATGAAAAAAGAACCTTTCGGCTATATCCAAATACCGCTGCAGCGCGTGCACATCGAGCTGACCAATGTGTGCGATTTTAATTGCAGTTTCTGTCCCAAATCGGAGATGACAAGATCCTACGGCTACATGGAGACAGGTCTTGCGAAACGCCTGATATCGGAAATCGGCCGGAACAAAATCAGTGAAAAAATCACCTTCCATGTCATGGGGGAGCCGACCCTTCATCCGGATTTTTTCGACATCCTCGATTATGCCCATGAACAGAACGTAAAGGTCGGGCTTACCACAAACGGCGGCGGCCTGGGTGGACCCATCGGAGCGCGCCTGCTGGATGCACCCCTTCACCAGCTCGATATTTCCATACAGACACCGGATGAAAAATCCTTTGCTCTCAGACGGGCCGGCCGTCTCGGGTTTGATGAATACATCGACGGGGTGCTTACCTTTTTTAAAGCCTACAAAAGTCGGTATCCGGAGACGATTATTAAGTTCCGATTTATGAATACCCGGTTCCGGAAAAAAGGTCTCGAGCGCAAGCGTGGCCCCATCCGCTTGATTTCTTCAACCGATGAACTCCAGGAAATGTTTCGGTACTGGACCGGACGGATCTATTCGCTTCTCGATGTTGATCCGGCGGAAAAAAATACCGCATTCCGAAAGATCGGAAAACTCAAGTCTCATAAATGGAACGTTGTAGAGATCTACCCCCATGTCTTTTTTGAAACCTATGTGCTCACCGAGTGGGGGCATGCATTTGACGATACAGATGTACGCGACGCATGGGCGGGCTGCTGCTTCGGCATGCGGGACCATTTCAGCATTTTGCACAACGGGGATGTGATCCTATGCTGTGTGGACCACGACGGCAAGACGGCCATCGGAAACGTCAAAGAAAACGGTTTGGAAGCGATTTTAAGCTCGGATCACTTCGGCCGTATCATGAAGGGGTTTAAACAGTTCCGCCTGGTGCACCCCCACTGCAAAAAGTGCCTAGGGAGTCGTACCTTTTCGTCATGGCTGACCAAACCCATCGGATCGATCCTGGGGGTAAAGCTGCTGAAGCCATTTTTCTATGTGAAGACCCGTATCTACGACGAGTAATCGGAATCGAAGATCCCCATTCAGCCCAGGAGCATATCCCAGTGGGTCAGCTCGAAGAAGCCGTTCGGCTGCTGGTGAAAATATTGCGGGAAGATTAGGACTGCCCCCAGGCGATATCAGCTGATCCAGCCCCTGATCTCTTCTTTTGTGGGGATTTTTCCCACGCACTTCACCTCGCCGTCCACCACCACTGCAGGCGTGCCGAACACCCCGTAGCCTGCGATCTGCATGGTGTCGGTTACCTTTTCGATGTCTGCCGCCACTCCGGCTTCCGCAACGGTTTCTCTTACCCGTTCTTCGGTTTTTTTACACTTCGGGCACCCTGGGCCCAACACTTTGATATCCATGGGATCCTCCTTTTTTTGTGGCAAAATATTTTTCAATGCAATAGTAACCTGCTCAAATAAATTTGAAGTGCCTAAAGTTTGAAGTGCCTAAAATTAAGGTATTCTATCAATATATAATGACCGCGCTGTCGGCATTCCTCAATTTTAGCTCACTTTAGCTCATTTCACATTTCAAACTTATTTGAGCGGCCTGAATCGGTCCCTTCATTATCGGCAACCTCGCACAGCAAACCCCCGTTTCCACATTGTACGGTTTCAAACTGCAATATCGGGTGGTCGATCCCGAACCGGTGTTCGAGTTCATCACGGATCTTTTTACCCAGTATCTCGGTCCCGCTGACCGGCTGATCCAATACTTCCACATGGCACGAAAAAGCGATGCTGGACGAAGAAACGTTCCAGGCGTGGAGGTAGTGCACGGCGCACACCTCGGGGATTTTTTCAAGAAAATCCTTTATCTGACCGATATCAAGCCCTCTGGGGGTGGCGTTCATCAGAACAGCCGTGGCCTCTTTGATGATGTCCCAGCAATTTTTCAAGATAAATATGACAATCAGTATTGACAGCAGCGGGTCCAGCCAGTACCAGGGTTTGAAGATGAGGATCGCCCCGGTGATCAGCACCACCACGGACGTCAGCAAATCCCCTATCATATGAAGAAAGGCTCCCCGGATATTGATGTTGTGCTTTGAATCCCGGTGAAGGAGCCAGGCGGAAAAACCGTTTCCCAAAATACCGATTCCTGCCAGAATCATAACGATCCGACCGATAACCGGCTCCGGATGCCGGAAACGGATGGCAGCCTCATACACGATAAAGATCGAGGCCCCCACAAGGATCGCCCCGTTGATCAAGGCGGCCATTACCTCCGCTCTTTGGTATCCGAAAGTATTTTCGGGAGTGACGCCCTTTTTTCCGATTCTAAATGCCACGTATGAAATCAGGAGCGCGGTAAAATCGCTGAAGTTGTGCATGGCGTCTGAAATCAAGGCCACACTGTTAGAAATGATACCACCAATGATTTGCGTAACCGGGATGATGAAATTGAGTGCCAGTGTTATCAGCAACCGCTTTCCACTGGTCTCCGTGACGTCCACATGATGATGATGGTGGTGGCCGCCTTCGGGTGTAGACCGTGACCCGCACCCCGGATGGGACGCAGGATGATCGTGATCAAGCGGGTTATGGATTTCCGTATGAAGTTGATTCATTAAAGCTCCTTTCTAACCAACGAAACTACCGTAAATCATTCCGGCGATGGTGGACAAGATCACGATGATGCTGCAAAAGGTCGCTGTCTTTTTGACCCCCATGATCCCGCCGATGACCAGCATGTTGGGAAGAGAGAGAGCAGGACCCGCCAGAAGCAGGGCCAGGGCCGGCCCTTTTCCCATGCCGGCTCCTAAAAGCCCCTGCAAAATGGGGACTTCGGTCAGGGTCGCAAAATACATCAGAGCGCCCGCCACAGACGCCACCAGGTTCGCCCAGAGAGAGTTTCCGCCCACCAGTGACTGGATATACTGTTCCGGAATAAGGGCCGGATGCTCTGGGCGACCCAGCATGAATCCTGCCACCAGCACCCCGCCGCCGAGCAGGGGAAGGATCTGTTTCATAAATCCCCAGGTGGAATCCACCCAATCCTGCCGCTCTTCGCCGGTAAACCAGTTTTTCAACATGAATCCCAGACCGATGAGGAGCGCGATGGTAATATACCACTTGGCGGCAAAGATGGCCGGCCAAAGCCCGGTGGAACCGGCGGCCGGTTTGGCAAAGGCGGCAAATACCAGGATCAGCACCATGGTGCCGATATATAATCCATCCTGGGCCAGGGTGCGCATTTTTGCCTCTGCTTCCGGCACATAGATCTGCCCCTGGGTGCGGGCGGCATCGTCTTTTCTAAAGATAAGGGCCATCAACAGGCCGGTGATTACGGCAAATAGAATGGCCCCGATGGCCCGGGCGAGCCCCAGTTGCCAGCCCAATATTTTTGCTGTCAGGGTGATGGCCAACACATTGATGGCAGGACCCGAATAGAGAAACGCCGTGGCCGGCCCGATACCTGCCCCGCGGGTGTATATGCCGGCAAACAGCGGCAGCACCGTGCAGGAGCAGACCGCCAATATGGTGCCGGACACACTGGCCACCGAATAGGAGAGGATCTTTTTGGCCTGGGCACCGAAATATTTTAGCACCGACCCCTGGGAGACGAACACCGAAATAGCGCCGGTGATAAAAAAGGCAGGAATCAGGCAGGTGAGCACATGCTTCCGGGCATATTCCTGGAGCATCATAAAGGCCTCCAGCCCCGCCTGCCGGATGGTCGGGTGGTTCCATGGCAGATAGTAGCTGATCAAAAACAGACCGACGATGATCATCAGTTTGTAACGTTCTTTCATTTTTCAATCACTCCTCGTTCCGATCGATAAAATACTTAAATGCTTATATAGCTATATTTTAAGAGCAAAAAAAATTATCGGTTACAGATTTCTTCCCGGTTTAAGTGTGGAACCATTTGAATAAGATCGGAAACTTGCGGGTCTTCATTCAGCCAATGTCTCAAATTCCCCAGCAGATTAGCCGCATAGGGGCTGCTCTTGCCTTCGCTTAAGTAATAGTTGACCCACAGCCCCTCTTTGCGAAAATCCACAAGGCCAGCCTCTTCCAGTATTTTCAAGTGCTTGGACACGCTCGGCTGGGCGATGCCGAGTGCCGCCTGGATCTCACAGACGCACATCACCTTCTGTTGTAAGAGCTTGACGATCTTGACCCGGTTTGGGTCTGAAAGGGCTTTCATCACTTTGGTAAACTGCTTCATGGCGCCTCCAGTATATTTCCAATATGGAATATAGTTCACAAGGCCGCGATCGTCAACCATTTTTTTATCAGCGCCTTAGAAATTTTTTTCTTGTTTTTATAACAAGAAAAAAATTTGGTGAAGGCACTTATTTTCATGAATGTGGATTGAGTCGTGAGGGGTCGGGGAGTTTTTAGCGTCGCACCGCTCAGGTACTTATAACCCGTACCGCTTCATCTTCCGCCATAGGGTCGATGAATCGATCCCAAGCACCATTGCGGCATTTGATTTGTTGCCGTCGGTTTTTATCAGCGCTTTTTTTATCAGGAGCTTTTCCATATCAACCAGACGCTCGATTCCCATATGGTCGAGGTGCCTGGAATTACTATTCTGAATTTCTGCCGGGAGTGACTTCAGGGAAAGCGTCATGCCGGATTCCATGATCGCTGACCGCTCAATCACATTGGACAGTTCTCTGATATTTCCCGGCCACGTATATTCCATGAGCTTTTTGATGACCTCATCTGAAATATCCAGAACATTAAAGTTGTGTTTTTTCGTATATTTTCTGAGAAAATGGTAAGCCATCTCAGGGATGTCCTCCTTTATCTGCCTTAATGGAGGCACATTAATCTTAAAAATGTTCAGTCGATAGTAGAGATCTTGCCTAAACCGGCCGTTTTTCACCGCTGACGTCAGATCAACGTTGGTTGCGCCGACAATTCGGACATCGGCTGAAATCTCCTCATTTCCGCCGACACGGATAAAGCTCTTATTTTCAAAAAACCGTAAAAGTTTGATCTGCATGGCCGCAGACATGTTGTTGATTTCATCAAAAAAGAGGGATCCGCCGTCTGCTTTTTCAAAAAAACCTTTTTTGGATTGATCTGCACCGGTAAACGCTCCCCGAACATATCCGAAGAGCTCCGATTCGAGAAGAGATTCCACAATGGCCCCGCAATTAATCGGTAAATAGGGCTGATCACATCTTGTACTGTGTTGATGAATCAATCGAGAGACCATCTCTTTGCCGGTGCCCGTCTCCCCTTGAATCAACACGGATACATCCAGGGGGGCCACTTTTTTGATCAGACTTTTCACAGTGGTAATATCATCACTGGAGCCGATGAACTCGTTGGCGGTAAGGGTTTCGAGGGTTTCGGAAAGTTCTCTGTTTTTTCGGATCAATCGATAATGATCCACGGCTCGTTCAACCGCAAAAATGACCTCTTCCGGTTCGAAGGGTTTCTGGATATAGTCGTATGCTCCCTTTTTCATGGCCTCAATGGCGGAGTCGATGGTGCCATGGCCGGTGATCATAATCACCGGAACATCGGGGTCCTTTTGTCTGATGTACTCAAGCACCTCCATGCCGCCGACATGTGGCATTTTCAGATCCGTTACAATGGTGCAGAAAGATTCGTCTTCGATGAGCATTAATGCTTCTCTTCCGTCACCAACGGTTACAGGTAAAAACTGTTTTTGCCTGAAAGAAATCTCAAGTAACTCTCGCATCCTCAGATTGTCGTCAACAATCAGAATTTTATCCGGCATAATTCGAATCGACCTTTTTAACGGCATTGAGCGGAAGGAACACGTTAAATTTTGTTCCGGAGCCTTCCTCGGTGTCCATTTCAATTCTCCCCCCCAACTCAGAGACGATGCCTGTGCATATTGCAAGCCCCAAGCCGGTCCCTTCACCAACCGGTTTGGTTGAAAAAAAGGGGTCAAAAATACGGGACCGGATGTTTTTCGAAATTCCGGGTCCATCGTCTGAAAGAATCAAGAAAATCTCATGAGCGTTTGAATCGGTTTCAATATGAATATGGCCGTTGCACTCAACGGCCTGAATGGCATTGAGAACGAGATTAAACACGACTTGTTCGATCTTCCGGCCATCGGCATGCAGTAATGGTAACGGCGACGGGTTGGTACTTATCCTGATTTCCCTTTTATCCGCCTGCACCTTCAAAACAATGATCACCCTTTCTACGATCTCATTCAGATCGATGTCTGAAGACTCGGAAGCGGAGGTTCGGGAATAATCCAGCAGCCCCCGGATGATCTTACTGCATTTTCGAGCCTCTTCCAGGACGACAGCCGCTCTTGTTTTTACCTCATCAAGGGTGTCATCCTGGGTGATCAGCTTGGCATACCCCAGGATGTTACCTAATGGGTTGTTTATTTCGTGGGCCACTCCGGCTGCAAGTTGTCCGATGGTCGCCAATTTTTCCGTTTGGCGCAGATGGTCCTGCCTTTTTTTAGCTTCTGTAATATCTCTAAAGGTCTGAACACACCCCGTAAGATTGCCGTTTATATCATACAGATTGGCTGAACTCACGGATATGTTTTTTATCTCTCCGTTTTTGTGTGTAATTTCAGCCTCCAGATCGGTTATGATTTCCTCTTCCCGGAAAAAAGGACAGGGTACTGAATTATTGCACACAGTGGATTGGAATATCTTTTGACACGATTTGCCCAGGGTTTCTTTTCTGAATATCCTGTAATTCTTTCCGCAGACCTGTTGAAAGCCACGATTTCCCTGGAATTGTTCGTCACAAATAATCCATCGGCAACACTTTCCAAAATTGCAGACAGTTTGGTTCTTTCTAGATTCAATGATTGATTGCTTTCGTTAATTTTTTGAAAACTCTCTTGAATTTTTTCAGCCATATCATTAAAGGAGTCGGCTATTTCTGAAAACTCCCGGGGATTCTTAAATGAAATGCGCTCCCTTAAGTTTCCTCCCTTAATGGTATGGATCGCTGAGTTTAATCGTTTTAACGGTTCAATGACCGTTCGGGATAGCACCATATTGGTTAATGCAACCCCAAGCGCATAAAAAGCGATAATGGATAGAACAGCCGCCACCAGCATATTCCTTGAAAAGGAATCGACCCTGGACGTGGAAAAAGTAATCCTTATATTGCCGAACACTTCTTCTCCGATGTGGATATGGAACTGGACGGCAAACGTATTTTCCTGTTCAGGGATCGGTTGCCCGGCCAACACCTTCCCGTCTGCTCTTGTAATAACCGTGTTGACAATAAATTTTTCATTTTCAATGTCTTTTACATACCTTTCCAGCGTGGCGTAATCATGGATAATGATGGTATCAAGGACCACTGAAGACAGGATGTGGGCAATGCTTTCCCCTTTGTCCTTCAACTCTTCGAGCAGAATCATCCGCCCGACCTGAATGATACAAAGGCTGACTAAAAAAAAGGATATGATAACAATGATGCCGAACCGCTTATAAAAGGTTCTTTTTAATGATTCGCTCATCGGGACTCCATGTAGTTGATCACTTCTCTTGCCGGGTCGAATTCTGAATCGCTGACCGGTAAAAAGCCTTCCATGGACATGTTAATGCTTGCCAGAACCGATGGGTCCTTTAATCTTAAGAGGGCATGCCTGATTTTTCTTTTGATATCTTCGGCAAGCGATGAACGGCTCACAATGACATGCGGCGGTATCGAAATCGGTCCATAAATGATTTTAAGCGATCCGTCCTGGTGTTTTAAATAAATATCTTCCCGCATGCCACCTGCTTCAAAATCCTCGTGAAGAACGGACAGGACAACATTGTCATGACTTGTGGCGCAGTCGTACCCCATCAAATCTTTCAGCTGAATACCATTTTTACTCAGGATGTATCTTGACATGAAATGACTGCCGAAGGATTGGTGGTTGCCGAATACAAAGGTCTTGCTCTTTAGATCGGCCAGCTTTTCAATACCGCTGTTCTTATGTGTGACAATGACCATTCGATCGTTTACATCGTTTTTCATCTTTATTTTAGCCAGCGGCTCGATGGTTCCGAATTTGTCTCTGATTTTTACATAAGGAGATGGACCGGCATATCCGATATCGATTTTTCCGGTTCCTAAATTGATGATATGGCGAACGTAATTTGAGGCGATGGTTATCCTGACCGTGATGCCGATTTGATTTGAAAGATAATCAGCAAGTGGTTTGAAATTTTCAAAAATGACCGAAGGATTGGCGTAGGGGTTGATACCGAAGGAAATGGCGTTTTCACTTGCGCGACCGGTTAACGGCACGAAGGTAAGCCATGCGGCGATGATAAGGATTTTCAGGGAGATATTCATGAGATTTAGCTCCAATGAACAAGATATTTCATCCTTTTTTCTAAACTCCAAAGCTATCCGATTAACACCGGATTGTATGAAAAACAATAGAAACCTCATGATGGGGTGATTGCTGTTTCCATCCGATTGATAGAGCAAAAACAGAATTCCCTTGAAACTATACAATACCGGATGTGTAATTCAGCACAATTCGAGTGCTTTTGACTTTTTGTCTATTATCCGATACATGAGTCTGGAACACTTCGCAAAATTCGACATGACCTTATGCAGTTTCACTTCCTCTAAAGGGAGCCATGCGGCAATAAAAAAACAGTATTCCTGGCTTTGATATTTTGTACATTATTAGAAATCATCAATTTTAAATTCCTTTTCTGTTCTGGATGTGTCTGAAAGGGTTGAATGCCGGGTTAACAGTTAATGGCCGATAGAAATAAAACGCTTAAAATAATCCTGTGTAGTATTCTGTTTTTTCAAATTTTGGTAAACTTAACCATTGCCAAGGAAAAACCAGTTTCTTTTGTAAAGATAGAGTTGAAACAGGGCAGATTTATATTAAATTCTGAAGAAACCTCTCTTGGCGAAATTCTGGATAGAATCAGGCGCAAGTGTAATGTGGAAATATCGGGTTTAAAAAACAGGGAAGATGAGTTGATTACCTTCTCCTCCCAGGGAGGGACGCTACAAGAAGAATTAAAACGGTTACTCAGATATTTGTGTGAGAGAAATTGCGCCTGTGAGTTTATCGATGAGAAGTTGATACGAATCTCGGTGCTTTCTGAAGCAAAGAGCAACACCTCCTCATCTCCTGCGCCATTGAATAAAGAGTTGATGGCGCGTGAATTTGTTAACGTGCTTAAAATCCAAAGCATCATTGATGGATCCCAGGCGCAAACGTTGGATTTGTTGGAAGGTGACCGTATCGTTGAGTATGATCGTGTTATAATCAGCACACTTGGCCAGCTTATCGGAGAGGTCCAGAAGAAGTCATACAAGGATCACGTTGAGATGATTGTTGTGCGTGAAAATGTACCAAGGCAAATTGTTTTAAATGGCGGCTTTGTGGGTCTGCGCATTAAGACTGGAAAAATTCCAAAAGAGGATCTTGAGTATTGCTGTTCTGAATTGAACCGTTGAGGCTGCCGCCAATGGGATGTTAAACCGTCTTTAAGGGTTCACGTAAAAATAAACCCACATTATCGACTGATCCGCAAAACAAGAAAGATGAAACGATACGGTTTTCATTAACCCCCGAGTGTCGCCTTGCTAAAGGCGCCGTTTGCACCTTCTAAGGCCTCACCCCGCATTGCATTTTGCAATGGCGATGCATTTTGCAACCCCTCCCATCATCCTTAATCTCTGCAACTGACTGATATCATATCGGTATTATATTGGTATACGTTTTGCTGTACCGAATTCCTTTGCTTTCGATGTTCGTTTAGATAACCGGGAAATGGCATTAGATAATAATAATTTCATAAGGAGGATGATTTGTAATGAAAATGAACAGACGTGAAGCCGTGGTGGCGGTTGCCAGCGGTGTTGCAATGGCCGGTGTGTTAGGAACAACGGGTTCGATCCGGAAGGTTTTTGCAGTTGAGGAAAATAAGGATATTGTAAAACGTCCGGAGGTAGTTCTCGACAAAAAAGGGAAGGTGTATCACGACCCCCTGCCATACGTGCAACTGGACCCCAATGAAGTCGCCGAGCGGGCCCATACCAACAAGTTGATAGGGGATTGCATGTATGGCGTCTTTGCCACACTGGTTGAAGTTCTGGCCGGAAAAGTGGGTGGGCCGTACCTGACCTATCCCACCACCGTGACCCGTTACGGCAAAGGCGGCGTAATGGGCTGGGGAACCACCTGCGGCGTGATCAACGGGGCGGCTATGGCGGCCTACCTTGTATCGCCGGATCCAGGTCCAATTGTCGATGAAATCATCAATTACTACCAGTACACGGCCCTGCCCGACATTAAGCCCAAGAACGCCAAAATGGACATTGTGCCCTCGGTTGCCGGTTCAACCCTGTGTCATGTGTCTATTTCCCAATGGTGCAAGGCTTCGGGATTAAAGACATTTTCTCCCGAACGGACCGAACGTTGCGCTCAGCTTGCAGCGAACACGGCCCGTCAACTGGTCACTGCCCTCAATGCACAGAAGGTCGGTACTTTCAAAACGACCTATGCCATTCCCGCTGAAGTGACGGCCTGCCGGGCTTGTCACGATAAGGGAGGGGAATTGGAAAACACCCGGGGAAAAATGAGTTGCACCGCGTGTCACGATAAGCACGACATTTAACCTGGTCGAACCGGATCAGGCACGGCAACACGCCCTCCCGAAATCAACAGGAGGGCGTGTTTTTTTTGCACCGGAATTATTACAACGAACCGATTCAGAGAAAAAGTGAAAGGGGTGACCCGAAAACTTCCGGCCACCCCTTTCGGAGTAAAAGAATGGAGGTATCTAAGCACCTGGAAGATGATGCTTAGTAAGGATTAAAATACCACTTTGTGGCACTTTTGGCAAACCTTTTTTAATCACCCCGCACCTTTTCCATTCGATCCCGGGCCTCCTTTGGAATCGGGCCGGACAGGGGCCAGTGATGCCCCACGGTTTGGAGCTGTTCATCGTCTCTGGTAACGACCTGATCGTATCCCATGGGTAGATCCGGAATCGGATTGATCTGAAGCCTGGCGGATTTACTGATGATTTCACCTTTCACATCGGCCACATCCACATATACCCCTTTGCTGTAGGCTTTCAAATACCGTCCGTCATGGGTGCCGTAACCCAGTGCTTTGCTGCTGGCATGACACGACGCACAGGTGCGGGCTTCCCGGGTTCGGGTGTGAGGTGCGGCCGGCGCCATATCGATACCCCGTTGACCCGTTGACCCACCGTTTTCAAGATTTGCGGGTGTACGCCAGATTTTATTCAAAGCCAGTGTCTTTCCGTCCGGTCCGATGACGGTGGTGATCTGCTGGCATCCGGGGATAATCGGTGTCACACGCCCTTCACCGTTGATGCCGAGCACCGGATCTTCCCAACGGAGATAACCGCGTGCCTCAGATGCTTTACCCGGCCCTTTGACGGCGCTGCCGTCTCTTTTCGATTCGGCGGTATGCCCGTCATCAAATCGTTTGCTGCCTGAAGCAATCCAGTCTGTTGACGTTTTTCCTATGGAGTAGTCGACCTTTACATGACAGCCGTAGCACTGGGGGGCCCATGAAGAGTGGCAGGCATAGCACTCCAGCTTATTGAGATGATTTCCGATGTTCATCATGGCCGAGCGCTCCCTGGATTTTTCCGGCTTCGGTGTTCATGATGGACCGGTGTTCGGCATAGACCCATGCCCCATGGCACTGCCCGCAGGTTTTATCGTTAATCGATAGAGAAGTTGCATGGCGATTGAATGCCTTGAGAGGGCTTCCTGCCGGAGCCCCTTTATGCGCCAGGTTGGCATCCTTTTCTTCTTTCGGGTCTCCGCCGTGGCAGACCACACACCCATTGGGATCCCCCAGCATGGCCCCCTTTGCGTAAATTTCAACGGCCATGGCGGAATCGTGACCCCGAATCGGCTCTATTTCCGAATGGCACCCTCCGGTTGCAAGGCACCCAATCTTCGGGACCGGGTATTCGCTCGGATCCATTTCCGGGAGCGGATACTTTCCGCATATAGTGTGACGTTATCCGTTGAAAAACCGCAATATATATCTTGAGGCGATGATAAGCACAATTATTCCAAGAATGAGTTTTATCCACTTTTCCGAGATGTGTTTCTGCATCTTGGCTCCGCAGTACGTACCCAAAAGGCCGCCGGCTCCGAACAGGATGCCGAGCATCCATTCCGGTGGGGCAACCGCACCGGCTATGGGTATGAGGCTGTAGAATGCGACGCCGGCTGCAGAAGAAGCAAATGTTCCCAGTAAAACGGCGCCGGCGATGGTGTAGACCGGGAGCTTAAAGAGGGTGATCAAGAACGGTGCGATGATGGACCCGCCGCCAATTCCGTAAGTCCCGCCGATAATACCGACGGTAAAGGCGAGAAGCAAAAGGCTGCCGGTTGAAAATGAGTGGGTGGCGCCTTTAAAATCAAACCGGGTCCTTTTCAGCCCCATCGATAAATTGTCCACACGGTCGGATAAACTGCAGGAATTGTCCCGATCGCTTATTTTTCTCGCCCACGCATCTCGGATAAGCTTTAGCGCCACGCACAAAAGGACGATTCCAACAAAGAGTTTGAAACTTTTAGGATCCGGCAACAAACGGATCCGGATATAGTAACCGATCAGCACCCCGGGTATGATTCCGGCAACGATGGTAAGCGCAACGGGCCAGGCGAATCGACACTCCTTCATGTAGCAGTATATGCCGCCGGGCGTGCCCGTGACATTGAACAGGAAGTTGGTGGAAGTTACCGATGTCGTGGTGAAACCCAAAACACTCATCTGAAACGGAAGCAACAAAAAAGCCCCCGAAATACCGGCCATGGAGGTAAAAAAGGAGATGCCGAAGGCGACTGCCGGTGGAATAAATAGGTAAGTCTTTATGCCGGCTATGGGAAAGGTAATCAGCAGCAGGTCGGCGCCGCGTTCCAAAAACGATCATCTATTGATAATCGAACATAAACCTAATCGGGTTCAGATGGTTGGAGCGTTTTTGAAATACTCCCGGTATTCTTCCCGTACCAGGGGAAAGCGGCCGTAGGTGAAGAGGAAAAACTTAAAAGAGGCCATTTTGAGGTATGCATATACCGGTGTTGCGGAAACCGCGGCAAGGGGCATCCGTACCCAGAAATGATCGATAAAAAGGATGGCACTCAGCGGTATCGCCGCCACAAACAGCAATTCTAAAAGTATCCTTGCCATAAAAAAGAGCCAGGAGGTCCAGGCCACCCGCCAGTCGGTAAAGAGCATTAAAAAGAGCGTAAGTTTTTCCCCGAAGCGTCCGCCAGCCAGTACCGCCAGTTTCGAAGAATAGGAAAAACCGGCCATGCCCACCGGTGCGCCTATGGCAAGAAGCCCCGCTAAAAGCAACAGCCAGACCGGATCACGGCTCTGCTGCCAGCCTATTCGCATTGCGAAAAACATCACCAGAGACCAGACCCCCACGACACCGCAGATGGTCGAAACCGCCACCGCATCCCAGATGACCTGCCGGTATCGGATCGTTTTTAAAGCGGCCAGGAGCCCGAACCGTTCGCGTTCCTGGCGGTGCATCCTTCGCATGTCACTGGACGGCCAGAGAGAAATGATCTGTTTTAGCAGAAACAGACCGGCAATTACGGCAATGGCCCGGCTGTCCATGATCCAGTTTAAAATCTGATCCGGGAGGCTTTCAAAAATATAGACCGCGGTCTGTTCGCCGGTTCTGTAGAGATCCTTTATATTGAAATCTGGTTTTCGGGCGGGGATAAAGCGGTGTACCGCACGGTCCAGGGCCATGAGAGCGAAGATGAGAAGGAAAAACGATTTGTATCGCATCAGGTCTCTTCCCGACTGCACGGTGAGCACCTGCAACAGATGATTCATTCAGGTTCCCGGGGTCTCATTTCTGGATCGGTTTTCCGGTTTCATCCATAAAGACAACGGTCAAATTGTCCCTGTATCGGCCGGGTAGGACCACTTCGATATCGTGGGTCAATTCAGAAAAATATCCCTCCTTTTGCATGACGTAAACGGCCTGATAGACATCTTCTGAAATTTTGGCGACTGTTTTGCCCTGTTTTTCGGAGGCTCCGGTCCAGGCAAACCCCCGGGCATGGATCAGAACCAGTGGCGGGTGGAGCATGTTATACCGGACATGGGCTCTGATAAAGCCGTTTTTGAGGCCCACACGCAATTCCCGGATTTTTGGATCGATCCGGCCCAGATGGAAATAATAGGTTTCATAAAAGGGTTGGCGGGCAAGCAATACCAGGATTATGGCAGCCGATACAAGCGTGCCGAAGACACCCACCCCGATCTTTTGCTTTCGGGTCAGGTGGCGGGGTGTCTCGGGTGCAGGTGCGGGGATCCTCAGAACAAAATAGTACGATACCGATGCCACCATCCAGAGAATGCCCAAGGACCAGATGCAGTCGGTGGTAAAATGGGCGCCCTGAACCACTCTTGCAGCACTCATTAAGGTGCCGTATGCGAGGCCGCCGATACCACCGATCCATGCGATGGCAACGGATTTTCGGTGAAAGTAGACCAGGGAGACAAAGAGAAATCCCATGGTGGCGTGACCGGAGGGAAACGACTTTCCCCTGCCCGGGATTCCCGGGTTCAAGACATTCCGGTACTGGTACTGGCCGCCGAGTTCTTGCAGTTGATTCGGCCGGGGGCGCCCCCAATAGGGCTTGAGAAAGCCGTTTACGAGCAGCCCCGCACCGATAATCGAGGTGAGCAGTACCAGCAGAAAATAGCGGTGCCAGCGGCTATCCGGGTTCCGCAGGCGGGTGATTACGAAACCGGCCAGTGACGCAATGCTCAGAACGATGCCCGGGATGGTGCCGTAACGGTAAAGCCACATCCAGGGTTCGGCTTCCTTGAGATACCACCCTGTTCCCGGTTTATAGAAGCGGGCAGAGATGAAACGGTCCAGATCCCAATAGGTAAAAACCCAGCTTATGACCAGCAGGACCAGGATCGTTGCGCCAAGCATGCCGAGCCCCTTTTTTACGGTGTCACCGGATAACATAGGCGCCTTCATACTATTTCCGTTGAGTTCATTTTCATGATATAGGAGATATGGTTTCGATACTGTTGGGCCACGTCCATCCGTAGAATTTGAACAGAATCATTGTTTTTTTCGATGATCCGGCGCTTACCGAACGTTTTAAAGGTCTCGTCGATTATCTGCCCAGGGGTCTTGTAATCGTTGCCGTCTTTGAGAAAGTGCATATCAGCCCCCCTCAGCACCATGATTTCCATAATGAGCGGAATCTTTTTCGCCAGGTACGTGAATTCGAGTTCCTCCCGTTCCTTCATGGATTCAAAAAAAATGTGTGGTGCAAACGGTGTCTGCATCGACATGACGTTAACATAACAATCATCGGCGAGTTTGCTGGCAGCCGCCTTTTTGCCGAGACCGTATCTTTTCCAGAATTGCCTTATCTGCAAGGGGCCCGGATTTCCGAACTTCAGGCAATATTTTGATTTTCTTTCAGGGTTTATGTACTCGCCGATGACGTGGCCGATGTCGGTAAGGTATTTATCATCTCCCGTGCTGTTATCCTTGGCGGGCAAAAGTTCTCTGAAAAGCGTATCTTCCAGAATGGATTCATAGGAAATGTTGACCGGGACGATGTGGACTTCCTTGTCTGCAAAAATAGACGCTTCGATGAGCATCTGGAACATTGCTCGGGAAAACTGGTCGATATACCCGTTGTAGGGTCTCCCCTGCTTGACTTTCCCGTTCAATTCCGACTGGCCGGGGTACTGGAGAAACATTTCGCCCCTTTTAACCAGATCGAAAATATATGCCTTGTTGAGTGCCAGCACATCCTTCTGGTCGAGGGTGACGGTCTCGTTGTTTAAGATCACCTGTTTGGGTTTCCGTATCACCTGGAAAGACCCCTTTGATCTAAGATACCGGTCGAGGTTGAAGTGCAGGTCGACAAAACTGTTTGATATCTTCACGTCTTCAATAAACAGGTTGTCGCCGCCCTGAATCAGCAGCCTCTCGTCATTATTGTAGAAATGAATCATTGTTTCAAGAAAATCGGCTTCACTCAAGTGGTTTGAGACGAGAACGATCGCATCATTCGGATGGGCTCTCTGATACGCCATAAGCCGTTCGAAGCCGATTATCTTTTTTTCGAATGTACTCTGACTGGTTACGTTCACCAGATCGAGTTCTGCCTTGCCGGCGCGCTGGTAATTATGGGCAACAATGGGGAACAGCGCCTTCATGCCGTCATAGTTTCGTTTTCTCCGGGGGCCTTTATTATTATTTTCTTTTTCCATAAAAAACCATCCAGCAAAATGAATGTAATCGGCAGCACCCATCCGGAAATCTCTGTATCTCCGGACGGGCACCAGGCAGTTCCCGCCAATGCGAAGTCCTGCCAGCATTCGGCACCGCACATTCTATTTTATCGCCTCATTCAAATTTTGCAACATATCGCCAAAATTTTTTACGTAAAGGGGGGTGTCCACAGAGTCGATGGGATTTTTATTTCAGTGTTCCGGATGACCGGAAAGGAAAAACATTTGACAACACCGATAAGTGTGATTTACAGTAGTTGCATATTGCAACTAAAAACAACGAGGATATGAATGAAACGGTCCAAAATAAGAACCTTTAGAAAGATACTTCGGAGGCTTGAGCGGGAATTATACGACCGTCTAAAAGAAAATACGGCATGCAGCGGCGTCAGTCTTGCCCAGTGCCACGCAGTCCTGGAACTTGAAGAAAAGGGAGAAACCACCATCGGAAAGCTCGCCGAATCACTGGGTCTTGATAAGAGCACATTGAGCAGAACAATAGACGGATTGTTCAATGTGGGGCTCGTGAACCGTTTTCCCCATCAAAACGACCGGAGATACATGTCCATCGCAATGACCGAACAGGGGCAGGCAGCCTGTGGAAAAATCAACCGATCGAGCGACGAATATTTCACCCGGGTTTTCCAGACGATACCTGAAGAGAAACATGATCTGATCATCGAATGTTTCGGGATCGTGGCAGAGGCCATGAAAAAAGAGAGGGGAATTAAAAATGGAGTTTAAACCTGCCGGCCCGGAAGACAAAACCCAAGTCAGGCAATTGCTTACCGAGTGCGAGTTGCCCAGTGAAGACATTACCGAATCGCATTTGGAACACTTCTTTGTGGTGCGTCACGAAAACAGGCTTAAAGGTTCCATCGGTCTTGAGCTTTTTAATAAATGCGCCTTGCTCCGCTCTTTAGCTGTTCAGGAACATATCCGGGGGAAAGGCATTGCATCTGAATTGTTAAAGAGAGTAGAAACCTATGCGCGTTTTCATGATGTGGAATCATTATATCTGCTGACCACAACCGCAGAAGGCTTCTTTGAAAAACACGGCTACCACGTAACCGATCGCAACGCAGTTCCGGCTGCCGTGCAGGGAACGGCTGAGTTTCAAAGTATCTGTCCGTCAACTGCGACGTGTATGGTTAAATTGTTGGATCATCTTCCGATTTAGTTAAGGCAGAATAAGTGGATCCTCTTTTCCGACTTAATTGGAGATGAACAAGATTTTTTAAGAAGGATAAATTACAAAATCATGTGGCATTTAAGGAGGAAACTTGATGTTGTCCCAACAGATTCTTGAATGGATGGCCGACTTTTGGGCCTCGGCAACGGCAATCGTCTGGTTTTTTATTGCCTCTGTTCTGGTGGCCGCAGCCATAAATGCCCTTAAACTGGACCGCAAGGTTGTTCATTATTTCCATCGGGCCGGGTTGTGGTCCCTACTGGGAGCGCTGCTGCTCGGAATCGTCAGCCCGCTGTGAGCACTGGGGGTGCTGCCCGTGGTGGCGGCTCTGTTGGCTTCCGGCGTTCCACTGGCGCCGGTCATGGTGTTTTTGATCAGTTCACCGTTGGTGAGCCCCAGTGCATTTATTGTTACCCTGGGGGGGCTGGGGCTCTCTTTGGCCCTGGCTAAGATTACGGCGGCATTGGTCCTGGGGCTTGCAGCCGGTCTGGTTACCCACTGGCTCACAAAGACCGGCTACCTCGGTCGACATGTGCTGAAGCTTAGCGGGAACCCCGAAACACCCATGCCGTGTGCGGACGCATCTCGCAGCCGAATGGATGTTTTCAAGGTGTTTCTTAACGGCATATACGGTATGACCCGGATGATCGGGAAATATCTCCTCATCGCCCTGGTGCTACAGGTATTTCTAAAACGATACATCCCGTCGGAATGGGTTGAAAAGGTTCTCGGCAATAGCCAGGCCTGGTCGGTGGTCCTCTCCTCTCTTATCGGTGTACCCCTCTATGTAAACGGTATCTCCGCAGTGCCGGTGTTAAAGGGGCTTTTAAATATGGGTATGGATCCCGGAGCCGTATTGGCCTTTTTGATTTCAGGTCCGGTCATGACAGTCCCTTCGGTGGTGGCAGTGATGGCGCTGGTCCGCAGACAGGCACTCTATGTGTACGTATCTGTGGGTTTGCTTGGCGCCATCTTTATGGGGTACTGCTATCAGTTGGTAGCCGGCGTGATATGAACGTTCCACCGCCGGATAAGAGGCGGCTTTATGGAATTGCGGCTTGATGCTGGATAATTAATAACTCTGCTTTCGGGATCCATATTGTCGGGAAATGATTAATTGAGTTCGATGAATAATGCAGCTATAGGGTAAGGGCTTTATTTCAATGGTTGTCCGGGTGCCGCCTGCAATTTTTCGGTAATGGATAAAAGCCGGGTATCATTCAACTTCAAACGAAAATGGGAGGTATGATGAAGGGAATTGTTTTTTTAGGAGATGGTGAGCTTGAGCTTCGGGATTTTGATATTCCGGTTCCGGGCCAAGGAGAGGTCCTTGTTGAGATGAAGGCCTCGGGTATATGCGGGAGCGACCTTAACTGGCTGAACCGGACAAAAAAAGAATTAGACGAACTTCCCCATGTAAATCCCATGGGCCATGAGCCGTGCGGGGTGATCGCCTCTCTGGGTCCGGGTGTCACGGGTCTAACGGTCGGTCAACGTGTGATGGTTTATCACTATTCCGGCTGCGGCAGATGTAAATACTGTCGGATCGGTTATGAACAATTATGTATTCACGGGTTCGATTATTACGGGACCTCAAGGCCCAGGGGGTTCGGAGGTGGACATGAAGATTTCATGGTGGTGCCGGACCGGGTATGTATGAACCTTCCCGATGAAATGAGTTTTGAAGCGGGTACCGCGGTTGCATGCGGCACCGGGACGGCTTATTCTGCACTGAAAAAAACGGGTGCCTCCGGTAATGACACCATCGCCGTATTCGGCCAGGGCCCTGTGGGGTTGAGCGCCACGATGATCGGTGCCGGCATGGGCGCCCGTGTCATCGCCATCGACGTGGCGCCGTACCGGTTGGAGCTGGCAAAGAAGCTGGGGGCTGCCGAGGTCGTTAACGCGTCGGATGGCGACGCGGTGGCGGCGGTTAAGGACCTGACCGGCGGTGAGGGTGCCGAGGTTACCATCGAGTGTGTTGCGGATCCGTCGGTAAGGGTGCAGGCCGTCGAGAGTACAAAGGTGTTCGGAAGCGCATGCTTTTTAGGAGAGGGCGGCGGTGTCTCCTTTGACGATGTCAGCCGGCAGATAATGCACAAGCTTCTCACAATTCACGGCTCCTGGACCTTTCCCACCTGGATGCTTGAAGAGGCTGCAAATTGGATAATCAGCCGGAATCTTCCCATCGAAGATCTGATAACCGACCGTTTTTCATTGGATCAGGCCCAGGAGGCATACAAGGTTTTTCAGGAAGGCCGGACCGGGAAAGTGGTGTTTGTCTGGGACTGAATTATTTTATTGCGATTTGGAAAACCTGGTCCTCTGGGTCAGGTCAGAGCTCATTGGCTCTGCCTATGAATCGTTGCAAGAGTTTGAAGTGAACTAAAGTTAAGGAATTTTGTCAATTATATAAAATAAGCGGAGCAAAGCGACTCCATAACTTTAGGCACTTTAGCTCACTTTAGGCACTTTAGCTCACTTTAGGCACTTCTAACTTGTCGGGCTCTCAGGAAGAAGCCCCTTTCAGGGGCAAATCAAAGCCTGACCCTCTGGACCCGGATTTTTACTTTTTCCTGTTACCTGGGCACGGATTCGAGTCCGGAAAGCGGAGCCGTTTCAGGTGTGAGCCGGCGGAAAAGCCGGAAGGCGATAAGCAGCGCCGGGATGGCGGCGAAATAGAATCCGATGCGGTAATTTCCGGTGGCGCTGACGATGAGCGCATAGATCACAGGATAGGACATCATGCCGGAACCTCCGAACGCCAGCACAGCGCCTGTGGTGCCGCCGATATTTCCTGCCGGCGCCAAACGGGCAATCTCGGACAGCAGCAGACCGTGCCAGCCGACGGCCGAGACGCAGTAGAGGACAGCGACCATTGCGATCATCGGAATCGACCAGCTTCTGTCGTAGAAGCCGGTTGCCACCGAGGCGATCACCATGACCAGGGCCAGGATGCCGAGAAGCATGCGGGCCGGGATCAGCCGGCTGCCGACCCAGCCCCATAGGATGCGGGCAAAAATCGCTGCTGTCATGGCCAGTGAAAATATATGGTTGGCCGTGGTCAGGGGCTTTTCGAGCTGCTGGGATACGACGGTAACGAAGTAGGAGCCGAAAAGACCCTGTAAACCGACAAAGCAGAACATGGCCAGGGCCAGATCGCGCAGTTCCGTACGGCGCAGTACCTGTTCCAGATTGTTCCAGATTTCCACCGGTTTGAGGCGATGATCGGGTTTCCGGTCGACATCAAAGCGGCCGCGCACCGGTTGGAGTATGACAGCGAAAACGATACACATCGCCCCGGTCACCATAAACGCACCCCGCCAGCCGACCAGGACCAGCAATATGGGCACCATGGTCCCGGCCATCAGGCCGCCCACTGGAACACCGGTCTGTTTGATGGAGAAGATCAGCGGCGCATACCGGGGAGGGCTGTGTCGTGCGAGCAGATGAGAGCTGGCGGGTGTCGAAAATGAAGCCCCGGTTCCCATCACGGCAGCAGCGGCGGCAAAGACCCAAAGGTTGCCTGCAACCCCCATAATTAGGCCGATACCGACAATAATCAGCGAAAACTGGCTCATGCGGATAGGGCCGTAGCGGATAATGAAGCCGCCGCTTGAAAGCTGCCAGATCGAAGAGGCAAAGTAGAAGATGCCGGTATGGTAACCGATCAGGTTCGGATCCGCATGGACGGCTTTGGCCACCAGGGGCGCCATATTCGGCAGCACCACCCCTGCCATGTAAGACAGAGCCTGTTGGATCAGCATGACGACAATAACAATGACCAGCTGGGGCATAAAAAAATCTCAAGAATAAATGTTTGATCGCAAAACGGCCCCAACATAATCTTATTACTCGTGTCTGTCTATAGTAATAAGTGAATACTTAAGATTTGCTCTGTAAATTCCAAAAGACCCGTTTAGCGGTTTTTCTTACCCCTCAGAACCACAACACGTTCCCCTGCATTATGGATCTGTCTTTTTGACCTGTGTGCCAATTGTTTTGTTGCCCATTCCTTCCTTTGACAGGGCTTCCCGGGTGCGCATGATCCATTCGGGCTGAGGCCCGCGCCGGTACTTCCCGTAAACCATGTGATGCCCCTTAATCGCCAGGGTGCGCATTACGGCGGACCGCTGATTCAGTTCTCTAACGATATTGTGGTACCATTTATTCGGAAAACTCCACGGACAGACATATTGGCAGATACCGCAGCTAATTCCCTTGTAGTCCTGATAGCGGCGGCATTTATCTCCGTTAAAATGCCATACCCTTGCCCCCCGAACCACCTCTTTATCTCCTTTGGGAATCGCACCGGCCGGGCATTCATCGGCACATATTTTACATTTTTCACAAAAATCCTGCAGCCCGAAATCCACCGGCTTATCAATGGCCAACGGCATATCCGTGGCAATGGCTCCCGGGCGGAAGTTGTTTCCAAACTCTTTTGTGACCACGTGGCAGGTGCGCCCCTGCTCCCCGATGCCGGCATCCACAAAGGTCGGCACGATCAGAAGAGGTGAATTTTCAGCCGGAAGGGCCTTTGTACGCCATCCCAGAGAACGGATATGCTGGGCGATGATGACCGACACAAGGGAGGTGTAGGCATACATCCAGCCCACCTCCAGATGTGCGGCAACCCCATCGCCATTGGCCATCATATTCAAGTTTTGCGGAAAGGCCATGCAGATGATGTACTTATAATCCAGCTCCACCGGTTTGCCGTAAGGTTCCAACGTATAAGGGGCGGCATAGTGGGTATATACCCAATCCGGGTTGAGTCTGGTGATCCGTACCCGTCCGGCTCCGAAATAGCCTGCAAAGGATTTGATCATCCGGGCCATCCCCTGTGGATTTACATCCGCTTTGCCTGTGTCGAGCCGTTGCCTGACGGCGATCTTCCCTTCGACAACATCCGGCATGCCCAAAACCCGTCTTCCATAAAATGCGGCGGGTACGATCTGGGAGCCGACGGGGTCAACCCGGCACGATTCTATTTTATGCCCTGCCTGCCGCTCCCGGTTCTTATCATCCCATTCTTTCAAATCCGGGCGCCGGTTGTAATAATCTTCGTATTCATCGCTTCCCGGCACCAAAAGTTTACGGGCATTGGCGTGATCGCGTTGATCGTAGCGCTCAACCGTGTCTACGATCTCATAGGTGGGGGAATCCACTTCAGGCGGAGAACCGATGCGTCCTTTCCGGTAACGGTCCATGATTCCGCGCATGGCTCTTTTTTCGGTAAGTACAGTTTTTTTCAAGGTTTGAAAATTCTCCTAATGATATTGGAAATATGAAGCACATATGGGGAACACTTCGGTAAAGATACTCATATACGGAAGGGTCAGGGTGATGGGCCGAGTGAATAAAGCCGACAGGTCTCCTGTGACTATTTTATGTAATTCGGTCAGCAGTGGAACCATGGAAAACATCCGAAAGACCCGGTCGCATGGAATGAAGCCCACGGTCTCTCTAAGCCGTACGTACAATCCGGACAAATCCATAAATGCGCAGTTTATAATGAAAATAATTTATTTGACCAAAGGCCTGTTGTCAAGCGGCACGTATAATGACGGTATTTTCCATTAATTCATTTATCATACGTTACGAATTCCAAAATATTGACTTACAATTTTATATTTGGTATAAAAATATATATTTTGTAAGAATAATATAAATGGAGTAAGAATAAATGACGGTTGTAAAAGCATCATCAAAAGGTCAAATTGTCATCCCCAAAGAGATCAGGAAAAGACTCGGAATAACACCCGGGAAACGATTATTGTTCCGCGTGGTTGAAGATCATGCAGAGATAACCCCGTTGCCGGATGATCCCATCGCCGCCCTTCGGGGAACCTTGAAAGGGGGTAAATCACTGACTAAAGCGCTCCTGGCGGAAAGAAAAAAGGATAACCGAATCGATGAAAAGCATTCTCTTTGATTCCTTTGCGATCCTGGCATATGCCCAGGAAGAGGCCGGCGCGGATCAGGTGGAACGCCTGCTTCGGTCCGCTTCGAGCGCCGGCACGGATGCATACATGAGTGAAATCAATCTCGGGGAGATCTACTACCTGACCATTCGGCGGATTGGATTACAAGCCGCTGGAATTCATCTCGAACAGGTCCGTCAACTACCGATTCAGGTCGTTTCCCCCACAACCGACCTGATCCTGCGCGCCTCCGAGATTAAGGCCGAATACGCGATCTCCTACGCCGATTGTTTTGCCGTTGCGACCGCTCTGGACCGTACTGCAACCATTGTGACCGGGGACTCGGAGTTTAAAAAGGTTGAACATCTGGCTTCGATCATGTGGATTTGGTGATTAGTCCAAATATTCCTTTTTGATCAGATTTATAGTTTCGATGGCTGAATTTGTATTAAACAGCGAAAAGATTTAACGTCGAACATCCAACGCCCAGGTAGCGAAGACTCCGACATCGAACGTCGAATATTGATGACGCTGCGCTTTATCCATTTTAATACAAATGAACCGCAGCGTGTGCGCCGTATGTTGTTCAGTCTTTTTTAAATTGGCAGAATACATTATTCGATGTCGGTGTCCTTGCTTACCTGGACGTTCAATGTTCGACGTTCATTTTTCAATAATTTCTCGATAGATATTAAAATCAAATACTCTAAATCCCAAATGCGGTTGCCCTGATTGGAAACGGGTCTGCTCTTGACCTTTAGTCATTTGCCGTCAGGGCAAGGGGGCGAACCGGGGAACCCGTGGCACCGACAATTTTTAGGGGGGACATGATGAAAAGAAATTCCGTGACCCCTGCTGATGCGATCTCTTCAAGTGCCATGCACTCGATGATGTGTATGCCGCAATCGACCAGAAGGATCTTGTGGCCCGGCATTTCGGCGTGACCCTTGGCCGGGGGGATATATTCAAAGGCGATGGTGTCGGATCCGACGGCACGGGGCTTTTTCGATGCAAGCCAGTTGACCGCTTCGGCGCCCGGTCCGGGAACACCGTTTTCCCAGCCGATATACTGCTCACGATCCTCCCAGAGCTGTCCCCAGCCGGTTCTGAGAAGCACTGCATCCCCCGGCTGGATGTCGATTTTCTGCAGATGAACAGCCTCTTCAAGGTCATTTGCGGAAATTTCGTAACCGGGCGGGCAGATGCTCCGGCCCATAGCTTCCGCCACATCGATAACAACGCCGCGGCAGACCATGGGGGCGACTGTATCGATACCGAGGACCGAAAGACGGCCTCCGGCCTGCGCGGAAAGCGCATCGATGCCGCCGTGGAGGGCCATCTGATGGGAAAAATGGCTGAGTGCATCCACATGGGTGCCCACATGCCCTCCGGTGATAATGAGTTCGTTTGCAGCGCTTGTATCCCCGGGTCTGTGCTGATCCCCGTGCCGGCGCTCAAGAATCATTCGAAACTGAGGGTGATTCGGGGACTGGGGCATACCGGTGAACATGGGACGTCCGAGGTCATAGACAACAGCATTTTTCAATAATTTATCTATCATAGAAATATCCTAAACCAGAGTGCCGTTTCCGGTATATACGAAACGATAAACAGCACCAGCAGCATCGCGATGAGAAACCACTTGCTGTAAACCATGATGTCTTGAATGGTGAGGCCGGTGACGGCGCAGGCGGTGAGAAGAACGGTTGCAACCGGAGGCGTCTGCTGGCCGATTCCCAAATTGAGGGTGACAATGATGCCGAAATGTACGGGATCGATGCCGATCTGTTCAACCAGCGGCATCAGAACCGGAATCACCACGATGATGGCCGCGGTTGCCTGGAGAAACATTCCTATAACCAAGAGGAAAAGGTTTATCAGCAGCAACGCGAAAATGGGAGAATCGCCGAAAACAGCCAGTTGCTCTGCAATTTTCTGGGGAATCTGCTCGTTGGCCAGAAAGACCCCCAGGGCAGCCGAGCCGGCAACCAGCATCATCACAACCGCCGATTGGCGGGCGGTTAAGATAAAAATTTCATAAAGTTTCCGAAAGGTCAGCTCGCGTGAAAGGATGAAACCGAAGAACAGCGCGATGGCAACGCCGATTCCGGCCGCTTCGGTGGGTGTGAATATTCCCCCGATCAACCCTCCGACGACTAAAAAGGGGATCATCAACGGAAAGGCTGCCCGTTTGAATGCGCGGCCCAGGCGACCCAGGTCGAACCGTTCGTCGATGGGGTGTTTTTCGATCCGTGCAAAGATGTAGCATGCGCCCATAAATGCAAGCCCCAGCATCACTCCGGGTCCCAGTCCCGCCAGAAACAGATCTCTTACCGATGTGTTTGTGGTGACCCCATAGAGGATCATGGGGATCGATGGCGGAATAATAATACCGATGGTTGCCGTAACGGCGGTAACCGATGCTGCGTAATTGCGCGGGTATCCGACCCGTTCCATCTCCGGGACGAATATTTTACTGAGCGCTGCAACGTCCGCCACTGCAGAGCCGCTCATCTCGGCCATGAACATGCTGGTCAGGACATTGACATGGGCCAGGCCGCCGTGCATCCAACCCACAAGTGCCGAAGACAGTTCGATGAGACGTTGTGAAATGGATGTGGCGCTCATCAGCTCCCCCATGAGGATGAACAACGGAACCGCCAGGATTACAAAATTGCTGGTGCCGCGAAACATCTGGATGGGAAGTATCATCAGGTCCACACCCGAGAGCCACATGGAGAGTCCGGATGTGATCATCAATGAAAATCCGATGGGGACCCCGAAAAAAATAAAGAACAGGAGAATGCTCAACACAACCCAGCTCATCAACGCCCTTTCCAGTGTTTTTGAAGGTTTATCAGACACCCCAGCATGATGCCGGCGGAGGCGAGGGGGAGGACAATCATAAAGAGCCCTTGGGGAATGTCGGCGGTTTCGATATGGGTGCCGCCGACAACGGATATCAATTTAACCGATAAGGCCAGGATCATTCCGAAAAAGAGGATCAGAAGCACCTCTATGGCGAACCGGATCCAGAAACCGACTTTTTGCGGCAGATGGTCCAGGAGGAGTTCGAAGCTAAGATGCCCTTCGTTCCGCAACGCCAGATAGGCACCGATAAAGCTTATCCAGACCAGAAGATGCCCGGCAATCTCCTCGGGCCAGAGAAGGGCCGAATTGAGCACATACCGGTAGTAGACCGCGGCACAGGTGATAACGACCGTGGCGGCGACAAGCGTCGCCGCCAGTATGCGCATGAATGCATCTATAAATTTCATTACTGGGCGGCCTGAATCTGTTTGAGCCAGACATCGCCCTGGGAGCCGATATATTTCGTGTATACGTTCCGGGTGGCTTTTTGAAAGGCCGGAAAATCGACTTCGTTGGTTTTTACACCTGCCTTTTCCATCTCTGCAAACGCTTCGGCTTCAAGGCGTTCGGCAGAGGCATACGCCACATCCGTAATGGCGCGGCCGGCTTCGATAAACGCTTTTTTCTGCTCAGGCGTCAGGCTCTTGAAAAACCGATCCGATGCAACGAGGAAGGTGGGTGTGTAGACATGCCGGGTCAGGCTGAGAAACTTTGCCAGTTCATAGAGTTTTGCGCTGTAAAAACCGTAGGCTGCGGCTTCGGCACCGACCACAACCCCGGTCTGCAGGGCGGTGAAGGTTTCAGACCATGCCACGGGTGCCGGGTTGGCGCCCAGGGAGGCGAAGACGCCCTGCCTGAACTTTCCGCCGGTGATCCGGATCTTCAACCCCTTCAAATCATCCGGTTTTTTAACGGCCCTGACCTTGTTGAGGACGTGGCGGAACCCGTTTTCATACATGCCCAGCAGATGAAGACCGGTCGATTTTTTCAACTGCGCCACACATTCGTTGTAAAGGGGTCCGTTCATGGCCCGGATCACGTGAGCCCGGTCGGCAAACAGCCAGGGAAGATCGAAAATGCCGAATTTTTTGTCAATCTTTGGGATTCCGGACGCATAGATGCCCATGTCCTGCGAACCCAGGCGAAGTGCATCCATCTGGGCGTTCTCTTTACCCAGCTGCGCGCTGGGAAATGCCAGGACCTTTATTTGTCCGGGAAGACGTTTTTCGATCTCTTTCTTGAACAGAAGCACCTGCTGATGCATGGGTGATTTGACCCCGGTGATATAGCCTATCTTAATTTCCCGGGGTGCTGAAAACACCGTCGCCGCAAAGGTGATGACCAATAGGACTGAAAGAAAAAAAGATTTTCTAAACATGATGCCTCTCCTCTCATTTTAGGATTTATGATATCCGATGGGTGATATCAAGATGTCAGGAAAATGTTTGGAACGTGTGCATTTTCCCGGGGCGGTCAAAGACAATTTTTGTTTTTAACCCCATGGTATCCAGCTTCTGTTTCAATGGCGGAATCCGTTTCTGCTCGGAAGCATACTGGATGACCGGAAACAGGTTTTTCACCTTTAAGGCCCGGGCGATCCGGGCGCCGTTTTCAGCTGCCTCTTCAGGGGTTGAGTCGGTGTGGGATTTTCCCTGAATGGGAATCATGCCGATATCGATCCGAAACCGCCGGCCGATATCTTCAAAAACATCCGAATAGATGCAGTCGCCCAGTATGCAGAGGGTAAACCGGCCGGTTTCTACCACCATGCCGGTATTTTTGGATTCCACAAACCCCCATTTCCGGACGATTTCCTGGAGCGCCGGCGGCAGATCCGGATGCACCGCTTCAAAAAGAGATACCTTCAGACCGTTGATCTGTTGCGTTTCACCGATGTTGATAGAGATGAGTCGTTCGGCCGGCAGGTGTGCGTTTTTCAGAATGTGGTCGCAAAGCTCATTGGATCCGACAAACCGGGCGCCGGTTCTCTGTGCGACCTCGACGCTGTTTACAAAATGGCCCGGATCACCATGGGTTGTAAATACAAAGGCGGCAGCCTCGTTGATATCCTCAACCCGGATGGGCGAATCCGCATTTTTATTGACCGATGGATCAAACCAGAGGATCTCGGATCCCGTATCAACCCGAAAAGCTGCATTGTCATACCATGTAATATCTACCGGCATTTCATACCCGCCTTTCTATGGAGGTGGTTTTTTCCGCATTCCAGCATGTCGCACCGGACAAGTCAACCATTTGCTAATCGGTGGGAAGTCCGATTCTTCTCATGGGAATGGATTCAACGATCTCGGCCTAAAGTTCCGGTTTTATTGTCGGGTGAGATTCTCGCCGTCTGCCGTTGCGTGGCTCATCCGGTCTGCTGTTTGTCGACCGCTCCGAATCCCAGCATGGCCGAACCCTTGGCGGCGGTTTCACCGGACGGGATAAATCGGTAGTCTTTTAAGAGACTCTGTTTAAAACGGGTATAGGCCTCACTGGCACCGCCGCCCACATGGTAGATATCCTTGCTCAGCGGCACCTTTTCCTTCCAGGTGTCCAAAATGTCCAACTGAAACGAGACAATCCCATAAACAAGGGCCAGGAGGCAGTCTTTCCGGCTGGTATCGAGGGTGATTCCGGTAATGGCGCCGAATCGCTGGCGAATGCTGTGCCTGTCTCCGGTCAGGTACGGATGGAACCGGGTGTTCGGAAGCTGTTCGCTTGCCAGCACCCGGGGCAGGTACTCATCGTAGAAGGATTCACGGGTCATTTCCCTGCAGAAATTTTTACGGAACCATTCCAGGGATCCCCCTCCGGCGCCCACCATCCGCATGATCAGCCAGCGGTTCGGATAGGCATGGGTTCGCAGCAGGTGACTCTTGTCGACCAGGGGGCGATCCAGACAGAGCGCGAGGATGTCCGTGGTCCCGGTGGTGTTCATGAGCATTCCGGGCTCCGTAACCCCGATACCCACCGTGGCGCATGTGGTGTCATTGGCACCGATGATAACCGGGATACCCTTTGGGAGCCTTGTTGCCCGGGCGATGGCTGGATCGAGTTCGCCGACAACGGTTTCCGACATCACGACCCGGGGAAGCTTTTCAACGTCCATTTCGAGATCGGACAGAAGCTCCGGCGACCAGGTTCCGTAGCCGACGGTGTCATAGAACCCGGTAAATGACGCATTGGACGGATCGATCAAAAATCGATTGGTGAGCCGTTTCATAAAAAAGGTGACCGCGTGACCGAAGGTGACATCGGACCGGTGATAAATATCCGGATAATTATCCTTTATCCACAAAAGGCTGGTGGCCGAAATACCGCCGGGGAAGGGGAGATTGCCGGTAATTGCTAAAAATTTTTCTTCCCCGACCCGATCCAGCACCCACTTGGCCTGGCGATAGCTCCTCCGGTCCATGTGCAAAATTATGGGGGAAATGGGGGTCCCCTCGGTATCCATGGCCAGAAGGGAAGGACAGAGTGTTGAAAATGAGACGGCGTCTATGGGTTGACCCGGGGTCAGTTCTGAACATGCCTGAATAAATGCCTGCCAGAGGGTGTCTGCTTCGATCTCTACCCAGTTTTTCGAATAGACCCGCGGAAAATAGGAGGCCCTTGCCGCTTCTATGGTTTCATAATTCCGGTCGACAACATTTACTCTTAATGACTGGGTGCCCACATCCACAGCCAGAATCCGTTGACATTGAGATCTGGTTTTTTCCCCACCGGTTGCCACGCTGCGTATCCTCCCTCGCCGAGTGTAAACCCTAACGTTGCATAAGTTTTGTTAGTAATACTCGGGGCATCATGCAATATCATTGCGCCCATAGGGTAAATATTGACGCTATGCTCTCGATATTACCCTGTAATCGACATTTGTTTGGATGCCGTACCGTTTTAATGTCTCGGCCAGCGGGGTCCCGAAAAGAAAATCCATATGCGCCGGGTCGACACCTCCCTTTTTTGCCAGCAGCGTCCGAAAATGTAAATCGTAACGAACCATTTCACGGACCACCGGGGGAACGGTGGATCGGGTGTTTTCACCCACGGGGCCAAGGTGTTGATGGATGATGCTGTAATCGCACCGTTTATCGTGATCGACAACCATCAGCCACAGATCGTTCGATTCAGGGAGCAGGTCTTTCCGTGTCAGCCGGTCGGATGCATATTGTTTTTCGAACTCACCGGTGTTCCAGCATTCAAGCAGCCGGCATTCCATGGGCCGGTGTTCATAAATGCTGCAGCCGCTGCCTTTTTCATCATAATGGGTGCAGGTGGTGTCGGTGAGGCCGGACTTTATTTTGATGATATCCGAGGGGGCGGGGATCCGGCCGCCCTTCACATTGTCGTATACCGGCTCACCTTTACGAATGGTGTAAAGATCCTTTAAAAGGATGATGCCTTTCTGGATCAGGTGCCTGTCTTCGATATGAAACGCCGGTCCTCCCTTTTTACAGCAGGTGCCGCATCGGCTGCAGGTTTGAGGCTTATCCTTATCCGGGTCTTTTTTTATACTGTCTTCTAAATTCATGCTATCCCTCATAGCAGATACGGTTTTATAGAGCAATTGTATTGGATGGATTATTGATGGGTTTAAGACCTCTAATGAGCGATTTTTCGTACCACCAACACTGTTTGATCATCGAATGGTCGATTTCTGTTGGGTTGTCATAAAATACTATTTAACTGTTAGTGGTACTAAAGCCTTAAGGAAAGTGTGCATCTGCCGATAGGTATGTTATCAGTCTTTTTTGGGTCAGTTTCTTTGCTGGCATGCTGGTTTTTGAAGCTTGATAAAAATATTCTGTCGGGAGGAAAAGAAATGAAAAAAACCTTTATATTCATTGCAGTTTTGATGAGTCTCATGCTCATCGCCACAGTCTGTTTTGCAAAAGACACCTATAAAATAGGTGTATTGGCGAAAAATGGTCCGGTGAAAGCCATGAAAATGTGGAAAGCAACCGGTGATTTTTTAACGGCGAAGGTGAACGGGAAAAAGTTTGAAATCGTACCGTTGGGTTTTGATGCGGTGAATCCGGCCATTAAAGAAGGGAAAGTCGATTTCTTTCTGGTCAACTCTTCCATGTTTGTGACGGCGAAAGTAAAGTTCGGCGCCGTTCCGGTTGCGACCATGATCAATTCCAGACAGGGAAAACCGCTTAAGTCATTCGGCGGAGTGATTATTGTAAGTGCAGATAACGACGAGATCAACACCATGGCAGATCTTAAAGGGAAACCGTTTATCGCGGTTAAGAAATCATCTTTCGGCGGCTGGCAGATGGCTTATAAGGAAATATTGGGTGCCGGTGTTGATCCGTTTAAGGATCTCCCGAAACTCGATTTTGCCGGAAAACACGACAATGTCGTGCTGGCCGTTCAAAACGGTGCGGTGCCTGCAGGCACCGTGCGCACCGACACATTGGAGCGGATGGAAGCTGCGGGCGAGATCGACATGGAAGACTTTAAAATCATCAACAAGAAAACCCATAACGGATTTCCGTTTGTTTGCAGCACAGCACTCTATCCGGAATGGCCCTTGGCAAAAGTAAAGGATACCCCGGATGATGTGGTCGCTGAAGTGGTAGCAGCGCTGAAACAGTTAAAACCGACCGATCCGGCTGCAAAAAATGCCAAAGTGGTTGGTTGGGTCGATGCACTGGATTACAATCCGGTGGAAGAACTTCAGAAAACCCTTAAGGTGGGTGCATACGCTGGCGGTTAATAGCTGTTATTCATGCTGGATATATCATGTCGTCCGACCGAGCTGCGCAATACCACCGGGCGGCATGGTACGTATATCCGACCGACCGCGGCTCGACCCAGGTTTTATAAAAGATGAGGTCTTATAATGTCTATCAGGTTCAGGTTCAACTTTTTTAAGAAAAGTCTCAGATATAAAATTCTTGCGCCACTGACGCTAATACTTGTCGTATCGTTTTTCGGCATGGCCGTAACGATTATTCGAGTTCAGGATCGACTCTTGACCGACATGGGGAGTCAGGTGGATGCATCCTTGGGTGCTTCAAGCCGTGCGATCATAAATGATTTCAAAATAATGGATCAATCAGTCAACGAAAAACTCCAAAAAATGGCTGAAGATGCCGGCACCCAATTGGCAACTTCAACCGGCAAGGCCCTGGAAGCCGAAAAGGCTCAAATGCACAAAGCCTGGGAAGGAGCCCTTGGGGAAAGCGCAGCATCGCTTGCAAGCCTTCTGGCTCAGGTCGCCCCGGCTGCTATATTGTCCAACAGTTTTTCGGATCTGATTTCCTATGTGCGCTCCGCCAGCAATAACCCGGATATCGTCTATGCCATGTATTTTCGGCCCAACGGTAAACCCTATACAAGGTATCTGAATCGAAAAGATCCCAAGATCAAGGGGTATCTAAAGACCGGGACCGGAAAGAAAAAATACGAAAAGGTTCTTAGCGCTTCCAAGGGCGACGGGTCTGTTTTTTTTGTGGAAAAACCGGTTGAATTGGAGGGAAAGCAGCTGGGAAAAATTCTGCTCTGTATCAGTAAGGCATCCATGAACCAGAAATTGGACGAGATGGCGGCACGGTTTTCCGGCCTTACCGAGACGACTGAAAAAGATATCAAAACCGTACTTGCCAAAGAATCTTCAAAAGTGACGGCTCTTATCAGCGACGTCCTGAGTACTGTAAGTGCAAAGAATGATACAGCCATTAAAAGATCTATTGCCAGGATTGTTGAATCTTCCAAAATCGCAAAGGCACGTACAATGCAGCTGGTGTCGATTTTTGGGGGCGGTCTGGGGGCTATGCTGCTTTTAGTGATCGGGTTTATGGTCGTCCGGCTTGTCATTAAACCGATTGAACGGGTAGCTGCGGGGTTAGAGGATATTGCCCAGGGTGAAGGCGACTTGACCACCCGTCTCGATGTAGGAAGCGAGGATGAGATCGGTCGCCTTGCCAAATGGTTCAACGTCTTTATGGAAAAACTTCAAGGGATTATTAAAGATATTTCACTCAATGCCGCATCTCTGACCGGTTCGGCAGAAGAGCTCTCCAGTCTTTCGGCGCAGATGTCATCCGGTTCGGAAATCACATCCAGCAAATCCAGTACCGTTGCTTCCGCCGCCGAAGAGATGAATGCCAATGTCACTTCAATCGCCTCGACCATGGAACAGGCTTCCACCAATATGGGGGTTGTCGCCGCATCTGTTGAGCAGATGGCGGCATCCATTAATGAAATCGCACAAAACTCGGAAAAAGCCAGCTCCACCACCAGCGGTGCGGTGTCTCTGGCAAAATCATCTTCAGAACGGGTGGAAGGGCTCGGCCAAGCCGCCAAGGAGATCAGTAAGGTGACCGGGACCATCACCGAAATTTCCGAACAGACCAACCTCCTGGCCCTCAATGCCACCATCGAGGCTGCCCGTGCCGGAGAAGCCGGCAAAGGGTTTGCAGTTGTCGCCAATGAAATAAAGGAACTGGCACGTCAGACCGCAGAAGCCACTGATGAGATCCGGGAACGGATCACCGGTATTCAGGAGTCGATTTCCGGTACGATTGCCGATATCGAACAGGTGCCGAAGGTCATTAACGAAGTCAATGAAATCGTATCGACCATTGCAACAGCCGTAGAGGAACAGTCGGTGACCACCAGAGAAATTGCCAATAACGTGACCCAGACCTCTCAGGGCATATCAGAAGTAAACGAAAATGTGGCGCAGAGCTCAACTGTTACGAAAGATATCGCCAAAGAGATTTCCGAAGTGAATCATGCTGCCGGTGACATGACCAACAGCAGTTCCCAGGTGCAGATAAGTGCCAAATCTTTGAGTGAATTGGCGACAAAACTGAATGAAATGGTCGGAACCTTCAGGGTTTAAGTCATATATACGGCCCTTTGAACGATCTTGAAAAACAATGAAAAGGGCAATCGGCCGGACGAATAGATTTTTCTTCTGCGTTGTTGGGCTATTCTAATAAAAAAAGGCCGTCTGTTTCGGGCAGACGGCCTTTTTTCGTTCTATTTACGATTCGGAACTATTCGGTTGCCGCCATTTTCTTTAAAATTCCGTAACGGCGGTTGATATCTTCTTCAATCTGAACCCGCAGCCGCTTGGACTCTTCCGGAAAGGTGCTTTCCAGGGAGGAGAATCGGATCTCGCTGCCCAGAAAGTCCTGAATGGTTCCGTCCGGCTCCTTGGATTCGAGAACAAACGGGTTCTTTCCCTCATCTTCCAGTTCCGGGATGTAGCGGAACAGGGGCCAGTATCCGGAGTCCACAGCCAGTTTCGATTCTTCCTGGCTCTTTCCCATACCCTTTTTGAGACCCTGGTTGATACAGGGCGCATAGGCGATAATCAGAGAGGGCCCGGGGTGTTTGTCGGCTTCGGAAAAGGCCTTGAGCACCTGCTGCTTGCTGGCGCCCATGGATATGGATGCCACATAGACATATCCGTAGGTCATGGCGATACGGCCGAGGTCTTTCTTTCCGATCTTTTTCCCGGAATAGGCAAACTTTGCAACCGCTCCGGTGGGGGTGGCTTTAGACGACTGGCCGCCGGTGTTTGAGTAAACCTCGGTGTCCATGACCAGTATGTTGATATCTTCACCCGAGGCGATCACATGGTCCAGTCCGCCGTAGCCGATGTCATAGGCCCATCCGTCGCCGCCCACCGCCCAGACGGACTTTTTCGTAAAACAGTCTTCCATCTTGTAGATCTCTTCGAGAAGATCGTCTCTATCGGCCGCTGCCAGCATCTTGCGGACCTTGTCGCCGTATTCTCTGGAAGCGTCCGCATCATTCATGCCTTCCAGCCAGCCGGTCATGGCTGCTTTCAGGTCTTCTGAAATATCCGTGCCCACCGCCGCTTTCAGCAGGTCGGCCAGTTTATCACGCCGCTGCCGGTAGGCAACTGCGATGCCGAACCCGAACTCGGCATTGTCCTCAAAAAGCGAGTTGCCCCATGCGGGTCCGTAACCGTCTTTGTTTACGGTATAGGGGACCGAGGGAGCGGAACCGCCCCAGATTGAACTGCAGCCGGTGGCATTGGCGATGATCATCCGTTCGCCCATGAGCTGGGTCAGTACCTTTACATAGGGTGTTTCACCGCAACCGGCGCATGCACCCGAGAACTCGAGGAGGGGCTGATAAAACTGGCTGCCCTTTACCGTATTCCGTTTCATGATACCCTCCTTGAACGAGATGGTCAGGGAGAAGTCATAGTTGGGCACCTGGGTCGGTTTCTGGCTGTCGATGGGCTTCATAGCCAGCGCTTTTTTCTTTGACGGGCAGATATCCGCACAGTTTCCGCATCCCTGGCAGTCGAGGGAGTTGACCTGGATGCGGAACTTGCTTCCTTTAAGATCCTTGCCGAGGGCCGGGATGGTTTCAAAGGTTGCCGGCGCATCTTTCAGCTCGTCGTCTGAGGCTGCGATGGGAATGATGGACGCATGGGGACAGACAAATGCACACTGGTTGCACTGGATGCAGTTTTCAGAGATCCACTCAGGCACATATATGGCAACACCCCGTTTCTCGTACTTGGTGGTGTCCACCGGGAAAATACCGGCCGGATCAAATGCGCTGACCGGAATATCATCGCCCTTCTGGCTCTGGGCCGGACGCATGACGTTGTTTACAAACGCCGGCGCCTCAGACCAGACTCTGGGTTGACCGGTGGCATCCTTCCATGATTCCGGATACTTTATTTCGACCAGGTTTTCCACTGTATTGTCTACGGCTGCAACATTCATGTTGACAATGTTTTCACCTTTCCGGCCGAACATTTTCTTGATGGTGTCTTTTAAGTACCCGATGGCTTCGTCGATGGGAAGCACCTTGGACAGGTAGAAGAAGGCGGTCTGCATGATCATATTGATTCTTCCACCGAGCCCGACACCCTGTGCGATCTTTACCGCATCCACGTTGTAGAATTTCAGATTCTTTTCGGCGATTATTTTTCGAATTTCCGCCGGAATCGTCTCTTCCATCTCCTCAAGGGTCCAGGGGGAGTTGAGCACAAAGGTTCCGCCCGGTTTGATTCCGTCAAGAACTTCGTAGAGGTTGACATAGGTCGGGTTGTGGCATGCCACGTAATCGGCGGCGGTGACCAGATAGGTCGATTGAATCGGGTGCGGTGAAAACCGCAGATGGCTCACGGTGAGGCCGCCTGATTTTTTAGCATCGTAGGCAAAGTAGCCCTGGGCGAACATATCGGTGTTGTCGCCGATGATTTTGATGGCGCTCTTGTTGGCGCCCACGGTCCCGTCTGCTCCCAGACCCCAGAACTTGCACTGCACGGTCCCTTCGGGTGTGGTGTCGATGGGATCGCCGACGGTCAGCGACGTGTGGGTGACATCGTCGTTGATACCGACGGTGAAATGATTTTTCGGGGATGCGGCTTTCATATTGTCGTAGACCGCCATGGCCATGGCCGGGGTGAAGTCCTTTGAACTGAGGCCGTATCTTCCGCCCAAAACGTTTGTGCGGATACCCTGTTCCAGAAAGGCCGTGCAGATATCGGTATAGAGCGGTTCGCCGAGTGCGCCGGGTTCCTTGGTACGATCCAGCACCGTGATATTTTTTGCGCTTTTCGGAATGGCGCCGATAAAATGCTCGGCTGAAAAGGGGCGATAAAGCCGGACCTTGACCATTCCGACCTTCCGTCCGTCTTTGACCATGTGGTTGACCGCCTCTTCCGCCGCTTCGCACCCGGATCCCATGGCCACGATTACCTGCTCTGCCTCAGGGTCGCCGACATAGTCGAACAGGTTGTATTTCCGGCCGGTCAGATCGCCGACTTTCTTCATGTTTTCGATTACAATGCCCGGAACTTTCAGATAGAACGGGTTGCAGGCCTCCCGGTTTTGAAAGAAAACGTCCGGTGTCTGGGAGGTACCCCGAAGATCCGGGTGTTCCGGGTTCATGGCACGCTTTCTGAACGCATCGATGGCGTCTTTGTTGACCAGTTTGGCCATGTCTTCATAGTCGATGGTTTCGATTTTTTGAACTTCGCTCGATGTTCTGAAGCCGTCAAAAAAGTGAAGAAACGGGATGCTCGAATCGATGGAAGACAGATGCGATACCAGTGCCAGATCCATGACTTCCTGTACGGAGTTTGCACAGACCATGGCAAAACCGGTCTGTCGGCATGCCATGACGTCCGAATGGTCGCCGAAGATCGACAACGCATGGGTCGCTACGGAGCGGGCCGATACATGAAAAACACCCGGTAACTGTTCTCCTGCGATCTTGTACATGTTTGGGATCATCAGCAACAGGCCCTGGGAGGCGGTGAATGTGGTTGTCATCGCGCCTGCGGCCAGTGCGCCGTGAACGGCACCTGCAGCACCGGCTTCTGATTGCAGCTGCCGGACATTCATGGTCTGTCCAAAGATATTTTTACGCCCCTGGGCCGACCACTGGTCGACGATCTCTCCCATGGAAGTGGACGGGGTGATCGGATAGAGGGTGGATACATCGCTCATGCCGTATGCAATATGCGCGGCAGCGGTGTTTCCATCTACGGTTTGCATTTTCTTTCCCATTAAACTCTCCTTTTCTCAAAATATGATTTGTAAATCGCGATTTTTCTAAAGAAAAACAAAAAGTTCCTAAAAAGGCGGTACCATAGCCTATTCCGGTATTCATGTAAAGGATAAAATTAGGAGGTCGATGGCGGGCGTATTCGGGTCAATCCTGCGCGGAATGGGGGTCTATCGGGCTTGGAGGTCTCCTGAGTCCGTCGAAAGTATCGCTGAGCGGGTAGTTCTGCCTTAGCAGTGTTGTATCTGAAATCACAAATGCCAAGCACCAAATTCCAAATAAATCACAAATTCCAAATCCCAAACCGGTTCAAAGCGATTGTTTTTTTGTTTGGGATTTTGAATTTTTGGTCCGCCTGCGGCGGATTATTTGTTTGTTTTTTGGGATTTGTTATTTGAAATTTCAATAGACTACGGACTATCAACAAAACAGTCTCTTCTGGGGATAACCAAGACATAGTCCTATGGGACCGGTTTTAAGCTGTGCGATCAGCCTCCAGCCCTGAAACCACCGTCATCAACTCATCGCTTTTCTGTTCCATGCGACGGGCTTCGGCGTCATCGTTTTCATGATCATAGCCGAAAAGATGGAGGATTCCGTGGATGAGAAGTTCGGTGATCCGTGTTTCTGCAGTAATATCTGTGCCTTGAGCCTCTGATGCCGCCGTATCGGTTGAAATGACGACATCGCCCAGCAGATGGGGATTCAGATCGCCGAACGGTCCTTCCCGCATGGGAAAGGCGATTACATTGGTGGGGCCTTGCCGGTTGAGATATTTCCCATTGAGCTGTTCGATCCGGGGATCGTCGACCAGGAGGATGGAAAGCTCTCCATCAGGAAAGGCCAAGGCGTTTAAGACGGCCTGGGCCGTCATCTCCATTTTCGCCGATGCTATCCTGATTCTGCTTTGCCTGTTGTCGATCAAAATTCCCATTTTTTACCTTCCCCCTGGTGGCCGCAGGGGCACTTTCCGAGTACTCGATCCGATGGTGGTGGATACCGTTTAGGATGGCGTTGAAACTCTTTGCAATACTGTGGAGATCTTTTAAGGTAAGTTCGCAATCATCGAGCTGCCCGTCTGAGAACACTTTGTTTATCAGGTTTTGGACAAGGCCTCGAATCCTTGAAGGTGTTGGGTTCTCAAGGGTTCGTGACGCCGCTTCCACGACATCGGCCAGCATGACCAGAGCCGTTTCCCGTGTCTGGGGTCTGGGGCCGGGATACCTATAGTTGTCGATGTTTACGGCCGATTCACCTCTTTTCTGTTTGGCTTTTTCATAGAAATAGCGGATCAGACTCGAACCGTGATGCTGCCGGATGGTGTCGATGATGGCCTGTCCCAGCTTGTTTTCTCTTGCGATTTCAACGCCGTCTTTTATGTGAGAAATCAGAATAAGGCTCGACATGGAAGGGGCCAGTTTGTCGTGCTTGTTTTTTCCGATCGATTGATTTTCAATGAAATAGAGCGGTTTCCCGGCTTTTCCGATATCATGGTAGTAGCCGCAGACCTTGGCCAGGAGTGAGTTGGCGCCGATATCCGCTGCCGCTGCTTCTACCATTGAGCCGACAATGACCGAATGGTGATAGGTGCCGGGCGCTTTGATCATCAGTTTCCGCAGGATGGGTCGATCCAGGTTGGCAAGCTCGAGCAGGGTGATGTCGGTGGTGTATCCGAAGGCGATTTCGAGAAGCGGTGTGATACCGGCTGTTATGATGCCGGCACCGAGACCGCCCATCAAGGCGAATGCCCAATCCCAGAGCAGATTGAAACCGCTGTATTCCCCCTTGTAAATGCTGATGCCCGAGGCCAGTATGAAGTTCAGCAGGGCCAGTTTCAGGCCGGCTTTTATAAATACCTTCCGCTCCCTGCAGTTTTGTACCCAGTAGGCGGCCATGGAGCTGTTGATCAAAAAGTAGATAAAGATATCGAGGCGGTTCTGAAAGATCATCGCTGTGCAGACGGCTATGATCATGGCAAGGGGGGCGGCGATTCGAATGCCCAGAAACAGACAGATGGTCATGGCCCCGGATGCGATTGGGATACCGTAATAGACCGATGACGATGGTGCGGAAAACGGTGTCTGTTGTATCATGGCCCCTGAGAGCGTATCGGAAAACTTGGCGAGCAGGATAAAAATCACCAGGATGCTGGCGATAAACAGAAGGTTTTTGTTGTGCCGGCGGATGGAAGGTTGCCCGGGCTCGTCGTAAAGGACAATTACGGTCATTAAAAGGCAGAGCATCATGATGGCCGCGCCGATGCTGCTCGCCAGCAATTGTTCCCCCTTGGCGTGGCCCTGGAGCATTTTTAATTTCAGCATCTGCTCATCGGTGACCACTTCGCCCTCCCGGAGCAGCATTTGTCCGGCTCTGATTTTAAGCATGGTCGGCTTAATTTTATCCGTCGCCAGCTTTTTCCGCTCTTCTGTTTCATTCCGGTTCAAGGTGATATTCGGCTGAATCAGTCGCTGGCAGAAATCGACAATCAGGTTCCGCAAGCTGTAGTCGAGGTCCTTTAGCATGGGCTGGCCGCTGATGCGGACCATGGTCTTTGCCTGATCCAATCCGTAAAATCGTTTTAAGCCGTGTACTTCAGCTTCCGATTTGGTCCCCACCGTTCGTAAAATGATGCCCTTGTCCGCCTCCCGCAGCAGGATTTCTTTGTTGGCCACAACACCGGTGTTTAATACTTCGGTGAGTATCTGGCTGATGAAATCCGCGATGTCTTTTGAAAACGATTCCTTTAAAAGCAGGGCAAAGGCTCCCCTGCTGACGGGAGTGCCGAGTTTTTCTTCAAAACCGTTTTTCATCTGCCAAACCTGTTTAACGCGGGTGGCTTTGTCGGCGGCCGTCGCCGCCGGTGTGTTTGGTGCCGGCGGTTTTGCCGGATCCGTGGATGGCGGCTTGACCGGCTCCATGAATTTATGCAGCTCGGAGAAGGACTGGGTGGCGCGCTGGCTTAATTTTGAGGAAAGGGCGGCATCGTGGTCGTATACGGTCCGTACCGTTTCGGCGGCACGTCTGCGGTTTTCCTCGGTTGCCGCTTTGTCCTCAACCAGAAATTCCTTGGAGGCCTTTACATCTCTTTCGGCGATATCACCAATATTGTAACGCGGTTCCGTGATGATCAGGTTCGGTGACAGGATCAGTGTGAATATGATCGTCACTCCGGCCAGCAGACCCCATTTGATGGAGTTGCTGGAATTAAAGAATGTGCGGACCGGAGTTTTTTCTTTACCAGATTTCATAATGCAAAAGGGCTCCGCCATACCTTCGGGCCTAATCACCCTTCAGGAACAGCGAAACCTCCTAACCTTTTATACCGTTATTTTTCTGTTTTTCAAGCTCTTCGTATGCGTAGATGATGTCATGGACCAGTTTGTGGCGGACCACATCTTTTTTTGAAAAGAACCCGATCTTTATTCCCTCGATACGCTGTAAGATGTCTTTTGCCTCGACCAGGCCCGACAAGCGGCCTGCCGGCAGATCGATCTGGGTGATGTCTCCGGTGATTACCGCCTTTGATCCGAATCCGATCCGGGTCAGAAACATTTTCATCTGCTCGGATGTCGTGTTCTGCGCTTCGTCCAGAATAATAAAGGCATCATTTAAGGTTCGACCCCGCATAAAGGCCAGGGGGGCGACCTCGATGATTCCCTGCTGCAAGAGGTTTGATACCTTTTCAAACCGCATCATGTCATGGAGTGCATCATATAGCGGTCTTAAATACGGGTCAATCTTTTCAGCCAGATCACCCGGAAGAAAGCCCAGTGCCTCTCCGGCTTCGACAGCCGGGCGGGTGAGGATGATCCGGCTGACCTGCTTGTTGGCAAGTGCGGATACGGCCATTGCCATGGCCAGATAGGTCTTTCCGGTCCCCGCCGGCCCGATTCCGAAAACGATATCGTGCCGCCGGATGGCATCGATATAATCCTTCTGAGCCTGGCTCTTTGGAGCGATGGCCCTTTTTTTGGCGGTAATATAGACGGTGTCGAGGAAGATCTCCTTAAGATCCGTCCGGTCGTCGTTGCTCAGTACCCGGACTGCATAATCGATGTCGTTCGGGTAGATCGGGTACCCGGATTTCAATAAATCGTAAAGCTGCCCAAGGATCGTCTCTGCAAGGTCGACCAGCACAGGTTCCCCCTGGATATGGACCGTATTTCCCCTTGCATGGATTTTGATATCGATGGCATCGGCAATCCGTTGCAGATGGCTGTTGTGTTCACCAAAGAGCTGCCGCACGAGATCGATCTCAGGAAAGGTCAGCTGGATTTGTGAACCGTTTGAATTGTCGCTGTCACGACGAAGGGATTTTATGCGTGCCATATTGATGCCGGAAGGATTAATACCTTGAATGCGCCCCGTTTTTTGATAATACACCGGATCGGTAAACGACCCCTGTTTTTATGGATTGTTCATCTACCATAATTAAAGGAAGGAATGCAAACAACAAATTCAACAGAGAAATCAGCTTCCAAAAACGCCTTGACTCGTAATAGGGGCTTTGTTAATTTAACCCCCTGATACAGTTTAAGATATGATCCTTTTTATTGGATCCGGCCGGAACTGTTTTTTCTATGTAAAAATATGCTGTCATGGAAGCCTGCTATGGACCTGATGAACCCTATCGATGTCGGCATCGCCATTGTCATCGCCTTTTGCGTGATCAGAGGGTTTTTCAGAGGCTTTATCAAGGAGATATTTTCACTGATGGGCGCCCTGGCCGGTTTCTACATCGCCTGTATCTACTATCCGGACGCGGCAACGCTTCTTAAGAAATGGGCACCCAACCTTCCGTATGAAAACATCATCTGCTTTATCCTTGTCTTTATCGGGATGTTTGCATCGATCAGCCTCCTGGGTGTGGGCATCAAATATCTACTCAATATTGTTTTTCTCGGCTGGGTGGACCGCATCTGCGGTATCCTGTTCGGTGCTGCCAAAGGGGTGCTGATTGTGTCCATGATTCTTTTGGCCCTGGCCGCTTTTGTGCCCGAATTTGAAAAAATGATAAAATCATCCAGGCTGGCACCGGAGGTGACGCAGTTTTCAGAACAGATGATCCGTATCGTTCCTCCCGGAGTGAAACGGCAGTTTGTTGATAAGATTGAGGTATTTAAAAAGGAATGGAAGAAGAAAATATAGATCGGGATCTTGCCGATATCGGCAGGCTGATCCGGCTGATCCAGAAATTGAGAGGCGGCGACGGTTGTCCCTGGGACCGGAAACAGACTCCCGAGTCCATGTTGGTGTATCTGACAGAAGAAATCTATGAACTCGTGGAAGCTGTTGAATCCGGAAATTCCGGACATATTTGCGAAGAACTGGGTGACATCTGGTTTCATCTCCTGTTTATTGCCAATATATATAAGGAACGGGACGGCTTTACCATCGGAGACGTTGCACGTCGAAACACCGAAAAGATGATCCGTCGACATCCCCATGTATTTGCCGACAGCGCCGTTGATGATGCCGAGGCCGTCAGGGTTCAGTGGCAAAAGATAAAGGCGGGGGAAAAAAAACAGGCAAAAACGGGATCTGTTCTGGATTCGGTTCCTTCGAAAACACCTGCCCTGTTGCGGGCCTACCGTGTATCGGAGCGTGCCGCCGGAGCCGGTTTTGACTGGGAGGATGTCTGGGGCGTCATCGAGAAGGTGGAAGAGGAGCTATCCGAGTTAAAGACGGCACTTGCAGAAGAGAGCCGGGAAAAAGTGGCTCTGGAATTCGGTGACGTGTTGTTTACCCTGGCAAATGTTGCAAGGCATGCTCGAATACATCCGGAACCGGCTTTAACAAAGTCCATAAACAAATTCGAAAGACGTTTTCGCCACATGGAGCAGACCATGAATAAGGATGGGAAAATGCTTGAATCCGTTTCCCGGAATGAAAAGGAACGCTACTGGGAAACGGCCAAAGAAGAGCATGAATCATAATCCTTATCAGGGATTGTAGTCTCCACGGTAAAATTTGACGTATTCCACGTTTGCCGCCACGGCAAATTCATTTACGATATTTTTCAGCGTCCTGTCTTCCGGCAGATGTTTATCCGTCTCCCGGGCCAGTTGGGACGCTTCCTTTTGGATAGAGTCGATGAGCGGTTCGATTTCCTTTAAGCTTTTCTTCGGGTCCTGAATTTTTTGGGTATAGTTTTCCATCAGATCCAAGAGGCTCTCGGTTCTGTTGGCGATGCCTGTCGAAACAGTTGTAATGGCCGGAAAAACAGTCGGTCTCACCTCCCCCAGCGGCGCCGGGCCCGAGGTCGCCTCAGTTCCAGACGGCAGCCGTCCGGCACGGGCGGCTTCCAAATTCTGCTGAAACAGGCCGTTATTCGGTTTTTCCATTTTCTGCTGGCCGGATGCCGGCGGCGGACCGTTGATACCTATAATTTTATTCATGCCTTGGCTCTCCTTTCTTTTTGTACGATACTTATGCAAAAAAAAAGCCAGCTTGAAAGCTGGCTTTGAAAAAAATCATTATTATAATGATTACAGGGTGTTAAAAATTATTGGGTGCCCGTGCCGTCATGATCGGTACACGGGTACCCGGAAAAATTTTCCCATTCCGTCAGATCCGTTCACTGATAAAGTTGCCGATGATCCCCTCTGCGGCGGCTTCGGCGTTTACCGTATAGGTCCCTTCGGTAATTTGCTGTTTAATCGGGTTGACCTTTCCAGGGCGGATGTCCGGTGTGGACGAAGCGGCGTCTTTTGCCAGCTGAATGTCTTTTGAAGCCCCGGACAGACTGACCTTGTCTTTAGGCCGGAGCTTGGAATTTTTACCTTCAGCGGCATTCGCCCCCTGGGTTTTGTTTGTGTCGGCAACGTACATTTTTTGATCATAATTATTTGTAATTTTCACGATATCCCCCATATAAACCTTCGGGTTGCAATTCCTCTGCTATTTTTCCGCTTCAACGTCAACAGGTTCCGTAATTTGCTGGGTTACGAAACTTGAGCTATCGATTGCGAGTGTGTTTGTCTTTTTGTTATTTTTATCGTCAATAACGTTATATACAAAACCTCTTTCATCATTTGCTTCGGCTTTGCCCTCTATCGGGTAGGCTCCCAGGGGCGCGACCTGATCCTGCGGTCCGAACCGGGTGATCTTGTCGACGATACCGGCGGCAACCTTATCGGTAATCACCTTCCGCTTGCCTTCGTCCGATATATTGATCCGATCGACCGAAGGTTTTTCTGCAAAACCTTTTTGCCGTTCCAAAGTTCTACTCTGGCTCACCTGCTTGCTGTAGACTTTTAGAACATTATGTATTTGATAGCTTGGTATATGCATGTCTACTGTCCGTACAACTATTCATCGGCATGATAATTGGAAAACTTTAGAAAAAAAAGGTCGATCTAAATTTTTTTGTAAGGACAGGTACTTATCTAATAAACAACAGCAAAAAGTCAAGCTTTATAAGCGGCAGAATAGATCCGAATGAACCGGCGGTGGCTCTCAAATGCGACCTCCGGCAGTAAATCCTGTTGGAAGTAGGCCGCTTCGGACACGTCGTCGCCCGGTGTTAACCTGCCGGAGCATTGGGTGACCAGGTAGCCGAGCATCAGAACGGTGCCGTACAGACGGTTCGGGTGTGCCGTAACCCCTATCAGGACATTGATACGGCCCGAAAGCCCGGTCTCCTCCTTTAGTTCACGCAGAGCGCATTGCTCGGGGGTCTCGTCGAGTTCCATGAAACCGCCGGGCAGGCACCATTGCCCGAGTTTCGGTTCGATGTTTCGTTTGACCAGTAGAATTCGATCCGGTCCGTCCGCAACGACGACACCGGTTGCCGGGACCGGGTTTTCATATATCGGTTCCCGGCATGTGTCACAGTATCTGCGCAGGCGACCTTCACAGAATTTGTTCTTGAGCGGCGCCCTACAATAGGGGCAAAAGGATTTTTTTTTCATCTTCAGTCGTCAAAATCTCCCTCAGGTCCTTTGTCGGTGGTCATTTGAGATGCCCGATCCGCAATTTTTTCCGCTGTCCATTGGGCCGGATCTTCGATGCGGGTCCCTTTCGGGCCGGGGTCGTGGCTTCCTGCGCCCAGTATCGCCCGGATGGCGATGGGGGCGGTGTCTGCGGCATTGAAAACATTGACCATCATGTCGTGGACAAATGTTTCAACCCGTTTCACCATCCGGTCCCGGATCGCTCTGGGCTGGCTGCAAAGCTTGTTTTCAAACGGAAGATTCAGTTTTTTGTAATCCCCGCCAGTGATGTTCTTTGATTCGGCAAAGGCGACGATTTCCGACCATACGGACTCGGAAACCCCTTCATCTATTACCTTGATAAAGGCGTTGGCGTCATCCAGGATGGCGTTTCCGTAATCATTTACCTTTAGCCCCCATGAGATCATCTGCAGAGCGGTGGCGACGTTCGCCTTGGTGGTACGGGTGGTTCCGGCAATCTGTCGAAGGCGTTCGGAACTGTTTCCCGAGGTTCCGTGTTGAGCACCTGAGATATTATATTTTTCAATGGCAGTATGTATCTCTGCGGTTAAATCAACATGAATACCTGCATCGCTCTGTTCGATGCCGTGTGTCGTACCGTTGTTGAGTGCGATCCAGTCTGGGAAAATGTCGTGGGCATTGAGCCCTTGTGCCAGAAACAGCGCTTCTTCAACAGTGGAGAGCCCTAAGTTTCCCTTTATTTCTCCGATCTCTGTCTCCAGCCCGGCCCACTTCGGAATAAATGGCGCCAGGGCGATGTTGGCCAGGAGGTTCTGATCATCCGGGAGGTGGGAGGCATCAACGGCAATGGAGGTTATTCCGGCTTCAAAAATGGTGGGAATCTCCTGCTTGGCGGCTTCAACATCGGCATCCGATTTAATTCCGTAATGATCGGCATGTATCGCCACCGGTACGGTGATACCCTCTTCGTTGCAGAATGCATCGATGTGTCGCGCCATATTCCAGTAGTTCACCGCACAATAGGCATTTGCTCCGCCTTCGGATTTTGCAATCTCAATGATTACGGCGGCATTTGCACGCTGGGCCGCCTTGAGCACCCCTCTGATCACAAAGCTGCTTCTACCGTTTGCAGCGATGGAGATAGCGTTTTCTTTTTTAAGCATTGCCCGGTCAATATATTTCCCGCTGACAATCAACGCCTTTGAATTGGGAAACAGCGATACTACATTCGGGGGGCGGCCGATTTTAAGTGCCTGTTCATATTCAGGGGTATATGTCGTCTTTCTTTCCGGCATGTTAAACCTCCTTGGCTTTGTGAACTCCCTTTTTTTTGTGAGGGTGATGTTCGACTATTCTTTAGCTGCTTTTTCCGTTAACAATTCGAGTGCTTTCTTATGGGCCTGATAATCGATGAATTTTTTCTCCCATTCCGCATTTTGGAGCTTAAGCTCCTTTAGTTTTTTTCGAGACACCCCTTTTCTTTTTCTGGTTTTATACCGCTTGGTATAGGTTGCCGTATCTTTTTCGATCTGTTCCTTTTCGGTCATCAGCGCCTTGTATTTTTTCTCAAGATCCTGTTTCTTCAGGGAAAAATCCATCTCTGGTTTTTGTGGCGCTTTCGTCGTCTCTTTGGTTTTTTTTATCTTTTCTTCGGGTGACGACTGGGGTGCGGGCACAGCCGCCGGCGGGCTCTTTATCTCGGGGACAGCATTTCGTTCCGCGCCGGTCAGTTGGTCTTCAGGCACCTGGGTGGGATCGTTTGTATAGTGAACGCCGCCGTTTTTATCGATGTATTTAAAAATTTCTGCCGGGGCCGGTACCGCAATGCCCCCCAAAAGAAGTAAGCAGAGGATAATCGGAAGCATAACGTTCCTTTCTTTTTCGGGTTGAAAAAACCTACCAAAGAATGCGGGGTCTCGATATGTCTATTAGTATAAAAATTGGAGGGCGGCCGTGTCAAGAGAAAGGCAGCAATTCCAGATGAAAGAGCGCTATACGGATTTCACCGGATAACCGGACTTTGGAACAATTGTTTGACAATAAAAAAATCTTGTGTAGCATTAATGATGCATTATTGAGCGGTATCACCTCTTTGGCAGCCCGAAAGAAACGTGAATGAAAACCTGTAAAAAACGATCCATAACCATAAAGAGCGTCTGCCGAATACTTATTCTTATCACCGGCATGTTCATTTTTGCCTGTGCACCCAAGGCCGTGAAACCACCGGGACCTTCCGAAGCCGATACCGGGGAAAAAATGTTTCAGACGGCCGAGCGGCTGTTCGATGCTGAATCCTATGATAAAGCCCGTAAGGTTTATGAGAACTATTACCGTCTATATCCGAAGCAGCCCAACGCGCCGGCGGCACTGTTTAAGATCGGGCAAATCCATATTGCCGAAGGTAGAATCCCTGCGGCAAGAACCGCTTTCGACAGACTGATCGCGAAATATCCGGACAGCACCTTTGCCCAGGATGCAAAGATCGCTAAACTTACTACCTATTACCGTCAAGGGGACTTGGAAAGGGTCATTCGGCAGGCCGAAGCGATTCAGGAAGACAGGCTGTCGCCTCAGCAGGCGCTTCGTTTTTTTACGCTTCTCGCCGACACCGCCACCGATATCGGCGCCTATGGGGATGCATCCTATTATTTGGGAAAGGGGCTGGTATATGCTCCGGATTCTGTGAAGGCGTCGTTGAGAGAGCGGCTAAAAGCCATGCTCGGGCGACTCGGTCCGGATGAGATGACCGTGCTCCTGGATCGGATCGGTAGCACCAAGGCCCGGGGTTATCTTCTTTATGAGCTGGCGCTGCAGGCATCAAAAGAGGAAAGATACGACACCGCCATCGGTTTTTTGACGGAACTTTCCGAAACGTTTCCCGACCATGTCCTGACACCCCAGGCAAAGACACTGATCGACGAACTCAAAATCAAACTCCTATATCAGATCGGGAAAAAAAGGGTCTACAGTCGTTATACGGTCGGGTGTCTGCTACCCATCAGCGGACCGTACGAGTATTACGGGAACCGGGCGCTGAAGGGGATTGAGCTTGCCTTAAGCGACTTTAGTTCGGACGAGCAAAACCCTTCCATTACGGTTCTGGTAAAGGATACCCGGTCAGATCCGGATCGCGCGCTTGAGGCAGTTTCCGAACTGGATGAAGAAAATGCCGCCGCAGTCATCGGCCCCATCACAACGGCTGTTGCAGCTGCCTTTGAAGCACAGGATCGAAAGATACCCATTATTACCTGGACCCAACGGGATGATATCAACATCATCGGAGACTATGTGTTTCGAAATTTCATCACACCCAGGATGCAGATCGAAACGATCGTCCCCTATGTGATGCATGAACTCGACTACAGACGATTTGCCATTCTCTATCCGGATGAGACCTACGGATCCACCTATATGAATCTGTTCTGGGATGAGGTAATCGCCCAGGGGGGGAAAGTTGTCGGTATCGAATCCTATGATCCGAAGGGGACCGATTTTGCCGATCCCATAAAGAAATTGGTGGGACTTTTTTATGAAGTGCCCGGGGACTTAAAGCCCGAGCCCCCACCCCCGCCGCCGGGTGAAACCGATTTAGCGGAAGCCCGGGCACCGGAGAAAGCGGAGGAACCCGAGGCGATTGTCGATTTTGACGCAATCTTTGTCCCCGATGCCCCAAAGAAAGCCGGTCTGGTGATACCGCAGCTTGCCTATTATGACGTCGACAACGTATGTTTGATGGGTACCAATCTTTGGAATGCGGACCGGCTGATTAAAATGACCGGTCAATATGCACAGGGTGCCATCCTGGCCGACGGTTTTTTTGCAGAAAGCGGTGCTGAAACGGTCCGTGAGTTTACCCGAAAATTTGAGGCGGCTTACGGCAAGAAGCCGGGTTTTATCGAAGCCATTGCGTATGATACGGCAATGATGATTTTTAATACGGTGCGTCGCCCTGAAATCGGATCACGGGCCACATTGAAAGATGCGTTGCTGAAGATTGAAAATTTTCCAGGCGTGACAGGTTTGACCGCCTTTGATGAAACCGGTGACTGTCGTAAACGGTTGTATCTTCTCCGGCTCAAAAAAAACCGATTTGTTGAAGTTCAATACTAGCGGCCATTCCATGCCTTGCAGATCCTGCGTATGAACCTAGCCTACAAAGCATACAAGGCTGCCAGTTCAAGCCTTTTTCTCGCATTGTTCCCGCCATTCTGGTGCTATGCGCGGATTTCCGGCCGCTACCAGGAGAGTATGAAACAACGCCTGGGGTTTTATCCGGATCGGTTGGTTCGGAGTATTTCGGGCGCACCCCGTGTCTGGATCCATGCGGTGTCGGTGGGCGAGGTCCGGGTCGCCCTCGCCATCCTGGATGCGCTTTCGGAATGCCTGCCGGATGCGGCCCTGATCCTTTCTACGGGAACCGAACAGGGACAGGCTGTTGCCCGGGAAAGCGCCGGCCGGAAAGTCACCAGTATCTATGCCCCCTTTGATTTTATCCTTTCGGCAAGAAACGCCCTTACGACCATACGTCCCGATATACTTGTCTGCGTGGAAACGGAAATATGGCCGAACTGGCTGGTTGAGGCCCGACGGATGGGGATTAAAACCGTTCTTGTCAACGGAAGAATCTCGGTTCGATCCATCCGGCGGTATTTGAAAATCAGACCTTTGATGAAAGATACCCTGAGCCACGTGGATGCATTCAGCATGATCGGACAGGCAGATGCCGACCGGATTCGGATGATGGGGGCACCCGAGGACAGGGTCAAAGTCAACGGCAACGCCAAATATGATCTGTTGCTCAAACAGGCCGATGACGGGAACAACATCGCGCTGGCACGATATTACAATCTCAACGGAAGGCAGGCCTTTGTGGCCGGAAGCACCCGGGGGGCGGAGGTCAACATTGTGCTCGATGCCTTTGATAAGATTCTTCAGGTGTTTCCGGAAACCGTGTTGATCATCGCGCCCCGGCATATTGAACGGGTAGCCGGTATCGCCGCCCGGATCCGGGAACGGGGATGGCGCTTTCAGCTCCGGAGTGATCTTGAAAAAGAGGATCATTACCGGACAGCTCCGGTGGTGATACTGGATACCATCGGGGAACTGCATGCCACCTACAGTTTTGCAACGGTGGTTTTTTGCGGCAGCAGCCTGGTCCCCCTGGGCGGTCAAAACATTTTAGAGGCTGCGGTCTGGTCAAAACCGGTTCTCTATGGACCCTCCATGGATGATTTTATGGACGCAAAACAGTTGATAGAAAAAACCGGGGGCGGGATTCAGGTTGAAAACGGTTCGGAGCTGGTAGAAAAGGTACTCTATTTTCTGAAGCATCCCCGGGAAGCCGAAGCGGTGGGTAAACGTGCCTATGAAGCCGTCCTGTCGCATCAGGGGGCCGCCCCGAAACATGCGGCCGTCATCTATCGACTGCTCAAACCATAGATTTTACCCAGCAACAAAGCCTGGTCTCCGGAAACCGGCGGAGATTATTGACTCTACTTTGGCTTTATATCTAAAACAACAAATCACAAGCACCAAATTACAAATAAATCACAAATCACAAATTCCAAACCAGTTCAGAGCGATTGTTATTTACTAAACTTTCGGGTTTCGCCCGATAGTAGGGGAATGGGTGATTTGATGACGATGTGCGCTGTTTGAGCCCTTTAGGACATCTTACATCAGCGCCCCCGAACCAATGGTTGACAGGCTCAAATATCGGATATCGAGAGACGGAATTTTAGCATTTTGGCCTGCGCTGATGATAGATATCCTTAAGGGCGAGTTCGCACAACGACAGCAAATTATTCATTTCCCGACAATATGGATCCCGAAAGTTGAGTTATTTATTTACCCGGTTATCTATAAAGCTCCAGTAAAGACCTAACGGCTTTGAAGATAACCCGCTTCGTGGACGTATGAACCCGCCGGAGGCGGATAAACCTCGTATATAAGGGATCGTAACATCAAACAGAGCCCCGAGATCAATAAAACATCGAGCAATATAAAATATTTAGGGTATATTGCAACCCCCACATGGTGTTTGATGCAACGTTCCCTAATATACTCAGACAGTCACACATCCACGAATCGGATCACCTTCAAATCCTATTGCTGTCTGCAACTGGAGCTTTGTAGCTAAGCGTAATATTAAATTTGCTGGAGCGACAACCGAGTGCTTCTGACTCCTGACTTCTGAATTCTCCGGTTCATCTGTTACTTCACCCTCCCCGGACTCCCTGGATTGTTTTCTTCCAGACGGTTCCCAGAATCGATAGATCGTGACCGATCTCGATGGCCTGGACCCCCAGCTCGATGGCCTTCGCCGCCGTTTCCCAGTAGGGGTATTTTATGCCGTAGATAACAAACTTGTTGTATTTCTGCGTCGCTTCAATGGTCCGCTTCAGAGCGTCCATCACCTTTTCGTGTTCGGTTTGAAGCGGTACGCCGGCGGATATGCTGAAATCGGCCGGGCCGAAGAAGACACCGTCCACCCCATCGGTTGCCAGTATGTCGTCGATATTGGGGATGGCATGAATATCTTCGATCATGGGGATGACCAGTGTTTCATTGTTGCTCCACTCCATCCAGTTCACACCTCCGTCAGCTCCCCATTGGCCTGAAAAACAGATGCCGCCGTAACCTCTTGTGCCCAGGGGCGGGAATTTGGCCGCTTCAACGATGGCTTCGGCTTCTTTGCGGGTGTTTATATGCGGTACGATAACGCCGCCGGCTCCGGCCTCCAGGGCCTTCCTGACCAGATAGGGGTTGTCTTTGTCGATACGGTGCAAGGGAACGATGTCGGCACAAAATGCACCCCGCAAAAGGTTTTCAGCGCTTTCATCCTGCCGCCACGCATGCTCGTTATCGATCCGGCAAAAATCGAGTCCGCAGAAACCGGCCAGCTCGATAACGGCCGGGCTGAATGAATAGACACAGGTGCCCAGTGCCGTTTCACCCCGGGCAATGATTTCTTTAAGTTTGTTTTTCTTTCTTTCCATGGGGTCTCCTTTTGTTATCAAAAATAGTTTTCGCCAGCTTAGAGCTATAAAAGAAGGTGGTTTGCATGTCAACTCAGGAACTGGAAATCCTTGTTGACAACCCAGGGTTTAGGGGGCACTGTGAGCGCCGAAACTGAGCCTTGGAAACAAGTGAGGGATATGAATCGAATTTTTTATGGCTGGTGGATTGTCCTGGCCGGCTTTATGATCAGCCTCTACGTGGGAAGCGTTGTTTTTTTCGGTCTCACCGCATTTGTCGAACCGATCATCCATGAGTTCGGATGGAGCTACACCCAGGTTTCTTTTGCCACAAGCCTCCGGGGTCTTGAGATGGGGCTTTTTGCCCCCTTTGTGGGGTTTCTGGTGGACCGGTTCGGTTCGCGAAAACTGGTTTTTCTGGGGAGCATCGTTATCGGCCTCGGATTGATCCTGTTGAGCCGAACCCAGTCTCTTTTTATGTTTTACAGCGCCTATGTTCTGATCGCGTTCGGCGCCGGCGGCTGCACAAGCGTGGTGTTGATGGTGGCCATCGGCAACTGGTTTGATCGGAATATAGGCAAGGCATTGGGATTGATGGCATCCGGGTTCGGGGCCAGCGGGCTGGTGGTTCCGATAATCGTCTGGATGATCGATCTCTACGGGTGGCGAACGACACTGGTCGTATTGGGACTCGGCATGTGGCTGCTGGGGCTGCCGCTGTCGGCGGTGGTTCGAAACAGCCCGGAACCCTATGGGTTCGCCCCCGACGGCGATGTGTTCGAGGGATCCGCTGTATCCTCAGGGACAGACGGCTCTAATTTGGTCACACCCGATTTAATGGCGCTGATAAAGAGCAGACCCTTTATTTATCTGAATATAGTCGAGGCGATACGGATGATGGCCGTTACCGCCGCCGTTCTCCATGTGATGCCGTATCTGGGCAGTATCGGCATGACCCGGACGACTGCCGGGTATTTTGCAGCGCTCATTCCGCTGTGCAGCATTATCGGAAGATTCGGTTTTGGCTGGCTCGGTGACATTTTCCCCAAGCGGTATGTTCTTGCGGCAACTTTCGGGTTTATGGCCGCCGGCATGCTGGCTTTCTGTAATGTTCAAATCACCTGGATCATGGTTGTTTTTCTTCTGCTGTTCCCACCGGGGTTCGGGGGTGTCATGGTGCTTCGGGGGGCCTTGCTGCGGGAGTATTACGGAAGGGGTGCCCTCGGTAAAATGCTGGGTATCATCATGGGCTCTGCAGCCATGGGCGGGGTTGTCGGGCCGACCCTGGCCGGGTGGGCTTACGATACAACGGGAAGCTACCGGCAAATCTGGCTTGTTTTTTTCGGATTTTTAGTGATGGCGTTTTTCCTGTCATTACGGTTCCGACCAGTGAAAACACAGGTTTTTCAGAGCGCTTGAAAATCCGGTTATTCGGCGGAATCAATACTTTTACCTTTTTTACCGAGAATTCCTGGCTTAAACCGTATCCCCTTGATCTTTCGGGGCGATCTTGTTAAAAAATAGACGGTCATAAATCCCGGGTCGAACCGGTATCCGATCCGGATTTACATAAGCAATCGCAACCGGTTTGCATCTTGGGTCAGGTTTAATCCGCGTCTTATGGATGGCATATATTTAAACACCAGCAATACAGAGACCCGCCCGGCCAGGTCTTTTTTTTGGAAACGGTTGATATCCTTTCTAATCGTTCTCCTGGTGTCGTCGTTTATCTTTGTCCCGGTTTCTGCAGCTGCCGAAAAAAAGGAAAAGAAAACCGCAGAGCAGAAACTGCTGGAACGGAGTGCCGGTCGGAGCCTATACCGTCTGAAATCCGCCATCAAAAAAGACGGGTACTACAGTGCCCGCGTTTCCCTGAACATCTGGCGGATGAATGCCATTGACGCCGGCATCTTTGACCAGGATCAGTACAACGCGTTTAAGGAGCAGATTTATATAAAATCCATCGCAGAGAACCTTAAATGGTTTGATCTGTTCGTCAACCTGAAAAGCATTAGAGACGCCAGAAAGTGCTTGCGGCTCTGGCGGCTGCATTCTCAGGAGATCGGTCTCTATGACGAGGAAAAGTACCAGGAGATGAAAGACCGGCTGAAAAAATAAGCCGTTGATGCATAGACTGAAGCGGGTCTCGAAATGATTTCACAGCTCCATACCGTATGACCAGGAACGCTATGACCGGTATTTTTTGGTGGGTGCGACAACTTGTTCTGACAGCGATCGGCTGCTTTTTTATTGTGTTCGGTATCCAGATTCTGATCGGCGCGTACGAGTTAAAGGACCCGTTCTCGTTTATCCTCACCTTTTATGCCTCAAATTTCATGATCCTCATCAGTGCGGCACTGGTGATCGGGTTTGTCATCCGGATGTTTGTCGCCTATCGCAATTCCAAAAGGGATTCCATGGATACATAATACCCGGCATGGGTCCTGAATCTCTGGTTGATCTGGATACTTTCTATCCAAATTCTTAAAGCCTGCCCCCCAAGTCTATTTTAAAGATCATCTCGATTGGTATAAGAATACAGTTATTTCTAAAGGTTATGGGTTTTTTGGAATCAACACTCGGTGTTGGCACAGGCCTTGCCATAGAGATTAAGAACAAGAAAACGGAATCATAATTAATAATAATATTTTTTAGGAGGCTCCAATGAAGCATCGTAATCTTAGGAAAGTTCTGATTGTACTTGCAGTTGTTTTCGTAGTCGGTGTCGGCACAAATGCCCTTGCCGGACGGGGAAGGGGATTTTGCGGCGGCGGCGGATCGGGCGGGTATCAGAAAGGGGGGGGCGGATATGCCTGTCCCAATTTTGGCGGATCGGATATCAGCGAAGATGACTGGAAAAAAATCGATGGGGCCCGTAAGGCGTTTTTCAAAGATACCGAAGCCCTTCGGCAGCAGATCTATGAAAAGGAAATGGCCCTGCGCAGTGAACTTGCAAAGACCGCTCCGGATGCTGCAAAGGCAGCAGAGCTCCAGACGGCGATCTCAGAACATCAGGGTCGATTCGACCAGAAGCATCTGGACCACATGATAAAAATGCGCGAATTAAACCCCAACGCCGGCAGGGGCTATATGAGCGGCCGGGGCAGGATGATGGGATACGGCCGGGGAGGATATATGATGGGCCAAGGCCGGGGATATATGATGGGCGGCTCCGGTCCCCGGGGCGGCGGATCGTGTTGGCGATAAACCGCTTTTATTCATTTAATCCGCCAGAGGCGAAATTCCCAGCCCCTTGGGGCGTTAAGATAATTTCCGATAGATACCCCGTAGCTTGCTGCGGGGTATTTCATTGAGACGCGATGCCCTGTCCTCTATAGACTGACAGCATTCCACAAATATTCAATATGCAAACGAAAATATTCATTCAATAATATCCGCTTAAAAATTCGATCCCCCGGTTCATGGTGGAAATCCACCGGGAATTGCCGGTTTACGGATTATTTGCGGTATTGACATCATCTCCGAAAAAGGGTAACTGCTTTCGTCTGAAAATTATTTCCACTCTATGGTGTCATGGCTTTCGAAATCGGCCGGCATTCGATTCGATCATTTTTTGGCAAGGAGAAAAGACATGATTCATGTCGAAAATTTAACGAAATATTATAGTGATTTCTGTGCAGTGGACCAGATCAGCCTGGATATCCAGAAAGGCGAAATCGTCGGGCTCCTGGGCCCGAACGGTGCAGGGAAATCGACCACCTTACGCATGCTGACCGGCTACTTCCTCCCCACTTCCGGCGATATCCGGATCAAGGACTTTTCCGTTTATGACGACCTCCTGGCGATAAAAAAACTCATCGGTTATCTTCCGGAATCGGCCCCGCTGTATCACAACATGCTGGTATACGACTATCTGGATTACATCGCCAATATCCGTGGATTGGATTCAGAGGCCAAAGCGTCAAGACTCCGCCAGCTGGCGGATCTTTGCGGGCTCAACGAGATCATGCACAGCAGCATCGGTGAGCTGTCCAAGGGGCTCAAACAGCGCGTCGGACTGGCACACGCCATGATGAGTGACCCGGAAATATTGGTGCTCGACGAACCGACCTCGGGGCTGGACCCCAACCAGATCGTTGAGATTCGTGAGATCATCCGACGGATCGGAAAGGAAAAAACCGTCATCCTCTCCACACATATTCTCAGCGAAGCCGAGGCCACCTGTGACCGGATCGTGATTATCAATAAGGGGAAAATCACCGCCGACGGTGATACCCAGATGTTGAAGCAGTCCATGGGGCAGGGGAAAATTATCCATATCGTGCTGCTGAATGCCGATTTTGAAGCTGCCAAAGACGCCCTGCTGTCTATCGACGCAGTGGCGGATGTCCAGCAGCAGGATGCGGCAGAAAACGGAGCCATCCATCTAAAACTGATCTGCCGTCCGGAGACCGATCCGCGGGAGATTGTTTATAATAACATAAAGAAAACCGACTGGGTGATGGTGGGATTTTACCAGGAGACCCAAACCCTTGAAACCGTCTTCAGGGAGCTGACCAAGGAGAACTGACATGCGGCAGGTGATGCATATTCTGAGTAAAGAATTAAAGGACTACTTCATATCCCCGATCGCCTATATCGTTATTTCCATCTTTCTGATGGTGACGGGATGGTTCTTTTTTTCCACTTTTTTTATTTTTAACCAGGCGGATCTTCGAAACTTTTTCAACTTGCTCCCCATGATATTCTCGTTTGTCATTCCGGCCATTACCATGCGTCTTTTTTCAGAAGAATTTAATGTGGGCTCCTATGAGATCCTGCTGACGCTTCCGGTGACCTTCAAACAGATCATTCTGGGTAAATTTCTGGCCGCGCTTATCTTTGTGGTGGCAGCCCTGGTGCCGACACTTTCTTACCCGATTTTTATTTCGGTTTTGGGCGAACTGGATTGGGGGCCGATAATCGGTGGTTATCTGGGTGCTATCCTCTTGGGAGGTGCCTATGCAGCGGTGGGCCTGTTCGCCTCCGCCATCACCCGCAATCAGATTATCGCATTTATTGTGGGGATGGGAATATGTTTTATGTTGACGCTGATCGATAAAATGCTTTTTTTCTTTCCGCCATCTCTGCTGGGTGTTCTCGGGTCTTTGGGCGCCGAATTACATTTCAGCAACATTGCAAAGGGCATCATCGATTCCCGTGATGTCTTTTACTTTTTGAGCGCGATCTTTATCTGGCTCTATGCTGCGCATCTATCTATCGAGAAAAAAAGCTAAGGAGAAAAAAATGGGCCAAAAGCAGATGGTTGCAAAATATATCAAATTCATCATCTATCTTCTCGTTATCGTTTTGCTGAATGTGGCGGGACGGACCCTTTTCTTCAGGCTCGATCTGACGGAAAACAGAATCTATTCACTGTCGGAATCCAGCCGAAAAGTGGTGGATACCCTTTCAGAACCACTGACCATCAACGTCTTTTTTACAAAGAATCTGCCTGCACCCTACAACAACGTTGAACGGTATCTCAACGACCTGCTCGGCGAGTATGCCATCCAGTCCAATAAATTCTTTAACTTCCGGTTCTACAACGTCAGCCCGGAAGCTGAAGGTGCCTCGGCCTCTGCCCTGGAGAATCAGAAGCTTGCCAGCAACTACGGCATCCGGCCGGTGCAGATCCAGGCGGTTGAAAAAGACGAGGTCAAATTTAAAAAAGCATACATGGGTCTGGTGTTGATTCATGGGGATATGGTTGAGCGGGTTCCGACCATCACCTCCGTAAACGGTCTGGAATACAAACTGACCACTGCCATACAGAAGTTAAATAATAAGATCAGTGCCCTATTGAGCCTCAAGGAAAAAGTCAAAGTCAAACTGGTGCTATCTTCCTCTTTGCTCCAGGTGGCCCCCATGATGGGGATCGACGATATTCAGGCCTACCCGGAAAAACTCAAAGAGATCGTCGGCACGCTCAATAAAAAACTCTACGATCGCCTGGAATATACGTATGTCGATCCTTCTAAAGATAAAGCTGCCCAGCAGGACCTTGAAAAATATGAGCTGATGCAGCTGAAATGGAACGCGCTGACGGAAAAAAATATCCCGGCCGGAGAGGGGACCGTCGGGTTGATTATGACATACGGGGTAAAATCCCGGGAGATTCCGATTTTGAAAGTGATCCGGCTCCCCATCATCGGTACCCAGTATGATCTTGCAGATTTTACCCAGGTCGAAGAGATGATCAACCAGAACCTGGAGACACTCATCGATATCAATGAAAATCTCGGATATCTTGCGGATCACGGGACACTGAGTGTGTCGGGCCGCCCCCCCATGGGCGGACAGCCCCAGCCGGATGCCCTGTCTGTTTTTCCGGCACTTATTTCACAGAATTATTCCATAAAACCGGTTTCGCTAAAAACCGGCAGCATCCCAGAAAGCCTCCAGTGCCTGGTGATCGCCCGGCCCACTGAAAATTTCAGCGACTACGCACTGTACCAGATCGACCAGGCCCTGATGCGGGGAACCAATCTGGCCATATTTCAGGATGCTTTTAAACAGGAGATGCCGAGCCGGCAGCAGATGCAGATGCGCCAGGGGCCGACTTTCGTGCCGCTCAATACGGGCCTGAGAAAGCTGTTGAGCCACTACGGGATCGATATGGACACCTCCATTGTCCTGGATGAATTCTGCCACAAACAGATGCTGCCGAAACAGATGGGCGGCGGCCAGGCATCGGTCTATTATGTCCCGATCATCCAGAACAAACATATGAATAAGAAGCTTGATTTCATCAGACACTTAAAAGGCCTGATCGGCATAAAGATGTCTCCGCTCTCTCTGGATGCAGACCGGATCACCAAAAACAACGTGGATGCCCAGCAGCTTTTTGCATCATCGGAAAAATCCTGGCTTATGAGCGAGCGTATCAATCTCAACCCCATGTATCTCAGCCCGCCGGCTCCGGATGCGGAACTGAAGAGCTATCCTCTGGCATATCTCCTTGAAGGTGAGTTTTCGAGCTATTTTGCCGGAAAACCGATACCGGAAAAACCGGCAGACAAAAAGAAAGAAGACAAAGCGGAAGGCAAACCGGAATCGGGGGCAAAACCCGATGCATCACCGGCTCAACCCGCCATCGAGGAAAAGGGCGGGCGTATTGACAAGGGAAGACGGGCAAAAATTCTTTTTCTATCATCCTCTGAGATGATCGGTGACAGTGTGCTGGATGAAGAAGGAAAAACGCCCAATGCATTGCTGATCCTCAACGGCATCGACGCCCTGAACAACCGGGAAGACATTGCGGTGATGAGAAGCAAGGAGCAGCGGTTCAATCCCCTGCAGCAGACCGGTGCCTTTGCAAAGACCCTGATAAAGTCTTTTAATGTCGTCGGGCTTCCCATAATCGTCGTAATATTCGGGCTGTTTCTCTGGTGGCGAAGACATGCACGGAAAAAACAGATTCAGATGATGTTTCAAAAATAGAAAGAGGATCGTATGAAGCTGAAGAAAGAATATTTTCTACTGGGCGCTGTTATTATCGGGCTGTGTCTGTATCTGGCCTTGAAGGAAACTGACCGGACGCATTACCAGATGCCGAAACTTTCAGAAGTTTCAAAAAATGAGATCTCAAAGCTCCGGATCAAGACTGAAGGCTCCACCATCGATATGAAGAAAAAGGGTGAGGCCTGGGTGGTGGGCCCCAAAGAATACCCGGCAGATGCGGACAAGGTCAAAGAGATGCTCGATGCCGTGGCCTCTCTGAAATTGACGGCACTTGTTTCGGAGTCGAAAAACTATATCCGGTATGATTTAAATCAGGCCGAAAAGATTGCGGTAAAGGCATTGTCCGGCGATACCGTACTCCGGGAGTTTGAAATCGGAAAAGCCGCTCCCACCTATCAGCACACCTTTGTCAAACTTGCCGGAAACCCCAACGTCTACCATGCCCGGGGGTATTTCCGGACAAAGTTCGACAACACCCTGGATGAATTCAGAGACCATACGGTTCTGAAATTTGGGAAAGAAAAGATCCGGAAAGTGGAAATTGTCAGCGGAAAAGACACATCCGTCATGGCGGCAAAAGAAGTTTCAGAGAAAAAGACCGATGAAAAGGCTGAAAAGAAATCTCCCGACGCTCCCCTGAAGAAAATGGTTTGGGAGGCGGTTTCCGGAAAACCCGTAGACAGGGCGAAACTTAACCGGATGGTTTCAGACCTGTCCGATCTTGCGTGTGAAAGCTACATGGAAGATGCGGTTAAGGCCGATTTTAAAGACCCGGTTTTCCGTGTCACCCTGAAGGGTGAAAAAGATTACACCCTGTCGGTCTTTGCAAAAACAAAAGCAGATGCCGAGGACTATCCTGCGATTTCGTCTGAAAGCCCGTATGTCTTTCTCCTGTCGAACAGCCGGGTCGATTCCTTTAAAAAGACGGTTGAAGAAGAGAAAAAACCGGAGAAAACCCAGTAAATCAGGCAGAGAGCAACCTGCCGGGGCATAGGGCATAGGGTATATTTAAGAGAGCGCTTCTTTACCCTATGCTCCCTGCAGCCGCTTGAGCACACAGAGAACACGAAGAGAATAATTGTTTTCTGCGAATCTGTTTTCGGAAATCACAAATCCGCAATCAAAATTTATTACCCTCCACTCCTTATAAAAAAAACAATCCCCCTTAGGTAAGGTTTTCAGAATTCCTGCGACTGGTTACCATGAGGGCCATATAAGGCCTTTTTGATGCAGTCTGAAAGCAGGTTCATTATGCTGAAAAAATACTTTAAGCGGCAGAGGCTCTCATTTGAGGCCGATTACGCCATTTTCTGGAACAATCTTTCACGGTTGAACAACCTAATCGTGGTGATCAACATCAGTATGTTTTTTCTGACCGGTCTGGTGGCAAAGGGATATTATTATACTTTCTTTACCTGATTACGGGGTTGGGACCTCATACTGTTTATGAGATGAGCTGAAACATCCCGTCCGGATCATGGTATTCGGGCGTCCTTTTACCCCGATAAAGGGTCACCCCCCCCTTTCCGTAAACCTGCCATGCTTTCCCGGGGCTGTTGTTTAAGATACCGGTCTGTTCATCGATACCGATCAGTGTGATATCCGGAAGCTGCCGGGAAAGTTCCGGCACCCAGTTTTGCCCGAAGGCGTCATGGTGGGGGATTACACAGGCGCCTGGGACAAGATCAAGACCCTTTATAATTTTTTCGGTTTTGGGGTGGTAATAATACGCGCAGAGGACCATGGCGCCTGCGCTGCTTCCGGCAATGACCGAACCGTTGCCATGTGCGCCCCGTATGGCCTGCCAGCTGGAAGTGCCGGATAGCGTCTTATGGAGGTAGCGGGGAAAACCGCCCAATAGATATATCAGCTTCGATTGCCGAAGGGCGGTGACCACGGCAGGATTCTCGGCAGAGGCCCTGTCGATAAGGGGCAGGGCCGTGACATGGGTACTGCCCAGTTTCTGAAACCAGCGAACGCCGTTTTCGCCGGCGCGCGCGTGGTTGTTATCCGGGGCTGCTGCCGCCGGGATGATGCTGATGCGTGCATCCGGACCACCCGCCAATGCCATGGCGCTTCGATCCGGCTCAGACATCGCCCCGCTGAATTCGGCGCCCCCTTCAAGCAGGATGTGTCCGCGGGTTGTCATTTTGTATTCAGCACGATGGAACCGTCCCAGTTATCCGGTAAGGCATCCGGGTCGATTTTTTCCATGCGATGGATGATGTCAGCGGCTGCAGGATCATCCGGAAAAAGAGATGCGGCCAGTTGAAGGTTTTTCCGGGCAGAGACAAAATCGCACGTCAGGTACGCCTCAAACCCCTTGTGATAGGCCCGGCAATATCTTTCGAGATCCGGGTCGACGGCTTCGGATGTTTCACCGTACACTTCAAAGACCTTGACTGCCTCTGATTTCCCTTTTACCTGAATGACATCGAGAAGCCGTGTTCTAAAACGGCCCGGTGTTATGGCGTTAAAGGTGAAATCAGAGATCATCAGCCGGGTTCCGTAACGCTTGTTTGCACCTTCCAGCCGGGAGGCCAGATTCACGGCATCGCCGATAACCGTATAGTCGAATACATGCTCCGATCCCATATTGCCCACAACCATCGTCCCGGTATTGATCCCGATACGGCAGTTGAGTTCCGGAAATTTGTTTTTACACCATTCCCAAGAGAGTGCGTCCAGCCGCCGGTGCATCTTGAGCCCGGTCAATACGGCCCTGTCTGCATGGTCCGGCTGGAAAAGAGGGGCGCCGAATTCCGCCATGATGGCGTCTCCCTGATATTTGTCGATGATCCCCCCCTGCTCAAGGACGATATCCGTCATTTCGGTAAGGTACGTGTTCAGGATATGAACAAGGTCGGCCGGGGGCATCTTTTCTGAAAAGGATGTAAAGTTTGCAAGATCTGAAAACAGTACGGTCATGGTCCGTTCCTCGCCGCCCAGTTTTAGCAGCTCGGGATTTTCCATCAGTTCATTGACAACCTTTTCCGGAATATACCTTGAAAATGCGTTTCTGATAAACGTCCGCTCTTTATAGACGGCGATCCCGATGCCGGTGGCCTCTCCCCAAAAAATAAACATGGCAGCAGCTGTCACCGTAACGGGCGGAAAAAGCTGAAAGCGGGTGAACGCATACCAGGACGATAAAAAAATTCCCACCAGTATCAACGCACCGGAAAGATAGAGTATCCAGGATGATTTTGGAATTCCTGCTGCAAAAAGCAGGCAGGTGATAAAAACGATTGCCGTTGCCGTCTTTTCGAATGTCCATTTTCTGTAGAAGGTGTTTGTGAGCATGCCGTTTAACAGGGCTGAGTGGATCATGATCAGCGGGGCATCGCTTTCAAGGGGCGTGTGGCCGATATCCGAGGCACCGGCTGAGATATCTCCGACAAAAACAAAATTGCCTTCAAAAAAATCGGATAAATTTCCGATCAGGTCTTTATCCGAATGGAAGGAGATGAGTGAATGCGCCTCCATTTTCGGAAACCCATGTTCCCAAGGTCCGGCAAAGGGGATGTATGTGCGGCCCCGGTCATCGATGGGGATATGGACATCGGTCTCAAGGTTTCCCTTTTCTGCCGCCGGAATCATGAGTTCTCGGCCCCAGTGGACAACCATATCTTCAAACTCGACCCCTGCGTATTCAAGCAGCATGGAAAGGGTCAGTGTTGGAACGTAACGGCCATCGATTTTTACCAGCATCGCCATATGCCGGTAGACACCGTCCGGATCGGCGGCCACGGTGATATGGCCGGAATTCGCAGCGGCTTCGGCCAGATCATCCAGCTGCATCAAGGCCCGGACGGCGTGAAACGGTTCACCTGCCCCCTTTTCAATGGGATTTTTGAGATAATCGTTTTGGAGCCGGTCGTATGCGGCGCCGGACTCCCACCGGAACGGCTGTTTTGTGGGGCTTAGGGCCAGTCCAAACGGCAGATAGACAGTTTCGAGCCGCCGGATGGAGTCTGCAAATATTTCATCGGCATCAGGTTTGCTTGGGCGGGCAAAGATGATGTCGTAGGCGATGGTTTCGGGCTCAAGCTCCGAAAAGATATGGTTTATCTTTGCAAGATCGTTCCGGGCCAAAAAGTTTTTTTGAAAATATTTATAGGAGTTGTCGGTAATGAGGAGATAGACGATTTGTGAAGACAGCTTCGGGATTCTGCCCAAAGCGGCTGCCCTTCGATGGAACCTGTCCAATACTTTGAAATCCCACTGTGACCAGACAGTACCCCGCAACAGCAGCAGGAGGAAGACAAACCCCAGCATGCTTAAACATAAGGTAGCGGTGAGTTTTAACCGGCTTTTACTTTTTGACCCGGAACTCATACTTTCCAACAACAAGGGATTTTCCGGATACGGTCTTTAGCTCGGCTACAAAGGGATCCGCCGCACCACCGACACCCCGCACGTTTCCGGCAATGGTAAAGGGTTTTTCAGCCTTATGGGTCAGGTCGATTCGGCTCTTTTCAATCAGCTCCTTTTCCAGAGCTGCCCATGCCGAGTGGGGAGCCTGGCCGGACCCGAACAGTTGCGACATTTTTGCCGGTTTGGCCGGGCTGCAAACAATGGTTATGGTCTCCTTTTTGCTCTCACCGTCAATTTCGTAAAAGTCCTGGGCCGAGGGCAGAGTCAGGATCTTGTTTCCGGCCTGTTGTTTTGCGTCGTTTAAAACTGTTGCGGTCTTCATGTCCGAATGGACAATGTAAACATAGGAAGGCTTTTCCGGGGCGGCATAGATGCGAAGGCGGTCTCCAGCCCGGATGCGGCTCCGTTTTTTCGCCCGCATCACTTTTTTGCCGGATTTGACCATGACACCGATTTTTACACGGACCCGGTCGCTTTGAGAATTTGCCGGCATTGCCCCGCCCATGACAAGTAAGACGCCCAAAAAGAGACTGCCCGCAATACGTAGAGGAACCGTCATTGGAAACTCCTTTATCGATTTTTTTCCCGAAAAGAACTTACGGGGCCTTTCGATTCTGAAAATAGGCTTTAAATACCTGTCTGGTCAGGCTGTTTGTTATCCGTTGTCCATCCACGCGCCACTGGGCATCCGGTTCCCTGGCCAGATACTGGGCCTTTTTTTCAACATCGATGGCATAGACGATCATGGTGCTGCCCCGTTTTTCAGCATCCAGATAGTACATGAGCACGGCATCGACGCCCAGTTTTTTCGCCGCTCCGGCCACGGCATCAATTTTCGGTTTCGGTGCTGAAAAAAGCGTCCCCTTTTCCCAGAGAGATTTTGTTACCAGATCCTGGGAGATGAATGTGAAGTCCCGATTCATCTCCAGGGGGTAATAGGAAAAAATCGTCTGGAACTGCTCTGACTTGTCGACCATTTTTGAAATAACTTTCAGGGAGCGCCCGTATGCACGCTTCCCGCTGTTTCGGAATTTTCCCGGAAAAAGCGCCAGACTCAGACCGGGAGCATTCGGTGTTTTTTTGGAAACCGCAGCAGACGCCTGTCCGGTGTCTGCTGTCTGCTTCCCGCCCCGCTGCTGTGTGCGTTCCAGCTGCTTCAGCTTCAGCTGCGCAACCGGTGTCAGCTGCCCTTTCGGGAAGGCGGCCAGAAAGGAGTGGATATCATCGATGTTGCCGGAGTCTTTGACAAGGGCCCACATTTCAGCTTCGGCATCGAATTTTTCGGTTGCTGCGGCTGGTGCGGCCTCTGTTTTTGGTGCCGGCGGGGGAGGGGTTTCGGCTTTTACAAAGAAAAACTCACCGCTGTTGTCTCCGGCACCGTGCAGGACACCCTTTTCAGGGGTCTGAAAAACGTTTTTGGATACGGATTTTGTAACTTCAAGGGACAGCTCCGATGCGCTGAAATAACGATCCGTACTCTGTTCGAGCTGCTTGATTAAGAAGTAGGTAAATGGGGAATGACCGGTCTCTTTGTAGTTGTCGTCAACATATTCCAGGCCGCCGGCTGCTAGGATCTGAACACTTTTCTTCTCTGCCACCTTCTGGTAGTACTGATCGGTTTTTTCCGACAACTTCAAGCCCCTGTGCCCCTCTCTGAGAAGTGCCCCGCTGAAACAGGAATCGGAGATCAGAAACACGTGCCGGGCATGGTCTGCGGCCACCGTCAACTTGGATTTGATGGTGGAGTTTCTAACAAACGTGTAGTCTTCTTTACCGACGGCATCGACCGGGATCCAGAAAGCCTCTTTTGTGTCCGGATCGGAATAGCCGTGTCCGGCATAGTAGATAAAAATACTGTCATTGGCCTTGCAGATTTTAGCAAGTTTTGAAAATGCGGATAAAATGTCGGCCCGGGTGGCGTTTTTGATCAGTATGATGTTTTTCGGATCAAACCCGTATTTTTTTCGAAGCAGCGAAGCCACGGCCTCGGCGTCATTGATCGGTGTTTTTAAGCTGACCCACAGCCCTTCGGGGTCCTTGTATTCATTGTTACCGATGATCAGGGCATGAAAGATGCCGTTGACATAGGGAGTCGACACGGAACCGGGTTTTGAAATCGCCATGGCCCCCGGCAGAAAACCCCACCACAGGAGCCATGTGCTGCCGATCAAAAAGAAAGAAATGAGACGTTTCATCTCCGCACCTTTATTTAAAAGTGGGTAAAGTCAAAAAACAGAGACCGATGCCGCCTAAATTATCCATAAGAAGCATCCATTTGGCAACCGATTTTTCTCCAATTACAATGAACACGTTCGCAACTATTTAAATTATCGGCATTTAATCCATTAGATTTAGCTGATATTTTCGATTCCATGTTCTTTTTGGCACGTTATTTGTTTTATTTATCCTTTTCCACAGGTTCGAATATGGCAAAGTATCTTTTTATGGTAAGGCAAAGCAATGACAAACTGTAATGACAAACGGCTCTCCAGAGGTTTTTGGGCGCTTGTTTCCATGGTCGCGGCCTATCTTTGTTTTTGGATGATACCGAGTATTTTCGGGTCTTTGAACGCTAAGACGGTGGACCGTCTTTTTCTGTTTCGATCTCAAACAGAATCGTTGAGACCGTCCTATGATGAAACCATCGTTCATGTGGATCTGAATGACTCCAGCATTCAAAAACTTGACAATTTTTATCTAAACCGCGCCCATTATGCGCAACTGGTCCGCAATTTGTCGGGTATGGATGTCGATGCGCAGCTGTTTGACTATATTTTCCCCGCACGATCCACAGACAAAGAGGACCGTCTGCTGATCGATGCCGTCATAGGAGCGGAAAACGTCTATTTTGGAATGGCATTTGAATTGCGGAAAGGGGATACTGAAAACAGCGCAGCGCCAAAACCGCCTGTGAATAAAGATTATCTTGAAAGGACCCGGTGGAAGATACCGGTCAAGGCGTCTCTAAAAACACTGTATACCGGCGAAAACCCGATCCTTACGTTTTCAGCCCTTGCCGAAGCTTCAAGAGGTATCGGATTTCTAAGCGTCAAACCGGATCCGGACGGCGTTTTCCGTCGAATACCGCTCCTGGTCCGATACCGGGATGCGCTTTATCCGAGTTTTTCATTAAAAGCGGTCTGTGACTATCTTCAGGTGCCGCCGGAAAAGATCGACATCGTTCCCGGAAAACAGATCCGGCTGAAAGATGCCGATAACCCGGCAGCAGAGGCGATACAGGACATTGTCATCCCCATCGATCTGCACGGGAACATGATTGTCAACTTCCTGGGACCCTGGGGATCCATGAAACATTACCGTTTTGCGGATGTCTTTCGGGCTGGAAAGAAGCCCGAAGATATGGCGCTCTGGGCGGATGAATTGGCAGAGAAAATCGTCGTGATCTCGGATGTGTCCACCGGGTCTGCCGATATCGGGCCGGTACCTACGGACACGAACTTTCCGCTGAGTGGGCTCCATTCAAACGCTATCAACACGATACTGACCGGTGCCTTTTTAAAAGAACTGTCCCCTCTCTTGATGCTGGGGATCGAACTGCTGCTCATGCTTGCCGTTGTGGGCCTGTCTCTGAGGTTTTCTCCGGTTGCATTTTCTCTGACGACTGGGGCCGTGGCGGCGGTCTATTTCGGTTCTGCAGCATCCCTGTTTCTTTTTTCCGATGTTATTGTAAATATTGTCCGGCCCCTGTTGATGATCTTTTTTGCCTTTGCTGCGATTCAGATCATAACCGCCCTTGAAAACGCCCGAATGTTTGCCGTGGCTGAAAAGGCCAAAGAAATTGCCGAATACGATCTTGAAATCGGCCGGCGGATCCAGGCCGGTTTTTTCCCGGACGTGCTCCCAAAACCCCCCGGCTTTGAATTGAGTGCCTATTTTAAGGCTGCCAGACAGGTTGCCGGCGACTTTTACGATATTTTCCTACCGGTTCAAAACGGGCCCGTGGCCATTGTGGTGGCAGATGTCTGCGACAAGGGGGTGGGTGCCGCACTTTTTATGGCCCTGATTCGCAGTCTTCTGCGCTCTTCCACCATCCAGTTTTTTGAAAAGAAAACGGTCAACCCGGATTCGCTTCCGAGTCAATCGCAAGAGGCGCTGAAGACGGTGGTTTCCCGGGTCAACAATTATCTTGACGAGACCCACGGCGAGGCCAACATGTTTGCAACCCTGTTTTTCGGTCTTTTGGATCCGGCAACGGGGATGCTCTACTATATCAACGCCGGCCACGAAAAACCGGTCATCGTAGACCGCAAGGGATTGAAGGCGGAACTCGGGACCTGCGGCCCGGCTGTGGGAGCTTTCCCGGACGTGGAATACAAAACCGCTGCCATTGAGCTGGAACCGGGCGATTTGTGTTTTGTCTTCACAGACGGTGTGACAGATGCCAAAAACCCATCCGGAGCCTTTTTTACAAAAGAGAATCTCATCTCATTGCTCATCCAGCCATTCGATACCGCAGAAGAGATGGTCGATCGGATCAAACGAAACCTGCACTCCCATATTTCCGACGCGGAGCAGTTTGATGACATCACCATGGTTATGTTTCACCGCAGCCGCCATACCGATGGGTCCGGGGATGCTCCCCTGCATGAGGCGATTCAAACGGATACCACCTAAATTCTGGCCCGGACAAGCAGGAGCATAACAGATCTTATCTTTTGGATTTCACCTTATCGGACAAATTTCAATATTCAATTACCAAAACAGGGACAGTCTTAGTTTGACTTTGTAAAGATAGTGTTTGTATTTTAAATGTTAAAAATGTATAAAGAAATCATGATGATAACGCCAAAGAAAACATTTTACTGAACAAAGGAGTAAATCTTATGCAACCCCCCCCGC
>Ga0233437_1000561_pt1 | contig 82578 bp, 64 predicted proteins | sample SI_122_August201_FD_182714 | JGI IMG/M metagenome (GOLD analysis project Ga0233437, IMG submission 182714) | Seawater microbial communities from Saanich Inlet, British Columbia, Canada - SI_122_August2016_200_MG | ecosystem: Environmental > Aquatic > Marine > Inlet | place: Canada: British... | reverse complement strand
ACACAACATGCCAGACAGACAACACCAAAACAGGATATTTTATTGATAATAATCTCTGTTATTCAATCACCACCTTAGAATCAGACCTAGAAAACAAACCGGATAATAATACTTATTCTTGCAACTACTGCACCTCAGAATGGATAAACACTAACTCATCATGCAGTTCTGAAGACTATTACAATGTAACCTACGAATACACAAACACCTGTTGTGCAGATACTAACTTAGCTGAAGACTGCAACATCCCAGAAGACACAACAACAGAGTGTGATTTCTGTACACCAGAACTTACAAATACCACCTGGACAGAATGGTACAACACAACAACATGCTTAGAAGACAACTATGTAGAACAAGAAAGAAACAGAACACAGTATGATGTAAATTTCTGTAATGAAATTAATAATTTGACATACGCAGAGACAAGAACAACATCCTGCAACTACTGCATCCCAAATTGGATGCAAGACAATAACCAATGCCAAACAAACGACAAACAACTAATCAGCTACACAGACACAAACAATTGTAATGAAGATGAAAACCTACCGATAGACAACGGAACATACCTAGATTGCAATTATTGCAATTATAATTTTGTAAACACTTCATGGTCTGAATGGATAAATGAAACCTCATGCTTAACAAATGACCTACAACAACAATCCAGATTCAAAACAGAGTACGATGATAATTACACCACCTGTTATTTAGAAACAAACCTAGAATCAGATTTGTGGAACAACGGCAACAACATAACAAATTATGATTACAGGTCTGTAGCGTGTGATAATTGTACCCCAATTTGGATTGAAGTAAACACAACATGCCAAACAGACAACACCAAAATAGGATATTTTGTTGATGATAATGGATGTTATTCAATCACCGCCCTAGAATCAGACCTAGAAAACAAACCAGATAATAATACATATTCTTGTGATTATGGTTACACATTTAACATTGATCTAAATGAAGGATGGAATCTTATCTCAATACCTTTGAAACTTGAGAATGAAACTTTACCAGAGCCCCTTAAGTCAATTGAAGGGAATTATAATCAGGTTCTTGCTTATATTGATGGTAAATGGGGGATATATGAACCAGATGGTGATCATAATTCATTATACAGTATAAATGAAACAATTGGATTTTGGATCTATATGGTCAATGAAGATACTTTAGTAGTTGATGGTATTGAAAGTGATGTGGGGATTAACCTGAACTCAGGGTGGAATTTAATCGGTTATAATTCTTTAAATCCATCTTTGATTAATAACATTTTAGATGGTATCGATTATTCTGTTGTTTATGGTTATGATTCTGGATGGAAAAGTTATAATATTGTTAGGGATACCAGACTGAATTCTCTGGAGAATTTTGAACCAGGGGAAGGTTATTGGGTTAAATCTAATGAAAAAACTATTGTACATGCTGGGGGTGTAAAAGAACCTTCTTATAGGGTTTTTACTGTAGTAGAAAATTCTAACTATATTCTAGAATGGGGTGATGTTGGTGTTTTTGTTGTGATGGATGATAATGATAATGATGGCTTTTTTGATGATTTAACTGATGAAACTTTTGAGATATATCGGAGCTTAGATACTAATGATGATTATGAATTGATTGGAGAGACTAATCAATTTTATGGAGATAATACAATTGTATTTGTTGATGAATTTAGTAATTTGGAACATGGAAGGATTATTTATTATAAAGCTAAGGTTAAAGGCACTTCAATAGGGTCTGATGAATCCTCAATAATTACATGTGGAATGACTGGATTAGAGTGTGAGCCTTTTGGTCTGATATGTTCTTTTGATTGGGTGTGTATCCCTGAAGCAGATGAGTGGAGGGTGTGCTTTGCATCTATGCCATCAGTTATTGATCTGAATCCTTGTTTTTCTTACTCTTCTGAACCTGATTACTTTGGAACAGAGTGTTATACAGATATCTATTTAGAGAATCAATGTGGGTTGGGTTGTGTAAATGGATATTGCATTGAATAGGGATATAATAACAAAGATTTTTAATGGAATTCTATTCTTCTTGATATATAAATAAGTGATATTCAGGGGGTATAATACTCCGTATTTCAGTGCGAAATTTCCAAGAATTCAAACCGACGGCAAATACCCTTCTTTAGGTAGAGGATAGCCATCAGTTTAAATTATTTTTAAAAGATAGATAGAATTAAATGAGGGAATTATAACTTAGCTTCGTTATTACCAAAAATAACCTGCCCATTATAATTATTCCAAAGTGCATCTAAGTAGAATGATATTTCTTCCCCTTGGTTGTTTTTTAGTAACTTCCCCATAGTTCTTAACATTTGTCTTTTTCCATTATTATGTGCTTCTAATGAAGTACGTCCTTTTATAATTGATATTGGTATAAGATTTGATGGTTCCAAAAAAAATACAGCAACTTTGTCATTATGAGGGTTTGTAGTCCATTTTTCATCCATAAAAAATACAAAAGGCAGATTATAACCAATAAAGCACCCCTCTTCAGTTTTTTTCATACACTCTGGACCAAGAAGTATTCCAGCGTTGCACGACCTAGCGTAAACTATTCTTTCCTTAAGTTGTTTATCATTCTTACCCAATTTGATAATAATATTTTGTTTGTAACCATAAATTGAATCTGGCGATCCATGCCCATTTAGAACAACCAACTTATAATCCAGCTTATTCATAATTTTGGAGAAATCTTTCATATTCAAATTCTTATCCATTATTTTTTTGACTTTTAGAGATTTAGTTGAAGTTTCTCTTAAGATTGATCTAGAAAAATAAGTAAGATATGATGTAGCATCATCATGTTCCGGACAAGTAATTAATAATCCTTTTTGCATTTTAGAGAGTATTTAGTTCCTTGGTGAAATCTCCATTTGAGACTGCTTTAATAAAATTCATATGCATGTTTACTATTTGCCTGCCTTCTTCATCCCCTTTTTTAACATGGTCTATCATTTCTTCTTTGGAAAGGCTTCCACTTGACCCAATAGACATTTTAATATTAGCAGGCATTCTAGCATCTATTCGCGCCATTACTAGTTTCTTTATTTCCTCACTTATTTCGGGTTCTTCTTTCATATTACTTTAGTAACTACCAATTCTTTTAAAATCTTTTTACCAAGTTCAGTATCGTTTTTTATCTCAAAATAAGCTGTATTCCAAGTATAAGTTTTATCATCAACAACTGCTATAATATCTCTTCTAAGATTATCTAGGACATCTGCATATATTCCTAAGAATTTTGATTTTTTATCTTCCATTCTTCCCAGCCCAATATTACATTCTTTTGTTATAATAGTATTTAAGATTTACTACTTTTTTAAATATTTTCGCTTTTTGTGATAAAATCCTTGATTTGTCACATTTTACTACATTGGCTAAAATAAATGCCAACCAAAATCAAAATTTCATAAAAAAAACAAAAGATTTATCAGTAAATATGATAATCCTATTAAAATGCTTCAAAGAGTACAAAAAATAATGTCTCAGGCAGGGATTGCTTCTAGAAGGAACTCTGAAGAGATGATAAAGAAAGGTATTGTTAAGGTTAATGGAAAGACTATAACTATTGGAGATAAGGCTGATCCTGATAAAGACGATATTGCGGTCAATGGTAAATTAATAAAAAGAGAAAAAAAGGTTTATGTCATATTAAACAAGCCAAAAGGGATTATTTGTACTGTTAGTGGTGAGACCTTTGGCAGGGATTCTGTTGTTAGTCTGATAAAATGCAAGGAAAAGATATTTCCTGTTGGCAGGCTGGATGTGGAGACTGAAGGATTAATAATATTGACAAATGATGGTGATGTTGCTAATAGAATTATTCATCCAAGATATAATATTGTTAAGACTTATGCTGTGTTTCTTAATAAATCTTTGAGAAATGATGCTAATGAACGGATAAGAAAAGGGGTTGTGATAGAAGGCAAGAAAGTCAATATTGTTGATATAAAACAGAATCAACGAGATGTTATGATAAGTGTGCATGAAGGAAGAAAACACATAATCAAAAAATTATTTATATTCTTAGGTTATCATGTCATCAGCCTTAAAAGAATAGCTATAGGGAATTTAAGATTAAAACTTGAGCCAGGCGAATATAAATTTGTAAGCAAGAAATGGCTTGAAAAGAGTATTTTATGAGTCTTGTCTCCTCTGGGATTGGTATTCTTTCTCCTATAGAAAACCAAAAGATATATAAACAAGGGAGTTAATATCATTTCTAATTATATATTTTAATATATAAAAAACAGTGAGGTGAGAACATGAAATTGAGTTATATTGTTGCATTATTGTCTATATTTCTATTAATAGGATGTGCAACACCAGAAGCACCTGCAGACACAGCAGAAGCTCCAGCAGCACCTGCAGCTCCAGCAGCACCTGCAGCAGAAGCTCCAGCAGCACCAGCAGAAGCACCTGTAGAAGCAGAAGCTCCAGCAGCAGAAGAAGCTATTATGGCTGACCCTGACCAAGAACAAATAGATAGATTAAAAGCTAATTGTGAACGGGGAAATGCAGGTCTATGTTCCGCACTTAAGAACCAATATGGTATTGATTGGCCACCAGCAGTTGTTGAAGAAGTAGCTGTAGAAGGCGAAGAAGTAGCAGAAGGCGAAGAAGTAGCAGAAGACGAAGAAGTAATGGAGTGATTAAATTAGTTTTTTCTTTTTTTCTTTTTTTCTAAAATTCTAAGAAATTTAAAGATAAATAATAAAAAAAATATTTTATATTATTGATCAGTTATTTACCTTGTTAGGTGCTATGGATTCTTCAGTTTCTTCACAATCCAGATATTCATAGAATTCCGGAGCCAAAGACCTAAAATCATCTTGTTCTAACAAGAAATTATAACAGTCATTATTATCATCACAAGGTATCCCTTCTGAGAATAACTTATCTACCATGTTGAAATAACCATCTTTTTCTTCAGTAGCTGTAAGTATGCAATATTTAGCTGCATCACTTATAACTGACTTCACTTCATCACTAGCTGCTTCTTTTGATTCATCTATCTGGCAACCCATTGTGGTAAGCAATATCCCTATTATTAACATTGTTTGTACTATTTTCATTGTATCATCCCCCAATTATAATGGTGGGTTGATAATAATCTATATAAATATTTCTACTTTTGAATAGTTACTTTCTTTGGTAATTCATTTATTGCTCAATTTTTAAAATCCAAAGATATTTAAATGATGAATACTATATCATGTATATGAAAGTAAAGCATCTTGTTACAACGTTAAGTTTACTTGTTATTGTTTTAGTGGCATTACTGATATTTTCTTTTTATGAATCACCTCAGCCAGATTCAAGTCCTGAGGGCAGATATGATGTTGATGAGATTATTGAGCAGGGAGATGTGATTGTTCCTGGAGAAGATGAAGTATCCCCTATAATAGATGGCACAGAACAAGGGGTTGATGTTACTGATGAAGTCATTGTTGAGATAGTTGATCTTAGGTTTGATCCACAAGATATTATTGTAAAGACAGGAACAACAGTAACCTGGGTCAATAAAGATACTTCACCGCATAAAATTGTTGCTTATGATAGGCTGTTTTATGGTCCAAGATTAGTTCCAGGTGAGAGTTACAGTTTTACATTTACTCAGGAAGGTACTCACAAATATTTTGATGCAGTCTTCCCTAAAATAGGTAGGGGTAAGGTTATTGTTAAAGAAGATCCTTTGCCTATAACTGGCGGAGTGATCGGTATCGATTTAGATTGGGAAGAAGCACAAGGGAAATTTGCTTTGTTGGTTATGCTTTTCTTGGTAATGGTTTTGGGTATATCCCGTGCAGTGCATAAATATTGAGATTTTTCTGGTTTATTAGGATTTATAATTTAGAGAAATAATCAACAAAACACCAAATCAATAAGAATTCTCAAAAATTAAAAAAAATAATAAAAAAAGATAAAAAATTATCTTCCTCTTGCCATCTTTGCGCAAGAGATGTTTCCTTTTTTATCAATGAAGTATAGATATCCTTTTTCTTTCTTGATTCCAACTTTCTCTACTAGTTCAATCTTTGCTTTTCCTTTCTTTTTTCCCCTAGCCATCTTTGCTCTGGAAACGTTTCCTTTCTTATCTACAAAATATAGATATCCTTTTTCTTTTTTAACGCCTACTTTTGCTACTTGTTTTGCCATTTTATACTACCTCCTTGTTTTAATAATATCTTAAGACCTGGAAATCCCCCGTCTTAATCATAGTTAGTTATAGACGAGAATAAGGCGAACTACTATATAAATGTTGTGTTTTTTCGACGGGAGTTAAGCAAATTCCCCTAATCCTTTCTGGATTTTCTTGGGCTTCTCGATTACTATTTCTTTAACTCTATCTGCATCATTAAATATTGGAATTCCATATTCACCGTCGTAGCCTGGCTTGACTTCTATTTCTCCTGCCCTATTTTTTATTAGGGTTTCTGCTATCTTATCGTCTACAACTTTTTTTAGTTCTTCTTCAGGTGCATTTAATAATATATTTATCTCATTTCCAAAGACTGCTATAAGTTTATTGAATTCAGCCCATACTTTCTTTGTTGCAACACCACAATTTAATAATTTTGAGATTATTTCTGAAACTGGAATCAATTTGTGAAAGTCTTTTGCGCCTTCTGGTCTGAATCCTGGTTTTCTGTCTGCCAGCTCCTCCACCCTAAACTCTACACCTATTGTAACTGGCTTGCCGCATTTTGGGCAGATCTTGTTCAGTTCTTTTGATTGTTTTGGGCTTAGACACACATCACATGCCCTATGACCATCCCAATGGTATTTTCCATAAGCTGGGTCAACTTCTATTGTTCCAGTAAGACCTTGTTTTGTTCTCAATGCTTTGATTATATTATCATAAGTTGGGTCTATATCAAATAAAGTTGCTTCTCTCCCTATACGCCATGGCCAAAAAGAGTGTGAATCTGAACAGCTAATCAACGAATACTTATCTAGGCCAGATAGTCTCCAGTTCATCGGTGGGTCTGATGATAAGCCAGTTTCTAAGGCATGGATATGTTTTGATTGGTCTTTGAATGCTTCTTCCACACTATTAAAACCACTCATGCTTCCAAGTAACCCAAACCATGGAGTCCAGATATGCGCTGGAATAACTTCGATTTTGTCTGATATTCTCCTTAAGTTTTCGACCAAATCTGGACAGGGTATCTTAAATATTGGTCTTCCATCATAGTCAACTCTTCCACGTTTCTTTAGGTATTTTGTTATTTGGTCAACCGCATCAAAGTCAGGTGCTAATATAATATTGTGGACCCTCCTCCCTTTTCCCTGGTCAGTATATATCAAAGATAATTCTGTCTGCAATATAAATTTCATCCCTGTTTTTGTCTTTAGGATTCCAGTCTCATTTTCTTGCAGGTTTGCTTTCAATTCTTTAATCCATTCTGGATGGGTAAAATCAGATGTTCCCAATAAATTAATACCTTTAACTTTGGCCCATTTTTCGAGATTAGCTATATCTAATTGTTTAGAACAAGCTCTTGAATATTTAGAATGCAGGTGCAGATCCGAGATTATTTTCATGAGAAAAGTAACTTTGTTATAATATATAAAGACTTTGATTTGGCTTTTATTTCTTTAATGACTATGGAGTAGAAAAATTTAAATAGTCTGATTGTTTACCATATAGTACGATGGGGGTTAAGAGTTTAGTTTTTATCATAGTAATTCTTTTTTTATTTAGCGGCTGCGCTGATAAGACTCAACCAATCATTAGTGATATCAGTGGGGTATCTGATAGTAGCGATTCTGAATCTTTAGATGATATAAGCGGTGATGTTGTTAAAGATATAAATGATGTTGAATATGTTGGTGATGATTCTGATGAAACAGATGTTGATGATGATGCAGAATTAAATGACAATGAGGATAATCCTGATGATGTTGAAGTGGATGATGGAGTTCACACTGTTTTGATAAAAGGTCTGAAATTAAATCCTAAGGAACTTGAGATAAAGAAAGGAGATACAGTCATATGGGAACATAATGATGATTGGGAGAGCGATGGACCTACTAAACATTATTTTGCTGCGCATAGCAATGAGTTTAGAACTCCTATATTATATAAGGGAGATACTTTTGAACATACTTTTGAAGAAGAAGGAACTTATACTTATTTAGATATTATCTATAAGGATAGGGGAAATCTTTACGGCAAGATCATTGTCGAATAAAGTTTCTTAGAAAAACTTAAATAGTTCTTTATTTATTTTTACTTTATGTTTAATCTAAGAAAAATTAAAGGCAGTATCTTGATTTTTATTGGCTTACTGATATCTTTTGCAATCCTTTTAGGCTCTTATAATTCTATCAAAGAGGGTACTTTTGGTATTGGGGCTATCGGCTATATCTTTATATTTGTTCTTCTTATAATCTATTTATTTAGATGGGGATTTAACCTTTTGAAATCTGATGAGATTGAGAAAGCAGCCATACTTAAAGATAAAAAGATGAGATGGCATGCTTTTTTTGGAGTCTCTTTTATCTTTATCGGTCTTTCTTTATTATGGGCTTTCTTTAAATTCCTGGAATTTCTTGATTTATCTTTTTTAAATAAGATTTATTCATTATTGCCTTCTTTATCTTTTTTAATCTTGGGAATCTTTTGGCTTTATGACCCTATAAAGAAAAGATATTACAGTTCTAAGTTTTGGAAAAAGAAATGGAATAATGTAGTTTATGACCTGAAAAAATATAAGGCAAGCAGTATATTAGGGGTATTATTCCTGTCTTATCTGTTTGCGATACCATTTATCTTCTTTAATGGATTTAACTCATCCGAATATGTTCTTATATATGTGGGCTATTCAAATATTCTCTTTCAAAGCATCTGGTTTGCGTTTTTCTTTTTTGAGGATTATATCTAGTATAGGATATACAGTCTCTTTTATATCTCTGGAGATTTTCTACTAAGCCCCCTATTTGGTAATCTTTATATACTATTTATTCGATTAATAGAGTATGTCTGAAAAAAGAGGTCAGGTTAGTATTTACATTATATTTAGTATAACCTTTCTTGTTATCATGGGCTTAGTTGCTTATTACAGTTCTAGTGGAAAGATAGAGCCCATATTTTCCTTTGGTCTAGATACATCTGCAATAAGAGATTATATGGATTATTGTTCAGAAGAAACTGCTATCAAAGCTGTTGAATATGTAGGCAATCATGGTGGTTATTATGATCTTGAGGGGGTTGATTCAACAGAGTCAGGACTTATAGATACAGCATATTTCTTTCATATGGACAGTAAAGTTATGCCATCTAAAACTAAGATTGAAGAAGAGATCTCCAGATATATCAAAGATAATATATTCATATGTTTAGGTGGCTTTACTATCTTTGAGGAACAGGGTTTTAGTATAAGTGAGGGTGAGTTAACTTCCTCAGTAAGATTAACAGAGAATAATCTGATTGTTTATCTAGACTATGATTTAGAGGTTGCACAAGGGACACAAAAAAAGAAGTTAAAAGGGTTTAATACAAAAGTAGGTAATATAAATCTACTCAAGTTAGTAGACATTGCATCTGATCTGGTTGATGAACAGATGCTTGACATGAATCATATATGCATGGGGTGTATTTTTAGAGAATCTGTAAACAACGATGTTATCATAGAAGTATCCTCTTTGAATAATGACTCTGTTTTGTTTTCTATATTAGATAATAAAACAAATCAGCAGTTAATCTATGCTAATAAATATGTCCAATATTCATGTGATGATTCTGATGTCGATGTAGATCACCTTTTTTATACAGAATGTATAGATAAGAAAATAAAAGATATGGATTACCATCTTTTTGTTGAAGATATCCAAAATATGAATGCAACTATCGACCAACAATTTCATTATAGATTAAATACATCTGGTCTGGATCTTGTCTTTTCTGATTATACTGATTTATTCGATATTGATGAAACTACTGGTGAGATTAATTTTATCCCATCCATAGATCAGATCGGAGAATATACTATCTGGATAAGGATAATTGATATATTCCACAATGAAGACTTTAAAGCATTCCAATTAGACATAGTTGATAAACCATGATAAGAAAAAATATTAGTAGTTCAATGATCATATCTATATTTATTCTAATGTTAGTGCCTTTTATATTTGCTCAGGACAATGAAAATATTGACCTTGATGATAAACCTCCTGATAACATAAATGATGAACCCTCTGTTGACCTTAATATAAACATATATGATACACCAGGATTCTATGATAGCTTATCTGACTCAGATTATAGCGAATTGGATTACACCCTAGTAGACTTCTTAATGATACCAGACCATGATAATGTCGATGCATCAAAATACTTTAATGATCTGGGCTGTTATCAATGTAGTCTGGATCGGGGTGACCAGTACCTAGTGTTCTTCAGAGACATGATTGTCCATCCCAATGAGAATCTTATATCAATACCTGGAAATTATCCTGATGGCACACTATTTATTGCAGATGAAAATGGTATTGAGGTCATTCTCCCAAACGATGTTGATTTTAGCGAAATAATCTTTGAAGATGAGATCACTATCAATACTAATGGGCTAGACATGATCTTAGGTGGAGCAAAGGTCAATGGGAAAGTAAGCTATAAAGGCGGTGACCTATATGTTAAGGTGGATGATAAAGCAATCATAAATGATATTGAGATCACTGCATTAAAATATAATGATGTAAGCATATTTTTTGATGGAACAGAACATACAGGTAGTTATGTTTCTTTTGGTGTAGACAAATTAGTAGTTCAGGGCGATTATTTTGATGTCAACTTTATCGAGGATAATAATTATGTTGATGTTAATCCTGATGAAGATGATCGTTTTATTATGGGCGTTAGGAACAATTGTATGGTTTCTATCAGTAATCCTGATGAAACTCTTGCTCCTGAAGTTATCTTTAAAGGACCTGAATCAGAAGATGAATGGGCAATCATGAGAAATGGCGTACTTGATTTTAAAATTGGATCAAGCGGTAATATCATGTTAGATACAAGTCAGACAATAGACATTGATTATGGTTCTGTGCCTATGGGGATTAAGATCCTGGACGAACATGAAGACAGCCTGATCACCAGAGAAGATGTTGGAGATGGAAAGATAGTGATAGACAATGACAATACTCTAACTTACGCCAACATCAATTCTTTTGTTGATGTCAATGGAGATATATTCTGTTCAGCAGAAGAAATACCTGATGACAATAGCATATCTACAAGCGGCATGGCTGGCCTTTACGGGATAGAATCCAAAAGTCTTTGTTGGTTTGATAGTGTTACATATGAAAATAATAGAAAAAAGCCTTTAATCGAACAGCTGCAAAAAGAGTTTGGACCTGGAACAGTTCATTGGATTACATTTAAAGGCATAGAAGATTGGAGCTATGATGAGGTAAAAAAGATGACGGATTATCTCCATAAATTATTAGAAGTTGCTCCTAGCCTTTTTAAATTACTTGATACAATTGAAATTGTTGATAATATAGATATGGACACATTTGGGAGCCCTGATGGTCAATATTGTAAGGCTACTGGTACAATTCTAATCTCAAGAATTGTATTTAATTTTGAATCTAATAGGGCTTTTGGGGTTCTTGTACATGAGATGGCACATCAATATCATTTTTCTCTTCCTGTTCAACAGGGAAAAGATTTTATTGAGCAATGGCTTGAAGCTACAGATGACGGAGATTCAGAAGCAGGAAAACTTCAATATCAACCTATTGAATGGAAATTGACTAGGGATGAATTTGTTTCTTGGTTCTATAAAGGGTACCTGGATGAGGTGGGTTGGGTAAGTGCTTATTCTTCTAAAGATAAAGATGAAGATGTTGCTGAGATGACTAGGGTTGCCGTAACAAAAAAAATATCTTCTAAGTTTTATACAAATAAACATTTCAGAAAGAAAATATATCTCTTATGCGAGTATGGTTTTTTGGAAAGAAATAGTGAATTTTGTGAGATATGGCGTTTAGATTCTCCCTATAGGAATTCAATACCTGTTGGTGACTTACCTCATTTTGGTTCTAATGCAAGAAGGCTTAATCTAATCTCAAACGATGATGGATCATATACCAGCCAATACACTCATTATAAATCTGGCAAGCCCACAAATTATATTGGTAAATACTACATCAGAGAAGATGGAACTATAATTTATACAGGTGGTAGCCACCCTTATGGGAAAATTGATTATGGTCAAGGTAGACCTTTTGCCCCCTCCATGTTTCTTCCACCAAATGCAAATCTTGAAAGGGGGTGGGTTGTAGTAGACCATCTTAAAGATTTTGTTGAGTCTCTTTATATGCCTCCACCTATCCAAAAAGACGGTTCATACATAAGCAATAAACATTCTGGCAAATACATAATAAATGCAGATGAAAGCATAACTTACACTGGAGGTATAGAATATAGCACTCGCAACGCTATTCCACCAAAGATGCTTCCAAAAGGCGCAGATATAAACACAGGATGGATTATAGTTGAGGAAAAATAAGATGAAAAAACTAAAAATATCTATTATTATGATTGTTTTTATAGTATTTACTATCAGTGTCTATGCAATACCCCTAAAAGAATATAATATTGTTTTAGATACAAAATCAGATATAAAATTAGACTCACTGAATGTTGATGTCAAAGATTACTCTGATTATAGGTTTAACTTTAATGGTGATTACATATTTGAGATCATGGATGGAGATGATGTGATAGACCATTCATATTTCAATATTATAGATACTATCTATTATGATTCTATAAATCCTGAAACAGGATTGATTGAAGATGGTGGCATAGAAGAGATAAAACTGGATTCTGTAAGATTATTCATACCTTATTACAAAAGTGCAGATAAGATCATAATCTCAAATGTAAATCACACAGATAATATAAAAAAATCTGTCCTTGAGATAGACATCTCAAGATTTTCACAAAAAGACAATATAATTGAAGAAGCCAATGATGACGAACCTTTCATTGAAGAAAACGAAATCTTGATTGTTGAAGAACCACTGGAATCAGAAAATAATAATCTATTTCTCTATATTATTTTGGTAATCATATTAATCTTGGTGATAAAAACAAGCCATATAGAAATGGTACCTCCTAAAAAGAGATATAAATCTAAGAAATAGATTAGTTAAGAATACATTAGATTGAACCAGGGTCTGATATAGATTATTTTATATACTTTGAGTATTATAATATAATTATGAAAGAATATAATAGATTGTTTTTAAGCATCTCAAATGCAATTATCAGTATATTAGCTATTATCCTAGGAACTATAATCTTCACATTTCTCTTTATCTGGAAAACCTTTGAGATCAGATCTTTTACAATAGGTTCAGCCCTTCTTCTAGGTGGTCTATACTTAATCAATCATTCGATTAACAAAAAGAAGTTTAAGATAAGACCCATACATGGTTTTTTAGGGATATCTTTGATATTTATCTCGATTCTTCTATGTAATTTTATTGTAAAAATAGCTGAATTATTTGATAATTATGTATTGAGTCTGATTGTAGTATTGTTTCTAGATATAACCTTCTTAACAATTGGATTCATCTGGTCTTCAATGTTTTTTAAGAAATATAATGGATTCAAAACTTTGATTAAAGCATACATTTCTCAGTTTAAAGTCATGTTTCCTAAAAAACCCATAGAATATTCTATAGGATACATTATCATCATCATTTTTCTCTTAATCTCTATATTTGGCATGTTAGATGAGGGATTTAAGACTAAGAATGTTATTATCGTTAATATTATATTATTCGGTTTTTTTATGTTGATTGACTTCTTTTATACCTTGAATGATAGCAAGAAAATATTTTAATATGGATAAATTTATATATCTCTATCATCCCTATCATTTCTTATGGCGCCAGATATAATCAATGGATTGAGTTCTAATGAACTAAACAAATTCAAGAAAGATTTTAATGAGCTTGTTAGGATCAGTACAGGTGTTAGTAAGGAATATGCTAAGCAGTCAAAAGATATCGATAAGTACTTAGTAGTATTTAAGAAAGTTATTGATATGTTCAATAAGAAATATAGTGGTATAACCATAAAGATAAAGAAGACTGCAAAGGATCTGAAAATGAGGATTTTCTTGAAGGGTGGCAGTGTAAACGATGTTTTCAAGAATGTTGCTTCTAAAATAGATGGTATGATTGCAATAGGCGCCAATGATTTTGATGCAGCTAAGATTGAAGAAGGCGATAAGTTTTCTAAAGAACTTCAAAAGATAGATAATAAATTCTTTATCTCTTATTTGGGTGAGGAGAGCAAATCTGGACATATTTATTTAGAACAATCTAAAGGTGGGATGTTGGAGCTGCATTATGATGATCAATTAGCTAACATTAGGTCACCTCAGTTTAAGTTATGTAGTTATTATGCTGTCAATGGTGGGATAAAGGATATTGATATTTATGAGATGTTAGCATCTGTTGGTTTTTTGGAAAGGCCTGGATTGCATGATGTAAGGAAATTTAGGAGAACTTTTTATCCGAGGATAGAGGAATGAGTTATTTATTTTTCTTGATAGTCGGAATAGCAGGTCTTTATTTTGGTTCTGGTTATGTTGTTGATAGTGCCAAGGTTCTTGCTGAGAAGCTAAATATATCTCAGACTTTAATAGGATTGACTGTTATCTCCATAGGCACATCCATACCTGAGATAATGACAAATTTATTCTCTGGTTTGAAAGTAAAAGCAGGTGCAAATGCAGCAGGCATAGCTATAGGGACTAACTTAGGGTCCGATATTACCCAGATCACTTTTATTCTGGGGTTTACAGCTTTATTTGGTACTATGTATGCTACTAAGAAATTATTAAGGCGGGATGGATTGATGGTTTTGTTATCTATTATACTGGTCTTTATTGTTGGATTCACAGGATCAAATGTTAGTTATAGTGAGGGTGTGTTATTATTGATTATTTATTTTGTATATCTGTATTATGTCAGTAAAGATGAAAAGTTTATCAGTAAAGTTATGGGTCAGATTAACAATAAAGATGAGAAACAGGATAAATATTATTTTGATGATATCATACTGATGATTTTAGGCATTGCAATACTTATATTTGCATCTCACCTTGTGGTAGATTCTGCCTTGAAATTATCTGAACTATGGGGTGTTGCTCAGAGTTTTATTGGAGTTATGATAATTGGTGTGGGAACTGCCCTTCCAGAGCTGTCAACTGCTATAAGGGCGATATTCAAGAAAGCTGGAAATATTTCAATAGGAACTTTGATCGGCAGTAATATAACTGATCCTATGCTGTCTTTGCCTATTGGTGCTATTGCTGCTGGCTCGATTGGATTGAATTTTGACAAGAATCTATTATTTTTTGATATTCCTTTTTGGTTTATAGTTTCTATGATTGCCTTGCTTTTGTTTAGGAAAGATATGAAGATAGGCAAAGAAAAAAAAATAGAAGGATTACTTTTAATTGGGCTATATATTCTATTTGTATTCATTAAATTCCGGTTTTTCTTGCATTAATAGGGCAAAACTTTATAAATGATAGTGCGTTTTTTTCATTTAAGATAAACAAAATCTCATATTTTTACTCATTTTTATAGCCAGAGTGTTGAGAACCATGAATATAGGCATACCAAAAGAAACAAAATTAGGCGAGTTTAGGGTAGCGTTAGTGCCAGATCATGTTAAGTTGCTGATTGAAGCAGGGCATAAGGTATTTGTTGAAAGGGATGCTGGAAAAAAATGCAAGTTTTCTAATAGGGATTATGAAAAAGTAGGTGCTATTGTTTGTGATGATGTTTATGATTGTGAGATGATTGTGAAGGTTAAGGAACCTTTGTTGCATACTATCAAGAAAAACCAGATTATCATGGGATATCTCCATGTTGAAAAAGGACAAAATCCTGTTTTGTTAAAAAAATTAATCAGTCAGAATAATCTAAGTTATGCTTATGAAGAGATAAGGGATGAAAAAGGATATAGACTAGTAAATCTTGGAAAGGAAGCTGGAATAGTCGGTATGTATGAAGGCTTAAGATTATACGGGAAAGTACTTGAAAAGAATGGATTTGTCAATAGGTTTAAGAAATTAAAGCCTATCAAAAAATATTTTTGTATTGATGATGTCTATAAGGCTCTTAAAGAAGCTGATGTGCACAATAATGTTAATGTTTATATTCTAGGGAAAGGCACAGTTTCTTTTGGTGCTCAGACTGTCTTGAAATATACTGAGATAAAGCCAGATGTTCTTTATAGGGACAGAACAGTTTTTATCGATGAGTATTTACCAAAGGCAGATATAATACTTAATGCTGTTGATTGGTATCCTGGAGAGTCCAGAATCATAACAAAAGACATGCTTAAGTTTATGAAAAAGACAGCTGTTATTGTAGATATTTCATGTGATGAGAATGGTTCTATAGAGAGTTGCGTACCAACAACATGGCAAAAGCCAACATATGTCTTTAATGATGTAACACATTTCTGTGTTGATAATCTCCCTTCTGCTGTTCCTCGTGATGCTTCCCTTCATTTAAGTTCTATGATAATTCCTCATGTATTGAAAGTTGCTAATAATGAAGAACTTTCAACTGGATTGATGACTAAAAAAGGCGTATTCGAGTATGCTAAAGAAAAAGGGGTTCTTGCAGAGTTTGAAGAGATTCTAGAGCCAACTGCTGAGTTTGCTTAGATAATCTTAAACCGTTATTGTTCTTACTTTGTTCGAATAATAAAGTTTATATACATTAATTCTTATTTTGTTGTTTATGCCTAGAGGAAAAGCTAAACAATTAGTTGAAGAGGGTGGTGAGCAAGTTGAAGGAGCCGTTGCTGGGCAAGTTAGTGGTGCTGAAGCTGGGCAAGCTGAAGAAGCTGCTGAACAAGTTGTAGCTGCTCTTGAAGGTGGGGCTTCTGGTAATGTTCAATATGGTATGAATACTTTACTTATAGATAATGGGAGCAAATATTTAGAGGGTATAGAGACTCATGTTAATACTGCAGCTGAGAAGTTAGGTGTTGAAGGACATTCTTTAGAAAAGAAAAGTATGAAAGAACTTAAGGGCATGTATGTTGCGTCTGTTAAAGAAGATAAGGAATCAGGTGTGCCTGAAAAAGAATGGGGGAAAGCATTTAAACAATACATAAAAGGATTTCAATATATTGTTTCTTCTGGTTCTCCAAGATTAGCAAAGTATGATCAGAAGATGCATGAGAAGATATCTGATGCTGCTTCTGACGCTGTTTTTTTGGGTGTATGTCATGGTGCTCAGCAATTAGCAAGTGCATACGGTGCAAAATTGAAGAAAACAAAGCATACACATCAAGGTAAAAGGGGTGCTGATGTTAATGAAGCTCATTTAGAGAATCCTGCTTTAGAGGGTACTCATGAAGGTGGGCATATGGAGAATTATGGTCATCATAAATGGTATATTCCTGTTGATCAAGCTGGAAGTAATCTTGAGGTAATTGCTGAATCTGAATCACCTAAAACAAAAGATAAGTTTGTTGAGATGTTTAAATTAAGTGGGAAGGATCATTATGGTGCACAATTCCATCCTGAGAAAGGAGATGGTGAATTAATATTCAATACTTTTGGTCTTGCACATAAGAAATATAAGAAAGCCGCTTAAATCTTTTTAGACAATTTCATAGTGTATTTATTAAACCCTAATTTCCTGTAAAGTTCAAGCGCTGGCTTGTTATCGATATGAATTTCAAGAGTTACATGTTCAGTATGGTTTTTCTTTAGCCATTCTTTTGCTTTTAGCACTAATTCTTTTCCAATACCTATATTTCTGTATTGCTGGATTATATACAAATTACTGATATATCCTTTTCTGTGGTATTTTGATATTGGCAGTGGTTTAAAGTATTGCGCAAGAACCATACCCATTATCTTCCTGCCTTTTATCGCTATGAAAATACCTCTGTTGATATATCTTAGGTCTTTTTTAAGATAATTATAGTATTGTTCTTTATTATCATCTATATCTTTTATTGCCTCAGAATATTTTAGCTCTTCTTTTTTTGACAGCAGTTTTATCTCTTTTAGTGAATTGAAATCTTCTTCAGTAGCTTTCCTTATCTTATATCTTATCTTAACCTTCTTTTTTTGTTTTTTGTTTACATTATCTATTATCTCTTTAATCAAGAATCTGCTTAGGTTAAACCTTCTTGCTCTTGGAAATCCAGGGAATGCATTGATCTCTATGAACTTTGCTTTTTCTTTATCTGCGCAAAGCATCATGTCTACACCGCCAAAATTCAATCCTAATGATTTAATCGCTTTAATCGCCTGTTTTTTTGCGAATTCTAATTGTTTTTTTGGAAGGGTTTTTTCAAAACTTAGTTTTTCTCCTATTGCACCTTGTGATATGTTTGTGGTTACTGCCTTTTTATCATTGCTTCTCCCGTAGGTGTAGAGAACTTTATCTTTAAAAACATACAACCTTAGGTCGAATTTTCTCCCCTTTATCAACAATGGATCTATAGCTTCTTCTATAATTATGTCTTTTTTTAGTATTTCTCTTAGAAATTGTATTTTGTTTGTTATGTTTATGAAAGTCCAGCCGTAATCTGATCTTTTGCTTATAATCTTTCCATTCCTGAATCTGAAGTTAGTCATCCATTTTCCTTTTTCAAGGTATGTTATGCCTTTGCCCATTGAACCATACTTTACTTTTATGAATAATTTAGTTCCTTTTTCTACAATACCTGTTATGTCTTTTAGCTTTCTTGTCTTAAATGTTTTTGGGACTAGGACTTTTGCTTTTTCTACTAGTCTTTTAGTCAGTTCTTTGTCACGGTCCGTCGATAGGTATTTTGGGTGGTTGATGTATGATATTTTTTTGTTTTTGTATGCTTTGTTTATCTTGGTTTCGACTATTTTCCAGAATTTCCTGAATTTTGTATAGAAACTTTTGTTTCCGTATACCCCTTTGTAGTCTTTTGGTTCGATGTATTCATCCCAGTATTTGAATGGAAAGTATAAAAATATTATCACTTCTTTTGTCTCTATCTTTGGAAGCCTGTCTTCTAATAATGATTTGTAACTTCTTGCCTTGAATGTTATGTTGCTATTGTGAAAGAACCTCCTTTGCTTGTAAAACTTCTTGAAAGTATCAAAGTCTTTCCAATCTCCAATAGCCAGCAATGTTTTTGTTTTCATATCTGTTTCGAAGTAACTTATGCTTATAAAGTTTACTGAGGATTTAATAATGGTTATTTTTTTGTAAAAAGATTTTAAAAATATAATTTTTAAACCTTTATGTTCTCGTTTACTCAAACATAAAGTTTAAATAATAATGTATGCAGGGGTTTTTAGGAGATTAAAATAAAAATAGCAATAACCTGCAGTATCAAGCCAGAGAATATTTCTAAAGAAGATATTGAGAAGTATGCAGAGTTTGATTCTATTGAGACTATAAATGATTTAGTTGATGCTATCAAGGCAAATGGTCATGATGTTGAAATTATTAATGTTGGGGAAGATATCAAGGATGTTCTTTCTAGTAAAGATATCGATCTTGTGTTTAATGTTGCTGAAGGCCTTGAGGGTTATGATAGGGAAGCTCTTGTTCCAATGATCTGCGAGGAATTAGATATTCCTTTTACTGCTTCTGGTTCTTTAACTTTGATCAATGCGCATGATAAGGCAAGGACAAAAGAGATATTAGAAGAGAACAATATTCCAACGCCTAGATTCCAGATATTTAGCACAGGGGATGAGGATCTAATTGAGTTATCATTCCCTCTATTGGTCAAGCCCATGTTTGAGGGGAGTTCAAAAGGGCTGTTTAATGAGAATCTAGTTAACAATATGGATGACCTAATGAAAATCGTTAAGAAAATAATCATAAATTATAAACAGCCAGTGATTGTTGAGGAATTCTTAGATGGCAGAGAATTTACAGTTTCTGTCATTGGCTATAACAACCCCTTAGTTTTACCAATTGTTGAGATCATATTTGACCATCTGCCAAAAGATATTCATCCGATGGATTCTTATGAAGCAAAATGGATATATGACAACCCCAATTCAGGACATGACCCCTTGGTTTGTCCTGCAATGATTGACGATAAGTTAAAAGGCAGGATTGAGAAGACTGTTTTGCATACTTTTGATATATTAGATTGTAAAGATTGGGCAAGGATTGATATCAGGTTGGACAAAACAGGAAATCCTCATGTTTTAGAAGTAAATGCCTTACCTGGTTTTATGAAAGATCCTAAAGAAAATTCCAGATTGCCAAGGGCAGCATATGCAGTTGGGTGGAGTTATGAAAAGTTAATCAGAGAAGTTATTGATTCTGCTATATCAAGATTGAAAATAAACAAACATGTTTAAGAATACATCAATGCGCCAGTTACTATTGTCAGATTTGCTACTATCCATAATGAGAATGCAATTATTATTGGTTTTTCTTTATGGAGTATCCCATAGATAAGCCAGGGTATATTGAATATTGCGAGAAGGGCAAACGTTAATGTCGAAATTCCTTGTGCACTTTTTGTTCTAAATATTTTTGATATCTGGGGAAAAGTTACCATTGGATTCAATATGGCAACGACCAACAGAAACTTATCAAAACGAGCAACCCATTTATTCTTATGAGGGTATTCTTCTAGTTTCTGATGTATCCTTTTTCTTTTATGGATATGGTGTATTGCGCCGTCTGACATATTTTTGTTTTTAGTTTTGTCATTTAAATAGTTATTGGTATTTTTTTAACAATAGATTTATATAACATTTATTATTCAATTTTTTTGTGATATTATGAATATTGTTGTTTTATTTACTAAAAGTGAAGAAGTTGTAGAAAACTACCATCAAGATTGGGAAGGTAGGGATACTAATGAATCTGCTTTTAAGATTGTTGAAGTATTGAAAGAACTAGGCCATAATGCTAGTTATGAGTATGTTAATTTGGATCTGTTTGAGAAGTTAAGGAATAAAAAGGATGAGATTGATTTGGTTTTTAATCTGTGTGATGATGGTTTTTTCTCAGATCCCGAGCTTGAACCTCATGTAACTGCTATCTTAGATATTTTAGGAATTCCTTATACTGGCGGTGATTTTTTCAATCTTGCCGTTACTCAAAGAAAATCCATGGTTAAGGAGATAATGATGTATCATGGTCTACCTACACCAAAATTTAAACTTTTTGATAATAAGGATCAGATCTATAATCTTAAGTTTCCTTTAATCGTAAAGCCAGCATACGAAGATGCCAGTATTGGAATCAAAGACGAGTCTGTGGTTTATAATGATGAAGAATTACGTAAGCAAGTTGAGCATGTAATTGAGGAATATGACCAATCTGCTTTGGTTGAGGAATTTATCGATGGCAGAGAGTTTAATGTTGGAATCTTAGGTGATGATGAAAAAGAAGTATTGCCTGTATCTGAGATAACTTTTGATGGTTTGCCTGATGGAAAGCCTAAGATAGTCAATTATGATGCTAAATGGAATGAAGATTCTATTGACTTTAAGGAAACGAAACGAAGTTGTCCTGCAAAGATTGATGATGAGTTAAAATATAAGCTTATAAAGTTGGCTTTGGAGGTAGGTGATTTGTTCGAATGTATAGATTATTTTAGAGTTGATTTTAGGGTAGATAAAAATAATCAGCCATTCATTCTTGAGATAAATCAAAATCCCGACATTTCAGATGATGCAGGGTTAGCTGCTATGGCTCTGGCTAAGGGATATTCTTATAATGAGCTTATCGCTAAGGTTATAACTAGTGTAATTCAAAGAAATAAACATTTAAAAGAAAAACAGATTAATGGTTGATATTATGAGATTTTTTCTGCATGCAAAGATAATGAAAGCTAATGTAACTCAGGCTGATGTTGATTATGTTGGGAGTATTACGATAGATCAGGATTTGATTGATAAGTCTGGATTAAAAGTTGGAGAAAAAGTTTTAGTAGTCAGTAATACTTCAGGTGCAAGACTTGAGACTTATGTTATATCTGGGGAAAAAGATTCTGGTGTGATTTGTATGAATGGAGCCGCCGCTAAGTTGATCAAGACTGGCGAAGAGTTGATAATTATGGGATTTGAGTTATCTGATAAGCCTGTTGAACCTAAAGTGATTCTTGTTGATAAAGATAACAAGTTTGTTGAGTATTTGTGATTTTCTTTGGATTATTTCTTTAGGTTTTTTGTAATTGATTGGATATTGAGTAAGAAATAAAATCAATAAAAGAATGAATATAATAAAAAATAAATTAATTGAGAAATAATAAAAATAATAAATTAAAATTAATTAAATTAAATAAATAAAGAAATCAATGATAAAAAATAACTAATAAAAGATTTAATTTAATAAAAATAATAAAAAATAAATTAAAATTAATATAATTGGATAAAACTAATAAAAAGAGAAATTAAATAAAATTTAATAAAAATACTTAAATATGGACGATAAAACAATAAAAATTATTAAATAGATAATATTATTATTAAAAATAAAATAATTAGATAAAAAATAAAATAATAATAAAATTATAAAAACAAAAAATAAAATCAAAATATTCATTTAGTTTACCGACGAAAAAATAAAAAATATATTTTTTCTTGAAAAAAACTTCTTATTTTTATGAAAAACTTGTGGTGTTTTACCGACGAAGAGATAAATTAATAATAACATTTAAATATGGGTAAATTCAAAAAACATTATTGAAAAATGTGGGTTTTTCAAGAAAAAGCTGGTGATTCAAAGTATGATTTCAAAAAAAATAATTCATTTCTTTACTATTTTACCTAATGATAAATTATTGATTATATGATAATATAAAAAGGGTTTTTTAATGGCAGAACAAGAACGAACATTGATAAAGAAAAGTTTTGTAAAAGAGATTGAGAAGGTTGAGCTATGGGAAGAGATGTTGAAGAGAAGCATTGTTAGTGAAGAACAACTCGGTTTAATATGCAAGGGCAGTATAGATAAAGAAAAATTAAGGGCAGTCATAAAAAAATACCCTATGAGGATCAATCCTTATTATCTTAGTTTAATCAAGAAGAAAGATGATGCAATCTGGAAGCAGGCTATACCTGATGTTCAGGAATTGGATGATCCAGAAGGGAGCGAGGATCCTCTTTGTGAAGAACGAGATGCTCCAGTACCTGGATTGACGCATAGATATCCAGACAGGGTTTTACTTCTGGTCTCTAATCAATGTGCGATGTATTGCAGATTTTGCACTAGAAAAAGGAAAGTTGGCGATCCATTCAAAAGAATCACAAAAGATCAGATTTCAAAAGGTATAGAATATATCAGGGCACATTCTGAAATAAGAGATGTTCTTTTGTCTGGCGGTGATCCATTTTTACTTTCTGATTCTTTTTTAGAGTGGATATTGAAGGAATTGCATAGTATCCCTCATGTTGAGATGATAAGAATTGGTACAAGAGTTCCTTGCGCACTACCTCAGAGGATTACACCTAAACTTTGTGAGATGTTAAAGAAATATCATCCATTATACGTAAATGTTCATTTTGCGCATCCTGCTGAGATTACAGATGCCAGTTCAGAAGCGTGTAATATGCTGGCCAACGTAGGAATACCATTAAGCAGCCAGACAGTTTTGTTAAAGGGTGTGAATGATGATCCAAAAGTGATGAGAGATTTGATGAAAAAATTACTGAAGATAAGGGTTCGTCCATATTATATTTACCAAGCTGATATGACCAAGGGGATAAATCATTTTAGGGCAAAGGTCGATAAAGGATTGGAGATGATTGAAAACATAAGGGGATGGACATCAGGTCTTGCAGTTCCTCACTTTGTAATCGATAGTCCTGGCGGCGGAGGAAAGATTCCATTATTGCCAAATTATGTTATCAGCAAAGATGATAAAAAAGTAGTTCTAAGAAATTATGCTGGTAAGACTTATACTTATGATGAGCATTGTTAGTTTTTATTCTTGGGATGTTATTAATATCAAGCATTTATTCTTCATCATTCACTGCAGATTCAAGACTTTTTAAAGCTGATTGGTGTGTATGATCCAGCCTCCCTATTATGTGAGCTAGTTGCCGCCTTTGTTCTTCAGATAATAATTTACTATATCTCTTAAAAGGGGCAGTTAATCTCCCATATGCTGTATTTAATGCCCTTATATTGTTTTCCCTGTTAGTTACCTCTGCTCCCCTCTCTGGAGGGTATTCAAAACCAATCCCATAATATTCTCTAAGTGTTTGTATGATTTCATGATCTTCTGGCGTTTCAAGTTCTGTTAATAATATTGAGATTCTTCTTGCTGACTTAAGACCCCCTTCGCTTTCTGGATTAGGCCTATACCAATCAATTCCGTCTGCAATACAATCTAAATAAACTTTTGCAGCCTCTTCTGTTCTAAAACCCCATTCTTTGTGAAGTTTTCTTGATAATGGACCAGTATTATATCTATCATTATCTATTGCCCCTAAAACATAATCTGCAACATAATTTCCAAGTTCTCTATCGTTCATGCTTATTAGAACAATAGATATCTTTAAAAACCTTTCTATTTTAATCACTAATAAGTAGTTATGATTATAGTGAAAAAGCCTATGCTAAACTTATTAAACAGTTCTAAGAAATTATGCTGGTAAGACTTATACTTATGATGAGCATTGCTGATCTTTTTAGTAAAATATATAAACAATATCTACTGATTCCCATATAATGGAAAACAAGGCACAATCTAGCAGAATATTTATATTCATCATAATTCTCATTATGAGTTCATTTGTTCTTCTTTATGGTTATAGTGCCATAAGTAAAGTAACTACAAGGGCAGAGCAGGTCCAGTATGTTGAGTTTATCACTTCTGTACAGTCTAGTATGGGGCGTATAAGTTCTAGTTTCGGTTCCGTTGATATAGGTTATTTTAGATTACCTCTAAAATATGATGAGATTTGTTTTACTAGTGCTAGTAGCAAATCAGATCTTCCATTTGCTTTTATTGATCAATACCCAGTCCTTGCTGAAGCTGTAGATTCAGGCGATAATGCTTTTTTATTGGGTAAGGAATCTATTTTCTTTAAGGTTGAACAATTAAATCTGCCTTCTGGTTTTATCTGCATACCTATTAAAAATGGTGGATTAAACCTGAAGATGGAAGGTAAAAGAAATAGTGTAAGGGTTTCTCCTGTCGATACTATTGTAGTTAAGGTAAGTGTTCCTGAAGGGGTAACTACAGAGGATGTTACTGTTACTACTTCAGATTATTCAGCAGAGCTTGAGATTCCTGCTGGTACAGATGTTAATTACCCTCTTGGTGCTGAGGAGAATATTGAAGTAGGTGAATCTGATAGTGCGCCTTCTGCAGGTAATCTGAATTTTGGGGGCGTTGTTTATGATTTTAAGCCTGATGGAACAACATTTGATGTTAAAATTCCAATCACTTTTTCTTATGATCCTAATGAAGTTGCAGACCCTTTTGAATTAAAGATATATTATCATGATGGCAGCAATTGGGTAGTCTTACCTGGGCTTTATGATATTGATGTAGTTGCACATACTATAACCGGTTATACTGACCATTTTACTGAATTTACTATACTCCATAAACCTAATTATGTTGATTGTAGTAAGTTTGGCAGTGATTTTTGGTGTGCTACTTATGATGGTTATAATCAAGAATGTAACGAAGATGTTATAGTGCATAAGCAATCTCCTGGTTGTGATACTGGTGATGAGGGTTTTGGATATTGTGTTAAATGTGTTGCTGGCATAGTTAATCAACAACCAAGTTCCAGTTGTGATTTTAAATTTGGGGGGAGTACAAATGTTTATGAAAATCCAATGTATTGTATTACTCCAGATAGGAAAATTACAAACAATCCCTTAGAAGCTACTGATTGTATTTGGTATGTTGATAATGGTTGTAATCCTAATGAAGATATTGGTTGTGCTGTTTATCCTAATGATAATAAACCTAGGCAAGATATTTGTAGAGTTAATGATTGCGTGGCTGGGAAAAGAAAGTTGCAGAAAGCCAATGAAAAATATGTGTGGTCTTATTTTGAAGTTTGTGTGGAGCAAGAGATGGATTGCATCGATACAGATGGTGGAAAAGATTATTATGTTAAAGGGGATGTTTCTGGAAAGGCTGATTCTTATTATGCAGATAAATATGATTCAAAAAGCAGAACTTCTTCTGATATTTGTTCTGGTGCGTCTGATCTTCCAGAGTATTCTGGTTTGTTGATTGAAAGTTATTGTAGTGAGGACGGGATTGTAATGACTGAGGATTATTATTGTCCTAATGGTTGTGAAGGTGGTGCATGTAAAGAATTAACCATTGTTGATTGTAATTTGCAAATTCTAGATGGGATCTGTTCTCAATCATGTCAACAAGAGTTTAATACCAAAAAATCTAGATATGGGGGTGTGCCATCTGATGGTACGATTTTAAGTGGTATTGATGCAGACTGTTGTGCACAAGATAATAATTGGTATTATTTTGACGGGCAGTGTTCAAGTTTATATGAGTTTTGGAAAGGCACAATTGCAATTAATGGCGGCGTCTGGCTAGATGAATTTAATTCTTGTGTTTCACAAAACCCTAACTGGATAGAAAATGGATTGTGTGTTTGTATTGATCGACAAGATGGAACTTCTTGCACATTACCTAATACTGATAGGGAACTTACTTGTGAAGATGGTGCATGTATTGAATCTACACCAGGAGATTGGGATTCTTTTTATGATGTAAGTACACTATCATTGGTTTTTTTTAAAGGTGCATATTGTTTAGGCAATGGTTGTTATGAGCAAGGTTGTTATTTGTCCAGCGATATAGCGGGAATACAGACAATTGGTATCTTTGATGTTTGTGGAAATCAAGGATATGAGTGTAGACAAGGGGAATATAAAGAAACCTTGTCAAATGGTTGTAGGCGGTATGAGGTTGAGTATAGAACTTCTGGTCAATGATTCATTATTGTTTTGGGATTAAATAATTTCACATACCTAATCCTTTAGGCATCTTTCCCTGCATCTTTTTCATCATCTTATTCATGTCACCAGAGCCTTTCATCATCTTCATCATCTTTTTGCTTTGTCTGTATTGTTTAATCAATTCTCTTACAGTTCCTGTTGTTTGTCCTGAGCCTTTTGCGATTCTTTCTATCCTGTTTGCGTCAATGACCTTATCAGGGTCTTCCAGTTCTTCTTTTGTCATTGATGACATTACAATCTTCCATTTTTTTAATTTGCCTTCTTGTACTCTTAACATGTCCTTTGGCATCTTTAATTGACCAAAACCAGGGATCATCTCTACAACTTTAGATAATGGTCCCATCTTTGACATTGCTTCCATCTGTTCGTATAAATCTATTAAAGTGAATTCACCTTTTAGTAATTTTTTCCCTAGATCTTCTGCTTGTTCTTCTGTTATTGCTTCTTTTGCTTTTTCTAACAGCGCTTCCAGATCCCCCATACCAAGTAATCTTCCAACAAAACCAGGTGGATTAAAAATTTCCAGATCATCTACTTTTTCACCTACGCCTATGAATTTTATGGGGGCTTTTGTTACTGCACATGCTGATAATGCACCGCCTGCTTTAGCAGTTCCGTCCATCTTTGTAGCTACAACGCCAGTAATATGGCAGGAGTCATGGAATTGTTGTGCTTGTTTTTGTGCAGCCTGTCCAATATCTGCAGAGATCACAAGCAGATTCTCATTTGGGTTTATCTCTTTGTTTACTGTTTCTATCTCCTTAATCAGGTCTTTGCTCAGAGCATCTCTACCTGCAGTATCTACAATCAATATATCATATTTCTTGAATTCATCTTTATATTGATTCCATATCTTTATTGGGTCTTTTTCAACTTTGTTTATATATGCAGGGACGTTAACTTGTTTTGCTATCTGTTCTATCTGGTCCATAGCTGCTGGTCTATGTATGTCAAGACCGACTATCGCTACTTTGTAGCCTCTTTTTGTAAAGTATCTGGCTAGTTTTCCAGAAGTGGTTGTTTTTCCAGAACCAAACAACCCTACGAGCATTATCTTAAATGGTTTTTCTTTAATCTCTAGTTTGTAAGCTTCTTTTCCTAAGAAATTGACCAGTTCGTCATATACAATGTTGATAAGATGTTCTTTTTTTGTAAGACCTTTTGGTGTTTCTTCACTTTTTATCCTTTCCCTTATATTATTAGTAAGGTCAAAAACAAGTTTTACATTAACATCCGATTGTAACAATGCTCTTTGGATATCTTTGACTAGTTCATTGATCAGTTTTTCATCTACAAACATAGATTTAGCTATCTTACTCAATGTGTTCTTTAATGAATTGCCTAGTTTTTCTAAGACCATATATTATATAGAATATCTACCCATTTAAAAACATTTTTAAAAAGTACTTGTTTTTTTGTAATTATGGATAACCCATTAAGTGATTGCCAGAAATGCAGAGGGTGCTGTAAGTTTGAGGCAGATGAGGTTTATTTTGCTCCTTTGTTTACTGATCAGGAGGTTGATGGGGTTAATTTGGTTAAGAATAAAGCTAATGTTCCTTTTAATGCATATAAAAATTCAGATAACATATTCCAGGTCAAATTAATCAAGTCAAAGAAAGACGAATCTGTTTATGTCTGCCCTTATTTAGATGAAGAAAGCCATTTGTGCAGTATTTATGAAAAGCGGCCTTTTGATTGCAAGATATGGCCTTTTATCTTCATGAAAGACAAAGAAGGCAGAATTTTGTTGTGCTATGATGGAGAATTGTGCCCTTCTAATGATCATTGTTCTAGTGATGAATTTGATTCTATTAAGACAAAGTTTCTTCTATGGTTAGATAAGAATAATATTCTTGATTTTATTAAGAAATATTCTCAGTTAGTATGGGATTATGAAGATGATATGGTTATTGTTAAGGAGATTGAATTATGATTCAATTGAATAATTAACCTATTAATAACAAATAAAATCAAGAATAATCAGCGATAAATAATAAACATGTTAAAAACTAATCAATAGAAAAGAATAATAAAAAAAATAAAATAATTATTTCTTTGGTTTTTTTGTTATTAATGCTAAACCAGCTGCAATCAGGCATAATATCCCTGATGGTATGAATGCATATGCATATGAGCCAGTTACATCAAATACTTTTCCACCTAATATTGGACCTAATATGCCTGCTACACCATAAGATGTAAAGACAAAGCCGTAGTTTACACCTAGGTTCTTTGTACCAAAGAAATCAGCTGTTGCTGATGGGAATAATGCAAAGTTTCCACCAAAGTTAAATCCTACCCATGCGGCTGCTATCCCTAATAATAATGCAGTTGATCCCATCTTCATTAAGATTAACATCATTATTCCTTGTAGGACGAACATGATTGCCATTGCTTTTGTTCTGCCTATCTTATCTGAAGTCCATCCCCAGATAATTCTTCCTGCACCATTGAATAGAGCTAATATCCCTACAGCAGATCCAGCAACGGCTGCAGTTAAACCAGAAAAAACACCAAATGGTTTTAGATTGCCTATAACCATCAATCCTGCAGCTGCTCCAAATACAAACATTATCCATAAGAACCAGAATTGTTTGTGCTTAATCATGCTCTGCCAGGATATGTTATTTACTGTTTTCTTGGCTGCTTCGTTTGTCTTTGCCTTAAATCCTTTTGGAGTCCATCCTGCAGGCGGATTTATCATAAGGAATGAGCTTAATACGACACCAACTAGAAATATCATACCCAGTGTCATGAATGTTGCAGGTATACCTACTTTATCCATCAATGTGCTTGCAAGTTGTGCAAAGACCCATGCTCCTGCTCCAAATCCAGCTACGGCTAATCCTGTTATCAGCCCTCGTTTGTCAGGGAACCATTTTACACATGCTGCTATCGGACAAACATATCCAAAACCTATACCTGCTCCTCCGACAATACCTATCCCTAAGATAATATTGTAGAAGTTTCCGTTTGAGAATCTAGCGATTATATAACCAAGACCTATCAGCAAACCACCTACAATAGCTACTTTCTTAGGTCCTATCTTATCCTGCCATCTTCCTGCAAATACCATGACAACTGCAAATGTTGCCAATGCAACAGAGAATATTATTTGTGTTTGAGTTGTTGTAAATCCATAGGTACTCTTTAATGGGTTTACAAATACACTCCATGAATATATAGCACCTAAGCATAATTGTATCACTAAAGCTGCTATAACAACAAACCATCTAAAATTTTCTTTTTTCATATTCTTTTACCTCACTATTTTTATCTTAAACTTAATTCAGAACCTCTTTTTTTTAAACTGATATGTTATAGATAAATGTAACTTAAATTATAATTCGCTTAAGTCCGGTTCTATGGTCTGTTTTTTGACATTATCCTTAATAACTTTGATAAGGGACTCGATTTTTACATCTGGCTTCAATTTTCCGTCAAGTGTCCTTATGTTGAGTGAGTTCTTTTCAATTTCTTTGTCACCGCAGACAATAATTATTGGAATCTGTTGAACCTGGGCTTCTTTTACTTTCTTGTTGATTGTTTCTGCCCTTGTATCTGTTTCAACTCTGATATCATTGTCTTCGAGTTTTTTCATGATCTCATCAACATATTTTTGGTGCCTATCTGCAATACCAATTACTCTTACCTGAACAGGCGTTATCCAAAGAGGAAACCTGCCCTTAAAATGCTCAATTAATATACCTAAGAATCTTTCGATACTCCCATATATAACTCTGTGGATCATTACAGGTCTGTGCTTTTTTCCATCTTTTCCTTCATATGTCAGATCGAATTTTTCAGGCATTGCAAAATCCAGCTGGATTGTGCCGCACTGCCATGTTCTTCCAAGACAATCTTTTAGGTGAAAATCAATCTTAGGACCATAGAATGCACCATCGCCAGGATTTATCTTATATTTTATCCCCATTGATTTCATTGCATCTTCTAGTCCCTTTTCTGCTGTTTCCCAAACTTTAGCAGAACCTAATGCTTTTTCTGGTTTTGTGGATAGTTCAACATGATATTCAAAACCAAATAATTTATAGAACTTGTTGGTAAGGTTGATAACTCCAATGATTTCATCTTTTATCTGTTCTTCTGTCATGAATATATGTGCATCATCCTGAGTAAAACATCTTACCCTGAAGAGACCTGTCAATACACCAGATAATTCATGTCTGTGAACAATGCCCATTTCGCCTGCCCTTATGGGTAATTCTCTATAAGAATGGACTTTTTCCTTAAATATAAGTATCCCTCCTGGGCAATTCATTGGTTTTACTGCGAAATCATGATCATCTATCTTAGTAAAATACATGTTTTCCTTGTAATGACCCCAGTGTCCTGATTGTTCCCATAATGTTCTTGAAAGTATCATAGGGGTCTTTATCTCTACATAACCTGCTTTCTTGTGCTCTTTTCTCCAGAAATTCTGAAGTATGTTGATTATTGTAACACCTTTTGGCAAGAAGAATGGAAATCCTGGACCCTCGTCATGTATTGAGAACAGCTCTAATGTCTTACCTATCTTTCGATGATCTCGCTTTTCAGCTTCTTCAATAAGATTCAGATATTTTTTTAAGTCTTTTTTGTCTGGGAATGCAACCCCATATATCCTTTGAAGTTGATTATTTTTTGAATCTCCTCTCCAATAAGCTCCTGCAACCTTCATTAATTTGAATGCTTTGATTTTTTTGGTATTGGGCAGATGAGGTCCTTTACAGAGATTATCAAATTCCCCCTGAGAATACATACTTACGATATCTCCTGGAACAGCGTTTGCAAGCTCTATTTTATAAGGGTCTTCCTTATAGAATTCAATTGCTTCTTTTTTTGGAATATTTCTTTGTTTTATTTCAAGCTTTTCATCAACGATCTTTTTCATTTCTTCTTCTATCTTTTTAAGATCTTCAGGATGCAAAGGTTTCATACCATAATCCTGATAAAAACCGTTTTCAACCGCCGTACCTACACCAAGTCCAATATTTTGTCCTTTGAATACTCGTAGTACAGCTTGTGACATCAGGTGAGAAGCACTATGCCAGAATATATCCTTGCCTTCTTTATCTTTGAATGTGAGTATCTGGAACTTTCCGTTTTTTTCAATGGGCTTTTTAAGGTCAATTAATTCATCATCTAGTTTTACAGCTATTGCATCATTTGCAAGTCTTTCTCCAATTTTCTGTGCAATCTCCAGCCCATTGGTTCCTTTATCATATTCTTTTTTTGAACCGTCTGGAAATTCTAATTCAATCTTAGTCATTTTCTATTCTCCAATTGCATTTTTGCCTTGAATTTTATAAAGTTAAAGTATAATGCTGGTATTTTCGTAATTATATTGCTATTTTATTATTATTTATAAAATTGTTGGTTTTGGTTTGAAGCTATAGCTAGTTATTTATATCCTTTTTATATATCAAAAACCAAAACATTTATAAACATCAATTATTAATATTAATAAAATTAGTATAATTATTAAGATTAATAATCAATAAAACCACTATGGATGAACCTAAATTTATAGGAAAAGCGAAGTTGACTAAGCAAGGGCAAGTTACTTTGCCAAATGAAGCTAGGAAAGATCTAGGTATAGATGTAGATTCTGATATTTATTGGTATGAAATAGGGAATAGTTTGATTGCTGTTAAGGAATTGGTTAATCCAAGAGATTTAGATGTTAAGTTGAAAGGTAAGAAATAAATGGTATTCAATAACTTAGTCGGGCTTTATGCATTGATTGCTTTAGTTCCATTTATATTGATATATCTTATCAAGCCTAAGAGTTTTGAAAGGGTGATCCCGTCTTTGATGTTTATCATGCAGGAGAAAAGGAAGTTTAAGAAAGCATCTTTTTTACAGAAATTAATCAGTAATTTGTTATTTTTTATGCAATTACTAATCATCTTGTTTTTAGCATTCTCAGTTGCTGCCCCTTTCTTAGAGATACCTCATAAGGTTCTTGTAAGGAACAACATTATAGTATTGGATGCCAGTGCAAGCATGAATACTCAAGATGGTATCACTACAAGATTTGCAAAGGCAGCAAATCAAGCAAAGGATCATCTTGGTATGAGGAATACGATCATATTAGCAGAAAGTTCTCCTGTTATCATACTTGAAGATGGACGATCCGGAGAGGCATTAGATATGCTGAATAAATTAACACCTAAAGCGACAGGTACTAATTTAGGTGATGCTGTTTTGCTTGCCAATGATCTATTGGATGGTAAAAAAGGGGTTGTTACTGTGCTTAGTGATTTCATAATCACTGGCGGTTCTGATCTATTGATGGCTAAGCGAAGTCTAACTTCTAAAGGCAATACTGTAAATTTCGTCGATGTTAAGAATGGTGCAGAAAATATTGGAATTGTAGGCATGGTAGTTGATAAGGATGAAACTACAGTTGAGATCAAGAATTATAAAGATGAGGGAGTTAAGGTTAAGGCTGTATTAACTCAAAATAATAAGAAATTAAGCCAGAAATCTCTGGAGTTGTTGCCTAATTCAAAAGAAAAGATAATTTTTGAAACCTTATCAGGTATTAGCAAAATAACATTAGATGTTAATGATGATCTTACAATAGATAATGTTGCTTATATCAGTTCTCCTGAAAAGATGGCTGTTGATGTGCTTCTTATAACCAATAATGTTGATGGCAATAAGATAAAAGCAGCGTTGAATGCATTAGGTGTAGATCTTGAGATAAGAGAACCCCCTACTGTAAATGCTTACAACATAGACCACGATATCGTTTTTGTTAATGATATAAACAATGATCTGTTTGTCCCTACTGATTTTGTCGATATCAGAAAGTACGTTGAAAAAGGAGGTATTCTAGTCATAACTGCTCAGGATAATCTAGATGTGCTTCCTATAGCAGATCTATTGCCCTTAGATATTGGGGGCATAGCAGATAAAGCAACAAGCGTATGTTCTGATATTGTAGGTATAATATTTCCAAGAGATCCTTTTTCAGATGATCCTTGTTTTACTTCTGCAAGTAATTATATAATGGGTACTGCTAAGAATAACACTATAACCTTAGCCAGCAGCCAACTTGACAGCTCCCCTATGCTTACTCAGATGAAAAAAGATAATGGTCAGGTAATCTATTACGGATTGATGGATAAATATAGTTCATTTTATTCTGATACTTTCTATCCTCTCTTTTGGAATAATATGATCAATTATCTAATGAAGACAGAGGATATCAATGATTATAATCACAAGGGCGGGAGGATGCTAGTAATAAAAGAGCAAGAGGTTGAGACTCCTTTTGCTAAAGTAACCACAAATAAATTATTCTTGGATGAAGCTGGGATCTACAAGTTTGATAAAAGGGAAGTCGCAGTTAATCTCCTTAATGAGAAAGAATCAGATATAAATGCTGAGAATATTGAACTTGAAGATGAGATTGGTAAGTTCTCTGTTGAGAAAGTTAAGGATGTTGAGGATCTTGATCTTGAGGTTCCTCTTTTAATTGCTGCTTTAGTATTGTTGATTATTGAATTTATCTATATCAAGTTTAGGGGTGACTTATGATAGATATATTGAGTGGTAAGATATGTATGGGGTCTTATTGTTTAGCTAACCCTGTTTATGTTTATTCGATAATTCCATTATTTATTGTAATTTTTGTTTTAGCATGGATGAATTTTGTTAAGTTTAATAAAGATGAAGATAAAACTGAGTTTGTCAAGAAACATAGATTTGACAGGATATTTTTTATAATTATAAGGCCTATTCTACTGCTTCTTTTATTGATAGCTATCGCTTCCCCATATACTCTAAAAGAGACTACAACTCAGGGAAATCCTTCCTTGACAATACTTGCAGATAATTCAAGCAGTTTTGGGGTTTTTGATACAGGTGTTGCCCCTAAATTAGCTGAACAATTGAAAGAGTATTTTCCAGTAAACTTGAAGTACATTGCTTCTGGCGAAAGATCTGCTATTGGCGATGGAATACTTCAAAATGCAGAAGGGGATGACCAGATATTAGTTATTTCTGATGGATATAATAATTATGGCAGAGACTTAGGCGATATCATATTGTTTAGTTCTATATTGAACACAACAATCCATACATTAAAGATGGAGCCGATAAAAAAAGATGTCTCAGTCATGATAGATGGACCTTCTCAAGTCATCGAACAAAGTGAAAATTCATATAGGGTCTATGTTAATAATATAGGTGATGTTGATTATAACAAGGTTGAGGTTTTTATTGATGGTGCCCCTATAAACTTAGACAGCAGCGGGAGATTTACCTGGAGATTTTCTAAAGGTTACCATAAGATAAATGCCAGGATCTTATTTCCAAAGGAAGATCATTTTGAGCAGAACAATGAATTCTATATGTCTGTAAAATCACTGCCAAGACCAATACTTTTGTATGTTACATCTGGTAGTGGCGGACCTATGCAGCAGGCATTAGAAAAGGTTTATGAAGTTATAGTGCAAGAGAGTATTCCTGACAATTTAGATATATATGATGTCACTGTCCTAAACAACCTCCACATAAACCAAATTAGTGACAACAAGGTCGATCTGATCTCTGATTATCTGAGTGAGAAAGGAAAAGGCCTTGTTGTTGTTGGGGGGGACAATTCTTTTGATCATGGGGGGTATGAAGATTCTTATTTTGAGAGCTTATTGCCTGTCAATATAGGTGTTGCTGAAAGAAAGAGTGATGCTAAATACAATGTTGTTTTTGTTATCGATCTGAGCGGAACTGTTAATTATCCGTTTAGGCCTAATAGTGATCAGACTGTCCTTGATTTTGAGAAATCATTTTTGATAAGCATAATAAGGAGCTTAAACATTGAGGATGAGGTTTCTATCATAGGTTTTGTTTCAAGACCTCATTGTGTTCCTCAGGAGCTTCATTGTGTTTTGAATCCAATAAGTTTCTTACCTAATATAGAAGATAGTATAAGGACATTTGCTGTTCCTGCTGAGGATAGTGGCACAAATATTGCTTTGGCGCTTAATAGGGCCAGAAGCGTTTTGGAGAAAGCAAAGGGTAGTAAGAATGTTGTTCTTCTGACTGATGGGATCGATACAAATGAGTACGGTATTATGCAGACTGTACAATCGATGAGTTCATTTGGGGTTAAGCTATATACTATAGGTGTTGGTCAGTTTGTTAATGGTGCTTTGCTTAAGAACATGGCTGATAAGAGCGGAGGGCTTTATTTTGAACCAGATGAATCTGATAAACTAAAAATCATATTCATGGGCGATGAAGAAGAACAAAAATGTCTTAAAGCTACAAGCGGCAGGGCTGTTTTGATGGATACTGCCCATTGGATAACCAAGGGAGACCTTACTTTAAGTGCTAATGTTGGAGGCTATAATCTTGTTGTTCCTGAATTATGGGGTAGGAAGTTGGTAGCTACAGATTGTGACAGAACATTGATTACTGCAGGAAGATATGGTTTAGGGAGAGTAGCTGTAATGTCAACAGATGATGGGGGCAAATGGTCTGGACAATTATTTAGCAGAGATAATTCAAAAGTAATCACAAAGATGGTCAATTGGGCAATCGGTGATTTTACAAAAGATATTGAGTTTGATGTTAGGGTTAAGGATACTACATTAGGAAAAGCAACAGATGTAAATGTTATTTCAAATGAAAAGCCAGAAGAAAAAGGTCTTGATTTTGTTAAGATAGATGCAGGGCTTTATTCAGCAAAGTTTCGTCCTGAAAAAGTTGGATTCTATCAATTATTAGGCGCTTCTGTTGGAGTCAGTTATAATGATGAGTATGAAAAGATTGGTTTGAATCCTGCCTTGGGTGAGCTTGTTACTATCTCTGGCGGAAAGGTGTTTGAGCCTAATGATGTTGAAAAGATCAAAGATACGATCATAACAATGTCTAAGCGGGTTAAGATCAAGACTGTCAATTACAGGTGGCCTTTTGTTATTGCTGCTTTGATATTATTTTTGATTGAGGTTTTTATAAGGAGGCTAAGGCAGAATAAAGATATGTCAAATTTTTAGTCTGGATGATGATCAATATTTATGATGAGGTGCATGTAAAATGGGAGTAATGAAAAAAGATGTAAACTTTATATTTTTTATCTTGATAATAGCAGTTGTTGTAAGCTTTGCCGGATTTACTGCATATTATCAGATATCTTTTAGGAATATTAATGTAGAGTATGATACAAAACTTGCAGAATTGAATAAAGTTACAGTTGATCTGCTTGAGAAGAAAGCAGCATTGTTAGAGACTAGTTCAGAATTAGATACAACTAAACAAGGGAGGGAAGAGTTAGGTGAGAGGTATGATGACTTGAAAGATGATAGAGATACTTTGAAAGATGAGAGAGATTCTTTTAGAGATAATCTGTATAAGACCAGAACTGAATTAGATCAGAAGAAAGCACAGGTCACTGCCTTAAGTACTCAGTTAATAGTTGCAGAGGATGAAGCAGATAAGTGGAAGGGTAAATATGATTCATGTAAAGAAGATTTAGAAGATTGTGAGGCTGTTTGTCCAGGTTAATTTGTCAGGTTAAAAATGAAGAGATTTAATAAAGTTTTGAAGGAAGTGAACTTTATCGTAGATGAGGTGCTGGCTTTTGATATTATATTGACTAGTGTTTTGATATTTTTATCATTTTATCTTGTGTTGATGTTGATTGAGCTTAATCCATGGTATTCATTATTTCCAACTTTGGCTTACTTTATCTTTTTGCTGTATAGGGATCTTAGCACGAGCAAATATAATGTGGTTGAAGCACATTATGCTCCATTATATGAGAAGTTGAGGACTTCTGCAGATACTGTTAATGACAGCAATGAGATTGTTGATGAATTGCAAAAAGAGGTTTTTAATGATCTAAAAAATGTTAGAGTATCTTCTTTTGTAAAGATAAAAAGAATCTCTTATAAGGTTCTTGGAAGTGTGATACTTTGTTTATTGATCTTGTTTGCTTCGATATATAATATTAATCTTGGTCAATGGGATGTTTTTGAAGATTTAAAAGAGATTATTTATCGGGAAGGAAGTGGTGAAGGTGGAGACTCTCTTGGCGATGATTTAGTATCTGGAAAAGATGGGGGCAAAGATGATGACATCTATGGTGATGACAGTATTGCAGCTATTGGAAATCAGGAAGTAAAAATACAGATAAAACAGGCGTCAATAGAGATCATCGGCAGTGAGCTTAGCGAACTGCCTGACAGGGAATTTGAAGAGGCTTTTCCAGATGATATATTTGCAATTTCCTCAGAAGGTTATGAGGAAACAATTACTGTTGAGAATCAGAAGTTAGTCAAGGATTATTTTGAGGAGTTGAGAAAAGAATAATGAATGAATTAGTTTAAAGATCATATTGGATAAGAAAAACCAACAACAATGGTGAAAATACAACTGAAGAGGGAAATTCCATACTGAGTGTGGAATTTTCCTTTTGTTGTAGGGCGTGCAAAGCACGACCGTGTTTGAACCAAATGTTGTTGTTGGTTTTACCAACAAAGAAAAGAATTGATAAAAAATAATCAATAAAAAATCAATGAAAAATAAAATTCAATAATAAAAAAATAATAAATAATGAAATTCAATAAAATAAAAAACCAATGAAAATTAAGAATCAATAAAGAAAACAAAATAATTAATAAAAAACAAAAAAGGTGAGATAAATGGTAAAAGGATATAAGGCTGTGTTTGATGCTTTGTTTAAAGAAGTTGGAAAGGTTATAGTTGGACAAGAACAATTGATTGAAGAGATTACAATAGCTATTCTTTGTGATGCTAATGCTTTGCTTGAGGGCTATCCCGGGCTTGCAAAAACATTGGCAGTAAGGACGTTATCAGATGTTCTTGATCTAAAGTTCAGCAGGATACAGAATACTCCTGATTTGATGCCTTCAGATATTACAGGGACATATATTATCGAAGAATCTGGTGGGAAAAGGAATTTTAAGTTTGAGCCGGGTCCTGTATTTGCAAATATTGTTCTAGCAGATGAAATAAACAGGGCGACGCCAAAGAGCCAGTCTGCTTTATTAGAAGCGATGCAGGAGAAACAAGTTACTGTCGGGAATACAACATATAAATTGGATTTGCCATTTTTTGTCTTGGCTACTCAAAATCCAATTGAACAAGAGGGAACTTATCCTTTGCCAGAAGCACAAGCTGATAGATTTTTGTTGAAGATCAGAGTAGGGTACCCTAAACCAGAAGAAGAACTCAGGATTGTTGATATATATGCGAATCCGACTACACCGCCAAAATTAAAGAAACTTTTGAACAAAAGTCAGTTGATACATCTGCAGCAGGTAACCAAACAGATACCAATTGCAAATGATTTGAAGAAAAGGGTTATTGATCTGATACAAGCAACAAGAACTCAAAAAGATCTTGTTCAATATGGTGCATCACCCAGGGCTTCTATCGGGTTGATACTAGCGGCAAAAGCAAGAGCTTTGCTTAAGGGGAGAAATCACGTAAGTTCAGAAGATATAGAAATAATGGCTTATCCTGTACTTAGACATAGGATGATACTTAATTTTGAGGCTGAAAGAAAAGGGATGAGCACTGATGATGCAATCACTGAACTACTTAAAAAAGTAAAATAGATAATATAAAATGACAATAGACACAGACTTTTTAGGACAATTGGATAGGTTTAGCCTGGTTGTAAGAAAGAGGGTTACCTCTAATTATATAGGTCCTAGAAGAAGCATTGCTACAGGCAGAGGCCTTATGTTTAAAGAGCATAGAATTTATGCTCCAGGTGATGATATAAGGAGTATAGATTGGAGGTTATATGCAAGAACAGATGATCTACATGTAAAGACTTATGAAGAAGAGAGAAACCTTTCAGTGCATGTTATAGTTGATGGTTCTGCTTCTATGGATTTTGGCAAAGGCAGGACTAAGTTTGATTATGCAGGAATGCTTGGTGTTGGTTTTGCTTATCTGGCTATGAAAGAGAATGAGAAATTTCAGTTCTCAACTTTTTCTGATAGTATGTCTGTTTTCCAGCCTAAGCGTGGTATGAGGCAGCTGATTGCTATGGTCGACCATCTGAATTCTATTAAGACAAAAGGAAAGTCTTTGCTTAAGGATTCTATAAAACAATACAAAAAATTTATCGGGAGCAGATCTATGATAGTTTTGATATCTGATTTTCTGATACCTATTGAGGAAATAAATGAAGCTTTGTATCTTTTAGGCAGCCATGATATCAAATTGATCCAGGTCTTGGATGTTGTTGAGAAAGAATTGAATATTTCTGGTGATTTTAAGTTAAAAGATAGCGAGAGTGATGCTAAGATGAGAACATTTATCAGTCCTCGTTTGAGGATGCAGTATCAGGAAGCAATGGCTAATCATTCTGCTAAGATCCAGGAAACATGTAATAATTTAGGGATAAAATTTAATCTTGTAACTACAGATGTTCCTATATTTGATGCGTTTTATAAAGTATTAGAATGATATAATTAAAAGATTGAGTGCGATAAAATAAATAAAAAATAATGAATATAGAAAACCAATAATAAAAAAATAATCAATAAAAATCAATAAAGAAACCCAATGAAAAATAAAAATCAATAACTAACTAAAAATAATTTAAAGATAAAATAAAAATCAATAAAGAAATCAAATAAAAAATAATGAACATAGAAAATCAATGAAAAATAAAATTCAATAATAAAAAAATAATCAATGAAAAATAAAATAAAAAGCATTTAAAAAGAAAAAATGGAAAAAAAAGGTTCAATAAATTTATCGATTAATGCGATTTTAGTTATAATCCTTGCAATTGTAGTTCTAGGTCTGGGTATGTTTTTTATTAAAGGTATGGTCGGTAAAACTACAATTAAAGCTGATGAGCTTCTTGATAGGGAGCCAGAGCCGCATATGCCTACTGGAGAAGATCCTATTTCTTTGTCTAGGGGTAAGATAGTTACTAACTCTGGTGGTACAGAAGTTATCAAGATTAAGGTTTTGAATCCTACTGGCAGTGATTGGATTGAGAGAAAAAGACTTTATCATGGTCTGATTGATTCTTATGTTTGTGGTGAGTCTGATCATGTTTGTTATATTGATAATGCAAATGGTTGTGATGGTAGTTCTGACCCTGATTGTAATCTGATTGCTGATAAAAATATCTGCAATAAAGATGATATCTGTTTAGTCAATAAATTAAGCTGTCCTGAGTTTTATGATACTGCTCTTGGGTCTCCTCAGAGAGATTCTGTTAAATTAGGTGAGTATGATCCTGGCAATCTGATGGGTAGTGATTGTGGATCGCATCCTGGAATTGATTTATTGATTAGGTGTGATAACAAGCTGAAGATCAATAAACTTTCAGAACCAAAAATTATTCCTTCTACTGAGATTGAAGAATTTACTTTGGTTTTAGGTATAACTGAAGTGGTAAAAGGAAATTATCTTTGTAAGGTCAAGGTTTTTGGCAATGATGAACATGGAAAATGGATCGAAGGTTTTGAAAAAGACATAAACATTGAGGTAGAATGAATAATAAGATTTTAATATATTTGGCTGGAATGTTAATCCTTGTATTTAGTGTACATGCTGCAGTACCTATCCAGGCATCTTCAAGAGAGGTTGTTGTTGGAGATTCAATTCAGGTTATTGTTGGAAATCCTGGAAACATATACAATAGGGATGTAGGTATCTGCGATATTGAGGATAATTGCATCTATCCTTCAATTAGCTGGTCAGCCTGCCCATATTATGAATGTACTGGCACTCAGAGTTTTAATCTTCTTGTTGATTCTAGTTTTCCTAACCGATTTTATTTAGAGGTTACTGACTTGTCAACAGACCCCTATAGTGTTTCTACTTTGCATATTCGGGTTGTTGAAGAACCAATACAACAAGAACCAATACAACAAGAACCAATACAACAAGAACCAATACAACAAGAACCAATACAACAAGAACCAATACAACAAGAACCAATACAACAAGAACCAATACAACAAGAACCAATACAACAAGAACCAATACATATAATATCTGATTCTGATCTAGGTTATAGAAAACACACTAAAGGTTATACATCTGGTTACAATATTCTAGGTGATTTCTATAGTCATGAAGATTATTGTGACCCTTATACTAACTTCTTGATGGAAGGGCTTATTGATGTTAATTGTAATATTCGTGTTGTTGAAGCAGAATGTCCTGGTGCTTGTGAATATGGTGCTTGTACATTATATGAGCCAGATTGGCCTATAGTTAGTGGTGATGGTGTTGTGGTATGTGATGATATTCCTGCACATTTTGGTTGTGATGATCTGGATGAATCTAATTATATTACTCGGAGTATATCCACTTATAATAACCTAGTTTCTGAAGATTCATGCATATATTTTGGTGCTGTTAGTGTTGGTCTTATGGAATATACTTGTGATAATAATATGTTAGTGAAGAGATTTGTTAAATGTAATTGTGATAATGGAAAATGTATATAATAAAAATCTAAAAGGTGATGAAATATGAAAAAAATTATTATAGCAATATTTGTTTTGAGTTTGATGTTACCTGCTGTTTATGGTACAGTCTTTGAAGAAGACTTTGAAAATGGTTTAGATCTTAATAATTGGATAAATTTTAATGTTAATTATAATGGTGGGAATTATGGTGTCAACACTTATGGGCAGAATCTAATATCTTCTAGTTATTCTCCTAAAGGGGGTTCTAAACATTTGTTTCAGAAGTCTTCATCCTGGAGCTCTACTGGGGATGCAGTAAACTGTTTAGTCACTAATTTTGATATAGCTACTGCAGATTCAGTTTCACTTGACTTTTGGATGAAAAAATTTAGTAAAAATAGTCAGTACTATGAGCATAGTAATCCTTGCGATGCTAGTTTTTCTAATCTAAATTATGCTCGTGATTGTGTTGCATTTACTTGTGATGGTAGTACTTATTATAAATTAGTAGACTTATCTAACCCTTCTAAGTCTTATACCCAGTATTCTTCTGATCTTACTCAACATCCTAATTGGTGCGGTACAACTGATGCTAACTTTAAGATAGCTTTTTGTCACTTTGATAGGGATTATCCTAATTATGCAGGCTTTGCTTTGGATGATATTGCAATTACTTATAATTCAGGAGCTGATCCTGTAGATACAACACCCCCGGTAATAACCTTAAATACCCCTTTAGATGGTTATTCAACAACAGTACCTGCAACTTTAGATTTGAATTACATTGCTACTGATGCAAACTCAATAGCAGAGTGTAATCTAATGATTGATGGTCTATTTGATCAAGTAGATACAACTGTATTAAAAGATGTTGAGCAAAAATTCACTAAAACATTTACTTCTGTAGGACCACATACATGGGATGTTAGTTGTTTTGATTCATTTGGTAATCAAGGATTTTCACTAACCAGGACATTAACTATTACACTTGAGGGTTCTGGTGGGGAATGGACTCAAGCTGGGAGTGATGTTTATTATGATGCAGGAAATGTTGGCATAGGTAAGATACCTTCTTCAGACTTAGATGTTGAAGGGGATGTTAATGTAAGCGGAGATGTTTGTTTAGCTAGTGGTAAGTGTTTGAATAATGCAGTGGAGAATAGTGCTTCTGATTTAGGGTTAGTTGCAATTGGTCCTAGTGCTACAGCATCTGGTTTTAATTCAATAGCTATTGGAGCTAATACTAATTCATTAGATTCTGGTTCTAGGGCAATCGGAACAGGAGCAATTGCTTCTGGTATGTATTCAACAGCAATCGGAACTCAAGTTACATCTTCTGGAGATTATTCAACTGCTTTAGGAAGGAATATCATTGTTAATGGCCCAGGTTCTTTTGGTATAGGTCTGGATGGTACACAATGGCATGTTTCTAATAGTAATGTTATGTCTATAATGGGGGGCAATGTTGGAATTGGTATAGTAAATCCTCAGACAAGATTAGATGTTACTGGAACTGTAAAAGCAACTAATTTTATTGGAGATGGTTCTGGGTTGACTAATATTGCTAATGGGTTGTGGACTAATGTTTCTGGTAATTTGGTTTTTGTTGAAGGTAAAGTTGGAATTGGTACAATAGACCCATATGAGAAATTAACTGTGGAAGGTAATATAGAACTTAAGTCTGGTACTGATAGTGCAAAACTTGTTCATTCTGAAGGCTTGTTTGAAATCAAGACAAACGGAGATATTCCTATATCTATTTCTCCAGGTGGGCAGGAAGTGGTTATTCTAGATTCAGAAGGGATTAATACATTAAGAGATATGAGATTTATTAACACGAATGGAAATTGGGAGCTTGAAAATAGAGGTAGTATTTTGTTTATATCTCCTGAGGAAGGTTCCATGAGTAGCACTGTTGTAGAACATTCTGGTGAGTCATGGGTGGTTATGAGGGGTGCAAAGGTATTAGAGTTGACTGAAACTACAGATGTTTTTAATGGAGAGACCATTAATGATATAACTACATTTATAGGGGAGGATGAACTTGGTAAACTTTTAGATGATGGTAAAGTGACTAATGCTAAAGGAACAGCTTATTATAGTCAATATATCCATTTTGATGATTTCGAGAATAATGGGGGATATGTTAAGTTTATGGAGAATGATGACGATGAAACAAGCTATTTCTTATATTTTAAGGGTGGGAAACAGATTGCAAGGTATAGCTTGGAGTTTACATCTTCATTTCAAAGCGATGTTGTTGCCGATAATTTAATAGATTATATTGATAATCAGATATACCTTCTTGGTAAAGAATATAAAATTGTTGAGGCAGAGGCTACTTCTGGTCTTTTAGGGGGGGACGGGGTAGAACTTACTTTAGTTAGTGGGGAGGTTAGAGATATTTTGGAAGAATCTGCTATTGAGAAGTATGATATTGATGGAAAAGAATATGAGGTTGAGATAATTGATATTTCAACTACTGGGGCAATGTATGTTGATATTGAAGTTAATGGTGAGCCTATAGATCATATTGAATTAGGTGGATATGTGATAGCACCGGATGGATTAGGAATATTTATTTCTGATATTATGCCTAATGAAGCAGGGGATGTTACTAAGGACTCGGTTGAGTTTTATCTAGGTGCTTCAAAAATATTCTTAAAAGATAGAGATGTTACTGACACAGCTAGTAGTGATGCATTAGAAGTTGGACCTGAGAAGGTTGATGATGCTTATGTTAAGATAACTGGAAATATAGACGGGTCTTTATTTAGCATAGATAAAATAGAGCTAGATATACTAGCTGATGATGATTATTTTATTGGAGAAGGGCATAAGATTACAGAATATATGGATGAGCCTCAGGCTTTCCTAGATTCATGGGATATTGGATTTGATGGGTTATCTTCTGTAGAGGTGGAAGAGGCTAAAATAACAACAGCTGGTTCTAATCAATATAGGTTAGAGTTTACAGATGGAGATGGAGAACAAACTCAAGTACCTTTAGCATATGCTAATGGTAATGAACTTAAGTTAGGGGATAATGACGATGATCTTGTTTTAAAAAGTTCAACAGTGATAAATAAGAATGATTATTTTATAATCAGTGATTATTCTAAGGATGATGGAAAAAGGACAACATATGCATTGAGGTATAAGGGGGCTGACAAAGTAGCAGTTGGAGAGACTGCAATTGTTAAGTTTGATAATCTCGGAACAGGGCAGAGAATAACCTCAACATTTAATGAAAATCCAGATGGTGAATGGGATGCTATACTTCATATGGGTGGTCTTGCAGTTGGAATTGTAAGTGCTTCTAACAGTGGAGTTGATGATTTTGACATAAAGGTAGATTTGAATGATGATGGCAGTGTAATGGATAGTGATGTTGTTGCTGTTAATACTAATTATGGAATGAAGATTGAATTAGAAAATGAAACTAATTCAGGTAATGTATTAGTAACATTTAGCACACCTAATCCCGGTGATTATGACACTGTTGCTCCTACACCTGTCAGTTTAACACTTAGTGCAGATAATGGAAATGTGCAGTTCACTGAAGCAAGTGATTCTTCTATTGATTGGGTTGAATCATTAGATGGACAGGCAGATGAGCAAATTGTTAAGTATGCATTTACAAGCATAGGTGCTGGATTTAGATGGGAAGATCCTTTGAATGGTCCTGATTCATTGGTTGTAGGTTACCCAAATAAACAAAGGTTGCCTATTGTTACCATAGAGGAAAAAGACCATATAGTTGAAGTTCCTTCTGATGGTACATTAGTTCTAGATTCTAATGTTGAGGTTGGTGGTGAGTTAGGTGTTCAAGGAGTAGTTAAGGCTGATAAGTTTGTATCTCCTGAAGGAACTATGCGTAGTGGAGTTTGGAATAAGGTTTATGAGGGGGTAATAGAAGAACCAGTAGAAGAAGCGGAAGAAGAACTTGTAGAAGAAGATCCTGCATTAGCTGGAGTTACTGGTAATGTTGTTCAGGGTGGAACTTTACCTTCAGGTGGCGTAGGTAGTGGTGGGGGTAGTTATCCAATTGAAGAAGGTGGTGATATCTATTACACTCGAGGTAATGTCGGTATTGGAACATATTCACCACAAGCAAGGCTTGATGTTAAGGGAGATATCAAAGCAGATGGAGATATCATTATAGGAAACAATCGATTAAGCGCTAGATACATTGATGCACAAGGTATTGTATCTTCAAATATCAAAACAGCATTTATCGTTGCAAGTGGCAGCGCACCTTGGAATAATGAGATATTGGTGAAAGGTCCAGAAGAAGGATCTGTCAAACTTAATGTTCGTGGAGATGTTAATGCAGCCGGCAAGGTTATTGCTGATAAAATTGAAGTTACAGGTCCAACTGGTTTAAGTTATTTCAATGGTAAGGTTGCAATCGGTAAATCCTCTGCTTCAACAACTCTAGATGTTGCTGGAGATATCAAAGCAACTGGAGATATAAATGTAACAGGAACTGTTTGTGATAGTAATGGTTGTATTGGTGATGGTAGTGGACAGGATGATGATTGGATTTCTATGGGCAGTTATATTTACCGAATGCAAGAGGTCGGTATTGGTACTTCACTCCCTGATGAGCTATTGCAGATTGGTGATACAAATAATTATAGGAATTCATTTATTCGATTTGATTCTGGAAATGGGAATCAATATAGTAATTGGTTAATAGGGGTGCCTTATGGGAATACATTTACTAGTGGGAGGTATTATGATTTTGTTATCAACAATCTAGAGTTGGGAAGTGATCCTGAATTTTTGGTTGACCATAATACTGGCAACGTAGGAATTGGAACAACAAATCCTCAGGCAAAATTAGATGTTGATGGAGATATCAAAGTAGGCGGTGATATTAATACAACAGGGCAGATCTGTGATGGTGCTGGAAATTGTTTGCATGAAGTTGGTGGCGGACTAGGTGGAATGACTCCCCCCTGCCCTGGTGAATGGGCACCTTTGACAGATAACTTAGATAATCCCATCGGTTATTTTTGGAAGTGTAATCAATAAAATTAAATTAAACTAGGTAAAAATGTTTAGAAAAATAGGTATAATACTTTGTATGTTTTTTTTAGTTTTACCTATTATATCTTCTTCTGAAGATACTGGATTATATTCTAAACCTTCAGTTGACCAATGCAACAATAACATCCGTGAAGGAACAGAAGAATGCGATGGAACAGATGATTTAGATTGTCCAGGAAGGTGTATGATTGATTGTAAATGTTTAGGCAATGAGTTTCAAAAGATTACACCTGAGAAATTGGATGCACCTGAAGTTTTTGATATTAATATGGATCAAAGACTTCGTTTAGATAATGGGAGAATAGCATATGTTGCAGGGGAAGGTGCTCAAGAGAAAATTGTTGTTTATGATTTTATGACTGAGGAAAGATTTGATATCTATCCTTTACTAGATAATTCACAGATAATCAGATTTGACCTCAAAGATAATCTAGTCAGTTATTTTACTATAGACACTACTCCCGACTACTCTTTATATATCTCTCTTTATTTATATGATATCGAAACACATCAACATACAGTAATTGACCAAAATATGAATGGTTTTATAGGTTTGTTGGACATTACAAGTGATAATGTTGTTTATGGTAACATTGATTCCTCATCACCAGATCCTAGTATTTTTGTTTATGACATCCTGACAGGGGATATTCAAGGAATAACTGGAAGTACTTCTGATTTACATTTAACCTATGGCAATAAGGTTTTATATCCAGATTTAGATGAAAATCATGAGGAAACAAAAGAATGTTTGAGTAGACTGACAGTATACGACCTAGATTTAGAAGAAAACTCAGTATACAGTGATTTGCCCTATCTGGGGAATGTTATAGCATTTGAGGATAACTTAATAATTTATCAGAAATGCGAATATCCATATTTATCCAATGATATTTTCTATTTATATGATCTTACAAGCGGAGAATATGATATTTTGACTTATGATAGTAATGAGGGTAGTCCAATTCAGTTTTATACAAGTGGGTTTATTACAATTGGGTCAAATGTACATAGCGCCGCAATAACTAATGGCGCTTATTTTACTCCAGGTTATGATGGTAATCAAATAATCTATTATGATTATAATGAGTATACTGAGCTTAGCGGCGGTTTAGAAACAGGATATTTTGAGGTGGAAGGCGGTAGATTATGTTTTATTGCATCTGATTATAATATCTATTGCAGGGATGTGCTTTTTTGTGGTAATGAAATCCAGGAAGGAACAGAAGAATGCGATGGAACAGATGATTTAGATTGTCCTGGGTTGTGCAATTATGATTGTACTTGTGGTCAGGCTCCACCCCTCCCTGATGATATGATCCTATATGGTGGTTGGAACCTAATATCAATTCCTTTTGAAGACGGTTTGAGTATCAATGATCTGGAAGCTGCAGGTGATTGTTCTATCAATTCTGCAAGAACATGGAATTCTGATCTGGAAGAAACCGAGAAAGTTAATTTCTTGGAGCCATTTGTAGGTTATTTTGTAGATGTTGTTGATGATTGCAGCCTTGATTTATTGGGTGTTTTAATACAAGAGTATTCTTTAAATCTTAATAGCGGCTGGAACTTAATCGGTGCACCTATTGAAAAAGATAAATTAGATGATGTAACAGGAACTTGTGATTCTACTGATTTTCTGTGGGGCTGGAAACATGATCATGTTCATGGAAGTTCTTATTATGATTCTGTGAATATGTTAAAACCATTTGAAGGGTACTGGATCTATGTGGAAGAAGATTGTGTTTTTGGAGATGTTCCTGGAGATGTTAATCTAGAACTCTCAGTTGCAACATTAAAAGATGATTATGAAGTTGATGAACACATTGAACTTACTGCTGCATTGGATAGTGTATTACAATCTGAACCTGATCAACTTACTGGATTTGCTGTATCTGGTTTAGGTACAAGTTCTCCTACAGACCATGATCATTATGGTGTTAGTTCTTCACTTGCTGGTTTTTGTGGGGATGGAGTATGTAACTTCAACGAGACCAGAGAAGATTGTTTAGATGATTGCGAATCTGAGATTCCTGAAAAAATATTTGCAGAGGTAATTGCTTTTGCAGGAGAGGATATATTGACTTATGTAGGGAAAGAGACAAAGTTTTATGGAAAAGCTCATTACTTACAAGATGACAGATTGAGTTATGAGTGGGATTTTGATGGAGATGGATTATTTGATTGGTCCTCTGTTGTTGGAGAAGTTGTAACTCATGTTTATAGTCTACCTGGTGAGTATAAAGCAACATTGAGAGTAACTACCCTTGATGGTTATATAGCTAGGGATGTAATTAAAGTTGTAGTGTTAGCTGGTGATGGGGACATACAATATATACCTAAGAGACCTGCTCCTTTAGAAATAACTCGAACAGGAATGTCTTTAACTAGTGATGGATTGGGTATTGCAGCAGATGGTCAAACTACTTATTATGCTGTTATGATAAATGGTGGAAGGGAAGAAAGGTTTTGGATAGATGTTGAGTTACAATATGAAACTCTTAAGAGAGATTATGGTTTTAGTGATGATAGAATTTACTTGCTTAATTATGGTGGGCTAAATCCATATGGTGAGAACCCTGGGCTTATGATAGATTATTCAGCATCTATTGAGAATTTAGATATTGTTTTTGGCGAGTTAATAAATAAGGTTGATGAGGATGATATCATTTTTATTTGGATAGATGATCATGGTGGGGGCTATTGTGGCCCAACTAATGTTTACTATGGCTTTTCATACTCTAAACCTGAAGTAGAGCCAGGTGATGAACACGATTATCTTGAGAGTGATTTTAAATATAGAAGTTTGTTTATTGGGCATGATTATAGGCGTAATATCGGTCTTAATGAATGGGGCTTATATAGAGTTGGGACCTATAATGAGTATTGTGCAGGTTATAAATATTATAGAAAAATGTTTGTAAGCCATTATACATCTATTGAACTTGAGGGGGGTTCTGTCTTTAGTGATGATGATGTATGGATAGAAGAAGTTCTTGATTATTTGAATGGAGATATTAACAGAGATGGTTGTATAGATTATGCTGTTGGGGATGTTCTTGATTTTGATAATGATGGGGTATTACCATATAACCCAGATACTTATGAATTTGATGAAGATGATTGGGGTAAATCTAATGTTATAAATGATGATTATACCATTTGTGAAACTCCTGAGTTTAATGATGATTGTGTTTTTGATTACGGTCTAGATGATATTGTTGATATAGATATCAATTATACAGATACTTTAGAAGTAGATGGTAGTGATTTAGATAATGAGGGTCTTTTTGATGGCGTGGATATAAATGATGATGGTGATATGGATGATTGGGTAAGTATTGATGAATATGCTTGCCTTTACAGTGGACGTCTTTATGATGATGATTTAAAATATTATTTAGATCAACTAAATCCCTCTTTGAAAATAGTCTTTTTAGAGCCTTGTTTTGCTGGTGGTTTTGTAGATGATTTAAGCAGCCCAGACACAATTGTAATGTCGGCGAATATTGAAGAGGATTTTTCTTGGGGCAATATCTTTGTGAGGGGATTTAGCACTGCTTTGAGTGAACCACGCCTGTCTGATTCTGATGGTGATGGTCATGTATCTATGGTCGAGGCTTTTAATTACGCAGCTATTAATGATCATATTGAAGATCCTCAGTATGATGATAATGGGGATAGAATAAGCCACACCGATCCAATCCCTAATGGTGGGGAGGGCACACTTGGAAGTACTGTTTATTTTGAATATAGATCACAATCAAAACTAGTAAATCATGGAACTAGCGCAGTTACTGGAACATTAACATTAAAGCTGCAGAAGAATGTAAGCAATGAATGGATTACAGAAGAAGAGGTCTATTCTGCCCAAGAAACTTTAGATGTCGATGAGGTTGTGAAACTAGACCAAATATGGAACCCTCTTGAAGTAAGTGCAGATAATGCAGGCATCTACAGAGTTTATTCTGAGTTTGATTACACTAGCGGAAAGATAAATGCCAGCTGGGAGTTTGAAGTTAGCGGAGAAACTCTTCAATTAGAGATGTCAGTCGCAACCTTAAAAGATGATTATGAAGTTGATGAACATATTGAGCTTACCGATACACTTGATGTTGTTATTCCAATTAGTTCTGAAGCTGTTTCTGCTGTACAATCAACAGGAGCTGTTGTTTCTGAAGTTCAAGAAGAAAGCATTACAGGTATGGTTACTGGGGGGATAAATGGTGTTGATGAAGAACAAGGAGTTAAGATTTTAACTCAAAACACCATTGCACCATCTACTTCAGGTGTACAAACGATAACTTCTTCTTCATTAACCTTAGAAGAAGAACTTCCAACACATGCCCCTGGAGAATTCATTGTTAAATTCAAGGAAAGCACAAAGATAACAAGACCTAATATCTTATCAAGAGCATTCGGAGCATCAAAGATATCTACAGACTATGATTCTATCAATAACTTAAATAAAAAATACAAGATTACAGGAACTGAAGAATTATTTAAAAGCAGTTCAAATAAGATAACTGGAAATGCAGTCGCTCCCTTAAAAGAAGACAGTCAACCTAAGATTATAGTAAAATTAAAGACAAGTTCACAAGAAGACATTGAAAAGATAACAAAAGATTATGCTAATGATCCAAATATAGAATATGCAGAACCAAATTATATTGCGTATACTTCTCTTTATCCAAATGATCCTATGTATAATCAACAATGGGCGCATTGGAAAACTGGTGCAAGGGATGGTTGGGATATTGAGAAAGGAAATAGCAGCATAGTAATTGCGATTGTTGATACTGGTGTTACTTATGATCATGAAGATCTAAAAGATAATATCTGGAATAATTCTGATGAGGATTGCAATAGTGATACAGATTTAGATGGTAATGGATTTAATGGGGACTGTGGCGGTTATGATTTTGTCGATATAGACACTCAGGAATATATAGATGATGGCTATGAGCTTATCCCAGAAGAAGATTACACTGAAAGAGATAATAATGTTTCTGATTATAATGGCCATGGAACTCATTGTGCAGGAATAGCGGCTGGTGTTGGGAATAATGGAATTGGTATATCTGGGGTTTGTCCAAATTGCACAATAATGCCCCTTAGGGCTGGTTTCTCGATAATTCATAATAGTGGAGTTTATGGTAGTCTAGCATATGAAGATGTTGCAGCAGCAATAATATATGCAGCTGATAATGGTGCTAATGTGATAAGCATGAGTTTTGGCAGCAGTTATAGTTCACAACTGCAAAAAGATGCAATAGATTATGCTTATAGTAAAGGTGTTACCTTAATAGCTGCTGCGGGGAATGGGCGTACAGATTCTTATTCTTATCCTGCTGCTTTTGATAATGTTATTTCAGTTACGTCAACAGATACTTTAGATAGAAGATCAGGTTTTTCTAATTATGGATATTGGACAGATGTTGCTGCTCCTGGAAGTATTATTCTCTCAACAGTTCCACTTACTGGAACAATAAGTGATGAGTCTGGATATAAACAGATAAGTGGGACTTCAATGGCTGCACCTTATGTTGCAGGGCTTGCTGGATTAATACTTTCTAAGAATGATTCCTGGAATAATTCTGAGATTAAAAAGATTTTAAGGCAAGGCGTAGATGCACCTGACGAGCAGTTTAAATATATTGGAACGGGAAGAGTAAATGTTAATAAAGCTTTGAAGATAGATTCTTTATCAAGCGCTGTTGCTGAGATCAATTACCCTGTTAATGAGGAAATAATATATGGAGATATCAATATCAATGGCACTGCAGATGGGAATTATGTTGTTGAATATGGTAAGGGGATATACCCTACTGAATGGGTGGAGATAGGTAAAGGGGGTGCTGTTATTGATAGTAATCTGACTAGGTGGGATACATCTGATGTAAATGATGATACTTATAAAATTAGATTAATGGTAATTGATGATCATGGATTTACAGAAGATTTTAAATTAGTGACACTTGTTACAGATATTAAACCCGGATGGCCAAAATTATTTGGAGGGGGTTATAACTCCCACATTAATTCACCTTTATGTGAAGACCTAGATAATGATGGGAAAAAGGAAGTAATATCTATCTACTTTTCAGACTTAAGTAATGCTAAATTGTATGTGTGGAATTATAGTGGTGCTTTAGTTGATAATTTTCCCTATGATTTTAATGAAGGTGTATCTAGTTCAAGCCCTTCTATTGCTGATATAGATAATGATGGGGAAAAAGAGATAGTTATGACAACTAGGTATTCTATTTTTGTATTTTCTTCAAATGGTTCAATAGAATGGAGTAGAAATCTTGGGGGGGAAGCTTATTTTGGCAAGTCATCACCAGTTCTTGTGGATTTGGATAATGATGGGGATATGGAGATAGTTAGTGGTCTGGAGAGTGCATATACTTTGTGGGGGGCCAGTACTTGTGTTGAAGATATAGATTGTGTTTCTTATGATCCATTTGCAGTATGTCCTTGGGGTAAGTGTGCATATTTCCAAAATAGGTTATTTGCATTCCACCATGATGGTAGTTATGTATCTGGATGGCCAATCAAAACTATAGCAGCAGCTGCACCAGTAGTAGGAGATATAGATAATGATGGAGATATGGAAATAGTAGTGATGTCTGGGGGATTAGGACCTATTGGTAATTATAGTGCTGTAGAGGTGTTTAATGCTGATGGTACGCCATTTGGTTATAATTGGCCTGTAAAACTTTTCAATCATGTTTCGAGTGGTATGGGCTATTCATGGGTTACACCACTAATGCCTTTGTTAGCTAACCTAGATGAAGATCCAAATCTGGAAATTATTGTAAATCCTGGACCTTACAAATATAACTCTGATGGGACTGTATTTATGTCTAATAATGAAACTTTTGCTTTTAAATTTGATGGTACAGAGATCTCTAATTGGCCAGTAGAACTCCCAGAAAAACGCAGTTTTCATTCTGGACCTAATTCATTTGGTATGGCTGCTGGTGATGTTGATAATGATGGTACTATTGAGTTTGCAGTTGGTGATAGGGCTGGTGGAACTCACTTAATAAATCAAGATGGTACCCAACTAAATAATTGGCCAAAATATTCTGAAATTGATGATGATCGTCTAAAAGGTTCACCTTTAATGGCTGATTTAGATGGCGATAATTCTTTAGATGTAGTAATTGCATATAAAAAAGATGGAATACATGTATTGGATAAAAATGGAGATTTTGTTGGTTCTTTTCCAAAAAGATTATCTAATGATATTTATTCAACACCTACTGTTTGTGATTTGGAGGGAGATGGAATAACCGATTTAATTGTTACAGATGCTTTTGGAAACGTCTTTGTTTATGAAGTGGGATCTTATGAAGAAGATAGTATGCAGTGGCCAATGTTCCAGCATGACCCACAACATACTGGAAATTATAATTTAGGACACATTACACCCGAAACAAGACCTCAATCAAAACTAGTTAACCTTAATACAAATCCAGTATCTGGAAAATTAGAATTAAGACTAGAGAAGAATATAAGCAATGAATGGACTTACGAAGGCGTTGTATATTCAGAAGACATAACCTTACAGCCTTTAGAAGTCTTAAAATTAGATGAAATATGGAACCCTCTCGAAGTAAGTGCAGATAATGCAGGTAATTATAGGGTTTATTCTGAATTTGATTATGGCAGCGGTAATATAAATGCCAGCTGGGAGTTTGAAGTTAGTGGGGAAGAAATTCAATTAGAGATATCAGTTGCAACATTAAAAGATGATTATGAAGTTGATGAACACATTGAGCTTACTGATACTCCAGATGGTGTATTACAATCTGATAGTGCAGCAACTGTTCCTGCTGTACAATCAACAGGGGCTGTTGTTTCTGAAATCTCTGAAGCAGGAATTACAGGTATGGTAGTTGGAGAAATAACTGGTCTTAATGGTAAAAAACAAGGGGTTAATACTTTAAACAATAAAATCAGAGTTGATAGGAATAATGATATGGGTACATATGCTTTTAATTTAAATAATATCCCCAGAACAGATAATTCCCTATTTAACCCACTATACAGTTTTGTCCAGGAAGAAAATGAAGGTGGAATAACTAACTTTCCTGCTAAAGCAATGACTCAATTTCAGGGTGAACTAGAAAGTTTGAAATCGAAGATTTCTAACTCTTTGGAATCTTCGATTCCAAATAAACCAAAACATAAAGGTTATATTATAAAGTTCAAAGACAAATCAGTTATTGAGAAAAAAAATGATCTTGAGGTAGAAGCAAAGGAAAATGAAGAGAGTATCGATTCAATGGGGTCTTATAATCCTTTAAAATATGTTAAACCTTTGTTTGTTGTTACACCGGATGAAGTTTTGAATAAGGTTGAGTCTTATGATAATAAGATTGTTTCAAAGAAAGAAAAGATAAAAACAAAGATAAAAAAGAAACTCAAGAATTCTAATAGTATTACAGGTAATGCTATTGGTGCAAATTCAGATGAACTTAGCACATTAGGTGAGTTTACCAGGGTATTTAACGGTATAGTCTTAGATATCTCTGAAGAAGAAGCAAAAGAGATAGAAAAACTTAGGGATGTAGATAGAGTTTATACAAACAATATGGTTAAGGCTGCTCTTATGGATTCTGTTTCTTTGATCAATGCTGATGATATTTGGATGCTTGACAAGGATGGAAATGATTGTTTGACAAGCGGAAAAACATGCCTGACTGGAAATGGGACTACTATCGCTATTATTGATACTGGTGTTGATTATACCCATCCTGATTTAGGTGGGTGTTTTGGTGGTGAGGTTGGATATGAAGAGGTGGTTGTGGATTTTTTAGATTTTCCAGATGAATTTTTTAGTGAGTCTTCTATATCCAGTGAACAAGTGGCTAAAATTATCCGTGCTCAACATTTATCTCTTAAAAATATGCATTCAGGACATACCCCTTATGATGATATTATTGTGGAGTATCATCCCGATTGGTATGGTGGTACATTGCCTTATGGTATCGGTTTAGGCGACTCTGCTTTTCCAGGTATGAACAAAGGAAACCATCGGTGGGAGGTTATGGGTCATGAGCAAGGGCATAATTTCTTTGGTACAAAAGGTAATTGGTATTGGGAGCTAGTCGAAGAAGGTCCATTTATACAGGAAAGTTTTGCTGTTTTAAGTTCAGTCTATACTTATCAGGATATATCTCATAATTCTGAACTTTTATCAGTTACTATTGATAGTCTGGACTATGTATTCCAGAATGAGATAAATTATCAGGAAGAGATGTACGGCGAATATATCACTAAAGGCAATAATTTTGATATAAATAATGTTCAAACAAGTCAGGCATTAGATTATAAGATGATTGTTTATGGGGGGGCATATGGTTGGGATAATTATAAACTATTCACAATGGCATTTGAAGAGGGTATTTCTGATAGGTTTACCTTCCAGGATGATGGTGTTTCTGATACTGAGAAAGTAACTTACGTTATTGCTGCATTAGGCGCTGCATTTAATGCTGATTTCAGATCTGAGTTTGTAGAGCTGAACTTCCCTATTGATGATGGTCTATACGATGAGATCAAACCAAAGATAGGGAGTTATATTTTTCAGCATAGGGGTGCTGGTGATTGCAAGGTTATAGGCGGTTATGATTTTGTTAATAATGATAATGACCCTATGGATGATGTAGGGCATGGCACTCATTGTGCAGGGATTGCTGCTGGAAATGGGGTATTGAAAGGTGTTGCGCCAGATGCTAAACTTTATGCTTTTAAGGTCTTAGATTATAATGGGGAAGGTTATTGGGGTGATATAATAAAAGCGATTAATAGGAGCTTTGATCTAGATAATGATGGTTATGTTTATGGTATTGACCTTGAAGAAGATAACCCTCAGGATATAGTGGATGTGATAAGCTTAAGTTTGGGGGGACCAGGTAACCCTGATGATGAATTATCAATTACAATTGATAATGCTGTTGGTGCTGGAGTTATTGCTGTTATTTCTGCCGGAAATAGTGGTCCTTCTTATGAAACTATTGGGAGTCCTGGAACATCAAGGAATGCGATTACTGTCGGTGCTACATATAAAAGTAATCTTGAACTGGTTAATTATGGTCCATGTACTGACAGTGATACATCAGTTGATGATATTGCATGTATCAGTTCAAGGGGGCCGGTATCTTGGGAAGATTCTGACGGAACAACAAATTATCTGATGAAGCCAGATATAGTTGCTCCGGGTGTTGAGATATGCTCTTCACAATGGGATACTGCATATGGTATTGATGAAGACTTTGAGAATCCTGACAGACCTGATGTACATCAATGTTTAGATAATCAGCATATGGCTATTACAGGAACTTCAATGGCTGCTCCGCATGTTGCAGGGGCTGCAGCTTTGTTAAAGCAGATGAATCCTTATTTTAAGCCGATTGATATAAAAAATATATTGATGGAAAATGCTGTTGATTTAGGTTACGGCGCCAGAGTTCAGGGAAAAGGTAGACTTAATCTGGAATTTACAAAACAAAAACCTAATTTTGTAATGTTAGATGAAATTAAATTGAAGATTCCATTTGAGATTACTGGGGAGATTAATGTTGAGGATTTTAAAGAATATAATCTAACGCTAAAGATGGAATTGGGGGATGATTGGATTGAGATATCTTCTGGTGATCATATTCCAGATGTTTTAGGTTCTTCCGATTTAGGCATTTTGCCAGATGGGGGCTACACCATTAGATTAGTTGTTAATGATATGGATAATAATGAATATGTTGATGAGGGTTATTTTTATCTGGAGAAATTTGATTTTGTTTTTCCAAAGCAAGAGGCTGTGTTAAACAATAAGGACATATACCCCATCAAGGTTAAAAATAATATTCCAGGATTTGCTTTGGATAGCTATGATATTAAAGTTTATGAAATAGATAGTTATGGTTCAAGCCCTGTTGATGGATCAACTTTAGGTATTGAATTAGTGGATGAAGGGGATATAATGGGTTATTGGGATACTTCTTATTATGATGCAGGGTTATATGGGTTAACAGTTAATCTGAATTATAAGGGTATAGAAACATCTTTTTCAAATGAAATATTCTTAGATGAGCATCTTCTTTCTGGCTTTCCAAAAAGTACACAAGATACAAGTGGGGTATGGGGTATTTTTAGAACTTCACTTGCTTTAATCAATCAGCCAACGATCTATGATTTAAATGATGATGGTATCAAAGAAATCATATTAGCTTATGGTGAAGGTGAAGGAAATGCTAAAGTTTATGCTTTTGAGCCAGATGGTAACCAATTAGCAGGATTTCCTGTTGTACTTCCAGCTGATTCTGTTCAGATGGGGCCTGTTGCACAAGATTATGATAATGATGGTTATGGCGAGATAATTGTTATGGCCTATACAGGATGCAGGGACTTGTTTAAGATAGAGCATGATGGCTCATTCACTTTTTCAGATAGGTGCTTAGACTTTAATCCTATCTTTTCAGATGATCTTGATGGTGATGGTAATCTTGAAATGTTTGGGTTGGCTTATGATTGGCCAGATGAGGGAAAGGTAAGGCTAATTGATGATAATTTTGATAGTTTTAATTCTAACTGGCCTGTTGATATGGGGGATTATATGCCTGAAGATGAAGAGACTGCTAATGGTTCTCTTTTTTATTTTATCGATGATCGGATATTATCTTTAGATGTTGATCTTGATGGTCAGAAAGAATTGATTGTACAGACATTTACAGGACAGATAGTTCAAACTGAATATGGGTTTTCTTCTATTCCTATAAATACTTCATTATATGCATTTAATCCAGATGGTTCTATCGCTTTAGGTTGGCCTAAACATTTCTCTGAATTTTTATCCTGCAATCTGATTGCTGATGTTGATAAAGACCAGGAACCAGAGATGTTATGTGGTAGTTCTGAAGAGTCTGAAGATCAACAGAATATAAGCGTTATCATCTTATCTCATGATGGAGCTATAGAAAAAAATTATAAATATGAGTTTGAGAATACAGCAGAATCTAGTTTTGAGTTCTATTCTTTGTCTGTTGGTGATATAGATAATGAAAGAAAAATAATAATCAGCGGGAGACACATGAGTGGTTTTCCTTCTAGTTACTCTGTTGGTTCTATATCTTTGTTGATTGATATTGATGGTAATCTTGAAACTATTACATCCCCCGGAAGTTTTTATAATTCAATGTTTTACCCTATTGGTAAGGTTACTTCATCTCCAAATACTGAGTTTAGTTTGGGTTATCATTATGGTCTTAATAAGGATGGAGATTGGATTAGGGGTATGGGGTCAACCAGTTATTTTACTGATAGGTCAGATAATAAGTTTGAATTTTACATGGCTGATGGTGAACTTGGTGATGGAAAAGTTATATCCGATCTTGATGGTGATGGGATTAATGAAGTTATTTCTATTGATCGTTTAGGTGATATATATGTTTGGAGTGCTGGTGGTGGGGGTTATGATGATGAATGGAATGAAATATTTTATGATTCTGCACATACAAATTGCTTTAAATGCGAAAATCTAGATTACAGACCTCAATCAAAACTAGTTAACCCTAATACAAATCCAGTCTCTGGAAAGTTAGAATTAAGACTCGAAAAGAACGTAAGCAATGAATGGATTTATGAAGGGGTTGTATATTCAGAAGATATAACCTTACAGCCTTCAGAAGTCCTAAAGCTAGACCAAATATGGAATCCTCTCGAAGTAAGTGCAGATAATGCGGGTATGTATAGGGTTTATGCTGAGTTTGACTACACTCATGATAAGATTAATGCCAGCTGGAAAATTGGGGTTGTTGGATAATAATAATTTAATACAATGAATATGAAAAAGAAAATTTCAAATTTCCCCCTGGGAAAAAAAAGAACATATGCCTTAATAATTTCATTCTTCATATTTTCAATCACAACAATTAATGCAGAAGTAGACATAACAAACTTACCCCCTACACCTAACTTAGAAAAAGAACTTGTAAAAACAAATTATCTATTAATTTCTATCTTAGTCTTGATAACTCTAACCATAATCAGTTATATAACATACAAAATTTACCTATCAAAAAAATTATATAATCAAAATATAATAAATTTAGATAATTATATCCTTAATTGCAGACAATCAGGTTATAGTGATGATTCGATAAAGACGGCGTTATTGAAAAGCAATTACCCCAAACCAGTTATTTACAAAGCTTTTGATAATTTAAAGAAAAAATAAAAATCTGGTTTTTACTTAATCCATAAAAATTTCTTTAAGCTCATAATTAATCTTTTTCTCTATTAAGTATTTAATTATCATCTGGCTTTTTTCATTTGGAATTAGAAATAAACCTAAAGCAAGTTTTTTACCATCATTTTCTTCAATAAGACCCATTGAGTGATAGATTTTTTTACCGACTTTCTGTTTATATCCATAAAGTTTTCTCCAAATTTTTATTTTATTCTTTCTTTCGGTTTTCTTTATTGATATTTTAAATAATATATAGTTTTTTATTCCTTTGGGCATTTCTTCATATTTTCCATATAATAAAATACCATCCGATATAATGCCTCGTTTTATCGATTCCCATTCATCAAGCTTCCCTATTTTTAGCCTTATTTTATTTTTTATTCCCTCTAATTCATATTTTTTATTATCTTCTGATATTTCATAAAGTTCAAGAATAGACTCAATTTCATCTTGATTTATATTTGTGTCAATGAATAGATCAATATCACTTTCTTTATCAAACTCGTCTCTAGCTACTGATCCAAAAAGAATTATCTTATTTATCTTGGATTTTTTTTTAATTAAAAAGGATACAAAGTCGATAGTGTAGGATATTAAATCAGTCTTATTCATTTTTTCTTAGTTCTTCTATTTTATCTTCCAATTCTTTGAAAAGTTTTAAAGCCCTCTCTATATTTTCAATGGATTTTGGTGCCCCATATGATAGGTCTTCACTTAGTAGTTCTAATCTAACTAGTCCATCTATTATTTTATCTTTTTCTTTAAAATCCGGCAGTTTATCTTTTACTTTCTTTGATTTAAACCATCTATGATTGATTTGAGCTCCTATTGTAATTTTGCTATTTTCATGTAGATATACAGATAATAAATCAATTATCCCTCTAGACGCATGTAGGCCAATAATCCTCTGTGAGTTTTTCAATCCCTTAACTCTTAAAGCCCAGTCAAATATTGTTTCTTTGTGCTCTTTGAATGCTTCTAAATGATCTTCTTTCTTCATATTTAAATCTTTATATGGCACCTAGTATATAAACTTTTTGTTACTTGGTTACATATGATACCAGGTATATAATTATTATGCGATTTGGTAACATAAACATATGATAGAAATTACAAAAGATTTATACATGGGATTTTAAAGAAACAATCTAAACCCATTTCTTTTTCTTAAAGAATAACCAGATTGCAAAGCTAGAAACTACCATCAAACCAATCGAAAAAACATAACCATATTTCCAGTAAAGTTCGGGCATTACTTTAAAGTTCATACCATAGACAGAAGCGATTAATGTTGGGATCAAAACAAAAGAAGCGCCAACTGTAAGGGTTTTCATGATGTGATTTAGGTTATTTGAGACAGAAGATAGATATGTATCTAATGTGCCTGTTAAGATTTCTCTGAATGTTGTTGACATGTCTACTAGTTGGACAGTATCGTTGTATAGTGCTATGAACTGTGGTGCTCTTCTTTTATCGATTTCATGAACATAACCTCTTTCTATGGAAGAAATCACTTCTCTATTTGCAGTCATTGTTTTTGTAAAGTAAATCAGTGTTTTTTTTGTTTCGAATATTTTTTCTACTATATGGATATCTGGTTCTTTCAAAACTTTATCCTCTATTTTATCGATTATATCTTCTACATCATCAAGAACATCAAAATATGCACTTAATATAGCGTCCATTAATCTATAAGTAAAGTAACTTGGACCTTTATCGAAAAAGCTGTTTATTTTCTCTGAATTTTTCAATTTGCTTATTGATTTTGCATCTCTTTTTCTTATTGTTATTATATAATTATGCTGCTTAGAGATGTACATGAATACTGGTGTTGTGGTGATCTCATCTTCTTCAAAAGAAGGAGCCCCAAAAATCAACAATGAAAATGGACCATCTATTTCAACTACTTTAGGACGCTCTTCCTCCTCTACAGCCATATGTAGGTGGTGTATTGGTATTTTAGTAATGCTAGCAATTGTTTTTAATTCTTCTTTTGTGGGTTCAACTACATCGACCCAGTTAAATGTTTTTGGAGAAGTTATATCTTTTAAATCGTCTTTTACTATTTTCTCATCCTTGTACTCCATCGTAGTTATCATATATTTTGCTTTGTTTGTTTTATTTATAAAGTTTTTGGGAAAATGGTACATTTTCCCAAATCCGTTTAGGAAAGTTTCATTTTCCAAAAAGTTTTTGGATATCCCCCTAAATGCTTCTCATCCATTCAACAAATTTATATACTTATTAATAGTCACATCTAATATGAAATTAAAGAAGAAACATTTTCATATAATCTTAATATTTTTATTCTCTTTTTTGATTTATATGAATACTTTTTCTAATGGTTTTGTTTTTGACGATGAATTTTTTATTGTTAATAATTTTGAGATTAGATCTCTAAAGAATATTCCTAGTTTTTTTGTCGAGTCTTCTGTTGGAAATTTATATAGGCCAATTAGGGGTGTTCTTTATTCATTTACTTATCTCATTTGGAAACTTAATCCATTTGGATGGCATTTAAATGCTATTTTATTTCATGCAATTATTACTGTGGTTGTATATTTGATACTTGTTGAGATATTACCAAAATATGCATTTTTTACAAGTTTGCTTTTTTTGGCTCATCCGATCCATACAGCTAGGGTTGCGAATATGACTGCTGGATTTGATTTATTGGGAATATTTTTTTTGTTCCTGGCATTTTATAACTATATCATTTTTAGGGCAAGAAATGAAAAGAAATTTCTTTTCTATTCTTTAGTTATTTTTGTTCTTGGGCTTTTTTCATCTGAAGAAGCAATATCTTTATTGTTTCTTGTAATTCTTTATGATATATGTTTTTTTAAGGATAAAATCAAGAAATCTTTTAAGGCTTATTCAATCTATTTTATCTTGTTTGTATTTTATTTTTTGATCAGGTACTCTGTTTTGAGGCAAGTTGGGAGGGCAGGTGTTTATTTTCTTGGTGATATCCAGACAAGGATATTATCTACCTTGGTTATATTTTCTAGGTATATATTAATAATATTATTTCCATTTAAGCTTACAGTTGATTATAATGTTGTGCCTTATGATCATTTCTCGTTACCTGTTGTTGCTTCTGTTCTTTTATTGTCTATTATAATTTTTTTAGGGGTTTGGTTGTTCAGATTTAAGGGGCATAAGATAGTTTGTTTTGCAATAGGCTGGTTTTTTGTAGTTTTGCTTCCTTTCTCTAATCTATTGCCAGTTAATTCATTTATGAATGATCGTTATCTGTATGTTGCTTCTTTTGGTTTTATCGTGTTACTTGCTTATCTAGGGGGTATGTTTTTTAATAGGTTTAAAGATAGCAAGAAGATTGCTAGTTTAGTCTTTATATCTATATTTATTTGTTATTCTGGTTTTTCTGTTGTTAGGAATAGTGAATGGGATAGTGATATTTTGCTCCTTTCTATGGCAGTTCAGAGGCAGCCTAAAAGCTCCATTGCATATAATGATCTGGGGATGGCTTATCAGGAAAACCAGGATTATGATTTTGCTTTTTTGGAATATCAAGAAGCAATAAATTTGAATAAAAATAATCACGTTGCTTGGTTAAATAAGGGTACTCTTCTTGGTGAGGTGGGTAATTATTCTAGTGCTGTATATTATATAGACAGGTCATTATCAATAAGGGAATCTTATAAGGGATATAATAATTTGGGTCTTATATATTATAATTTAGGGGATGTTGAAAATTCTATTATATATTTAATTAAGGCGATAGAATTTAATCCTTTTTTGTCTAAGGCGTATATGGATCTTGGCGTTGTTTATGCACAAGAAGGGAGATTAGACGAGGCTATTGATTTGCTTAATAAGGCTTTACAGATCAATCCTAATAATAAAGATGTGCAATATAACCTTGATATATTATACAGTAGATTGATATGAATTAGTCTAATGGGGTTATTATATTATACAATCTATATTTTCCAGTATATGCTAATTACGTAACCTTTAAATAGGCAAACTAAGAGAATACTACTATAGAGGTCTAGCTATGGCTAGTCTTCTATCGTAAAGATAGCCAAATAAGTAAACACACGGAGGTGTTTAGGAAATGAAATTGAGGAAAACAATAAAAAAAATAATTGCCCTAGGAACGGGAGCTACTATGTTAGGGGCAACTTTAATGGGAGCAATGGCAGCAGATTTGAGTGAATACCCAGCACCATTTATTCAAGATGGTAAATTTAGCGGAATGCTAGTTGTTGGGGATAAAGCAGCTGCAGAAGATGTTATCGGTGTAAGTGATATTGCAATGAGTTTGCAATTTGCTGCAACAACCGGCGCTGGTACAACAGTAACTTCAACAAGCGTTGAAGGAGATGCTTGGTTAGTTGGTACATCCAGTAAGAAACTAGAAATGGTTGAAAATTCTAATTCAACAAACGGAGAAGCAATCAGAAACATAACAACAAATATTGATGAAGATGAATTAGATGCTTTGGCAGATGGTTCAATCACAACTGAGAAAGGCACATCAGGATATAATCAATATATAAACTTTGAAGATGTAGCATTGAATGGTGGATATGTTAAATATATGGAGAACGATGATGATGAAACAGCAGACTTCTTATATTTTGCAAGCTCATCACAAATTGCAAGGTATAGTATGGAGTTTAAGACATCACTTCAAAGCGATGTAGAAGACAGCACAGGTTCTAAAACCACAACAGGAACTTATGTAGGTGATTATGCAGATGAAACATTAACTATACTAGGTCAAGACTTTAGTGTAGTTAAAGCAAGAAGAACAAGTGCAGCTGGAAACAGTGCAGAGCTAACCTTGATGGGTGGTGCTGTTAAAGACACACTAAGCGAAGGAGAAACAAAAACTTATACCATTGAAGGTAAGGAATATGAAGTTACTGTTGTTGCTATAACAGATACAGGAACTATCTATGCTAAGTTTAACATCAATGGAGAATCAACAAGATCTCTAAAAGATGGGGATTCAGAAACACTATCTGATGATACACAAATTGGAATCAGTGATATAATTCCAAACGAAGCAGGAGACGTAACTCAGGATTTAGTTGAGTTCTATCTAGGGGCTTCTAAAGTGTATTTGAAAGATTCATTGATCTCAGATACAGCAAGTAGTAACTCACTTGAAGTTGGAAGTGAAAAGATAGATGATGCTGCAGTTATCATAACAGGTAGTGATGATAACACAACATTTAGCATCGATACTATTGAGATAAACATAACAGCAGATGATGACTATTTTGTTGCAGCAGGACATAGCTTAACTGAATATATGGATGAACCACAAGCATTTTTAGGTCTGTGGGATATAAAATATGCAGGATTAGCTGGTGTAGAAACTGAAACAGTTAGGATAAAAACATCTGGATCTGATCAGTATAATTTAGAGTTTACTGATGGAGATGGAAACCAAGCAACAGTACCACTTGCGTATACATCTGGCGGTACAAATCTAATACTAGGAGACAATAATGACGAATTGACTTTGAATGAGACTGCTAGGATTACTAAAAACGATTATTTAATCGTTACAGATGGTTCTCAAACAAACGGAGACCAGAAGACCTACGCTTTGAGATACAAAGGAGCAGACAAAGTTGCTAGTGGTGAAACTGCACTTGTTAAGTTTGATAATTTAGGAACTGGCAAGAGAATTGAGCAGACATTTACAGATGGTCTTGCAACAAATGCAGATGCAACATTGAAACTAGGTGGAGCAACATTTAGTGTTAGAAATGCATCAGAGGCTACGCTTGATGACTTTGATGTAAATGTTGACTTGAATGCAGGATCTAATTTTGCAGATAATGCTGTAGTTAACATAGACACTGATGCTGGACTTCAGATAGCAATTAGCAATGCTAGCAGTGGTTATATACAATTGACATTTAGTGTACCGGATAGCAATGACTATGACAATGTAGTACCAAATAATGTGTTGTTGAACATATCAGCATCTGCTGGTGAAGTGGCGTTTGCAAAGTCAGCTGGAGCAGTCAATTCTTGGGTATCTCCTGCTGAAGACAACAACATGAGGTATCTTTATACCACAAGAGGTACGAAGTATACATGGGATAATCCAACAAACGACCCAGATAGGTTAACAATAGAATATCCTGTAGAGCAAAGAACACCTTTGGTATACATAACTGCTGGAGCAACAAAGACAGTATCTGGATCTGGTGAATCTGTTGAATCAGTAACAGTGAACAAAATCGAAGTTGGTGCAACAAAACTAGCTAGTGAAGTTGCAAGTGTAGCAGCACAAAACTTAATCTTAGTAGGTGGTCCATGCGCTAACTCTGCAGCAGCAGATGCAAAAGGCAATCCAGAAGATTGTGCAGCTGGCTATGAAGCTGGAAAAGGCTTAATAGAACTAGTTGATACAGGAGCTGGAAACGTTGCTTTAATCGTAGCTGGTTATAGTGCAGCAGATACAAGAGCTGCTACTGGTGTTGTTGCTAACTATGGTGACTATGAGTTAAGCGGTGACAAAGTAGAAGTTACAACTGCTACAAGCACTGTAAAAGAAGTTATGGCAGCAGCAGCTGACACAACAACTGACGACACAACAGCATAAAAAGGCTAAAACCTTTTTTATTTTTTTTCTTTTAAAAATTTATTCTAAATTTTTAAACCGTTAGAATCTTATAGATTCTAAAGTTTTAAAATATCAATTCTTAGTTTAAAACTTTTAGAAAACATTCTTTTCTAAACGGTTTAAAATAATGTTATTATTTTAAAACTTTTAGAATTCCAACACTTTCATCTTCATATAACAATTCAAAGTCATCACCATATTTTATAATATATTCAAATAGTTTTAGGTCTTGTTTTAGCTTACCTACAAATACATAGTCTGAGTTGTAATCTTCTATTATTATGTTATAACCCGGGTCTTTGCCTTGTAGTACTGATATGTATCTGTTTAGGTTATCTTTGTTGTATAGATATGAGTAAGTTAAGTCTATTCCATGAGTGTATCTTAGGTCTGAGTTTTTTAGGAATAGATAGTTAAATGTGTAGCCATTGATAAATACCTCAGAATCTTTAGGAACGTTGTTTTCTAGCCATTCTGCGCCATCTTTATACCATGGGAGGATATGGTTGTTTTTTATGTATGTATTTAGGTGTATAAGGCTGAAAATTGCGATTAGTATCAGTCCTATAGTTGATATATATCTTAATGCTCTTTTTGTCTTAAATTTGCTTGTGTGGCTGTTTAAAGAGAAAGATGCGAATAAAATTGTGAATGGTGCATAGTATTCCTGCATTCTTCTTGTTTTTATCATCGCTATTAGGAATATTATTGATAATGTTAGGAAAACTAATGGTTTTTTCTGTAGTTTTTTGTTCTTTATCAGTGTTATTATAGTTGTAATTGATATTATGAACAATAAATAGTTGAATGTTAATAGTTCTTTTATATTCCATGGTTTCCATTCTACATTGTATAGATTTCCTAATAGGTTTACTTTGAAGATTTGGGTGTATAGTAATTGTATGTTGTTTGGAAAGTAAGGATTTATGATTATGGCTAATGCAATGCCTGCTAATGGGTATAGGATTAATTTTAGATCTAATCTCTTATTTATTATTGAGTTGATTATTAGGTATATAGTGATTATTAATAATTGAATTATGAATCCATGGTACAACCATGTAAATAGTAATGAAGTTATCAATAGTGATTTGTACATCTTTTTATCTATGAAGTATAATGTTAGGATTAATGATATGATTGCTAATGGCATTGCTCTTGGCAGGAGGAATCTATACATCAAGTTTACTGATGAGATTGCGTAGATTGTGGTCCAGAACAAAGGGTAATTTATACTATTTTTTTTAAGATACCAGTAGAAAAATGTGAATGCTAGAGTTGCGAATAGGATTGATGCTAGTTTAGCTCCGTTTATTAGTCCTAGCCATGTAAATGGTATTAAGAGTACTCTGAATAAGAATTGTGTGTCTGCATAGTTTTGTGATAATATTGATTCTGTTGTGTAGGGAAATTGTTTTGTAAATCCGTTATTTCTTATCAGGTCTGCTGATTTTATGTGCAGCCACCCATCATAACCTATTATCTCAGGCACAGTAAATTGCATTATTGAGATCATTGTTAAGAAAAGGATGAATACTAAGAATAGATGTTTGTTTTTGCTTAGAAATTTCTTTATTTGCATATATCTAATGTTATTGGTCTGTTTATTTAAAGATTTCTAACTATTGTCTTTTTCTGATTCTAAGGGTTATATTTAAAAAAGAAAACTCATTTTACTCTTACCATGAGTAGACATAGATCATTGAATGATATAGCCATAGCAGATTCACATTTGTATAGGCATGATAGGGAAATTCAAAACCTTCTTAGAAATGGCTACCAATATACAGAAGATGGTTCATTAGTAAGGCCCTATGGCCCACCCCCAATTGTTAGAGCAGAACGAGCATTGGATATACGTCGTGCGAGACAGGATAGTGAATTGTTAAGACATAGGTTAAACTCAGGATACCGTCCAATAGCAGGGGGTGTAGACATAACTGAATTAGGGGATAATCTTGAGATTGGTACACCTTCACCTGAATTAGGGTTTGATCCTGTTGATATACCTCAACTTAAAAAATCAGACATGCTACCTATGTTAAGGAGATATCAGCAAGTGGGTTTTGATGGGACTTATCCTTTTGTTCCTCCTTCTCAATGTTCTACAATTTATGTACTTGGTTCACCTGGTGCTGGAAAAACAGCATTTATACAAAGATTATCTAATGAAATTCCTAGTTCTTCAGTTCTCATAGAATCAGGGGTATGGAACTTCTTCTTACAAAAGGCATATTCTTATGTCTTAGACAATGGATATATAGATGAACATTTCAGCCTCCCTTTCATCGAGGGATTTAATTATTGGGATTTAGATGAAAACACAGACATCTTGGAGGAATTGATGCACGCAACCCTTGAAGATATAGAATCTGCCATGCAGATGGATCTGGTAGGTGCTCAAGTCGGCATTAATAAGGTTTATAATGCATATAGGACGGCAAAAGACCACATCAGAAGCGGAGGAAAATCAGCTTTTCCAGATCGCCTGATATATACTTCTGGAGAAGATACTGTTGAGCTAATCTCATTTCCAGGACATTATCCTGTCTACAATGCACAGATGAACAGGTCGATCCCTCAAATAAATGCACCTGATGCAGTAATTTATCTTGTAGATCCTTTGATTTCGAACTTTGAAAGGCACCTTAGAAATCGCGCACTTGAAAATTGTCATCTCCATCTAAATGAGGTTCTAAATCTCGAAATAAGGGGTATTCCAACATATTGGGTATTGTCAAAAACCCCTGAACTTATTCCAGCAGACGATATTAGCCTAGGTGAACCTGATAATGCACTTTGGTCTGAGGATGGTCTTGTTGAAGCCCTTCCACTACGTATGGCTGATTTAAATGATAAATATAGGGGGCATCCACATTTAAGCCCTATGTTAGACGAGATAACTTCTCTTTATCAAAAAGGTGAATTGCTTCACTTTGATAGTTATGATTCAACTTCCGAAGAAATATTTGAGGTATTGGGATTAGTATTGTCGGGTATAAGGCAAGCAACCTAATCCATACCCCCAATAAATATATTATGCTTAGTTCTTGTTATCTTCAGTTTTATCTTTCCTTTGTCTTTTTGGCAGTTTGGTATAGAGATAGTCCTCTCTTTTGCAACTGCTATTTTTTCATATTTTAGTCTTCCTGGACAGACTATCTCTGCCTCTATAATTTCTCCTTTTTTGAAAGGTTTTTTTGGAGATTCTGCTTCTACTATGTTGAAGTCTTCTATTGATTTTATCAGTTTTATGCCATATTTATCCTGCCATTGTTTTAGTTTCGCATAGAATTCATCATAGGTTATTGGCTTTACAGGGTTTTTTCCAAACTTATAGCTTAAGAAATTCTGGATGCCTATATCTGCCCCTAATTTTTTAGCAAATTCTATTATTTTAGGCATTTCTTTATCATTTATTCCTGGAATCATAACTGGCGTGATTATCAGATCAACTTTACTTGATATGTATGTGCATATCTCTTTTATTTTCTTTGTATCGTAGTATGCTCCTGCTATTTTATTTGCTAATTTGTCGTCTAAAGCATTAATCGAGAAGTTAAATCTAGTCAAGCCTGCTTTTATCAGTCTATCTGCTTTTTCTTTTGTCAGTAAGTTGCCATTCGTATCTATAGATATTGTCTTTACTTTTTTTATTCCAGATATATCATTTATCAGATCTGCTAGTGGTGCGTATAATAACGGTTCTCCCTGAGAAGCGATGTGTGCTTCTATATTGTCTATGTTCTTTACCTTCACAAGTTTTTTCAGTTCATCCACCAGATAGTCTTTCTCTATCACAAAATCAACTGGTCTGCGGCCTTCATCAACAGAACAATAGATGCAGCTTAGATTACAGCTTGTGATTGGTTTTATCTCAATTATATTTGTGCCCCTATCTACTAAACCAAAAGAAACATTGCCCATCAAAGGCATATTTGAGTTTTTATGGATATATATCGTTGGTTTGTTGTTTAGTGTGTTTTTCAGTTCCTTGAATCCTTTTTCCAGCAATTGATGGAATTTTCTTTCTGCTCTTTTTTGAGCTATGTTCTTGAATTCTATAATATGTTTTTTTATCTCGAAGTTTCCTATCTTGTCTAAATCTTGTTTGTTTATATGGAAATAGAATAGTTTTAGAAATAGCACCTTTATTTTGTCTTTCTCCTCTTCAAATGATAGGTCTTCAAAGTTTAGTTCTGCCATTTTCAATATTCAATCAAATCCAATTTTCTCATATACATGCTATCTTTAGGGTTTAATGCATACGCTTTTTTAAATTCTTCTTTTGCTAAGCTGTATTGTTCTGTGTATTCATAAATTATCCCTAGATTATAATAAGCTTCGTCGAAATTTGGATTTAATTTTATTGCGTTTTTGAATGATACTATCGATTCATTGAACCTACCCTGTTTTGCATACACCAGACCAAGATAGTTATGCGCTTTGTAATATGTGTTTTCTATTTCAATTGCTTTTTCTAAGTAAACTGTTGCCAGTTCCAGATTTTCTTTTTGTGCATAAGATGTTCCTAGATTAGTGTATGCTTTGTAGTTTGATGGGTTTAGTTCAACTGATTTTTTGAATTCATTTATTGCTTTGTCTATATCTCCTGCTCTTTCATATGAAAAGCCCAGATTATCATGGGCTTCAGAGCTTGATGGAGATGTTTCTACTGTTTTTTTCCATAAAGTCATGTCATCTTTCCAGTCTGAGTTTCTTTTTATTGTTACTATGGAGAACGACGCTATTAATATTATTGTTAATATAATCGCCATCAGTTTTGATATCTTTATCTGTTTTAGATTATATATCTGGTTTATTAGTATGCCTATCAGTAAACAGAATGCAAATGATGGTAAGTATAGGTAACGTTCTGCCATTATTACTCTTAATGGAAGTATATTTGAGAATGGAATTAATGTTATGAAGAACCATGCTATGATGAATGTGATTATTTTATTGTGTTTAGAAATTCTTTGAATTTCTGACACACCAGAAATCTGCTTTGTAGATTTCTTAGTGTGCTTGTATGATTTGATTGCTATGATTATTAGTGTTGCCATTACTGCTATCGATAATATCACTTTTAGGTTTAGTATTGATGTTGCAATTGTTATATTGTGGTACAATGTAAGATTTAATGGTGAAATTAGTAATGTTATGTATTTTATTATGACTTTACTCATTGTTAAAGCAGTTATGTATAAGTTGCCCCCAATATATTCGCTGCTTCTTGCACCTATGTCTAATATAAAAAATCTTAATATTATGTATAATATATCAATTATTGCAAAGGGCAGTATTATTTTTATTATATCTCTTATCTTATTTTTGTTATAATTATTAAAGCATAGTTCATATAAGATTATTATTAATGGTAAAATTATTGCTTCTTCTGACGATAATAAAGCTAATATTGCAGTACAGATTGATGCAAAATATATCACCATCTTTTTATTTTTTGAGTATTGTTTTGAGATTATATATAGATATAATGAAACAAGCATGAATAGTATCCCTAACATATCAAAGGATGCAGTTATGTTAGTGACTCTTCCAGTATGTATTGGGTGAACTGCAAAGATTAAAGATGTTATTAATGAAATATTTATTTTTTTTGTTATTGATTTTGTTATTAGGTAGATAAGAATTGAAATCAACGAATGCAAGAGTAAACTGTTTAGATGGTACCCTATGGGATTTTCTTTTGAAATTGAGTAGATAATCATGTAATGGATACTTCTTAATGGTCTGTACAGGTCCATAAATGGTTGTTTGAAGAAATTTGGGATATTTTCTTTGTATCTTATCTGTGTGTTTTCTAATATATGTAAATGATCATCAAAAACAAATTCGTTCTTGAAAGAATTTATATAAACTAATGAGGTTATGAAGATGATTAATGCTATGTGGAATATAAGCTTCTTTGATTTCTTCATTGTTTATTGAGAGTAACTTATGTTTAAAAATATTGTGTATTTGGTTGTTTTAATAATTAAGAATTATAATTGTTTTATTTGAGAAAATAATAACAGTAAATTGGTATTCAGTCCCAAAATATTTAAATAGGTGTAGCATTACCCTATACTGGGGGAAATGGAACAAGAAAATAAATTAGACAGTCCTAGTACAGATGAAGTCACTATTACTTATGAGACTCTTTTTGAGATACTTCGAAGAGAGAAAGATAGAAGTGAGCTGCAGAAATTAGATAGTTCCTTCTTTGCAAATGTCTTGAGATATCTTAAAGATAAGCAGGTTATTATCAGTAAGCAAGACACTGAGCTTCTCTCTGAAGAAGAGAAGCGTAAAACTGCAGATCAATTAGGGAATGTTAAACGTATTATCAAGGATATATATGATCGGCGTGAAAAGAAGATTGTTAGCATAGCTATTGATAAGTGCAAGAATAAAAACTCCATTATCGATAAATCTGTTTTCTTAAATGAAGAAAGTGTTCTTTTTGATAATGTTGTAAGTATCTTAGATTCTAGCAGGAGTAATATATTGAATAATCTTATCAATCTGAAAGACCCGGTTTCTTCTGGATCTTTTAATCCTGTTGTTGGTGATAAAAAAGAAGCTGCTTTGCCTAAAGAAGAAGATACTAAGCCTAAAGAGACCAAATTAGTCAGGTTTTTGAATGCTGTTCCTAAGTTTGTAGGCAAGGAATTAGAAGAGTATGGTCCTTTTGATGAAGAAGATATAGCTTCACTTCCTGTTGATATTGCTAATGTCTTGATTAATAAAGAAAGAGTTGAAGAGATTAGTGAGAATTGAGTTTTCTTAATAAATGAGTTATATGGTGTCTTTTGATCTTTTCAATTAGTGGCTTCTAATCTTTTACTAATCTCTTTCTTAATCTTGTTTATATGCAAATCAAAATTCAGCTTTAGCTTATTCCAATCTTCATATTTAAGTGACTGCCCCCTATAGTTTATATGGTTTCTTTTTAATCTGGCAGTTTCAAGAAAATTCCAATCTAGCTCCAATTCAGGGTGCTTAGAGCATAGATATGCGTTCTTACATTGATGATTTTCAGCAGTTATTTTGTCAAATAATAAATATGATTCAATTAATCCTCTTAAAGCTTCGTAATAGTCTCTGAAAACAAATGTCCAATTCTTGCTGTCTTTTGGTACATCTTTTGATTTTTCTTTGGTGAAAGACAACCCCTGTTCTGCTATATCCTTCAATGATTTAATTAACTCTATATCTACACTATTCTTTTCATTTATGCTGCCTGTTGTAATGCATTTATTGTAAGTTTTGTCCAGATCGTCTATCTCCATCTTCATTTACGCTACCTCGGCGATATCCTGAATACTTCCTTTTATAACATATCCATTAATCACATTATTAATTAATCCGTTCTTGACTTTTTTTATCTCCTTTATTGTATCAAAAATGTGAAGTTCAATATCTCTTTGAAGTTCCAATTCATATTTAATCTTTTCGAATCCCTTTGAAGTTCCGTAAATAAATATATCTATATCTGAGTTTTTATACCAGTCACCTTTTGCTATACTCCCAAAAAGTATGATTGTTTTTGCTTTTCCTAATTTAATCAAATCTTTTATCATCCCACTTTGGTAAAGTTTAGTTAACATGTATAGCCTTTTTTTAGATTGGTATTCTGGATTGTTACTTCCGACTGTAAAATAAGGGAATTTTCCTTTTTCTTTAACCTTTTTTAGCAAACCTTCTTTTTGATATTTATTTAGCCATTTGTTTGCAGCAGCTCGTGTCATATCTATTTTTTTAAGGATTTCCTCAAAATGCCAGTGCTTAAATGGACTATTCTCTAATATTAATACTAATATTTGTTCTTCTTTGCTTGGACTAGCCATATATTAGTATATCTGAGATATACTATTTAAATCTTTTGGTTTTTTTCAAGGTTATATATACATTCGTATTGGATGAACATTTTTCGAATAAAGAAATAATTGTTTATGGACATTATGGTGAGTAAATCCACCAGTAACCTAAATCCCCCTAGAATTTCTAGGGTCATACCCCGCACATTATCTCACTTAAGAATTAATAACCCTATAGAAATACATCTAAAACTTCAGTTTCTTTTCATTCTCAATCTCTTTATCGACATTACTCTCAGGAAAATATTCTTTTTTTGTCTTTAAAAGTTTTAGATAATATTCTGTTTTATCTCTATCCAGTCTTGGGAAATGTTTTATTACAATCCCAGTCTTACCAATCTTTTTGTTTTTTTCTTTTATTGAGTTTCTTACTGTTTCATGTATTGGATATTGGAATTTTATTTGTTTATTGTTTTTGAAGATTCTGCATATGCCCCTGATAGATACAATTTTGTTTTTGTAATAGGTTTCCTGGATTATTCTGTAACCTAATGTATCTTTATTATTATTCTTTATTATTTCTTTTATTTTTATTAAATCTTCTTTAGTTAATATCTCGTCGGCATCTAATATTAAGATCCATTCTTTAGTTGCTTTTTCTATTGAGAAGTTTCTTGCTTCAGAGAAATCATCACACCATTCAAAGTTATATACCTTGTTTGTTAGTTTATTAGCAATCTCTTTTGTTTTATCAATAGAGCCAGTATCTATGATTATTATCTCATCTATAAGTTCTTTTATTGGTTTTAGGCATCCTTCTAATAATTTCTCTTCATCTTTTACAATCATACATAAGCTTATTGTTGGTTTCATTTTGGTTTTATTATGTTTAGTTTTCTTAGGAAATCTCAACAACAACTAAGGATTCAAACACGGATTTTGTAGGGGTGTCATAAATTGACCTCGTCAATTCAATTCCACCAAAATCCTATATCAAAAGGAAAATTCCACACTCCGTATGGAATTTACCTCTTCAGATAGTTTTCATCCATGTTGAAATTTCTAGATTTAATCATTTCTCATTAAAGTAAACTAATATATGGTCTCTGAATTTTCCTAAGAATGGTGAGAATTTATTTAGGCTTAATAAAAAAGAGTAATTCTTGTTAAACAATTCCATTGATTTCTCCTGAGATATCCCTTCATTTACCTCATAGTCATATGTTGGGTCGAATTCATCTTCACTTTTTGTTTTTAATTTTATCTTGAACTTTTCGGGGTTTTGTTCAATCTCTGAGTCTTCTGTTAATCTGAATAATCCAGTAAACTGCAGATCGATATAGTCTTTGTTTCTTTTTAGGAATTCTATTGTTTGATTGTATTCTTGCTCTGTTTCTGTTGGAAATCCACCAAATGCGTATACTGCATTTTTTATCTTTGCAGTATGACTTTGTTTTATTATATCTTCTGCTTCTTTTACATTAGTTCCTTTGTTGATCAGATCCAGTATTCTTTGAGAAGCAGACTCTATACCCCACATTATAGTTGTGCAGCCAGATTGTTTCATCTGTTTAAGGAGTTCTAGACTAAATCCTTTAGGTTTCGCTTGAGTATAATATTTTATGTTTAGATTTTCTTTGATCAATGCTTTGCTTATTTTGTCAAACATCATCGGAGAAATCATCTCATCTGCAAAATAGAAATAGTTTGTTTTATATTTTTCTTTTAGGAATTTTAGTTCTTTTATCAGATTATTTACTTCTTTTTGCCTGTATTGCATAGGTATCGTGTTGTAATCTGCGCAGAATGTGCATTTTTTCCAGTAACAGCCTCTGCTAGTTAATGTTGTCAAAACTCTTTTTGGTGAGAAATAGTTGTCCAGGTCGAAATCCGAGAAATCTGGCGGTGGTGTATTGTTTATATCTATATTTTGTTGTTCATTCTTGATTATTTCATTCTTTTCTCTGTATATTATGTTTTTTATCTTGCTTTTATCTTTTCCTTCTATCAATTCTTTTAGTGCTATCTCTCCGTCACCATCTATAACATAGTCTATAAAATCATATTTTAGAAACTTTTCTGGAAATAGCCTTACAGACGCCCCCCCTATGATTATCTTTGCATTTGTCTCTTGTTTTAGTTTTTTTGCCAGAGCTAGGGTGTAATATATCTGTTCTGTAGTTAATATAGAGAATCCAATCAATTCAGGAGATTCTTTTATTATCTCTTTTGTGAATGGTGCTAATGCATTTCCTATCTCTGCTTGATTGTTTACAAAGCTTTCTAATAAAGGCCTATTGGCATTAAATATCTTATCAAATAAATATAGAAATTCATTTGCACATGGGTTGTATACATCTGGATTGAAGAAATCACTTTTTCTAATAAAATCACTTAGTGATTTCTGTGATTTACTTTTCTTAGTTACTATACTTTTTTCTTGTTTTTTGAATATTTCCAATGATTTTTTGATCAATTCTATTGATTTATTGTTTTTCTTATCCTCACTATATATTGGGAATTTTCCATCTATGAAGTTCTGTATGACATTATTGTGAAAGAATAAGTTTAGATCAATATTCTTTACTTTTTGCTCAGTGTTTTTCTCAACATAGCTTTTTAATAAAGATATTCCCAGTGGTGGTGAAGTAGGTATTATCTGTGGCGGAAAGACTAAACATGTTTTCATATTAAGATAGAATTTTTGTATTTATTTAAAGGTTTCTTGGTTTTTAGTTGTTTTTATTAAAAACTTACTTTCTTACCTTTTCCTGCTATAAATAAAGAAAACTAGTATTGAGATTGCTAATAATGCTATAACTCCTAGATATGAGCCACCCCCAGTCCCATCTAATATAACTTCGCCTGTTGGGGAAAGCAAGGGTGCAACCTCTACTATGATTGTGCTTCTTAGACCATATATTGCATCTATGCAGGTATAATCCCCTATTGTAACAAATCTATATGAGAATTGATCTCCTTGATCCAAGTTTGAACTTGTTACAACTCTTGCTCCGTTTAGATAACATGCTATTTTATGTTGTTTTGAGTCTTTGTTTATCCATGTAATTTCTGTGTTTTTAGTTATTATTTTTTCTATTGGTGAAAATGAATCTGATAATATCCCTATTATATTCTCGCTTATAGTTGTTTCTTTTGAATCTTCTAAGATTGTTACTTCTGTCTCTTGTTCAGTCTGATCCTCATCTGATATTTCTGTTAATTCTTCAGCTGGTTCAACCGGTTCTTCCTGAGGCACTTCTGCTGGTTTTTCTATATCTTCAATTGGTTGAGTATCTTCAATTTCAACTACTGGAGCACAAGCTGTAATCAGGACTAATAGAAAGATTATTGCTATATATTGTTTCATATAGTGTTTTTAAAGGTCTAGATATAAAAATCTTTTGGTAACATCTTAAAAATCAAAGATTTTTAACCCTTTATCATCTTGCTTTTAGAAATTGTAGACTTCTAAAATCGTCAAAAAGCTATACTTTTTGAAGTTCGCTTAATGATAAAGTTTATAAATAGATGCTGTTTTCCTAACTGTATGAAAATACCTAAGTTAATTAAGAGATACTGCAAGTTTTGTAAGAAGCATACTGAGCAAAAAGTATCTCAGAATAAGAAGGGTAGTCCTAGTACTCTGAGTTATGGTAGTAAAGTTAGAGCTAAAAAGCGAGGCGTAGCTAGGGGAATAGGCAATAGGGGCAGATATTCAAAAAAAGCGATAACTAAGTTTAAGATGACTGGGAAGAAGATGACAAAAAAGACAGATTTGAGATATTCTTGCAAAGATTGTAAGAAGAGTTCAGTTCAGAGTCAAGGTATTCGAGCTAAGAAAGTAGAGTTTATTTAAAAATTCTTTATAAGATACAAAAGGTGACAAAATGAGACCAATCAAAGAACCAACTAGTAAATTCATAAAAGTAAGATGTCCTAAGTGTAAAAACGAACAGATAATCTTTGGTAAAATTACTTCTGATGTAAATTGTTTAGTTTGCGATAAGAAGGTTGCAGAACCTACTGGCGGAAAAGCTAAGGTTAAAGCAAGAATCTTAGAAGTACTGGAGTAAAATGTTTTTAAATCGAGTGGGTTTTCCTGAAGAAAGTGAACTAGTTCTTTGTACAGTTACGAAAATATTCCATCATAGTGTTTTTGCTGATCTTGATGAGTATCATAAAAGTGGCATGATTCATATTTCTGAAGTTAGTCCTGGAAGAATTAGGAATATCAGGGATTTTGTTAAGGAAGGCAAAAAGGTTGTATGTAAAGTACTTAATATCAATTCTGAGAAAGGGCATATTGATCTTTCTTTAAGGAGGGTTAATGAACGACAGAAGAAAGAAAAGCTTAGTGAAATCAAGCAAGAACAGAGATCAGAAAAGATAGTTGAGTTTGTAGCTAAGGATCTTAAGGTTGATGCTAAGAAACTTTATGATGAAATATTTCTTAAGATTAGTGAAGGGTATGAATTGCTTCATTTGTGTTTTTGGGATATTGTTAAGGGTGAAGTTTCTTTAGAAGAGCTGGGTATTGATAAAAAGAAAGCAGATATCTTTACAAAAGTTATAAAAGAAAGGATGAAGCCTGCGGAGGTTTTTATCGAGGGAGATCTAACTCTAAAAACTTATGATTCTAATGGTGTTGAGATAATCAAGAATACATTAAATGAAGCTTTAGATGGGGATAATATTGTTATACTTGTTGAAGGCGGTGGTAAATATAAGATCAGGGTTAAGGCTGCTGAGTACAAGACAGCTGAAAAAATATTACAGAAATCTGTAGATAATGCTATTAGTTTTATAGAAAAACAAGGCGGAGAAGGGCAGTTTGTCAAGGCAGAATGAAACATCTTCTCAAGTGCAAGGGATGTAAGACTTATACTATGAAAGAAGTTTGTCCTTCTTGTGGTGTTGAAGCAATCACAGTTATTCCTCCAAAATATAGCCCATTGGATAAATACGGGAAATATCGAAGGACAGTTAAGTCTGATTCGTTAAAGAAAGCTGATTTATTATAATTTTAGGATTGGAGATTTGAAATGAGTACATGGAGAATAGATAATTTCTGTAAAAAACCTACACTAAAGAACGCTGTTTTGATAGAGGGACTGCCAGGAATTGGAAATGTAGGCAAGGTTGCTACTGATTTTATTGTGGATGAATTGAATGCTAAGAAGCTTTATGAGATTACATCTGATACATTTCCACATTCTGTTTTTGTCAATAAGGAAAACTTAGTTGAGCTGCCTAGGGTAGAGGTATTTTATAAGAGGTTGCCTAAAAATGATCTTTTGTTGGTATGCGGGGATGTACAGCCAATAGATGAAATAAGTTCTTATGAATTTACTGAAAAGATTCTTGATCTGGCTAAGAGTTTTGCTGTTAAGGAGATAATCACGTTAGGTGGTATCGGTCTTGCAGAGATACCTAAAAAACCTAAAGTTTATTGTACTGGCAATTCTAAGAAAGCGGTCGATAAGTATAAAGGTGGAAAGGTCCATACAAATCTATATGGTACTGTTGGACCAATAGTTGGTGTTTCTGGATTATTATTAGGATTGTCTTCAAGAAGGAAGATGGATGCTGTTTCTTTACTTGCAGAAACATATGGACATCCGATGTATCTGGGTGTTAAAGGTGCTAGAGAGATTCTTAAGGTATTGAACCATAAATTGGATATTGGGATTGAAGTTGATAAGTTAGAGAAAGAGATTAAGCATCTGGAAGAAGAGATCATGAAGAAGACCGAAGAGTTAGGTGGTCTTAATGCTCCTGTTACTGGATTGAAGAAACAGGTTAATTATATTGGGTGAATATTTTCTGGGAAAAGATTTTATATAAAATTAAATGATATACTTTTTATTTCTAATCTGTTATTATTTTGAATATAATTTATTTATTTTTGACTAACATTCACATATTATACCTAAATCTTTAATAGGAACCTTTAAATATGAATGTATTTATTTGTATACTAATATATATAAAAATGACTCACAAACAAGGTGCGTTAGAACTTAGTGTAAATGTGATTGTTATCCTAATACTCGCTATTGTGATGTTAGGTCTGGGTCTAGGTTTTGTTAAGGGTATGTTTGGAAAAGTATCAGTTTCATTTGAAGAACAGATCTCTAGAGAACCAGAACCGCCAACACCAACTACAGATACTATTATTTCACTTTCAAGAGAAAATATTAAGGCAAATTCTGGAGAAACAGAAATTATTAAGGTTAAAGTATTGAATCCTACTGATAGTGATTGGGATAGAAGACCTGATCTGTATGGTGGTTTTTCTGGTTGTGGCGCATCTGACAGAATTTGTTATATTGATAATGATAATGGTTGTGATGGTGAGTCTGACCCAGATTGTGCAGGTGATACAAGTAGGTCTTGTGAAACTGATACAATATGTTTGATTAATAAAGATTCAGGTCCAAATGCGGATCCAGAAGATGGGGTAGAAAGAATTTGCCCTCCAGGTTGGGGTCTTGAAGCTGATGATTGTCGTACTCAATTATTTCCAGGTATCGATTTGTTGGTTAAATGTGATAATGGGTTGCAGATTAATAAAGTTTCAGATACTAAAATAATCCTTTCTGGTGAAATTGAGACCTTTACAACTATTATACAAATAAAGAAAGGAGTTAAAGGTAGTTTTCTTTGTAATATGGGGTTGTTTGGTGATGTGTTTCAAACATTAAAAAAGATTTAATTATCGAGGTGGAATAAAATGAAGATGAATAAGATTGCATTATGTTTGATTTTAGTTTTCGCATTAGCATTTTCTACTTATGCAGCAGTGGATGTCAGTTTCTCTCCACAGCCCGTTAGTCCGGGAGAATCCCTTAATATTACAGTTACAAATGGATCTTATTATAAATATGCAGATATATATGATAGTGGAAACAATCTTAAGACTACTATTTCATTATGTAATCATCCTAATAATTGCAATGGTACTAATTCTGTTATTTATAATGTTCCTTCTAATTTCCGGGCAGGGGTAGCTCGTTTAAGGGTATATGATAATTCATTGCGTGCTTATATTTATGGTTCTTTTAGTGTTATTGGTGGTAATTGTCATAGTAATTCATTATGGCATTATTCTTATTGTAATTCCGGATGTCTTTGTGATATTGGCGAGGGAGATTGCGATAATGATAATGAATGTAAAGACGGACTTAATTGTGTTAATAATCTTGGTTCAAATTATGGGCAAGCATCATGGATTGATGTTTGTGAGGTTGCGCCACCTACAGGGTCAATCAGAGTTAACAGCAATACAAGATACGCTAATATTTACCTGGATGGAATCTACAAAGGCTCAACAGGATATTGGAAGTCAAGAACCATCTCACAAGTCGAAGCTGGATATCAC
>Ga0233437_1000560_pt1 | contig 82611 bp, 61 predicted proteins | sample SI_122_August201_FD_182714 | JGI IMG/M metagenome (GOLD analysis project Ga0233437, IMG submission 182714) | Seawater microbial communities from Saanich Inlet, British Columbia, Canada - SI_122_August2016_200_MG | ecosystem: Environmental > Aquatic > Marine > Inlet | place: Canada: British... | reverse complement strand
TCCGACAAAAGGCCTGCTAGTTTATTCAAGTTCACCAATATATATGATACTAAGCTCATCTGGTGAAAGCAGCTCATCAGGAGGTAAACTAAAGATTGGATCAACAGTTCGCATGAGAATGCCTCTAATTGAACTACCTGATCTTGACAGCATGCAACTGGTACTCATGCTGCAGGAAGCAGAATATAAACGCATCCAAAAGGGACAAAGTGTAATTATTAAACCAGAATCACTCCCAGGAGTACAAACAACAGGAACAGTAAAAAGCAAATCTCTGGCCAGCCAGCCCCTGGCCTATCGATTCAAGGTAAAAAGCTATAAAGTTGTAATTGATATTGACAGCCTTGATAATATCTTTCTCCCGGGACTCAGTGCTAATTGTGAAGTAATTGTGCAAAGTGTAAAGGACACCATTGTAGCTCCCAGCATCGCCATATTTGAAAGCGACAGCATGAAATATGTATACCTTGAAAAGGATGGTCTTTTCAAAAAACAAGAAGTTGAAACCGGAACTAGTAATCCTTCTGAGACAATAATTTCAAAAGGCTTACAAGGAAATGAAACTATCAGCTTGCTCGAACCGCCTTTAAAACTTATCCGAAAACAAGATTAGTCAAACCATGAACAAAGCTCTAATTGCCTCAGTCTTAATTATTCTAATTTCATGCCAATCAAACAATCATTTTGAGATTCCACTTACCCAGGTTAAACGGGGAACCTTTGTGGAAGAATTAACAGAGGAGGGAACTGTTCATGCGGTGAACAACACGGCAGTTGCAACTCCCAGAATCTCTTATCGTTTTGGGTCAATGAAAATATCATCAATAATTGAAGACGGAAAAGAGGTTCAGAAAGGTGATACGCTGATAGTCTTCAATCCGGCAGAACTTAAAAAAACCATTATTGATGCTGAGCAACAATTGGAAATTGCAAATGCAGAATATGAAAAAATGAAGGCAACCCAGGACTCTGAGATTGAAGACCTGAAGGCCGATTTACAGATAACTGAAATTTCTTATCAGATCTCAGAAATTAACTATAATAATGCCCAGCACGAATCAGAGATGACCCGTAGAGAAATGAAACTTCAGTTAGAAACCGTGAATATCTCCCTGAACAGGGCTCGCGAACAAATTGATAATAAGAGAAAAATACATAAAGAAGAGCTTTTTCAAAAAAGTTTGAGCATGAATCAATTGAAGATAAAGCTCAGAGAATCCAGGGAGTCCCTCAATAACTTATTTGTTGTCAGTCCTTCCAATGGCATTGCCATAGTCAGAGACAATTATATGACACGGCAAAAATGGAAAGCAGGTGATCAACCTCATTCGGGATATCCCTTAATTAGCCTCCCGGATCTGAGCGAAATGATGGTGGATATAAAGATTAATGAGGTAGATGTGTCAAAAGTAAAGCTCAATCTTCAGGTCAAAGTTAAATCGGATGCCTTTTCAGATACGATATACAATGGAAAAATCACCCACATTGCTAACCTTGCTCAACCAAAAGACCGCAATGGTAAGATTAAAGTTTTTCCGGTTTCAATTCTAATTGATGGCACTAAGACAAACTTACTGCCAGGTCTGACAGTTAGCTGCACCATACGGGTTAATGAGATAACAGATGTTTTATACCTGCCGGTTGAATCCATCTTTGAAGAAATTGGTCAGACTTATGTTTACATTAAAACAGGATCAGGATTTAACAGGCAAAATATCAAAATAGCCGAGAGAAATAATGATTATGCAGTTATTGTGGATGGACTATCAGAAGGCCTGGAAGTTGCATTGACAGATCCATTTCTAAATAAACAGGAGGAGACGAAATGAAACCTGATCATAAAGCATTGTATAAAGCCTGTATTCTCGTCAGCATAGTGCTCATCTTCTTCGCTACTGCTTGTAAAAATGAATCAAAAAGCGAAATAACCGTTCTGCAAGGGTCTTTTAAACAGTCATTTACTGAGACAGGAACACTATCAGCCATCTTATCTGCCCCCATAATAATGCCCCGAATGGATTATCGTTTTGGTTATGAGTTCAAAATTATTGAGATGATTGACAATGGAACTTTAGTACAAAAAGGTGATACCTTAATCAAACTCGATGATGCACCTATTCAGAAGTTTATCTTAACCCAAAAAGAAGCCCTTGAAAAAGAAAAAGCATCTGCTCAAAGACAGGCTGTAATAAATCAAAATTCACTTCAGGATGTCCAGGCAAGACTCAGGTCTGAGGAAGCATCCTTTGATCTCAAAAAGCTATCAATGGAGAGGGCACGCTTTGAACCTAAGCAGAAACAAAAAATCAAGCAGCTGGAATTCAGACAGGCTGAGATACGGATGGCTAAACTGAAAAGACAGCTAAAAATCAAACCAGTAATGAATGCCTATGATACAAGGATACAGGAAATACGGGTAAGTCAAAAAGAAGCTGAATTAAAAAAGGCCATAAAGGCCCTGGATAAAATGCTTATTATGAGCCCAAAAACAGGTCTGTTTGAGATTGGAAGCAATCGCAATCACTATCCTCCGCAGGATCTGGAAATTGGGGATGCAGTTTATCAGGGATCCCTGATAGCAAAAATCCCAAATGTCGATCAGATGGAAGTTAATTCCTTTGTCAATGAAGCCGATTTCACGAAGGTTCAAGTTGGAAGTCAGGTAATCATACGTCTTGATGCCCTCATCAATGTACCCTTTAATGGTACCATTACCGAAATTGCCCGAACATGTGTAAGTCGGGAAAAAAGGAAAGTATTTAAAGTCAAAGTTGTGATTGAAACATCCGATCTCAGGCTAAAACCAGGGATGACGGTAAGTTGCGAATACATATGCTACCAGGGGGACGATGAAATATTTGTCCCAAATGAGTGTGTTTTAAAGGAGGATGGGGTGGCTTTTATCTTTCTGGATAAGGGAGGCAAAACAAAAAAGGTGGAAGTACTCGCCGGCCGATCAAACAGCCGCCACACTATGATCAGGGGAGATGTGAAAGCCGGACAAGCTCTGATTCCATTTAAAGAAGCTTTAACCTCAAACAGTATCTGATTATGCAACTTGGAGAAAATGTTAGTGTGGCAATTCTGGGATTAGTTGATCACAAATTCAGGTCTTTTCTTACCATTCTGGGTATCATATTCGGTACCGCCTCAGTAATAGCCATGCTTGCCATTGGCGAAGGGGCAAAAAAACAAGCCATTGCAAAATATCAGGATTTAGGTGTTAGCAACATCATTGTAAGAGATAAAGACCTCACAGATGGGGAACTTGAACAAATGAGATTAAAATTCTCAAAAGGATTGTCGTTGGATGATGCCAAGGCAATCAGAAATATTATTCCGGGGGTAATTAGTGTTGCACCACAGGCAGAAGCAAAATTGGATGCCAAAGTAGCAGACCGGTCCTCCAAATCAACAGTAATAGGGATCACACCTGATATTCTTAATATTCTTAACTACAGCACTGAAAAAGGTGAATTTATTAACTCCGATCATTATGAACGTCAGCTTAAAGTATGCGTTCTGGGAGCAACGGTATCAAAAGAGCTGTTTGGATATGAAAATCCAGTAAGTAAAAGTGTCAAGCTTGGTGATCAGTGGTTCGAAGTAATAGGGCTTATGGAAACCAAAGCTCTCTTTACAGAAACTGTGGGGGAATTAGCATCCCGGGATCTGAATAATGATGTATATATCCCCTTATCTACATTGATAAAAAGAATACCAAAAGAAAATCCACTGGAAAGTGATATTAAGCAATTAACCGTACATCTGAAAAATTCGAAAGACCTGATTGAAACATCTGTTGTAATCCGAAATATTATTAACCGACATCATTTCAATAATGAAGATTTCAGCATTATAGTACCCTATGAGTTGATGAAGCAAGAAGAGAGAGAAAGCAGGATTTACAATATTCTTCTTGCATCCATTGCTGCCATTTCATTGATTGTTGGAGGAATCGGAATTATGAATATCATGCTTGCCTCAATTCTTGAACGAACCCGAGAAATAGGAATCAGGAGAGCTGTAGGGGGTAAAAAATCCGATATTCTGGGCCAATTTATCACAGAGGCAGTAGTTTTGAGCATATCCGGAGGAATTATTGGTGTATTTCTTGGTATTTTCCTTTCGCTCGGGATCACCTGGACAACAGAGATCAATACCTCAATCACTCTTTACTCCGTAGTAATTGCATTTGGATTCTCCGTTCTTATCGGAATTACATTTGGTTACCTCCCGGCAAAACGGGCAGCCAACCTAAAACCTATTGAATCAATACGTCACGAATAATTGAACAATCATTGCAAATCCATATTGGCAACTTAACTAATAATAAGTAAGAAAATATGGAACTCTTTTCAAAAACAGTAAACTAACAAATTATGAAGATATTGATAGCAAAAACTACAGTCGTACTGTTTATTTCATTTTCATCTCTGTGTTTTGGCCAGGAGATTCATCATATGGATTTGGGAACAGCAATAGAAGTTGCAAAACAACAAAGCCCGACAATGCTCTCCTTAATGCGGCAAGTCGACGTAGCATCATATAATCTTAAGGCGACAAACAGTAGGTTTAAAACACGGGTAAGCATGAATGTGACCCTGCCACAGTACAACGAAACAATAAATAAGTATGAAGATAGCCTGGGGATAACCTTTTATCCTATTCGCCAAAGTTACATGAGTACATCACTGAGTATCAGTCAACCATTACCAACCGACGGGAGTCTCTCTATAACAAGTGGGATAGTGAATTACACAGATTATTATGCCGACAATCGAAATGCTCAGGTGAGCACAAGTATTGGACTCAGTCAACCGATCGAAGCCCTTTTTGGGGTTAATAACATGAAGCTATCGATGAAGCAGGCAAAACTAAGTTATGATATGACGATGAAACGTCTGAAAAGGCAGAAACTTGACCTGGTTTATATAGTTTCCCAATCTTTTTATAATCTACTCTCATCCAGAGAGGCAATGAAAATTGCTGACATGAACATGGCCCGGCAACTTGAAGCATATGAAACAGCCAAAAATAAATATGAAGCAGGATTACTTCGAGAAGTCGAAGCCCTGCAAATGGAGGTTGATTTGACCAGCGCAACAAATCAATACGAGAATACAAAAACCTCTTACAAAAGTCAAACCAGACAATTCAAGGAAACGATCGGGATTGAGCCGACTGACAGTATTGTTCTACTCAATCAAATGGAGTATATAGTAATAAAAGTCAATCCTGAGGATGCAGTAGCCAGGGCTATGAAGCATCGTAATGAACTGCGTGAAAGTAAGATACAGATAGAAATCAAAGAGATGAACCTAAAACGCCAAAAAGCAGCCGGACGAATCAGTGGGAATGTTAACCTGAATTATAATTTTATCGGAGTAGATAAAAGCAGCAGATCTATCCCGATCGGGACAACATTTGAAAACACCTGGCATAATCTGACAGATCGTCCGGGAAGCTTTGGAGTTGGTCTTACAGCACGAATCCCCTTAATTGATTGGGGTGAAAATAAAGCCAGGGTGAAATCGGCTGAATCGTCACTAGAACAAGATAAGATTGATCTGGGTAATACTAAAAGAAGTATCGAGAGAGAGATCAGGTCTTTGGTCGATCAATTGCACAATAGCCTGAGAGGTTTAGAAATAATGGAAAAAAGTGTGGTTATTGCTGAAAAAAGCTTTGATATATCCCGACAAAGATATGCGAATGATGAGATTGACTCACAAGCAATGGCATTAGAAAGAGAACGTTTGAATAAAGCCTACACGGCTCATTTATCATCCTACATTACATACAAGCTCAGCCTGTCTGACCTAATGAGAAAAACCTTTTTTGATTACGAAAGAAACGAGGAAGTAATTGACTTATGAAACCCAGAGAACGATTTTTAAGCGCATTGAACGGAGGGATTCCGGACAGGGTTCCGATTTTTGAACATCTATTTAGCCAAAATCTGTTAAAAGAGCAATTAGGATTCACAACGGAATTGTACGAAGGCGGAGCACAGACAAAGCTGGCTGCAAAACTGGGAATTGATTGTATATGGACACCACTAAATGGATTTTGTGGTATTGAAGACGTTTTTCATCAGGAAAATGTAATATACACAGATGAGTGGGGTGTTACATATAAAAAAAACGGCTGGCCAATCATAGCACAGATTGATACACCAATAAAAAGCAGAGAAGATTGGGAAAAATACTCCCTTCCTAAAGTTGATGTACCAAACAGATTGAAGATATTAAAGGAAACAATAAAAGCCAATGAAGATGAATTAGCGGTGGTAGTCGGATTGCTTGGCCCTTTTACAATGATGACCTGGTATTTCATGGATTTTGAACATTTTTCAATGAGCCTGTTCATGGATCCTGATTTGGTACACGAAATGGTTGATGCATTTGTTGATTGGGCCTTAGCCGCAGCACTGTTAGCTGTGAACTCCGGTGGTGTTGATGTTTTCCAGATTTCTGATGACTGGGGCGGAACAAATAGTCTATTGATTTCTCCAGAGCATTTTAGGGAATTCTTTATGAAACCATTTGGCAGCTTGGTAGAAGGCTTAAAAGCAATGGGAAAACCAGTCTTGATGCACAACGACGGACAAATCTGGGATGTTCTGGATGATTTGGTTGCAACAGGTATTAATGGGTTTCACCCGGTGGAAAAAGCAGCAGGGATGGACTTGAAAATTGTCAAAGAAAAATATATCGGTAAAATATGCCCTGTTGGTAATGTGAACAACAAAACCACAATGGTTTCAGGTACTCCGGAAGAAGTTATTGCCGAAGTGAAAGAATGTATTGACATTGCAGCTCCCGGAGGCGGATATATTATTGCTACAGACCATAGCTTGCACGATGATATCCCAACTGGAAATGTATATGCTCTTATTGCAGCTGTCCATAAATACGGGAGGTACTAATCTCTATTTCCTCTTTTGTGTGTGTCTCTGAAGTTTTGTAAATTGAGAAAATAAATCTCTTGTATATGAGAAACTTTGGAACTTTAACGAGAATCGGTGCAAGCATAACCCTTTTTCTTTGCATTGTGGCCTTTTCTACTCAGGATTGGAATAATCACCTCCAAAAAGTAAAATCTTCAGAATTACCAATAGGATATAACGAGTTGTTTGCTGCCTCCGGCGAATGCGCAACTTGCCATAATAGCCAGGTTAGTCCTGAAGGAAAATCAGTAGCTCTGGCCAATGACTGGCGTTCGACTATGATGGCTAATGCGGCCAAAGACCCATTATGGAGAGCAAAGGTGAGTGTTGAGCTCAAAGAAAATCCTGATTTTACAGCTATTATTGAGCAAAAGTGTACTAGCTGTCATGCCCCGGGAGGCAACTTTAATGCCCATCATCTGGGACAAGGGTATACATTTGAAAAGATGGACACTGACCTGATAGGCTTGGATGGTGTGCAATGTACGGTATGTCATCAGATCACTCCAGCTTCGATGGGACAGTATAGTGGTCATCTTGAAGTAGGTCAAAACAAAACCATATGGGGCCCGTTTACAAATCCATTTGGTATGCCGATGACAAATTTTACCGGCTATACCCCTGAGTACTCGGCACATATAAGAAGCTCTCAGTTGTGTGGCTCGTGTCACACCCTACTTACTCAGGCTATTCTGAAGGATGGTAGTCTTTCAGAAACCTTTTTTGTTGAGCAGTCAATTTATCATGAATGGCTGAATTCAGCCTATCCTGAAGAGGGTAAAACCTGCCAGTTCTGTCACGTTCCAAAAATTGACGGACCAGTGAAGATAAGTGACAGACCCCCAGGCTTAGTCGAACGTGATGAGTTCGGACAACACCATTTTGTGGGTGCGAATTTGTTTATGAATAAGATCTTTTCAGATCATAGTACTGAGCTGGAAATAAATGCCAATGCTGCTCAGCTTGATTCGACAAAGAATCGTATTACCAGAATGTTGCAAAATAATTCGCTTCAAATTCGTCTGGAAGAATTGTCCAGAGATAACCAGAAATTGAGAGTCATACTTAATCTTCAAAACACAAGCGGACACAAACTTCCTTCTGGTTATCCCAGTAGGAGAATGTGGGTTGAGTTTTTAGCTGTGGATGCCTTCGGAGATACCCTTATGCATTCAGGTGCGCCTAAACCAAATAATCAGTTTGAAGGGGACAATGCAGGATATCAGCCACATTATCAACTTATTTCAGAGAACCATCAAGTCCAGATCTATGAAATGATAATGGGCGATGAGGATGGTGAAATGACCACCAAATTGCTACGAGCAGTTAATCCGCTAAAGGACAATCGTATTCCTCCTCGTGGATTCAGCAATCAACATCTTTCTTATGATACAGTTAGAATTATTGGGCAGGCTGATTTGGATTCAAATTTTAATAAAGATGAAGGGATGCAGGGTAGTGGATCAGATCAGCTGACTTATGAAATTAGTGTGAACCCTGGATCAGGTACGGTGAAGATAACAGCAAAAGTGTACTATCAGACCATTTCAGAAAAATGGCTTCAGGATATCTTTGACAGTGGAACAGAAGAATCGGTGGATTTTAAGGCTATGTACGAAAACAGTAATCCTGAACCCACTATCATGGCAGAATCCAGCATCATTTCACAAACTACCCAAACAGGAGATTTAATCAGGAACGACGCAATCCTGTTTTTCCCTAATCCTACTAATGGGGTCTTAAATATTCATAACCTGAAATCGACAGCCAGCAAAATAGTCATATATTCTCTGAAGGGTAAAATGGTTCTTTCTGCTGAGACTGTAACAGAAAGCATTCAACTTGACTTGAGAAGAGAAGGTTTGAAAAGTGGTGTGTATCTATTAGCTATACAGCATGATGGTATTTCGTATTTTGAAAAAATCATTCTGAATTAAACCTATTCAAAGCAGATTTTACAAACTATAAAGTGTCAACAGATGTCCGGATCTTTTTAATAAATTCTCTGAAAATTATCTCATGAAATTTAGAGTGCTCTACTTATTTGGTTTCATTCTGTGTGTAAGCGCTTGTCGTCAGGCAGATACTACAAGTGACTCATTACCGGCATTTAGACTTTATCATAAGGAGATTCAAACTCCAAAAAGCTGGTCAGATCTTGTTTCATCTAGCTTTATTGTATCTCTGGAAACTAAAAATGATGGCTTAATTGGTCGAATTAATAAAATACAAGCGGATGATTCTATTATGGTAATCCTGGATAAAACGAATCAATCAAGGGTAATGCTATTTGGTATGGATGGACAATTTATCCAACAATTGTCAAAAGCAGGGAAGGGGCCAGGAGAGTATGTTTATCCAGTTGATTTTAATATCGTTAAAAAAAGAAAAGAAATTTGGTTAATTGATGGGCCAAGCAATAAGTTGATGAAGTACAGTTATTCAGGAGAATATTTAAGTTCTCTGAGATTATCCTTTAATACACGTTTATTTAGTGTTTTGGAGGATGGGGGATTAGTTTGTGAAAGTGGATCGGATTCTTTATTAGTTATTACTGATCCAACAGGTCAACCGAAATATGCCGCAATTCGAAGAAACCCAGATACACATAGTGGATTAGAGAGACCTTTTGATCACTTTCAAGAGCTGGTCAGGTATCATGTTCATCAAGATAATTCAATATACATAGCTAATGACATGAATTGCAAACTGGAGTGGCTACTGGATTTCTCACCAAAAATTGAATTAAAAGAGATCACGCATTTGATCCATTTTTCTGAATGCCAGGGAAATATTGAATTGCACTTCTACCGGGAGGGTAATCCCATTCAAAAAAGATACATTGGTATCTTTGACAAAAACACTAATCAAATAGTAACTTTCGACATTACTCATACCAAGCCAGGCATTGCAGAATTTGGTTTCAGAATAACTGGTGAAAAATATGGGGAGTATCGTATTGGATATGGCCAGTCTCTCGTCAAAGAAGAAAATGGACTCAATCCACAAATCATTTTTTATCGTTATGCCTCTTTTCCATCGGCCAACTGATTAAGCCAAAGACATTCAGAAGAGGCTGCTCAATAAGGAGAGTATCTTAAGGTAATGTGGTTTTACCCGATTGCCTTGGAGCAGTGACTGTCACACAGAAGATAGTGATAAGTATTTCTGAATATTTGGTGTTATGCATCTTGAGATCATATCGACGCATTTGGACAATTATGATACTTCATTATAACTATTGTCCAACCTGAAGAACTAATCTGGCCTTATGTGATGATAGACAATCCGTTGGGCAGTAAAATTTTCTTTCAGATATTCAAGATTGACAATAAATAGGTCGTTTTCGTAAAGGCTGATTTGCTCGATTATTAGGTCAGGATAGCTGCCGGAGTAATTCTTTGTCCAAAATATTGCGTATAACTTCTTATTCAAATAAGGTTTCGAATTCTTCAACCATGACTAAATACTTTTGCGGAACATCAGGCAACATAGTGTCGACATTCATGAACTGTGAGTACATTTTACCAACAGTAGTAATATCCATATTTCTGTCCATCCAAGGATACAGAATCTCATCTTCCTTTTTAATATGCTCCGTCAATAGATCTCGGTATTTTAATAAATTCACTCTCGCTTTTTCTGTGTTTTGTTCTTCAACTGCTTCAAGCATGGACTTTGCATAAGAGCGACCAGAAACATGATCCTTAAGCATTACCTGAATTATATCAAGAGATTGATCATAATGTGCAAATAATATATCCTCTTCTTTGGCATGGTGAAACTTATCGGCATAGTTTTGAATGAAATCAACAATGTTTTTTACCCAGGATATGTTATCATCTTTCGATAAATCTAATTTTTCAGATATGGCAGGAATCAGTACCAGTACTCTTTTTATGAGTTTGTGTTCATCTATCAATTTTACCAATGGAGGTGATAAAGGAGAATCAATAGCTTTTTTTTCCTTCGCAATACGTGGAATTTCAACTTTTTCACCCGGAAAAATAACATCAAATATCTGACTCAGCATCGTTTTTTCGTTCTGCTCATCCAGATTATGAATGTCAATAATGTCTCTCATCATACATGTACCTGAGGTGCAAGGCGCACAGCCTATGTCAAAACTATCTAAAATGTCTTGAACTTGAGGGTATTGATCCATGATGTCTTTTATATTGGTATCGAGGTACTCTTCTACTTTGTTTTGCATTATATAAATATTCAATAGTTAAAACCACACTCACGATACAATTGGGCAGACAAAATGTTAATGTAGCCGCTAAAGTAAAGATTATTTTGTGTAGGATTTTGGATTAGGGTGTTGAATAACGAAAAAAATAACGACTTGATATCAATGGCATAAGCCGGGAATGCTATCGAAAACAGCAAAGTAGATCAAACAAGTTGACCTGTTATGGTTATTTCAGCCAGATTGTTATCTATAGTCCCGCCATAGCTCGAGAAACCACTTCTTTTCGTGCCCTGGAAATGGGGACTGAAGTTCCATCACTCATCTTTAAATAGCCTCCATCTCGTTTAACGAGTGATACCACATGGATAGAATTGACTAAATGTGATTGATGTGTACGAATAAATTGACAAGATTCTAGTGCCAATTCAAAATCCTTTAGCGTTCGGGTGACCAGTACTACCTCAGCATTTTCCAAGTGGAAGCGAGTATAGTTCGACTCCGATTGACACCTAATTATCTTTCGCAATGGAATGAAATCAATCTTATCTTCTTGGGGTAAAGCAATTCTTTTTTCCTGATCCGGACGATCAAAGTTCTCCACAAGATTTTTCAGGCGGGCATTTTCCTCTCGGATCTGAATGGATTCGACTGCCTTGCCGACACTACTAATTAGTTTTTGACTATCTATCGGTTTTAGCAAATAATCTAATGCGTTGAACTGAAAAGCTTTGAAAGCATATTCATCATAAGCTGTAATAAAAATTATATGGAAATCAATTTTTCTGATCTCCTCCAAAAGAGAAAAGATATTACCATCCGGCAGGCGAACATCTAGAAAAACCAAATCCGGGCTAGTGCTATTTAATAGAGCTAATGCTGATGTGTTAGAATCTGCTTCTCCGATAATATCAACCTCCGGACAATATCGCTCCAATAATCCTACAAGGTTTTCTCGATTCGCCGGATTATCTTCAACAACTATAGATTTGATTCTCATTGAATTCCTTTTTGAATAGGTAATCTAAAGGTAACAGTTGTTCCTGAATATTCTGCTGTCGTAAATTTGTTGCCTGTTGAAACCTCAACCGAAACGTCATCACCAAATTGTTCCTTCATGAGATCAATTCGCTGACGAGTCAATTTCCAACCCTGTCCTAATCCTCCATTTTCTATTTGCAATTCTTTATAGCCTACTCCATTATCAATAATTTCGCAAATCAAGTGATTGTTCTCAAAACGGATTGCCAAAATCAGTTTCCCTTTATCCCCAAGGGTGGAAATCCCATGAAGGATCGCATTCTCCAGATGCGGTTGTAGCAACAATGGAGGAATCTCAATAACAGTGGGATCGACAGTTGGTTCAATTTCCAGAGTAAAGGAAAATGGGAATCCGAGTTGCTCCAATTGAACATAGGTTTGAATCAATTCCAGCTCCTCATCTAAACCAATAACTGATTTTGAGGATTGTGACAGGATGGTTCTGACCAGTTCACCAAATCGAGCCAGGTAAATACTTGCCTCCTGGTTCTTCCCTTTGTTAACGAGGTTCTGGATGGATCCCAGAGCGTTGAACAGAAAGTGGGGATTCATTCGGGCTCGTACAGCATCCACTTCCAATTGAGCAATTCTACGTTTGAGATTAATTCTAGTCTCTCTGCGCTTGCTTCGGATGCGGATACTTAACAGAATGCCCAGGCTCAGAACCAACACTCCTGCTAACGAGTAAGCAAATATGACTAAACTTATTGTTCTTCCCTCTTCATCTTCAACCGGTGGCCAGGTAATCACCTTTCCCAAATACATAAATCCCCGGTAAACTATTCTTCCCTTAGTCCCTAGAAATAGAAAATCGTTTGGATAACCTTCTAAGAATTCAGCCAACTCCTCATTCTCCTCAGGCCCTGCTAAAAAAGTCAGAAATTCAGTAGAATCAGATTTTGAATAAGCCTCACGTATAAGCGAATCCGGAGACCAAACAAAGATTTTAATTGGATATTCCTGACCATGGTTAAAATTTTGAATTGAGCGAAACTGCTGGTAATTACTCTCTATGGATTCATCGGCAACAAATATGCCCCAGTGCTCTCCCTTAAGATTCTTAATGTTACGTTCTGTACCATCGATACACTTCAATTTAGATTTAGGTATTTCTCTTCCGACTTCCCATTTCTGATTTCTATAATAGATGCTCTCTAAATCCTTCTGGTAGGGAGTCTCTGGATACAACTCTTTGAAACGCAGGTAAGCATCCTGATCCAGATCATTTAGCATGTATTCTTGCGTCCAATAGGCTCTATACCAGTACAGGTCCCAGTCGATAAATAGTGAGGGAGCAAAATTCAGGAAGCTTTCAGTTTTAGGACCAAACCTAAAAAATGTGGTGTAAGCATAAGAAGTAATAAACTTCTTATAAGAATCAGAAAGGTAGCCTTCCTGATCTCCAAGATATTTTCGATACTTTCGGATACTATCAGTGTGAGTACTTCCACGGCGCATCCACTGAATTTGGCGTCTATATTCAGTATACTGATTTTCCCTTCTTAAAAATGTCACAAAGTATGGATCCAAATCTTCCCGAAGTGATTCTTCTGGATTTAAATCTACGGAATTCAGAACCCTTTGCTCTTTGAATAGATTACCCTGATATTCAATACTATTAACATGATTCAAATCCCCTGCAAAAAGAAGAGTATCTCCAGGTCTAACAAACAGTTTCAACAAAATGTCATCCTGTGATTCTTGGTAAATATCAACCAATCCAGCCTTAATATCCATCTCAAAATCAAGCTGAAATAAACCTTCTTCATCCGTATTTACCTTTATTATCCTCTTCGTAATCCCAGAACCTGGCAAGGCTAAAGTTAGTTCCTGATTTGAAAACCAGGGTAACTCACCTGCTATCTGAACTGGCTTCAAATAGGAATCGGTGTGATAAATATTGATTATTTCGACAGGAGACACATCCATTAAAGAGGGGTTTTCCATATTAAAATTCCCGGCATAGAAAGTGACTGGAGAATACCCCATATATTTTAGTTGAACAGGGAAACCTAAAGTCCTGGGCCACGTAATAATATAATCATAGGTCACATCTTCAGGTAAGGTTGGATGGGGCTTTGATCTTTCAACATCCATATTAAACTTAAAGGACTTCCGTAGTTCAAATTCCTGACTATCTGGCATTCGATTTGCAACATTCTCCCAATGATTAAGCCGTGTAACTCTATTTTTTCCTGATTGAAAGCTTATCGAATCCGCATTTCCATTGGGGATATGAGGAAAAAACTCACTTATTAAGTAAGCGTACTTTTGATAGCTAAAATATTCTTCAATATCCGAGTACATTAGAATGCCCTTGAAACCAGGATTTTTTTTTGCTCCTGCGAAAATATCTTTCTGAATTTTTTCATATCCTCGAATTTCCAGAATCTTTCCTTTGGAATTAATTTTAAAAGAAATAGGATTATTCATTTCGGCATTCATCCAAATCATAACCTTATGTATAATAGTCATAGGAGATCTTAGCTCTGAGTTGATCTGTGCGGTTTGATTAGATATAGAATAGGAATTACCCATGAACCATCCCAACATCTGTAAGGTCATAGAATAAATATCGCCCTCAAGCTCATCAACAATAAAACGATATTTAGCAACAGGAGCTTGTTCATCATCCTGAGGAGCATTCCTTAGCTCATACTCCATCATTTCTCCCTTTCTAAAGCTATACCTTAACTCCTGTGCCCATATAGGTGCCAGAAACACAAAAAGCAGGATCAAACATAATAGGATAGATTTCGAGAATAGAATAGCAAGCCATCGAGATTTTGCATAATGCTTCAGCTTTGTCATAATCCAGTTTTCTATTTTTTTGCAAGTCTAAAGTAGTGTCTCTAAAAATAGCTATTCTTACAAAATTAGAATTCGGGGCTTTTGAGAAAGAATTTAGCAAGTAACAAACTGAGCAGTTTCAAACATCCAATATCCTGTGGGTGTACATTACAAAGTAAAGAAGAACAGCAAAGGATTATCCTCTTCCTCCATTGCTTCAATGATATCCTTAAATCCTTTGGGATAATCAAAGTCCTGATTGAGAAGGATACTATCCCGTGCTTCATTCATATAGGCCGGACTAATTACTGAGACCAGCTCACTATTGTAAGTTATTATCATTGCATACTGCGCATTTCTGAATACAATATCATCTTTATACCTGACAAGTTCTCCGCTTTTCTGATCCATTCGAATCATATCCTTTCCATAATATTTACTTTCTTTTTGCCTCATGAGTCCGAAATACAAATAATCAGATGTTTCAAGATAGGGATTCTCCAAAAAGAATTTATTCGGTGGATAATACCTGTTTTTCTCCATCGCATTCCGGAGTTCTTCAGCTGAACATGACTGAGAACCAAAATCAAAACAGAACCGGGCGTACACATCCTCTGCATCAATCGAATAAATAGTATCCATCAAAGTTGATGAATAGTTGAAATGACCAGGTTCGCTTTTATAAAATAGCTTGCCTCCAACTGACATCTGTCCGGCTGTCCATTTAATTGTATCCCGATACATCCCTGTTTGGATATCACCAAATTTGAAATAATGAGAACGATTATTTATAGCAACATAATCATCCTTTCCAATAAACTCGAGATCGCACAGATATGTTGGAAGGCTGATATCACGTATGAATTCTCCGTCCAGTGAATACGCGCAAAGCTTTTTATCATTATACGAAACCAGATAAATGGTCTTTAAATCTTTTGAAAACGAGAAGCCGATTAGCTCAGAGAATTCACCCGGACCTTTCCCAACCTTCCCGAAATTATATAAATACTTGCCCTGCTGGTCAAAAACCATTACTCCATTCGTTTTTGTATATGGCAAAATGAAAATCTTGTTATCAACTTGATTTACTTGTGATATACGGTCAAAAAAACAAGACTCATTGGTTTCAAGGGCGACCAGTCTTACCGAGTTCACATCTTCTGAGAGTAGCTTCTCTCCAGGAAAATTATCTTTACTCAATTCAATTAAAATCGGATATTCATTAGAATTTTCCTGATCTGTTCCCAAACAAGAAGCCAGAGAAGTTAACAGGATAAGAGCAATAACCTTATTATTCATGGAAGTTTAGCTTTAATTCTGGGGGGCAATCGAAGTTAGTAAAATCCATTTAGATGACAATGGAAAAAATTTACCCATAGAATTTATTTGATCTAATACCAATGAATTTCATCAGAATTATTAGCGTATTGTTAATATTAAATATCGCATTCTCTTGTATCAACGAGGACAGAAACAATTTGGAGACTACTACTATTGATTTCAACGAATACGAAATTATAAGTATAGACACACGAGAAGTCTCTTTTTAATTGGAGATGCCAATTCCACCGACTTTATAGCTTTGCCATGTTTTAACCGATAAGCTTTTTAGAATTAGTCCGATTTGACCAGATTATCTAATTAGTTAATACGCCCTAGTAACGGAAACCCATCTACCTGAATAAGGGATGATCCAAAAATCCATAGATATTCAAAATAATATATCGGCATTTCAAATGCGGTATGAAAATGCAAGGACTTATTTGTATTCAGGACATCAGAGTCTTAAGCTCTTCTAGCAGTATTGGTATGTGGCGTACAATTGTACCCCAAACAATTTCATCATCTATCTTGTCATATCCGTGAATCACCCTGTTCCTCATGTTGGTAATTTGCCTTTTGCTCGTAATTTGAATGTTAGGATCGATCTTATTAATTCGAGACATTGCCTCACCAATAATTTCAAACTCTCTTTCAATGGCGCGGCGTAACATCTTGTTCGATTTGTAGATGTTGAGATCCGAAATATCACCCAAATAGTTCTGAATCGATTCAGCAGCTTCACGGACATCATGAAGATATTTCAATATCTCATTGCTCATAAATCAAGGTCTTAGTTTGATTCACCGATTCAATGAAGTATGGATTTGAAAGGGAGTTGTTAGTAATAAGGTCTACAGGTCGATGGAACAATTCTTCAAACTCATCGGCTATCTTAAAAAACGAATCCGCATAGTCTCCATAATCCATTGTATTAAACGCTATCAGAAGATCAACATCACTTTTAACAGTGAAGTTCTCAGTGCATACAGAGCCGAAAGCATAAAGTGTTTTCACATTGTACTCAAGACAAAGTTTTTCAATGCAATGCTTATTATCTGCTATTATCCGATTCATTTCCATACGTTCCAAAAGTACTAAAATTGAAGGTTTTGCACAATTGCTGACACAGAAAATACATAAAATAAAGAACTCTATGACATCTACCGGCATGCATATAGCAGCTACACTTGATAAATGTATGAAAACCAAACACACAAAATGTATCCTGGTATAGCTTTAGAACTATATCAATACTTATATTTCGTGAACTGGAAATACTAATTATTCGGAAGTTCAGTTCATACAATAAGGTGTGATTTATTTCGACACAACCATGCGTCTTGTATCCACAAACTTCCCAGCTCTCAGGGTGTAGAAATATATACCAGAATCAATGGTAGTAAGATTTATACTTATGGTGTGTTTTCCAACTGATTGATAACCTTCATCTATTTTCATCACTTCACGTCCAGTCATATCAAGTATTTCAATAAATACTTCAGATGCATGAGTGAGTTCATAGCCTATTTCTGTCGAGAAACCAGCAGGATTCGGATAATTTTGATCAAGTTGATTCAGGGCAGATGGAATATCAATGCCGTCTATAATATTTGAATGATCATTGAGATTCAGTCGAACCATGAAATATCCTTGAGTATAATAGCTCCACCACCAAATACCTTCAAATGGGCCTAATCTTGCCCTGTTTACCGGGTCTTTCAGCTTATGGCCTTTGTCATATCCAATAGTGAAATTCTGATACTTTCTATACGGGTCTTTCTCTTCATGCCAGTTCCAATACTCAACACCAGCATAAATAACATCACCCGCAAAGAGTTTTTCAGTGTATCCATCTTGTTCAAAAGGCAAAGTGACCCAGGTATTGAACATTGATGAATCAAGTGGAATTATTTCAGATACCAACCGCTCAATAGGTTCCTGGCCATTCCAATAATTCTCAGGAGGCAGAAATAAAATTGCCCCTCTAAATTCAATTAATCCATCTGCCAGGCCCCCAACTACATAAACTGAAACTGAGCTAACTTCTGTATCGCTATAAATTGGAAAGACACTGCCAACGAAAGCCTGTTCATCAGTCTCTCCTTCGGGTTCAGACCAAGTATACCCATACATCAAATCTTGTTCCGATATATCGTCACAGTATGAATAAACAGAGTCAGTTACATTAAAAAACATCTCGATAGAATTGTCTTCAGGAGTTTGATCGGGCTCATCAAGGTTCAGTTCATAAGAGATTTTGTAATGCCCAAAATCTGATGGATAGAAAGTGCTATCTAATACTAATGTATCCGTATAAGTAGAAAAAATCCAAGTGGGCTCTGTAGCATTATGCCAAATGCTTTGATGATTTTTGCTAATATCTACATCAAGGTAAACACCATTCAGGTCATATTCCCCAGTGTTAAATATTTCTATGCCAAAATTAGCAAAGGCTCCACCTAATTGTGACTTAGGAATATTGTACATAAAGCTGACCTCTGTATCAGGATTACCATCATCCCATTCAAGAGAATAATTCAGCATTCTGAGGTCATAATCAAATGCTTCTGCCAATTGAAAATCATCGATTAACCAATAATAATACGAGGAATTCCACCAATAAAACTTTATGACCACGCCGGCAGAACCAGCAGCTACTTCAGATATATTAGTTTCAAAAATAGCTGATCCACCCGATAAGATACCATCCGGTCTTTCCTTATGCCCACATCCGAAACCTACTTTCCAAACTGCCCAATGTACTCCATAATTACCGGATACTCGCATTTCCATTCCACCCGTATTACCACCCATAAAATTTGTTTCATATCGAACAATAACAGATGATCTGTCACTACAATCAATCACAGGAAATTCAATAGCATTATTAACCATTGATTGGGCTGTATCATAAGAAATCCATCTGTCAAATCCATCTAAGAATAGACCAAGATGTCCGTCTTCAGGAGAACTTGATTGAAACGGGGGCTCTTTCGTATGTCTTGAGATCAGGCTATCATTTGGATACCAATGCCAGTTCAGACCTTTGTGCAGAGGATCATAAAACTTAAATCCTTCCGGTGCCTTCCAGCCTAACTCTTTTGTCGAATCTTTCCAATCAAAAGTTTGGTGATAAAAAACTTCTCCAGAGCCTTTCAGTTGAGATTGTGAATAGGAATACTGACTAAAAAACATAAGCATCCCTATAGCTAACAATAAGTGAGCGAAGTGTTTCATAAGCAGGATTTTGCGCTTACATCAAAGTTATAAAAAAATTGGTTATCCAAAACTGGAAAATCTGACGTAACTGATTACCCTCTGCCAGAATCTACCTTCCTTCCATTAAGAGAGGATAGCTGGTTTTCAATACCGATTAACTTAAGTAGAGAAGAAGCCTTGGAGAATCTGACCAAAATATATGTTTCTATCGCTGCCGCCTGCCCTCGAAAGAATAAGTTCATTTTCTGCCCGGGTTAAGGGCTACATACAGCACCCTCCTCTCTTCTTCAATTTCTTCGGCACTTCCCATTGATCTGGAATGAGGATATACTCCGGGAACCACCTGGGGAATCATACAAATCGGTGCTTCTGTGCCCTTGGCGCTGTGAATAGTTATGATCGATACTGCATCATCAACAACTGGTTGATTGTGATTTTTGTTATAAACCGGATCCAGGGTGTAGGTCTCCAGAAACTCAGCAAGCTTAGAATATCGTTGAGATAATTGCTCAATCAGATCCGGCAAGCAGCCAATTGGCCAAATCAAGTATTTCTTGAATACGAATACAAATTCAGAATAACTGAGGCCTTCGGAAATTTCTTATTAGCCTTGTCTTTGAGTAAACGCCCACACAATAGCTTTATCAAACTCAATATGAAATCGTGATTGCATTCTTATCAGATTATCCTTACCTTTAACTGTCCCCCCTAACTAAACTTAATTAGCCATACAATAACAGAACGCTTGAAATGTACTATTGGGCTAGTTGCTTGTAAAACTCCATTTGATGATCACAAAAAAAATTAATAACCTGGTATTAGCACTGGTTTTTCTGGCATTAGTATTTCCTGCCGGATGGGTGAGCGGCCAAACAAGAACAAATACAATATCAGGAACAGTGAGAGATTCTATCACACAAATTCCTATTGAAAATGTCAATATAATTGTTGCTGGCAGCACCGGAGGAACTACAACAAATAAGGATGGAGAGTTTATCCTGAATGACGTCAGATATCCTGCCTTGCTGTATTTTAGTCATCTTGGCTATGCCATCCAAAGCACTTATCTGAGCAAGCGTTCTAATAAACCCCTCAGCATTATATTGAGTCAGGAGCGCAAAATACTCGATGAAATAAGCATAAGAGGAAACAAACTACAGAAAGTTATTACAGAAGATACCCTGATTATTCTTGACTATGAATTAATCGAGGATGGCTTACTTCTTATTGGCAGTCCCTTTAAATTCAACAGACAAATTAATTTGTATCTAACCGATCCTCAGGGCAATCCCAAATTCTTTAAACCCTTGAAACAAGCCGGCAAATTGATTAAATATCCCGAAATCAGAACTCCTCTCCTGACTTTTCTGTTTAAGGATTTCACCGGTAACATAAGGCTCCTAAGTAAAAATGAAGTGTTGGAAATAAACTATACTTCCGATTCAATATCACTCAATTATCCTGAATCATATACTGATTTTCTTCAATTCGTATTGCCAATGAAGTGTGAAATGGCCGGAGCACTTTATTATCAGGTCTCCAGTCAGACAAAGAATGTAACTATGTGGCTTGAAAATACTTATGCGGGTTCAAAAATGCTGAAAACAGTTATTGATCCCTTTGGCATGGGTAGATATATTAGCTTTGGCAACAAAGAATTTCATAAATATGTGGCTGCTCCGATATACAGAATAAATAATCATATAGCGATCTTTGATTTCTTTGATAATAATATTGAATTCTTCGACCGTCAAGGTAAATCAGTAAAAAGTGTGCCGATGACCTTTCAGAATAAAACCCGATCTGAATTTTTAGGGCCTGATTATCAGGATATCGACCAGTATAACTTTACCCAACAGGTAGTATTTGACCGCCAAACTCAAAAGGCCTATGCCTTTTTCAGACTCAGAAAAAGCGGAGTTCAAACCTTACGAGAAATAGATTTGAACACAGGAAAAATTGTTCGGATAATTGAAATCCCTGATCTGCCAAACATTTCGAAACTTCAGGTTCATGATAACACTCTGTATTTTATGTACGACCTCAAAGTGTATCCGTATAATCGAACTTTGTATAGAATGGCTATCTAAACACTCTCTACGAAGACCTATAGCTGTCTGGCAAGTTCTCGTACTTTTTCCTCTCGCACAAAATCACGTGGCACCATTCTTATGATCCTGGTTCTGTTGTCATGATGCTTCCAAAAGATTTGTCCTTTTTGGTTTTGTATAGTTCCGTCCCGATTGAATTCTACCCTGCCGGATGATAAACTGAGTGTGGCAATCAAATCATCTGCCCGTGTTGGGGTATCTTTCTGGTCATGAAACACAAAAATAGTATCTGGCATTGAAAATAATTTTGAACCATGTGCTGCAGAATCAATTTTTTCGTCAAGAGGATAGCTCTCTGTGGCAAAATAATACAAGAATCGCGAGCTTTTCATGCGCGAATCCCAGGTATAGATGCTGTCAATATTAATGGTTTTTATACGCAACATCGATGAACTCAGTTGTTGGGTATATTGAATATCATCATAACCCTGCCATGCCTTCATCGTACGAAAACCCTCCTGCGCGATAGTATTAGTATATAAACTGGCTAAAAAATGACGTAAACTCCCCTGATACTCTTTCTCACGGTTCAGTCTCCAATTGGTGGTTCTAAACCAGGACTTCGATTCCCTTGAGGTAAAAAGAGCCACCCCCTCAAACGCATATTGATCTCCTAGCCTATTGAAGATATCATCCCCTGTATCCGACAGGTATTTAAAATAATCGAGGTAATAGATCAATTCATATCCAAGATATCGATTGCTAATTTTCAAAGGCTTTTTCGCCACTCCCACCAACGCATCTCCTTCGTAATAAAAGATCAGATCTTCAGGATTGCTAATCCGACATTGTCTGCTTTTGGGATCGCCCAAAAAGAATTCCTGAAACAATTTAAATCCATAATCCCAATCTGCCAGTTCAACCGATTTTATAACCTCATCAAGTTCTACTTTCTTCACATCGAGAAGCACATGCAGCCTCAGATCCTTGTTATTTTCTACCACTACCAGAAGCTTTTGTGGTTCAAACGACAAATGGCGTATCTCAAGGTTGTATTGTCCGGCTCTTATCCGTGGCAAAACAAAATTTCCATTAGCATCAGTAATTACACCCACCGATGTATAAGGAATGAAAACAGCTACATTAGCCAGGCCCTCACCTGTGGCCCCATCACACACCTGGCCATGTACTCTCCCAACCTGGGCATTTACCTGATTATTTATTATGAATGCAATGGCATAGAGAATTGCAAACAGAATCATTCGTCGATTTCTCATTTGAAGTGATATTAAACATTGGGGGGGACAGTTAAAGATAGAAATAATCACAAAAATACCGGCCATTTTTACAGCATTTCTATGCCCTCATTATTTATAAGAGAAATTCACATCCAGCATTAATATTCACTGTCCATCAGGATAGCCGGAGATATCATTATTTCGTACTTCTTTCAATTTGATTACTAATAAATCCTTAAAATGATTCAAAGTTTCAGCGTGCTCGGGTTTATTTGCGAGGTTGGTCATTTGATATGGATCTTTCATCATGTCAAATAATTCATAGCCTAAACTGCCATCTTCATTGTACGACATAAATGCCCACTCACGGGTTCTCAACAGAAATGATCGTCCACCCTGAGTAACCGTGAAAACCATATCCCTAACTTCTGCCTGCGGATCATCGATAGTTTTCACAATGCTTTTTCCCTGAATGTGTTTTGATGGAGTTAATCCCGCCAACTCTGCCACGGTAGGATACAGGTCAATTAACTCAACAAAGGAATTACATATGGCAGGTTTTTTACCCGGAACTTTTATAATTAATGGTACGCGAACCGACTCCTCTTTCAGGCTCACCTTCATCCAAAAACGATGCTCAGCCAGATGAAAGCCATGGTCGGAGGTGAAAATAACAATAGTATTATCTTCTAATCCTTCTTCCTTAAGGGCATTCAATACTTTTCCAACCTGGGCATCCATATAAGAAACCGATGCATAATAGCCAGCTATCGCTTTCTTCTCCTGAATTGGATTCATCTTTGCATTTACGCTGGTCACATAATTGATAGCTCGTTTGGGAATATCAGCCCAATCATCGTTATAGCTTATCGGAAAAGCCATTCTCTCCCAGGGAAATGCATCGAAATACTTTCTTGGGGCAACAAAAGGCACATGGGGGCGAACAAATCCAACTGCCAGAAAGAATGGCCTGTCTTTGTTCTCTTTAATTAATTGAATTGCTTTTCTGGCTGTTTTGCCATCAGATAAAACATAATCATCTCCATCAGCTTTCACAATCGTCATCACATTCCCATCTGCAATAGGCTTGCTGCCATCCGGATTATTCTGAACCAGCTCACCATCTCCTGGTGCCTGAAACTCCGGGGCTTTGCTATTATATCTTTCATCCCATGAGAGAGAGTCGTCTTCACCATTAGTTCCTAAATAAATTCCTTTAGGCACAGGCATATGGTAAATTTTGCTTACCCGCATCGATTTGTATCCCTTTTCCATGAATAATTGAGACCAGCTTTTCCTGTCTCCAACATTTTCTCGTCCACTTATATATCCAAAAGTTTTTGTGGCATGCGGATAATAGCTAAACATTAGTGAAGCCCGGGAAGGCCCACAAACCGGATACTGACAATAAGCACTTGTATACTGAACACCCTCAGAGGCAAGTTTATCAATATTTGGTGTAAAGCATGCTTTATTTTCATATGACGAAAGAGCTGTGGCAGTTAAGTCATCAGAAATAATAAAAAGAACATTAGGCTTTTCCTGAGCATGCAATGTCATCACCAAAAAACCCAATAACACAAATACCGCTAATGATGGTTTATTCTTTAACATAATATTTTTTTCTGCATTTGAATTCGTTGCAGAAGATAGCAAGAAAAGTCCTGAGATTCTATTATTCCCGGATTTACATCTGATCGGCTTACTTTAATTTGCTTTAGTTACATGCCAATTTCTTTGGCAAAGACTGATCAGACTGATGATTTCTTATATCCGGCAATTATGGCTAACTTTAATGAGTCCCCCTGACTAATACCTAAAACTGATGAACACAATGGTATCCATATTCAGGGTCTTTTTGATTTCTGCTTTCTTACTGCCGGGGCTGTCAATTAGTGCCCAAGTAAACATCACTGGAAACGTAACTGATGCCAAATCTGGCCTGTCAATTAAAGACACTCATGTATTCTCTGCTGACGATTTGACTGGAACACATACAGATAGTACAGGATTCTTTAGTCTTAGAATATCAGGTTTTCCTATCATTATATCACTTTCTCATTTATCCTATCACACAAAAGATATTCTCATTTCTTATGATCCGGGAGGTGATTATGAAATTCGCCTGATTCCATTGATCATGCAAATTGACGAGGTCGCCATTACAGGAGCTGACTACCGTAAATATTTGACAGAGGACTTTTTTTATGTACGTGATTATTCTTTTACAAACAGGTATATATGGGTCACAGGTTACCCTAACAAGAATATCTCCCTTCCAGAATTACGAGTAATGAGCTATTCTGGTGAAACTCTGGCAAAAGTAAAAGTTGGTAAACAGCCTGAACTATTTCCGGATGCCTTTGATTGTGTGCACCTGATTGAATCAGATTCGATTTTTCAATTGTATTACAACGATGAGATTCAAAAGCTATATGCTCACAAGAAAGAAACGGCTTATAAGGATCTGATGTCTATCCAATACATCGATACAAACAAAGCCATTTTGAGAGAAGCGGCAGGAGAAGAAAACATTGTAGAATATAAAAGTTTTAACTTCTCAGATTCTGTTACTAATGTTTTTCACGCATCGTTCGATCAAAACCTTTTCAAGAATGCCGGGGAGGCCAAAAAATATAAACACGGACCAATTCCCAGTACTGGTGGGGGATCGCCAATGCCTCTTCCAATTGAGATACAACTTGAAATGATAAAAGAACGAAGCCCGATTTTTGTCAATAAAAGCATTGAGGAATTAAAAGAGTGGATCCAAAGCACAACAGGTAAACCTCCTATGGCTGATGGCAGTTTTCTTAGTACAACAACTGCTTTCACCAATTATGCTCTGAAACGACAAATACACAAGCCCATCGTTTCAAAATTATTTCCATACGATACCTCATTTGTAATTTTCGAAGACAGAGATTTTTTACTGTGGATCTATGGAGAGGATTTGAAAGAAGTTGCCTGCTATGAAATCTTACTTCCTGAGAATGCATCCGACCTGAATATGATCCAGGATAAAACAACGCAAAGCCTTTACATTACTTATGGTGTAAATGGTCTCTATGAAGTTGCCGAAGTAAACCCAAGCTCTGGGGAAGTTCTGAAAATTAAAAGTCTCAAAGGTTTTGCCTTCGTTGAAAACATACAAATTTATAGGGGCCGTGTTTATTTCACACATCAATCCCCACTCGGAAGAAGAACAATGAACCTGTATTCAACAGCATTCTGAAGGTGTTTATCAAAGCTGAAATTATGCCATGCAGATTAACCATCCAGCATCGGATCCTTTGTTTAAGCAAAAATTTTACCAGTTCTCCCTTTTGATTTGATTCAATTGTTTATATGCCGGGTATTTAGCCAGTCTAAAACTAAATGATAAACTTCTTCTTTGTTGATTTCGTTCAGCATCTCATGCCTTCCCTCAGCAAAGAGCTTGATGTTAAGATCTGTATGGCCTGCTTTTTTGAACTTTTCATACACAGCTTTAACTCCTTTTCCATCGTCTCCTACCGGATCATTTTCACCCGAAAAGATTAAAACAGGTAGAGTTAATGGTATTTTGTTGATGTTTTTTTGCTGGCTTACGAACAGAATTCCTCCAAGCATATCTTTAAAAAACCCAATACTAAATATGCCTCCACAATAAGGATCTGCAATATATTTGTCAACCTGATCATCGTCGCGACTCAACCAATCAAACTTAGTTCTGTTTGGTTTAAATGCTTTGTTAAAGGCTCCAAAACTTAACTTGTCCATAAATGGAGACGGACTTTTGGCCGGATAAAACAGCATCATTAAGCGTGTAAGAAGTATGCCAACCTTGCCTAGCATTCCCGGGTCATCTGCTGTACCTGAGAATATCGCACCCTGAATTTCAGTATCGGCGGCCGTTAAATAATTTCTCACAATAAAAGATCCCATGCTATGCCCCATAATATAAAGGGCCTTGTCTTTGTGTTGCTCTTTGCTGTATTTACCTACCTGAGCAAAATCATTTACTACCCTGGCCCAGCCGTCTTTAGGAGCAAGAAAACCAACATTCTCAAGTTCTCCGGCAGTTTTTCCATGACCACGATGATCATTCGCATATACAGCGAAATCATTATCCGTCAGGAATCTTGCAAAGTTCTCATACCGACCAGCATGTTCAGCCATGCCGTGCGCAATTTGAATTATGGCCTTAACCATGTGAGGATCATCTGGCAACCATTCGTAAACATGGATATTAATACCATCTGAACTGACTAGCTTGAATTCTTTTGATTGCATAGTGTTGTTGTATTGGGTTGCAGGTCGTCTTAATTCCAAAAATAAGAATAAAATAGGATCAGAACTACGTTTTTATGAATACAAAGGTCCGTAAGTTTCACAAGCCCGATAATCAGAACCCTCTTTGTTTTCACCATAGGCAGCCCATGCAGCCGGACGGAAAACTTTGTCATCATCTACATTATGCATGCTTACAGGTATTCTTAGCATTGATGCAAGCGTAATCAGATCAGCTCCAATATGTCCGTAAGATATTGCACCATGATTAGCTCCCCAGTTTGCCATTACTGAGTATACATCTTTAAAAGCTCCTTCCCCATCCGTGCGTGGTACAAACCAGGTAGTTGGCCAGGTAGGATTGGTTCGTTTATCCAGAACCGCATGAATATCATCCGGCAGTTCAACTGTCCAACCTTCAGCAATTTGCAGAACAGGCCCGATTCCCTTAACCAGATTAACCCGAGACATAGTTACAGGCATTTCACCCTCTGTTTTAAACTGTGATGAGTATCCTCCTCCTCTGAAATATCCCCGGTCAGCCTGAGGCCATTTCGTTTTATCTAAACATTTCTGAGCTTCTTCTTCAGTAATTTCCCAATATGGTTTCATAGCCGGATTGCCCTCAGAATCCCTTTGCTGAGCTGTTGCATCAAGAGTAGTTGATCCTGAATTTATCAGGTGAATAATGCCATTCTTTGCAGTTCCTGCTAATTCTTTGCCTGTCACTCTTTTCACTGCATCCGGACTCCAATATGTACGAACATCAGAGAAAATTTGTGCTGTATTTGTCAGCAGGTGACCGAATAGCATTGGTACGGCATTAAGGCTATCATTTTCAGTTGCAAAAATAAAGGCCTCCCGGATACCGTTCCAGTCGAATGAAGAGTTCAGAATAGCTTCCGGAAAATCCGCATTCGGCTGGTAGTCTGTCCATTGACGCTGTCCCTGAAATCCGCCTAAAATGGCATTTCGTCCCAGGCCTTCTTCGCGGTGACCCATTTCAACCAACTTAGGATTACCAACCATTAAATCACGACAAATAAGAGCAACTTTCACAACTGTTTCCCACTCATGTTGTTTGCGAGCTGCATCGACCTGATTTTCTGGCCGATTCATATCTTCTCCTTCTTTACAGTTTTCTTTAGTCCATGCCAGAGCCTTTTGGTATTCTTCATTATCATATAGCCCCTCATCAATTCGTCTGAGGATTTCAACCGACTCAACAAATTCGGTACGGATACCCAGGTAATCCTGAAAGAAATTGGTGTCAACCATAGAACCGGCTATACCCATTGAGCTGTATCCAATTGACAAATAAGATTTGCCTTTCATCTGAGCAACAGCTAATCCTGACTTCACAAAACCCAGCACCTTTTCTTTCACATCTGCCGGAATTGAGGTGTCACCGGAATCCTGCACATCTCTGCCATAGATTCCGAAAGTAGGTAGTCCTTTCTGAGCATAACCTGCCAGGGCAGCTGCAAGATATACGGCTCCCGGACGCTCGGTTCCGTTAAATCCCCATACTGCTTTAGGCAAAAGGGGATCAGTATCCATCACCTCGGTACCATAGCACCAGGCTGGCGTAACTGTGAGTGAGACCCCAACTCCTTCTCGCTGGAATTTATCTGCACACATGGCTGCTTCAGCTACTCCTCCAATATTGGTATCGGCAATAACACATTCCACTTTTTCGCCACTTGGGAATCGGAGATTCTCTTCAATGAGCCTGGCCGCAGCTTTGGCCATATTCATACATTGATCTTCTAATGATTCTCTGACTCCACGTTCCCGACCATCAATTACCGGACGAATTCCTACTTTGGGTAATGCCCCGATTAATCTGTTTGACATAATTATTTTTTTAGTATTGTTATCATTAACATGAGTTTCGTATAATCAATTCTCCTTTATAAATCCTTCTCTCCATTACATATTCTTCACTATTCTCAATTTTTTCATATATCGTTTTAACTGCCCGTGAGCAAATTAATTCAATTGGCTGCTCATAGCAGGTAACTCCTGGTGTAGAAACTGAAAAAGCATCAGGATTATCAAAACTTACTAATCCCGGATCCTCGCCAATTGCGATGCCCATTTCATTCAGAATCTGAATACTTTTAAGAGCAATACTATTGTTCGCAAAGAAAAGTGCCTCACAACCTTTATCAAGAGTCTTCAGTAAAGCTGGTTTCAGTTGTGATTCAAGTTCATCATATCCGATCACTGAAACAGAACATGCATTTGATCCGGAAGGATGGTCAGCCATTCCAGCCTGAAAACCCTTTATCCGGTCGATGTTATTAGATAACACATCATCCAACACAAATGCACCAATCTTATCATAGCCCTTTTTCAGTAAATGCCTTGTCAATTGCAAGGCTCCATCATAATTATCGGCGCAGCAAACATCTTCGTCCACACCATCACAATAGCGGTCGATGTACACAACAGGTATGGGCTGCTTTTTCAATTCAAGCAGATAATCAAGACTATTTTTAACCGGTACGATAAGCATTGCATCCACCTGACGGGATAAAAAAATATTGATCAGACTATTCAGTTTATCAGGATTCTCATCCGAGCTTCCGAACATCACATGATAGCCAATTTTTGAGGCTTCGTTTTCAATGAATCTTGCCATTTTTCCGAAAAAGGGATTCGCGATATCTGCCACAATAAGACCAATAATCCCTGACCGACCTGTTCTCAGCCCCCTGGCAAGCTGATTTATCTGGTAACCCATCTCCCTGGCTTTCAGGATAACTTTCTGGGCTTTGGCGTCACTTATCCGATTCTCCTTGCTTTTTCCTGATAAAACAAGAGATACCAGTCCAACAGAAACGTCAAGTTCCCTGGCTATATCAGCTAATTTGGTTTGTCTTCGAACCATTTTGAATAGAAAAGCAGCATAAAAGTAACAGAAAAAGCCATTAGCTAAAACGTTTTAGCAGTTTTTAATTGAAGATTTTAGAAATACATGAAAAGGAGAAGATCACAATACATGATATCCAATAACCATCGATATCAGGTCCTGCTTTATATGAGTAGCAATCATTTGAGTTGATTTATCTTTCTTCTTTTATATATCTTTAAAAAAAACATAATCCATTTTATGGCTGTAATCGAAGTCAATCACTTGTATAAATCCTATTCCGGCAAAGATGCGGTTAAGGATTTAAGTTTTTCGCTGAAAAAAGGAGAGATTCTGGGTTTGATCGGACCCAATGGTGCAGGCAAAAGCAGTACCATCAAAATTATCTTAGATTTTATGAAACCTGATTCTGGTGAGGTGAGAATCTTTGGTCAGCCGATGAATGAAGGATTTAAAAATCGTATTGGCTACTTACCTGAAGAGAGAGGCCTGTACAAGAAGCTGACTGCTATCGATCTCATCGTTTATCTGGCGTCATTGAAAGGAATGAATAAATCCCTGGCGGATAAAAGAGCCCATACCTTGCTTGAGCAAACCGGGATGCTCGAAAACAAAAAGATGAAGAACAAGGAGATGAGTAAGGGAATGGGACAGATTATCCAATTTATTGTAACAATTATTCACGATCCTGAGCTGATCATTATGGATGAACCTTTTTCAGGTCTGGACCCTCTGAATACAGAAATCATTAAGAATATTATCGCAAAACAAAGAGATGAGGGTAAGGCTATTATTCTTAGCACCCATCAAATGGACAAGGTAGAGGAACTCTGCGACAGAGTATTGATGATTAACAATGGTGAATCAGTTTTATATGGTGATTTGAAAGAAAGCAAGGAGAAGTTCGATAAGAATTCTGTTATGGTAGAAGTGGATGGAGAGATTGGGAAACTATCCGGCATTGTTGAACAAAGGATTAATAATGGTTGTTATGAACTAATTTTAGGCTCGGATGCAACACCGCAGGACATCCTTGATCAATTACGGAAGAAAGGAAAAATTATCAGGCGATTTGAGATCACTACCCCATCACTGAATGAAATATTTTTGGGAATAGCAGGAGGGCACAATGAATAAAACTTATCTGATATTCAAGCATGAATTTCTGCAAACAATTAAAAAGGGTGGCTGGATTATTATGACTCTGGCTGTTCCGGTACTTGCTTTATTGGGAATCGGACTTATATCCTTAATGAACAATATATCTGATTCGGGCACGGATTCAGTCGGATCAATAGCTTATGTTGATGAAGCAGGCATAATTACCACTTCAAACACTGAAGAAGAGACAATGCTGATCCCATATAATTCAGTTGATGATGCCAAAGAGGCCATGCTGAATTCCGAGATCAGCGAATATATTCTCATTCCGGAAGACTATACCAGCACCGGTATTATTCATCGCTACACTCTTGAGAAAGAGCTGGGAACATCCCCGCTTACCATAGCTCTTATAAAAAGCTTCCTGACCAGAAACTTACTGAAAGATCAGGTGTCACCCCATCTGATCTCTTTAATCAATTCCCCGCTAAAGCTACAAGTTACACGAGTAACACAAGAGGGTGACATCTCAAAAGAGCAAAACAGTATGGCTAATCTCCTGGTTCCCGGAATTTTTTCCCTGTTGCTAGGATTGTCACTTATGATAGGCTCCATGTCCTTGATTACTGGTTTAGGCGAGGAAAAAGAAAGTCGTTTGATTGAAGTATTGTTTTCGTCAGTTTCAATCCGCCAATTACTTGTCGGCAAAGTATTGGCTCTGGGTACAGCCGGCCTCTTACAGGTTCTATTGTGGTTAATCACAGCACCATTTTTGGTCGATCTTGCGGTCTCCGCATCCGGGGGTGCAATAGGTAGTATTCAGATACCAGGCAGTTTTCTGGTTCTCGGAATTGTATATTTCATTTTGGGCTATCTTCTTTTTGCCGTTTTGTCAATAGGAGTCGGCGCCATTAGCAACAATGGGCAGGAAGGAAGCCAATTGTCGATGATCTACACAATGGCAAACTTCATTCCGCTATGGTTTGCTGCTTTATTAATTGCTTTTCCTAAAAGTCCGATCTGGATTATCCTCACACTATTCCCAATAACAGCTCCAGTTCAAACGATGGTCAGGTTGGGTGTATCAGACATCCCATCATGGCAAATTCTGGCAAGTATCATTATATTGCTTATCTCCATCCTTGGAGGCCTCTCGATTGCAATTAAAATTTTCAGAATGAACATGTTAATGCATGGTAAAAGGCCAGGTCTTACTGAAATTATCCACAGTCTGAAAAAAGCCTGAGATTGGAATTTCATATGCTATGAATTCTGGATTTAATTACGTAATTAATTATATAGTTAATTACGTAATTTATTGCCAGATAACAAAGGTGTTTTTTGTAATAAACTCCTAACTATCCACTGGCAGGATCACTGTAAATTTAGTGCCATGCCCAAGCTCTGATTCCACACTAACTTCCCCTCCCAGAGCTTCAGACAAGTTTTTGACAAGAGATAAACCTAATCCTGCTCCTCTTCTTGGATCACTTGGCCCTTTCTCCAGGCGTCTGAAAACCTTGAATATGTTGGTTAACTGCTCAGGTGGAATTCCCTGACCAGTATCCCGGACAAATATCCTGATGCTGGCTTCATTCTCCCAGGAGTAGCCAAAACTGATAACACAATTTCCGGTATATTTTATTGCATTCTCAATAAGGTTAGAAATTATTTGACGAATTCTCTGCTGGTCTGATTGCACTATTGATTGGGTAGGTGTAACATCCAATTGCAGTTTGATATCCCTGATGTCCTTAATTTCTAAATGCTTTGAATATTCAAGGTGTATTGACTCAAGCAAATGCTTGATATCAAAAAGAGATTTATCAGTAACAAACTGACCTGCTTCAATGAGTGAAATATCCAGAATATCATTAATAATATTGAGAAGGTTATCTCCATTATCCTGAATAAGTTTCAGGTAAGTCTTTTTTTCATCCTGCTGAATACTAACGTCTTCAAGAAGATCAGAAAAGCCCATAATAGCATTGAGAGGTGTTCGGATCTCATGCGACATATTGGCAAGAAAAGCTGATTTTAATTTATCGCTTTCTTCAGCTTTAATGAGAGCAATATTGAGCTCCTTTTCCTTCTCCAATGTTGAACTCAGGCTATTCTCACTAACAACCAGGGCACGCACGATTTTCATCTCAAAAAACTGCACCAGGCCAACTATTAATACTAAGAGGGCAATATGCCATGGCAGAAGTGTCAGAATGGTTCTGCTTTCAATTTTTTGAAATGAATCATAAGGCATCAACAAGCTAATGCCGCCCCGGATCTGACCACTTGAATATCCCTGTTGAGCATGGCATTTTAAACACGCTTCTTCGACGAACAAGGGCTTCATGAATCTAAAATAGGTTTTATCATTAAGGCTGATGAGTGAGTATACCTCCTCAACACTGTCTCTGAATGAATTCAGGGCAGCTGTTTCCCACTCATCTGCTTTGTTCTCAGGTCTTATAGGATTAAGGCTGGTAATATGATTACTGATAATCCCTTTTTTCGCAGTAATTTCATATACCTGCCTGCTCATATAAGCAGGATTCATCAAGGTGAGTTTCTTTCCACTGGGTGTTTCAATATCCCTTTCCTCAACTTGATCCAGATACGGATTTGCTTGAGTTTCCTCAGTGACAGGAACATAGAAACCACCATGACTGGCAGCCCACAATCTGTATTCCAAATCTTTCTCAAAACGGTGTTGAGCCGTGATAAGTGCCATTCCCCTAATCCTGCTTTTAGCTGCTGAAAATTGAATAAAAAAAGAAGCCAGCAAAATGAGAAATACACCTAAATGAATTGCGCCAAGAAGTCCCCTCAGTTCGCGCTTCTTAGTTTTCAAAGTTTGAAAACCCCTACCCCTATTTTGTTGTAATTCAGACATTAGCTATCCCAAAACATGGCAATATAAGCCAGACTTCACTATTATACAAGTCTAAAAAGCGTTGTTAGTCAAAAAGTTATAGAGAAAATACTACAATTTTACAAAACTTGCCGGTTTTGATCTATAGTGGGGAGTTATGACCTCGTAAAAATATATTCCAGATGGCAATTCAAGTAAATTAAGATTGTCTTCAGTACTGCCTTGTTTAAGCATGGTTCTGGACTTTAAGCTTCCTGATTCATCCCGAATAATTAACCAGGCATCCCGGGAAAATACACTCTGATCAGTTCTTATACTCACCTCCCCTGAAGTAGGATTCGGATAGAATGTAAAAGACTCATTTGGAGAGTTAACATCAGAAATGTCAATTTCGGGTTTTCCGAGAAGAATTCCTGGTACACCATACACCTTAGTCTCTACTGAGTATGGAAAACTGGAATAATCATAAATATAAAGGAAAAGCTTGCTTCCTGAATCTTCCATTTTTTTCAGGTCAGCATAAGCTCCTCCGGGTTCAGAAATCAAAACTGTCCCATTTTCGTTTATTACCTGGCTTGTATAAATGTAATAATAGGAATTACCCACTTCAACGTACTGATAATAAATAATCAGAACTTCAAGCAGGTCATCGCTATTAAAAACATGCTGAGATACAAACTTAACATCCGTAAGATATCTGTCATTCGGAATATTAAATTTAATAGTTTTCCAATGGCTGTAATCCATATTATAGATTTCACACTGCTCGCCTAAAACATTCATAAGAAAAATCTTCTGGCCGTCTACCTCCAATTGAGTTGTAGTAGCTGAATGATTGTAGCTGTGCTCAAATTGAATTTGTGATTTTGCCGGAAATACAGAAACCATTATAAATAGCACAAGAGTTAGCGTAATATGTTTCATTCGTTTATATTTAATTTTATTTTTCGGATGGAGCTCGCACAACAAAAACTATCATCCGTGTGTGTGTTAAAATATTTTTCTTTTTGTCATGCTCGGTTCATAATTTAAAATGTTGATCTTTTAATAAGAAAACTAAAATAGTGGAAGTTGCTGAAACAGCAACAAAGCCAATAAAATAAGCCCAGAGGCCCAGTTCCTGATAATAGAAGCTGGCCAGATTACCAATAATTAACCATTGAATAACATAAAATCGGGTCAGTTTTTTACCAGCAAACTGAATCCATGCGGAAAAACCTCCCCTTCTCAAAACCGGAAACAGACTTAGCAAGGCAACTAGTGCCAGGGTGTGGGATATTCCCCAAACAAAAACCATTATGCCATGGTGATAAAAAGGTGAAAGATCTTCCAGATCATTCCAGTTGAAGATATAAGCAAGAGAGGATATTGCTAGTGTCACAGTCAGGAATAATATCTTCTTCACAGCTTTTATCTGCTTGAAAGAAAACCTATTCAGGAGCAGAGCAAGAGAATACCCTACGATGGGATAAGAAAGCCATGGAAACAAAGGGAAAAATGACCACTCTGCCCTGCTTCCCACAAAAGCCAGGAGATAGCTTTGCGGATTGATTTTATCCATTAAATCAGTCATCCACGGAGAAATAGCCGCGATTCCAACAGCAATAACCAGGCTTAGCCAAATAGAGAGTTTCAAATAACGGATTATTCCGATAATTATTAATGAAAACCCGGCCAGGTACAGAATATCAACTGCAAATATCGCCTCAAGTATCTGACCATCTATTTGTTTGCTTACAATTCTTATAATAAAATTAAGGTTAAGACCAATATTTAACAGTAATCCCCAAAATAAAACCTTGAATCCCCTTCCAATTAGTTTTCGTGAATTTGCTTTCGTATGGTGGGCCAAAAATCCCATAAGCAGCATAAAAATAATTGCTGCAGGAAAGTTGTTGAAAAAGCGAATAACCTCCCCAACAGGTGTATTCAATATATCCTGCCGGATCCAGGTTTCAAATATGTGAGCCTGGATCATAATGATCACTGACCAGCCTTTCAGGTAGTCTGGTATCCACAGTCGCTTTTCCATCTTTGCTATCGAATAAGACTTAAACCTTCAAGACAGGATTTATCTCCAGGACGATATAATAATCCTTTATTAAACAGAGCCTCAGCTTCCTGAGTTTTTCCTAAACGTAGTTTGGTCCATGCCAGCATGTGAAGTCCGTCATAATCAAATGGATATAAGTTTACTGTTTTGGAGAAAAGGATTTCAGCTTTCCCATAATCAGACTGCCCGTAATAAACTAGCCCAAAACGATAGTTTGCCAAACTATTTTGTGGATCTATCTCTAATATTTCCTCGTATGTTTGAATTACCTGCTTCCAACTCCCTAAGGAAGTCAAAGGATAAACTAATCCGAAACGAGCCTCCAATCCGTAGGGCATTAACTGAACTGCTCTTCTGTAGTAGCTCTCTGATTCATCGAGTAAGCCTGCTTTAAAACTTAACCATCCCAAACGCAGGTTTATTTCGTATGAATCTTTGTCAAAGACATTCTTAAGAGCCTCTGATGCCTTAGAATAGTCACCTTCAATTTCAGCTTTATAACTCTCAGCAAAAGCTGTTATCAATTCCTGTTGGTTTTGTGCTTTACCAAACTGGACTGAGATAAAAACAATAAGGATTATTCCGGTAATTTTCTTTAAAAGTTCCATGTTATGCCTCCAAAAATGCTAGTAGATTTAAAATTAAGTAATACAGGATCAATACTTCCATCCGGCAGGTATACATCAGCATAATGATCTCTTTGTTGTAAATATCCTGACAGACTAATCTGAAGCTGGGGAATAAGTCCTGAAATAACAAGACTAATTCCTGTTCTTGATCGAATGGGATGAACAGTATTAAACAGGTAGTATCCTCCTGCATCTGCCCAGTTAGAAAGGTTACCAAACAGATGACTGCCTTCAATGTAAAAGCCTTTAAAAAGTTTTGCTCCTGCGAGCAATTTCCAGGCTTCTTCTGTATTGGATGAATCAGATGGGTTCATTCGGTCATATGTTACATTTACATAGTAATCAAGACTGCCAAATGGATAATAAACAAGAGAGGTACCTGCTTGGTAGTAAACACCTTGCCAAAAATTGTTTTGAGAAAAATGAAAATTTACATCCATATTTGTAAAGTGCTTTCCTAAATAGCCCCCAACAAAGCTTTGCTTGTAAATTTCATTGGCATCCGTAAAATTATACTGCCCTGAAGGATTTGACTGATAGCTTGTAACTGAATATACTCCTGAGATATTATGAAGAGAAGCCCCAAAATACCATGATTTTGGTAAGCTATACTGATAGCCTAAGTATACACCTGTTTGCCTGCTTGTATGTTTGAAATCAAATAATTCTCCGGATGTATATACATTCTGTAAAGCTTGTCCATCATATAGCTTACCTGCGATTGTCAAGCTTGATTTATACCCCAGGTTAATACCGATACTGGCATTCGCATAGTTCATTTTGGTAATAAAATAGCTGCTCACGAAATCACCCGTTGGCATGCCAGCTTGCAATTCATCTACCGAATTATTTGTAAAAACTCCCCCTTCAGCAAAAACTCCACGAACAGAATACTCTCTTAATGCCTTCATTTTTGTTCGCTCTGCCACTGGAATTTCTCCCAGTAAGATTCTAGCTTCTCCATATCTACCACTGAACAGATTAGAATAATATAAATAATACATCGCAGTTGGATCATTGGGAGTAAAAGAAAGAGCCTTAAGCAGTTCAGTACGAGCCCTTTCATATTGTCTCAAAGAGTACCAGGCTATGGCGAGGCGCATTCTGAGATAATAATAATCATACCCAAGCTCCAGTGCATAATTTCCTTTGTCGATTAGGATTCTCCAATCCTGACGTAAATAAAGTTGATAGGTTTCCTCATCTATTTGGATGCGATTGGGAACATCCTGAGCCTGGATGGTTATTCCCATTACAAGAATACATGCTAATATTATAAGTTTCTTTCCCATTTTAACTGGATTTTTGAGGACTCTGACTGTCCGTCAACCTCAATCCCTTCCTCACTCAGATTCATGCTGAATTTCCAACTTTGGATAATTTGATCGAATATACACAGCCTTACATCAGAATTAAGATGAACTTCGTCATTGCCGAAAAGATCCTTCTTTTCAGGCAGGTTTAATGAATATTTACCAACCAGGTATATTGCAAACGGTGCAAGGAAATCCTGGAAAATCATCGATACTTTAGAGAAAACCTGATTAGGCGGAAATTGATCTGCAACTTTTGTCTGCTTCCCATAGTAAAGCGGTACTTGGAAAAATGCGAGATAAAAAAAGTATAATGGAGACTTTCTGTTCCCTTCAAAGTGTACAAAATAGAATACCTGGCCGTTCATTTGGTAAAATGCCTTTGAACCTGAATCCTGACATACAATATAACTTTCATTAAACGGAGTGGTTTTGATTTCCCATACAACATTCCGTTCTTCATTGTTCAGTACGAAATTAAGTTTAAGTCTCTGACCCGGAACAAAATCGAAAAGTTTATGTAGCAATTGCATTGGTTCCGGATTCCTGATTGATTCAGTTTGCTTTGGTATGCTGAATGCTTTGGATTCATATCCACCATGATCCTTTTTAAGATAATAAGAGATTGGATATTCCAGAGTGCTTGACTCTATATATGGCGTAGCTTGCATTTGAAAATGGATATGTGGTTCAGGACTCCGTCCTGAGTTTCCACAAGTTCCAAGTTGCGTTCCACGTGTCACCCAGTCACCTTTTCTTACTTTTATTGAGCCCTTTTTGAAATGGGAAAGCTTAGCATAAAGCTGCTCATCATGTTTTATAATGACGGTATTTCCCCAATTGTTTTTCAGATTTACCTGTCCGACCAGATTATCCGGGATGCCTTCAACTACTTCAACTATATAACCATCCGCAGGCGATAAAACAGGCTTGTCATAAGCAAGGAAGTCAGATAGTTTTGTCCCTTCATTTCGGTAAGTATTACCATCCTCTCCAATCATTACAAAGTCCCAGGCATGACGCCAATCACCACGATGTGTAATTTCTCCATCATATCCCTGACTAACAAACCAATCACCCCAAAAAGGAAGTGAGAGGAGAAATGGCCGGTGTTCCTCAAAACGAGTATTGTAATTCACAAAGGCATATAGATTCTTTTCAGGCGAATTTTGCTGAATTTGCACTTCTTGTAAATTCTTACCTTTTTCAAATCGCCACTTCATCACGTAAATAAATAAAATTGTTGTGATATTAAATGGCAGTGCATACACAGATAATTGCCAATTGGCCAGGAGCTCACTAAATCCAATAGTGATAATTGCTACAATTGGCGTCAACAAAATAACCCATAGTATACTTGTCTTTGTGGGTATATTATAAAAACCACCTACAGCGATTGCAGTAAGCATATAATTGAACCCGATATATGCATAATCAGCTTCAGTGATTCCCATTCCCATAAGCAAATAGAAACCATAAGCTGCGCTGAATCCAATTATGGAAAGGATAAAAGAAATCCTGGATGCTAAAAGCAGTCCGAAAGCAATAAAAATTCCGCCGGCAATTGAATTTTGAAAGAAAATAGCAGATAATGAAATCAAATAGGCTTTCACAAAGGCCCCAACCCTTAGGTTTTGAAACCATTCGTATACACCAACAAGCCATGTTCCTCCAATTCCATAAAGTTCATTTAACTGATAAATATTCTGCCCATTGAATTGTAAGGCTTCAAATTCACGAGTTGCAAGTACGAGAATCCAAATAATCAAGACAAAGGGCAGGCTTAGAAAAGGTAACTGATACTTAGCCAGTATACCCTGAACAGCGATAGTAAGCAGGAAAGTAAACAGAGAAACCACCACAACCAGCACCCAGAAAGCTAGTCCGGGCTCATAAAATAAACCTAAAGGCAGGGTGGCTAAAAGCGCATTGTATCCCCAAAGCCCTTTGACAGTTTTACGTCGGTCAAATCCCATATAGAAAGCGAGTAGCGAAGTCAAAAGAACGCTTAATAAGCCTGCAAATCCCGCCAGAGGGAAGAAGAAGGTTGTAAGCAACAGGATCAACCCAAATAGCCTATGATCTGAGAAAAATATCTGGCCATAGGCATTTAGGACCGATTGTACTAATTCATTTGGCTTTGGCCACTTCATGGTATGGGAGGGACTTTGACTCATTTCTTCAGATGCTCAGGAACTTGCTCTAATTCTTGCATATATTCAAGGTTCTCTTCTTTTCTTATCATATGAACCTCTTGATTTTCATCAATTAAGTATATAGCCGGACGGAAGGTAATAAATTGCATCCATTGGGTCATATTATAAGCTCCAACACGGGGAATAACCACAGGATCTCCTGGTTCCAGCAATGGATACTTCAAATTCTTACGTATAACATCAATGTTCATACAGAGAGGTCCTACAATATCAGTTTCATCTGTAGATTGAGTTGTGTCAAAACCCGGATGCACTTCCAGTTCATACCAGAAACTTGTGAAAAGCATATTTATCCCAACATCAAGAATCAGTGCTCTGCGTCCATCTGACAGTCTTTTCGTTGCCGAAACTCTACTGAGCAGATAACCTGCCTCATCAACCAAAGCTCGGCCAGTCTCAAGTATGAGATAAGGTGGGTCTCCACCAGGCCAGTTTTGCTGCAGAATAGCCGAAGTAATTGCATCAGCATAAGCATCAAAAGATGGTACCACGTCGGCAGCAGCATGATAAGCTCCTTTCAGAGTATTAGCAGATGCAAATCCACCGCCCAAATCGAGATATTGAATTGAATGTCCATAGCTATTATGAATGTCCATTGCAATGCCACTCATTTTTTGAGCAGCTATTCTGTATGCCTCAGTGCTTAAAATATATGTTCCAATATGAGTATGAAGACCAACAAGATCAAGAAACTCACTTTGCATTATGAACTCTATCGCTTTCCAGGCTTCCCCGTTTTCGAAGTTAAATCCGAAACGATCCCACTTGGGAAATATTCCTGTATCCATATTTATCCGAATAGCTACACGAGCTTTCTTCTTTAAGCTATCAGACAAACGGATCAAATCAATCAATTCATCGAAATGATCAATATGAATGACCGATTGATTTTCTATCGATTTTGTCAGTTCATTCTCTGATTTCATCGGACCATTAAATATGATCTGATTCCCAGGAACCTCGTTGAACAGAGCCTTGTCATATTCAAATCCGGAAACTACCTCCGCCCATGCTCCTTCCTGATGAAAAACCCGACAAACTGCATTAATGTAGTTGGTTTTGTATGACCAGGCAAACTGCACCTTGGGGTAGCGAGAGGAGAAAGCCTGGTAGGCTTTGCGGTATGTTTCTCTTAACTTGTTTTCTGAAATAATAAAGAATGGAGATCCATACTTCTCAATCAGACTACTTACTGGTATTCCTTCAATGTCTTTGATCGGGGCATATCCTTGTCCCATACCGGTTTTACCAGGCATGCCTGGTTTCACAACCTGAATAACAGGTACTTCAAATTTTTTCTTTTCCATTGTTCTCTCTATTTAATGTGCCGGTGGCTGTAATATCTTGATAATCTTCTAATTGGGCAATATTGTCATATGAATATCGTACAAACATGGTGCCTACACGGTAATCAGTATAGGGCTCTACATCATTACCGAGAGCCAGGTCAACCATAGCTTCAGGTAAATTTTGACCAGCTCCAACCGCCAGGTAAACCCAGGCTGGAATTCTCGGATTTATTTCAATCAGATACATATCATTATTGTCAGTTCGGATTAGTTCTAATTCCATCCCTCCGCCCCATTTCATAGAGCTAATAATATGATCAGTAAGCTTCATCATTTCTTCATTGGCAATGGTAATGCCTCCCCAGGCTTTCCCTTTATCTGTAATGTATTGCTTTCTCATAGGAACAGCACCAATAGTTCGTCCTTTGCCATCGCCTAATGCGACCACATTTACCTCGGTCCCTTTGACAAATTCTTGTAGAATAACCGGCAATCCCCATTTCATGCTTATCCGGTAGAATTGAGCAAGTGCCTGCTCGAGACTATGAACCACTGAGGCATCATACATATTTCCCTTGATTACAACAGGATAGCTCAATTCACGCATTACCTGATGTATATCTCCAGCCGATGAAAGCGGAAAACTCTTTGGAACAAGAACCCCATATTTCTCTCCAAAAACAGGAAGAACCGACTTGTGCCTTTCTTCATAATTCTGAAGCGATGGTAATAACATGTGAATCCCTAATTCAAGAAGATCATCCTCAAGTTTTATCATTGAGATTAGCTCAGAGTCGAAATTGGGAATTAAAACATCAATCCCTACCTCATCGTTTATTTGCGCAAGACGATAGTAAACTGCCTGAATCCCATTCGAGGGATAAGGCATGATATATACCTGATCAGCAATTCCCTCCATATATATTCCCGGCTCAAGAGTCTCATATACCAACCCGATAATTCTGACATCAAACTTGGCAGACTCCCTGAGTGCCCTTATTACCGGCACCCCCGGACCTGGATTATCAGTGTTGTTCAATCCAGATACTGCAACTGTTATTTTTCTCTTTTTAGTCATGGCTGATCAAATGATTCTTGTCTAGTAGAGCAACAAAATCAATAAATGCTTTCTCAAAACCCCACTCGTCAATCTCATAATTTTCGAGATAGAACTTTTTAATCTCGTCCTTACTCTGTCCCAGATGCAAGTATTTGAGCATCTCTAGTCCAATCGGATTAAGGGTGTAAGATTGCCCTGTTACCGGATCAAAAACAAACCCGTTGTCATTGATGGCTAAGCTGTTTTTTATTTTCATGGCATCAAATTATATAGATATATGACTATGTTAAAAGTATTTGGTTTAAGATTAAGGTAACTTTTTTTGAAAATAATGATTTATGACCACTATTACAAAAAACTAAGGCACACTATACTGTTGAAATTAAAAAAGTCTGGAATAATTTTCAAGCCTTTTTGTTTACTTTTCCAAGCCAGTACTTCTCAATAGTTTCCAAAGACTTACCCTTGGTTTCGGGAACAAATTTCCAAATGAACCAAATCGCCGGAAGGGTGAGAATAGCATAAAGGAAGAAAGTGCCAGATGGACTGATGACTTCCAGTAAAACAGGATTGGTAAGGGTTATAAAAAAACCAGTCACCATAAGAGAAAAACTACCTATTGATACCGCTAAACCCCTAATACGGGTTGGGAAGATTTCACTAATAATAACCCATACAATTGGGCCAAAAGAGAAAGCAAAACTAGCCACGTAGAAAAGCAGGGGAATTAAAACCAGATTGGAGCCAATAGCAAAAAGAATTCCGACCCCTGACAAGGAAAGGAAAGCTCCACTAACACCAATCAAAAGCAGTTTTCGCCGGCCAAACTTCTCAATATAAAGAATGGCAACAAAAGTAAAGAGACTATTCACCACGCCCACCAGTACAGCACCCAGGAAGGAGCTCTCGATACTATTTAGAGCTTCATTCAGGATATTAGGTGCAAAATACATGATGGCAGCAATACCACTCAGATGAGAAAACATTGGCAGTAAGAGTCCGATTATGAGAGGCCTCCGCAAATAAGGTCTAAGCAATTCCTTAATTCCTTTAGATTTTACTTTTGCAGTTTCTTCAATTTCCATCATTTGTATCTCAGCCTGTTCCTTACCCGCAACCCGAATCATTATCCGCCTTGCTTCCTCTGATCTTTTCTTTGAAACCAACCACCTGGGGCTTTCAGGAGAGAACAACAAGAGAATCAGAAAGAGCAATGCAATAGGTATCTCGGTGCCAAACATTCCTCTCCATAACTCTTCCACAAATAACCAATTCCAAAACCCACCACTTTCGCCAGTAATAACACCAGCCTGTTCACCAGCATGGTTCAGTACAAGCCAGTCAACCAAAAAAGCTAAGAGAATACCCAGAGTTATTGATAGCTGATAAATTGAAACAAATTTTCCTCTGTTTTTTGGCAAGGTCAGCTCTGAAATATATACAGGAGCAACAACTGAAGTGATCCCCACCCCAATTCCGCCAATTAATCGAATAATTATCAGGAAATTAAAAGCAAAATCCGCATCTGACTGCATCCATAATAAGGATTCAGAATTCCCCAAAAATTCCGGGGTTAGCATTGATCCTATGGCAGAAATGCTAAGCAAAGATGCAGAGGTGATCAGGGCCTTCTTTCTTCCAAAACGATCGGTTATAGTCCCCGAAACCACACATCCAAGAATAGTCCCAAGCAAGGCAGAGGAAACAACCCACCCAAGCATGGCAGAAGTCAGCTGAAAATGAGATTCAAGAAAAGAGTTACATCCGGAAATAATAGCCGTATCATAACCAAAAAGAAAGCCCCCTATACTTGCAACAAAACTAATTGCAATGAGATAAACCGATGATTTTTTCTTCATAATTTCTTATTCATATTTACCAAACTCATCCACCAGCTCGGCAACTCGTCTGACCCTGCTTTCCATTCCATCCGGAGGAACCTGATCGGCTACCCCCAAAACATATCGTGGCTCCTTAACCATTATCTTTATCACATGCTTTACATGCCGCTCGAACTCCTCCTCAGAAGTATTGGGCGTAAAATATACTCCTGGAATCCCTCCCCAGATAATACTTTTTGATTCGCCCATATAATCTATAAGTTCTTCAGTTTTCAAATCACCTACCGGATGGGGTGTCAGCGCTTCCAATACGCTGAAACCAACTGACGCTTCTTCTTTTAATAAGCCCCTGAGAGTGCCGTCGATATGAATGAAAGAATACTTGCCTGCCTCCCTGATCTTTGAGACCCATTCCTCCTGGTATCCCCGCATATATTTTTCAAAAAAAGCCGGTCCCACCATTTCTGATGAAAGGTTTTCAGGAATCATCAATACTTCAGCAGGGGAATCAAGGGCTATCCGGGCCGCCTGATCAAAAGCCTTTTTCATCACATCTAACAACTCCTGAAACTCTTCTTCATGCATCAAGGCCATCATGGTAACTGCCATGACTCCAGCTTCCAGAGCCAGAAGGTGCATAAACGGACTTTTAGGCAAATAGCAAAGCACAACTCCCTGATCCCCCACCTGTTTTTTTCGTTTTATTGCGAAATCATAATCAGCTTCAAAGTGGGTATTCTCATAAATATGCTTCAAAATTGGTAAATCAGCCTCAGTTTTCAGAAAGTGCTCCACCGGACCCTCAGAAAAAGATGCCGGAATGTATTCCCAGCACTCCCTGACAGATCCATACTCTGTTTTTATTTCTTTATATTTTCTATGCCCATCAGTCCATTCAATAATCTCACAATTATCAATGACTTGTTCGTATGGGAAATAGCCCTGCAAGTAAAAACCTACCCCCAGCTCACGGTGCCACTTGATGTAATCATCCGACAGGATAAAACCTTCAGGCTTCATGCCTCTTTTAATAAGAGAATTTGCCCAATAATCCAAATCACCCGCCCAGGGTAATTGGTCGGGTTTTTCACCTTTCAGGATAGCCAGAATTCTTTGTCTCGGGGTCATTCAAGGATACGGATTAAACGCTGAAAACATTTTATTCAGCTGAATGCCTAAAGCTAATATGCCTTTTGGGAATATCAAATAAAAAACTCTGTTTCCTACTTATTCCAGAATTATCATTTTACCGCTTTGCGCTCTATTACCATTCTGAAAGATATAGAAATACTGACCTGGCAATTGTGTACTTGAATCCCACTCCACGACTTGTTTCCCCGAAGGAAGTTCCTCATTTACTAATGTTTCAAGCAATTGTCCCTTCATATTGTAAACGGTAATTAATATCTTTTCAGGCTTCGAGAGCTGAAATACGAATCTACTTATATCCTTTATTGGATTTGGATAAACATTAATATCGACCTGACCATCTGAAAGATAATGATCAACATTCTGCGACTGGCCAAAATAGGCAAGCAGAGTGTCTGGTGATGAAGGAGCCAGTGCAGCTGTGATTACCACGTAAAGGCTGTCTATCTGATCCAGTTCACCAGGTAAAAACCCCAGTGGGACAATAAACTGTGCGGAACTGCTACTTATTTGATGATGAAACCATGCTGTATCAGTCATATTATCACCAAAAATCTCAGTGTAAATCCAATCCGAATCATCCACCATACGATTAACTGTAACAGGAAATATAACTGTATCGTTAATTGGCTCGAATAAACCTGTTTCAAATGTCCAGCTTGCCGTTGGCCTGAAGTCACCATGCCTTACAACACATTGGGCAGTATCTATAGTCTCACCTGAAGACATCCCAGTACTTGAGGGATTACCTCTACCGGTTCGAATAAATGTAAGGTCAAATAAAGTCTGATCTGCAAATTGCTCAGGATACTTGTATGCGTAACTCACAAAATCCTCGGAATTATCAGAGACGATAAAGTTGGGCATTTCAGGGCTTCTCACTTCCACCCCATCCCCTCCGATAAAGGCCACAAAAGATGAGTCAACCTCACCCTTACTCCAGAAAAGGGTATCGGATGGGGTGAGTATTGCTGATTTATCTATCTCCGCACTGACCTCATCCATCCAGGCTTCAGTTGTTTCCATGTTCTCATAATTCCAGATCGCGAATATCGAATCTCCATCTTCCCCCTGCTCGACAATGAATTCATGTTCTACACTATCCCCCGGGGCCAGCACCCCTTCAAAAACGCCAATGGAAATCAATTCTTCCTTTTTTTTCAGGAAAGATTCCATTGCATATGCCACGCTATCAGTATTATTGAGCTTACAACCAGCCCGCGATTGATTTGCGCCTCTTGGCGGAGTAGTAATGTATTTGACCTTAACATAATAATTGGGATCACCTTTTATGTTAATTGGCATTACTTTACTGATTCGCTTTTTTCGTCCATCTGTCCACCAATACTCACCGGTAAAGGATGTCTCCTGATCAGCTTTCCCAAAGAAGTATTTTGACATTTGGAATTGAGCAATTGTGCCTGGTTTGACAGAAGCAGGATCACCCAAATTAAAACTGACTCCATTTCTTACTTTCTTCGGATATTTCTGTCCCCAAATTCTTTTACTCCTTATTGGATACCCTTCATTCCACAAATTGCTAATAAGCATGCTTCCTCCATTCGAGATCATCTTCAAACCGGTGTTTGCCCAACGCCCATTTTCGGGTCCATTGGTTTTAAAATAAATATCATTTGCATCAACTTTCAAATGATTTTTGATCGTAATGGTATAAGTGTACTTTGTACTATTGACGCGAATAGACTGTGCTTTTACCTGACACAAAAAGCATGTAACAAATACAAAACACAAAGCCATTTTGAAATGTAATGAGCTCATAAAGTTTGTTTATTGATTAGGGTACTTGCTAAATTACGATAATTTTCTTACTAACAAAGCTTTATGGCGGCTAAGCAGAATAACAAAGTTGATTTTTAATGCGATATTTATTCATGGAATCCCTAATAAACTTTATTGTAATTTGACAAAAATCCGATATAATAAACAGTCAATATTGCAAATCCTGGCAATTGTATAAAAGAAAAATCATTACCTTTAGTCTGTCCCCCCCCATACGAACCGAACAACTATGTATTACAAATTCATGCTGGCCGTGATTCTGATTATCACTGCTACTTCCATCCGGGCTCAGGATCGCAAAATACAGGGGCAAATAATTGATAAAGAAACAAGAAATCCTGTTGTAGAGGCACATGTAACTACAACAAATGGTTTAGTAGTAGTTACTGACGATTCAGGACTATTTGAACTTGAAATCCCAAAACCACCTACAGTAATCCGAATCACTCACATCACTTATGGAATCATTGAATATCAGGTAGACACCTCGCCAAAAGGCACTTTGGTAATTCAGATTGAAGCCAGAACAAGCAATCTGGATGAAATACAGATTAGTGGGGAACGCCTACGGATATTAACAAAAACAGACAATTTCTCTATCCAGGAATTCGAAATTGATCAGGGTGTGATATGGTTTCTCGGACATATGAATAATCAGGCAAACAGACAAAGACTCTTTCTTGCGAATTTGTATGGAGATACATTAAAATCCATTCCGGTAAAACGAGCGCAAAGCCTGTATCAGGATGTGTTCGATAATATCCACATTATATTTAAAGACTCCTCTTTTCAACTCTTCAATCCGGCAGGAGATTCAATTCTCTTTCTTTACCCGATTGAAACGACTCGATTCTTCAACATAATGGGAGATGTGTTAGCGGCTTTTAATAATAAATTGATATTCAAGCAAGAGATGCCCGGATCGTACGCTGTAAAATTCTACTATTTACAGCAAGATGACCCTGTTCAGCATGTGCTGACAGTGATGACGGATACTCTGGAAGCCGATCGTGAATGGGTTACCAATAAAAAAGACAGACTAATGGCCATTTATCGAATCCCCGAACTGGCCAATATGTGGAAAACCGTACTCAGATATACTAAAAGAGGAACGAAGTTTGATCAGGTCATCAGACATCATGTACCTTTTGAATTATTTCATACAAACAATGATTTATACATCATCAATTACCTGAATGATTCACTGCTTTGCTATTCAATTGATGGAAAGTTCGTAAAGGGATTACCCATTAAGTTCCACAAAGAAATGTTTTTGGCTGGTACTGATTACAAAGATCTTACTTTTTTAATCGATCCCATCAGTCAAAATGCTTACCTGCTTGAAAGGTATATGACCCGATGGGTTTTAAGTCAGATAAATCTTGCCACAGGCAAAAAAGGCACCACCATTCCGCTCCCTGATTATTCTGGAATGGATGGAATTTACGTATACGACAATGCAGTATATTTCACCTACCATGAGAAATTACATCCATACTACACTCGCCTCTATCGTTACCAATTGTAGTTCGGACTGCTAGATAAGGAAGGTGTATGTTTTGGTGGCAAGCATTTCATATACATCATGGCCACAACTGCACCAAAGAAATAAGAGATTCTGACTTTTTTCCTGCCGGATGATATATGGGATGATCCGTATAATTTGGAGCATTCAAAACAAGCCAATAGCTAAAATTTAGCCTCCCCGGTTTGCTATGCTGAGGAATTCCAGGGAAAAGCTATCTTTAGAAAATATGCCAAATCTGTATGTTATATCCGGATGCAATGGTTCCGGGAAAACAACCGCATCATTTACGGTCTTACCCCAAATGCTCGACTGTGATGAGTTTATTAATGCTGACGAAATTGCACGTGGGCTATCTCCATTAAACCCGAACAGGTCAGCTATCGAAGCCGGACGCTTATTGATCGCAAAAATTGACAAGCTAATTGAGGAAAAGAAAGATTTTGCCTTTGAAACTACTCTTGCTACAAGAAGTTATACAAGAACGATCCAAAAAGCAAGGTCATACGGGTATCAAATAACACTCCTGTTTTTTTGGTTAGACTCTGTTGACCTTGCATTTGAAAGGGTTAAAACCAGAGTGCTTGAAGGAGGTCATGAGGTACCCAACACGGTTATTCAAAGGAGATATTACTCAGGGATTACCAACCTTTTCAAGTTATATATTCCAATTTGCGACTATTGGATGCTATTTAATAATTCCTTCACGCCATCTGAACTAATTGCAGAGGGCTATGCTGATAATAACCCGCTTATCAAAAATTATACTACATTTGCTAATATTAAACAACTGTCTCTACATGACCCCAAAGCAAAATCCTATTAGAGAAAAAATTCTTAAGGGACTTGAAATCAGTCACAAGAAGCTCATCAAATCCAAAAAAGAGAGAAACTTCGATCTGGTTATATCAGACAATGGAAAGGTAATTCGAATTCCTGCCAAGGATCTTGTATCTGTTTAAGTATTATAATTAAGCTTATAAACCCTCCGTAATCCAGTTTAGGATTCTTTCATTATCAGGTTTAGTCTTTGGTGATACATAGCCATCCAGTTTCCCCTGCTCATTTATCATAAATTTTTGGAAATTCCATTTAACAGGAGCATCAACAACACCATTATTTTCTTTACTGGTTAGCCATTGATAAATGGGATGCATTTTCTTGCCCTTTACATCAATCTTCTCCATCATCTGAAAACTTACTCCGTAATTAAGACTACAGAAGTTTTGAATATCTTCATTGCTGCCCGGTTCTTGCTTAAGAAAATTATTTGCCGGAAAACCTATGATTGTGAACGATTCACCTCCATACTCATCGAATAGTTTTTGCAAACCTTCATACTGAGGTGTTAATCCACATTTAGAGGCGGTATTAACTACCAGAACTTTCTTTCCTTTCAATGTAGAAAAATCAAAATCCTTTCCATCAATAGTTTTCGCCTCAAAATCATAAAGCGTTTTATCCTGGGCGGAAACCGAAATAAATAATACTGTCATTATCAGTAATACTAATGTTTTTTTCATAATCAAAATTCTTTTTGTAATTTTCTCAGATATCTATCAATATATACACAAAATGAGCTTTTTTGTTTTACTGAACTGAGCAGGACAAAAAACCGAGCTCTGATATTATTCTACTTTATTGCCAATCTTATCCAGGATTAGTACCTTCGTTCACTTGTCCTAATAGAATAGAATAGAACAGAACAGCTATCCGTTAATTTAAAAATTACTCTTATGAAAAAAATGTTACTCACAATTCTTCTGACTGGTCTGGTAGGCTTAAGCTTTGCTCAAAAAACTACTCAGCCGGGTCAGAATACATTAAAAGGCAATGGGGAAGTCTTCTTTCTGGAGACTTTCGATTGGGAAAATCCTGCTGATGAGCGAGGATGGACCGCACCCGAAGGCTATTACATGGAAGACCCGGGAGACACTGGATTCAACTGGCATTGGTGGCCATACGACAGTTTAGTAACACCCAGACTTACACGTGAACCAGCCATGGAATCGACAACAGGACAGGATGGAAGTTTATGTCTTTTTGCCGACTTGTACAATCTGGATCAGGATCCGAGAATCAACATTGACAATTCAATTGTGTTTCCTATGATAGATTGCAGTGAGCATTCATCAGTCATCGTACGTTTTGAAACCTGTTTCATGAACTATGCCAGTGCCTGGGATATGTTACTTGAAGTTTCTGTCGATGATTGGGTCCATTCAGCACAATTCGACGTAGGATTTGGTTGCGGACACAAAGGTCGTCCTGATAAAACAGTTCCTGGAAAACCAGCTATTTTCGAAGCCAATATTTCTCAAATAGCTGCCGGAATGTCAAATGTCGAATTCAAGATAACGTGGAGAGGAACTAGTCTATATTGGTGGCAAATAGATGACTTCCAACTATCAGAAGCCTGGGACAATGACCTCAGACTAAAATTTGCAGAAATGGAGTGGATTGATAGTGATGATCAAACTTTCGTTACACCTTCATTTATGTATCCAATATCTCAGGTGGAAGGTGGATCTGTAAGCAATTTTAAAGCTTCTTCAATTAACTTCGGAGAATATGATCAGGAAAACATTTACCTCGAACTGGATATTTCAAAAAATAACCAAAGTGTTTTTAACGAAACATCCGATCCTGCTGATTTATACACTTTAGACCTCGACACTTCTCTGATAACAAATTCATATGTACCAGAAGAGTTTGGCCACTACAAAGTGAGTTTTAACTATAAGCAAGACCAGGCTGATGACACACCAGCTAATAATCTTAAAGAGACTTTCTTCCATGTAACGGATAGCATATATGCCCGTGCTGATGATAGCTCTGAAGAGGCATTTTGCTGGGGAATGGAAGCATATGGTCCGGATGAGGAACCAAATATCGCACATGTCGTATCAACGATCTATCCGATTTATCACGACTGTGAAGTTAATTCAATCTCAGCATATATAGCTGGAGGTAAGGCCGATGGCATGATTGACTTTAGGTTTGTTCTTTTCCTAAAGCCAACTGAAGGTGAGGATCTGACTCCTATCGAATGGCTTTTCACTGAAGGAGTGTACTATGATTCAACAATGATTGACACCTGGGTTACTTTACCTTTTGACAAAGATGGTGAATCAGAATTTTTACTCGAGGGCGATCTTGTTTATGCGGCTGTTGAATACAACAACATGAATACCGATTTAATTAGTCACCGTTATGACAATCTGAAGATTGGAGCTGACTACAATACCCGATTACTTGATCCGGTAAGTGCAGCCCGTAATCGTGATTTGGCATGGTCATATGGTGGATATGTGGGAGAACGTAATCTTATGATCAGGCTCAATACGAACGATAAAAGCAATATCATTGATGGTGTTGACCTGACCACTTCAGCGGCTTCACTGAGTCAGAATTATCCGAATCCATTCAATGCAAGTACTGAAATTGCTTATGAATTGGGACATTCCTCTGATGTGCAAATTGAGGTAAAAGATCTGACAGGCAGAACGCTGATCCGCTTAGACGAAGGTCAAAAACCAGCCGGTAAACATACCAGTTTAATAAAAGCCACTGATTTGCCTCCTGGTATCTATACATATACTCTTACCGCAGGAGATTTCAGAGAAACAAAGAAAATGATAGTTAGATAAGTATTAAAGAATTTTATCAGATAAAGGCTCCTGTTGCTTATTGCAGGGGCCTTTACTCTTTTTTAATTACTATTCGGTGTGTTGATCCTGCGCTACTTGCCAACAAGCCAAGCCCCTCTTCAACGTTACCAAATACCTGAACCTGTTCAGCAAAAGGATTGCCTCTTGTTTGCAGATAATCATTGTATGAATCAACAAATAAGTAATATGATTTGGAGATCTCGAATAAGCTAATATCCAGCATAACTGAATCAAGTAAGTCAAATGAATGTATATCTAATGAAAATTCTAATTCAGTTTGTCTCCCATTGAAAAGCAGGTCAGAGAAAAACAATTTATCTCCAAACCTAATATCATCATCTACATCAAGAACGCTGATGTGCTCCGAAAATTCACTACCTCCCTCCAGATTTGCATATCGAACATATCTCACCAGACTATCCATGGCTATATCATGTTCATAATCTATCTGCTGATGAGATTGATACAGCATGAGTGCATAGTAGTTTTCTTCTTCCCCCGAATCGGCCATTGTAAGCCTCAATGATAATTCTGTGCGGTAATTTCTCCTCCAGTTCATGCTTGTATCCAAAGCAAGGATCTGAGCCGGCTTAGGAATCATCGTCTCACAACTCACCGGAGGTAGTTCCCCACTAGAAACTACTAATTGATAAGTATTGCCAACCACTGGATAAAACCCTTCCAGGCCAAAGTAAGAATTTCGCAGATGTGATAACTCAGAAGTATACTGTCCATTTTCGTAAAGTTTAACTACAACATCATCAGGGGGCAAGGAGCATTTCAGGAAATTGTGTGAAAAGCTCTTTGATATAGAAACAACAATAGAGCTATCAGGATTAAATTCTCCAATAACAACAATCTTGCTTTCGTTTTCTACAATATCCAGAAGGATCTGTTTTTCACAAGATTGAAATAACATCCCAATAAAAAGAAAACTAAAAATGAATAACTTATTTGATGACATTTACTTGATATTAAAGCTGTAACTAATCGACGGAATAATTGGGAAGAGACTATACTGCGTATAACTTACCTGATTCGTATTCAAGTTTACGTGCCGTCTCATTGTGTTTATATACAAGGGATTCTGTCTATTGTAAGCATTATATAACCCAAATGACAATGTACGGGTACCCCATTTCTTTTCCTTCCGGATGTTTACACCAATATCCAGACGATGATAAGCAGGCATCCTGTGTGAGTTGCGATTTTCAATTTGATCTATCGTTGCAAAATGTTTACCCGGCCATAACTCAAACTGATAAGATTCGTAGGGCAAAGTTATAGCATTGCCTGTGCCATAAAACCATGTTAATCCCATATCTATCCGTTCGTTGATTTTATGGTTTAACACAATAGACAGATCATGCCTTCTGTCATATCGATATGGGAACCACTCCCCAAAACTTATTTCAACAAACTGCCGGCTGGTTTTTGAAAGGGTATAGCCAATCCATCCTGTTGTATTGCCAGTTGATTTGCGTAGAAAAAACTCCATACCAAATGATTTACCCCGGCCAAATGTTATCTTATCCTGCCAATCGTCCTGAACAGAAAAAAAACTGGATCCTTCCTTATATTCAATCAGATTATCCATGCTTTTATAATAGCCTTCCAGGCTTAGTTTCCATCCGGCAGGGGATTCAAAAACACTACCTATTGTATATTGTACAGATTTCTGAGGTTTTATATAGGCAGTTGATGGCACCCACAGATCGGTTGGGAGCCCAATAGTTGAATTAGTCAACAGGTGTATATGTTGGGCCATTTGAGAGTAGGCTCCTTTAACACTCCAGTTTTCATTGATAAGAAACATGCCAGAAACACGAGGCTGCAATGAAAAATATACCGATTCGTCTACAGAAAAGGCTGATCCGTGCAGTCCAAGATTCAGTTTGACACGCGATCCGATCTTCCACTCATCTTCAATATACAGTGCGCTTTCACCAGCAAAAATATTCTCTCCACCAAAACTGGTTTCGATTGTTGGCAAGGCAGGGCTCTCAACCATTTGATAAACCGTTACCCCCGGACTGAAAGTATGGAAGATGTAATTCAGTCCGAATTTCATTGCATGATTCTGATGAGGGTTTAAGTCAAAATCAATTCGACTTGTCAGATCCCTTATCCCTGAATTATAAGAGAAACTGGTCCCTTCAACAGTGGTGTCACAAACAGTCTCTGTTAAACCCATTTCGGTGAGAAAATTATAATCGCTGTAGGTCAGAGTGGAATTACAAAACAATTTTGGGCTCAATATGTAATTCCATCTGAGTGCAGTTGTGGCATTACCCCAAACCAAACCAAAGTCCTCTCTAAATGTTGCATCACCATCATGTTCACGTATGTGGATATTAGCCTTATCCTTACCGAGATATGTACTTAAATACAAACGGCTACGATCTGAAAAGCGATGATTGATTTTAGCCGAGAGATCATAGAAATAGTATCCTCCGGTTGATCCTCTCACATCCTCATCTGCAGCTAAAATCTTAATAAGCGGTTGAGCCAAAACATCAATATACGTTCTCCTGCCGGATACTATAAAAGAGGTTTTACCTTTACTTATTGGGCCTTCAATTGTCAGTTTTGAAGAAATCAGGCCAATACTACCCCGGGCTGCAAATTTCTTGTTGTTTCCCTCTTTCAATCGAATATCCAGAACTGAGGATAGCCTCCCCCCATAACGGGCCGGAAAGCCTCCCTTTACCAGTTTCACATTCTGTATAGCATCGGGATTGAAAACTGAGAAAAACCCAAACAGGTGATTAACATTATAAACAGGTACTCCATCGAGAAGAATCAGGTTTTGGTCAGGACCCCCACCCCGGACATAGAAGCCACTTGTTCCCTCATTACCCGATTGCACTCCAGGAAGAAGTTGCAGGGTTTTCAGAACATCCTTTTCCCCCATGAAAACCGGAAGTTTCTGAATAGTCTTTGCACTCAATTCATTCATACTTAACTGCGTACTAAGCACCGATGATCTGCTTTGGCTCGCTGCAATTGTAACCTCCTCTAAATCAATCGTAGGTCGCAAATTGAAATTAATGATTGTATCATTCTCAAGCAGGAGTTTCACCTCAATTGACTTGTAACCAATATATGAACACTTTATTACGATGGCACCGGCAGAAACAGAGTGACTGTAATAACCATAAGCATTGGAAACACTTCCCCGGCCATTAGCCTTAACATACACATTTGCCCCAATCAAACGTTCACCCGAGCTAATATCTTCAACAGAACCACTTATTGTAAAATCCTGAGAAACACCGTATTGAAAACAATTAATGAATGAAAGAAAGAAAATGCCAAAAATAAAAGGGTATTGAATAATTCGATTTATTCTCACGACAAGTAAATTGTTTGTTCAGTAGGTTCGTAAATCGGAAAAACTTCCGGGTCTTAGTCAATACAACGCTTATCTTTTATAATTCTTGCAACCAGCAGATCATTTTTTTTGATTTTGCACTGATGATTATTGATTATATTCTTTCAGATGAAAAACACGAACAATGGCATTGTCATCAATTGAACTTTCTTCAATGAGCTGAATAAGCTGTTTTTGTTTTTCGGGAAAAATGAGTTCTGTCAGATAGTCACCCTCACCAAGTTTCTCTTTCAGATTAATTACATCCAGTGCTTTAATGACAAAACCCTTAGGCTCATCAGGGGAAATCCAGACTTCACCAAATCCATCAATGTCATTAAGTGTATTGTCATTGCTGGGCCGTACAATCTCGCCTGTTTCCCTATTACAGAAATAGGTGCTTATCGTTCCATCATCAATATACAGTACCGTTTGACACATGAAATATTTACCGATCATACTCAGCCAGATGAAGGTGTCGAATTTTTTGCTAATCGGTGAAAAATAGCTGGTTGGACTATTATCAGTATAGTTGAAATGGTACTTTGGTACAAATTGATTCTCTTTTTTCTGGAATAAGGTGTCATAAAAGCCTTCACGCAAAAACAGTTCATCATTTTCTATAAGCAGGGTTGCCTTTCCTGCCGAATCATAGCCATTTGATTTCTGCTTACTAATATGAAAGCTTTCTTCAACTAATGTCAGGTTCTCATCAAGAATTCTTAGAATAGGATATTGTTCAACGGCCTCCATCGGTCTGTAGAAAATCAATACAATCTGTTGATCTGAGTTGATTTTAAAGTCGCTCAGGCGATTATCTGCTGTTTGGCTATACACATAAGATCTCAGGAAAGTGCCATCCTTCGAGTATTGAAGGAGCTTTTTTGCGTCTGAATCATGTACGATTACCCATTCCTCATTCGGAGCAATTTTTGCCTGAGGATGGGTAGTAATATATTCACTGGGTCCTTTGCCCTGTTCGCCTATCAGAGTGTGTAATCGTCCATCCCTTTTAAAAAGCATCACTTGCGAAGGATGATATCTGTTACTGATCAGAAGAAAATTTTCAGAAATATCGAACCGGCCATTGCTAATGAAACAGTCATTCCTGGTCTCAAGCTTGATATATTCGACATCATCCACAATCTCACTCAATTTAAACTCTTTTTCATTCCTGTCACCATCGGTAATGTCTATCTCTATTATATCAGAATCTTCCTCTTGACTATTACATGACAAGAATGTTACAATAATGATGGAGAACAAAAAAGCGACAAGCATCTTACTGATTGTATTTTGCATAACAATTTTCTTTAAGCAGATTATATTGAATTTCAAGTAACTACTCATTCGAGAAACGCTTAGACTTCCTCGATTACTGGTGAGAAAGTGAGATTTACATATCGGGGGGGACAGAATCAAATATAGTAAGAGATTTTGGAATTATTTTAAACTTAGCCAGACAAATGCAGGATTTTTCCTACCTTTAGCTGTCCCCCCTTACTAAACCGATTAGTCATATGCGCAGGCAATTGCAAATTTTATTGCTAATAGGCATGCTCGCCATTTGTGGATCATGCAGCAAAAACGAACAGCCCTTTGCGATATTTCAGATTTCTCCTGAGCGAGGTCATTATTCACAGAAATATACTTTTGATGCAACTGACTCCCATGACCCTGACCACAGAGCTCATGAACTACAGTTCAGGTGGGACTTTGAGGCTGATAAGATCTGGGATACTGAGTGGGCTTTACAGAAAATTACATTCCACTATTATCCCGAAAGAGGAATATATACTGTTATTATGCAATGTAAAGATCCGGCAGGAGATATTACTGAAACCAAACGCGAAGTGGATGTAAGTATACTAAACCTAAAAGGCATTTTGACTGACCCGCGAGATGGTTATAACTACAAAACAGTTTTAATAGATTCAATTTGGTGGATGTCTCAAGATTTACATCATGGTAAATGGCTATCAATGTGGGCAAGGGAAGAACAAATTGATAATGGAATAATTGAGAGGTACGGACGAACCGATTTTGAAGATATTGACCGCTATAGCGGGTATTACAATTATGATGAAGCCATGGATTACAGCTATGGTGAGAAAACTCCGGGAATATGTCCTTATGGATGGTATATTCCCTCTAATGATGAATGGATTAGTTTAGTCGACCATGTAGGAGACAAAAAAGACCCTGCCATTTTTCTGAGTGTATTGGGCGATGAGGGAGTCAATCTTGGATTTCCAGGCCGGAGATATATTGGCTGGGGACAAAATGCTCAGCAGCCTGGGGGTCTGTATTGGTCCTCAAGTGGAGTTTATATTCCCCTGCCTCCTACTATAAATCTGTTTTTCTTTCCGAAAGATACATCATATCTCCGGCCAATAACTTTATCTCCTCAAGACTCAATGTACCACGAATATCATGAGAAATATGCTATCGCACTGAGATGTGTAAAAAAGAATAGCCAATGAAACGGATGAAGCTAATTCTAATTACTATTCTTGGCTGTTTACTCATGAGCACAGCATGCCAACTTGAGTTTACGCCCGAGCTTGACTTAGAGGAAAAAACCATATTGTACGGACTTTTCAATCATCATGACTCCAAACATTATGTTCGTATTTCAAGAAGCTTCGTCAGGCAAGTATCCGGAGATACTCTTACTGCCCCGACTTTTCATCCCGATTCTCTTGAAGTTTGGTTAGAAGTTTATCGATTTAATCAGAGAGTTGGCTACCCCATCGTGATGGTTCCTGAATTGCTGACAAAAGAACCAGGCATGTTTAAGCGGGAAAATCAGTTAGTGTATTCTGCTGAAGTAAAATTGATTGGTGATTCTGAATGTCGGATTTTGGTATTGAATAAGCAAAGCGGAGAGAGCATTTCTTCTTCATGCAATTTGTTCAGTTTACAGGAATTCAAACCGATGTTTTTGTCTAATATGTCACGAATGGAATTCTATAGCCTGCCGGATGTTTACTTTTATGAAGTTACTTGTGAATTTAGCTATGTTGAAGTTACAGAAACTGACACAAGCTTCCAATCCCTCACCTATCCGGTAGGAATAATCTTTAACGGATCAAAAGAGCCAGACTTAATCATGAGTATTTCTCTCAATCGTCCGGATTGGTTGAACTTTTTAGTTCAAAACATTCCTGTAAGGCCCGATGTTACTCGCTATGCTCTTGCACGACCCCTGGAATACAAATTGCTTGTTGGAGACCAGTATCTGTACGACTATCGAAGAAGTTTCTCTGGTAAGGAAACCGTGTTCCATACCGGGCAATCTATCAGTAACATACAGGGTGGGCTTGGAATCTTCACCGCTTTTGACAAGCTTACTCTGTTCAGTCTGCCCATGTTACCACATTGGTATGATAAGCTTGCCAACTATCCTGAAACGAAGGATTTAAATTTTATCAATTATCCCTGGGGATGGAAAAACTAATTAAAACCTGCATAATAAGCTGCCTGATCTTACTGGCAATTTTGCCTCAGGCCACCGGACAAACAAGCACAATCAGAGGATTTATTTTTGATAATGAATCTGATGAAGCCATGGTACTGGCACATGTTTATTTAGAGAACACTACACTGGGCGCGATCACCGATAAAGATGGATATTACAGCATAGGTAAAATTCCTGCTGGTACATACACCCTGATCAGCCAATCATTAGGGTATTTAAAACAAGAGATAAGTGTTGAGATAAGTGCTGGTGAAATCATAAGCAAGAACATACATCTGGAAAAATCCAAAGTTCAGCTGGATGCTGCAATAATCTCCGGGACAGCAATGGAAAGGAGATCCAGAGTTCAACTATCGCAAATACGCTTGACCCCAAGCCAGATTTATAAAATACCAACGATGGGAATTAGTGCTGATTTAGCACAATATGTTCAAATCTTACCAGGAGTAATATCAAGCGGTGATCAGGGAGGACAATTATATATCAGAGGCGGATCACCAGTTCAGAATTTAGTCCTGATGGATGGTATTCCCCTGTACAATCCATTTCACTCAATGGGAATGTTTTCTGTTTTTGACACTGATATGATTAGCAATGCAAACATCTCAACAGGTGGATATCCGGCCAAATACGGAGGACGAATATCCTCTGTCATGGATGTAAGCCTTAAAGATGGTAACAAGAATCGCTTGGGTGGAAAAATTGCTCTTGGAACAATGAGTGCAAACCTGGCATTAGAAGGTCCTCTCAGATTTTCAAAAAAGGCAGAACCAATCACCTTTCTGCTTTCGGGTAAATACTCTTTTATTGATAAAACAGGAGAATACCTCAATCCCAAATTGAAGGAACAAAATCTTCCGTTTAGTTTTTATGATTTCATAGCAAAGCTAAGCTATAAAGGTAAAAGCGGAAGTAAAATAAGCACAACCGGGTTTCACTTCAATGATAAGGTAAAACTATCTGAGGACCAATTATATGAATGGTCAAACTATGGAATTGGTTTACAGGCTGTAATCCTTCCACCAGCATCAGCAGGCCTTATCAGAACCGAGCTGAATTTCTCTAACTATTCGATGAACTTGTCTGAGAGCTTTAATAATAAAAGATATTCAGAAGTGGAAGACATTAAGGTTGGAATGGAGTTTATGAATCACTTTGCCAATCATGAATTAAGAATGGGTGTTCAGGTGCTTGGCGTTCATACTGATTATTACAATGAAAATACATTTGGATATTCCTTAGATGAAAAAACAAACACTACCGATCTGGGTGCCTTTCTGTCAATTCAATTAAACTATCCTAAATTGCTAATCCATCCAGGATTCAGACTTAACTACTTCGCATCACTTGGACGAATTTTCCCCGAACCCCGGATAGGCTTAAAATGGCTATTGAACGACAAGATCCGTCTTAAAGCAGGAGGTGGATTTTATTCACAGAATCTTGTAAGTGGCAAATCAGATCGCGATGTAGTCAATTTCTTTACCGGATTTCTGATGGATCCATCAAATATTGCCAATGATACCGGACAAAAGCAATTACCACACAGATTGCAAACTTCATGGCAGGGTATTTTGGGCTTCGAGTGGGATCCAAGCACTTACATCATGATTAATATTGAAGGCTTTTATAAATATTTCCCTCAATTGATCTCTCTGAATAGTAACAAAAGATTCACAGGAGAAATTAATCACTGGGACATGCCGGGTGTTTTCTATAAAGATTTTATAACTGAAACTGGTAATGCCTATGGAATTGAAGGTTTAGTGCAATACGAAAGAAAAAGAACATATTTCTGGATGGCTTATTCCTATTCTATTTCCAATCGATTTGACGGACTACAGTATTTCCATCCTCATTATGACCGACGTCACAATCTTAATTTGGTCGGATCATACCTGTTTGGCAAAAACTTAAATTGGAAAGTATTGGCCCGTTGGAATTTTGGATCCGGATTCCCCTTTACTCCGACGAATGCTATCTATGAGAAATTACGACTAAACGCGAATTCATCATGGGATATGTTAATTGAAAATGGCTTGATTGGAATAAATTTTGGGGCATACAATTCAGCCAGATTACCAAACTATCATCGTCTGGATATATCACTAAAGTACATTCACCACTATTCTGAACAAAATTCTTTAGAAGCAGTTTTCTCAATAAGCAATCTCTATAACAGGGAAAACCTATTCTATTTCAGTCGTGAAGATTACAAAAGGATTAATCAATTACCCCTGCTACCCAGTGGTGGAATAATCTGGAGGTTTTAATTATGAAAGTTATGAAAGCACTGACAGCCATTGGTTTTGTTATTTGTCTGGTTTTCACCGCCTGCATCAAAGAAGGACAAGCACCTGTTCCTGATTTTACTTTTTTTCCGGAATCAGGATCCAGATTCAATATTTTTTATTTCGATGCCTCCTTGAGTTTTGATCCCGACAACTCGGTGTACAGCTTGAAATACAGATGGGACTTTAACGGAGATGGAATATTTGACACCGATTTTTCTAATATTCCCACAGCCTCATACAAATTCCCTGAGATAAAATGCTATCAGGTGAATCTGGAAATTTCTGATCCTGAAGGACATGTCTCAGAGAACTCCAAACAAATATGCTTAAATAACAATAATAATGCACCATTTCCAGCATTTGCAATAGTCCCCCCCATTGCATCTTTAGGAACAGAGGTGCGCTTAGATGCCAGCAGATGTTTCGATTATGAAGAAGCACCGGAAAAACTACTTATTCGCTGGGATTTTAACGGGGATAAAAACTGGGACACTGAATTCAGCAATCAGAAAATTGTACTGCGTCAATTCAATCAGCCCGGATATTATTCTATATCCATGGAAATTATAGATTCGGATGGCGCTTCAGCTGAGCTAACAAAGGTTCTGGAAGTTGCCAATACATACAACAGGTACGATTACATCACAGATTTTCGCGATGGAAAGGTTTACGGGATTGTTGAAATCGGAAAGCAATGGATTATGGCACAGAACCTGATTTATGGCACTTTTGTAAAAAACTACATTACCCCACTAAATAATGGTATTTGTGAGGTTTTTGCTTATCAAGATGAGGAAGAAAACCTAAACAACTTTGGCGGTTTGTATTTATGGGATGAGGTACTTGATTATACTGATCAAGAGGGAGGAAAAGGATTTTGTCCTGAAGGTTGGCACCTGCCATCTGATCAGGAGTGGAAAGAATTAGAAATAAGCCTGGGTATTGAGTACAATTTGGTCGACTCAATTGGCTGGGAAAGAGGGCTCGGACTTGCTTCTCAACTACTGAAGAATGGACTTAGTGGATTTGAAGCCGGGCTATGGGGTTTCCGCTATCCTTATAGAATTTTTAGTGACTATGGTTCAGAAACCCATTTTTGGTCCTCCACTATGGAAGAGGATGGTAGTGTGTGGGTTCGTGGTCTGTCTAATTGGTCAACTGGAGTTTTCAGAGGAAGAATGAGAAACAATTATGCTCTTGCAGTGAGATGTTTCAAAGATTAAGAATACATGTATCCTTGAAAACGTGTAGTTAAACTTATTCCCTCATATAGTAATTTTCGCTATTTTGCTTTTGAATTCGAATTCAATGCATCTCAAAAAAGCAAAATAAATGAATCCCTCTCATTACACGGACATGATCAGGCCCAGTTTGGATTTGCTCACTTCTGAGCAAATGAAAGCTATTCACTCTTACTCGATAAATATTCTGGAAAAAACCGGTATACAGGTAGAATCGAAAGATGCCCTCAGAATATTTGAGAAATCAAATGCCGTAAGAATTGATAATCACACAGTTTTTATACAGGCTGAACTTATCAACCATGCTATTGAACAAGCTCCGTCAAGTATTGATATATATAATAAAACGGGTGAGCATGCTTTTACCCTTGGCGAAAAGCAGGGACGTGAGACCTTTTTTGGTATAGGAGTAACCAACAGTTATTTTCAGGATATTATGACGGGTATTCCACGTCCATTTACCCGAAATGACATGCAGGTATCCACCAAATTAGGTGATATTCTCGACAATTATGATACGGTATCCACTTTAGGTATACCATCTGATGTGGATGCCCGAAAACTGGATTTATTCTCCGCTCTGGATATGTATGCTAATACGTCCAAACCATTGGTCTTATTGATATCCGGAGAGAATACAATTGCTTCAGTTTTTGATATCCTCTCCTATTTGCACGGGGATATATCCAAGAAACCCTTTATAATACCCTACCTGAACCCAATCACTCCGCTTGTATTAAACAAATCCACTACCGACAAAATGATGGTCTCCATCGATCATCAGCTACCGGTGATGTTTTCTAATTACTGCATGTATGGGGGTTCATCTCCTGTTACTGAAGCGGGTACCCTGGCACTTTTAAATGCAGAGTTATTAGCCGGACTGGTATTCAGCCAGGTGTTCAGGGAAGGGAGTAAAATGATTCTGGGTAGTCTCCCTTCTGCCTTCAACATGGCCACAATGAGAAGTTCATATACACCCACCAGCTATTTATTGAATCTGGCCATTGCTGAGATGATGCATTTCTATAATATTCCGCACTGTGGAACATCCGGTAGTAATAATGGATGGGAAGCTGATATTCTTGCATCAGCCGACTTATGGCAGAATCACCTTAGCTCTTGCATTGGAAAAATCGGATGTGCACCTTTTGTAGGAGGAAATCTTGATTCAATGGCCTTTTCCCCTAATTCTGTTGTTTTATCGAACCATATCATTGGGGAGGCAAAAAAATTCTCCAGAGGTTTTAGTTTAAATGATGAAAGCGTCAATCTCAATGAGATTCACTCGGTAGGACATGGGGGCAATTATTTCACCTCCGAACAAACTCTGGCCTCGATCATGGGGATTAGCAGTGAGGAGGAAATCTGGCCTGCTCTGAGCCTGGATTCATGGGAGAAAATGGGTAGACCAAAGGCTGAGAACTACCTTAAAGACTATAGTTTGAATCTCTATAATCAGGCGAAGAAAGAATCGGAAGAATATGCTGACATAATAAGAAAAGGGGATGAGTACATCAGCAATTTACCTGATTAAATATTTCAAATTCCGTTTCGAATTGATTTAATATGCCCACACAAACAAAAACGAAAGCAAAAGCAAAAGCAAAATTAGGTTTTTGCTTAAGCACCTCACTGGTTGTTGGAAATATGATCGGGTCGGGAATTTTTCTCTTGCCAGCTGCATTGGCATTTTATGGTGGGATCAGCATTTTCGGTTGGTTGATCACTGCAATAGGTTCCATTTTCTTTGCTCTGGTATTCTCTAGACTAAGCCGTCTCATTACCAAAGCGGGTGGGCCATATGCCTACGCCCAAGCAGGATTTGGAGATTTTACGGGCTTTCTGGTTAGTTGGGGCTATTGGATTTCCATCTGGTGTGGTAATGCCGCTATTTCTGTTGCCGGAGTTGGCTATTTGTCTGTTTTCTTTCCGGCCCTTAAAGATAATTTTCTACTTTCTGCCCTGGTGGCAATTGCAGCAATCTGGTTTTTCACTCTTGTCAATACGAGAAGTATCCGAAGTGTTGGAATAGTACAGCTCATCACGACCATCCTGAAAATTCTCCCTCTTGTATTAATAGGAAGTTTTGGATATTTATATTTCAACAGTGAGCACTTTTCACCATTGAATGTTAGTACAAGTTCAAGCTTTGAAGCCATTTCGGCAACTGCTGCTTTGACATTATGGGCATTTCTGGGCCTGGAATCTGCAACCATCCCATCTGACAAGGTAAAAAACCCTCGCAAAACCATCCCCAGAGCTACAATAGCAGGATTGTTAATTGTTGCATTAATCTATATTGCCAGTACTGTGGCCATAATGGGAATTATGCAAGCATCAGAGCTGCAAGACTCAGCAGCTCCATTCGCTGATGCAGCCCAAGAAATCTGGGGGGATGGAGCTTCATATTTGCTTGCTCTGGGAGCTGCAATTTCTTGCTTTGGGGCTTTGAATGGCTGGATCCTTATTCAGGGACAATTACCATTGGCCGCCGCCAGTGATAATATTTTTCCAGCAGCATTTAAAAAACTGTCAAAGAATGGAATTCCAATTACAGGGATCATTATTTCGAGTATTCTGGCCAGCCTGCTCGTAGGCATGAATTACTCTAAAGGACTTGTAAAGATGTTCACTTTTATTATTATGCTCTCCACTTTGACCTGCCTATTGCCCTATCTGTTTTCATCTTTAACTGAAATTTCTCTTCACCTTAAAAGAAAGATTCCATACAATAAGAGAAAGTTTACTATTGCAATAATAATATCTATCCCTGCTTTCATTTATTCCATGTGGGCAATCTGGGGATTAGGAATCGAAATCATTGGCTGGGGAATAGCCCTCCTCTCAGCAGGAATACCAATATTTCTCTACAAAAAATATTCGGGTAAGAAGTAAATTCTACCCGAATATTCTTATCAGATGATTCTATTGCTTCAAAATTCTTATTCTCTTATGTTTTTGATCTGAAGTAACAACTTCAAGCAAATAGAAACCCCTGGGACCAGGTATATCAATACTGATTATCTTACCTGCCATTCTGCTACGGTTCACTATAACCTGACCAACAATATTTCTAAGTGTGATAGTTATTAATTCACTAGTATCTCCACCATCTATATAAACAATTCCAGTAGTAGGATTTGGGTAAACAACTATGGATGAAATCATCTCATCATCGTAAATACCAGTACTTAGTGTTTCATAAAAATAGGCCGAACCTGCATCACCCATAAAATTTCCTCCTTGCAGATCATGATCTTCTAATGTTGCCCCAATAAGAGCAGTATTGCCACTTATGGCAACAGAAGATCCGAAACTGTCTCCATACTCCCTGTCGGATGGTACAATCTTCTCCATGTGATTCCAGATGCCAGCTTCATTTCGTTTAAAAATATGAGCTCCCCCTGCAGCACGCAATAAATTTTCACCAGAGGCATCATGTGATTCTACCCGACTGCCAACAATAGCATAATCTCCTTCGACACATACTTTCTCACCAAATACATCACCTCCGGAGCGATCAACTCCAACAATCTTTTGAGTTTGGTTCCAGCTGCCAATTGCATCCCTTTCAAAAATATAGGCCGAGCCGGCTGCATTGACAGAGTTCTCTCCCAGAGCATCCTCATCTTCCCAGTGGGCCCCAACTATTGCATAACTTCCACTTAGAGAAACTGATATTCCAAAAATATCATTGGCTGCCCTGTCGGATGAAATAATTTTCTGTTTCTCAAGCCATTCTCCACCAGAATTTCTTTCAAATACATAAGCCGAACCAGCCCTGTTCAGATTATTCCCTCCGGCAACATCTTCCTCTTCATTGGATGCGCCAACAAGAGCATAACTTCCACTAATAGCTACTGAGATACCAAAGAAATCATATGCCGTTCGATCAGAAGTAACAAGCTTTTGAACCAAATTCCAGTTACCGCTTATATCACGTTCAAAAACATAGGCGGCTCCGGCTGCCCACTTGTATTCCTCGCCCATGGCATCTTCTGGTTCGTCACTGGCTCCAACGATCGCATAATTACCACTAATACACACTGATTCTCCAAAATTGATATTATACCTTGCTTCCTCAACTGGCTGAAGTTTTTCAACCTCTATCCATACACCAGCCTGATCCCTTTCAAAAATGTAGGCAGAACCAGCATTGGCCATATACCTTCCTCCCGAGGCATCTTCATCTTTGTAACGGGCACCTACAATAGCATAGGATCCGCTAATAGACACTGAATAACCGAACTCATCACCTCCACCACGCTGTGAACGATCTGAGGCAACAAGTTTCTGCACCTCAAGCCAATTTCCTTCAGCATTTTTCTCGAAAATATAAGATGCTCCCGCTGCACTCATTGTATTTAATCCGGCAGGATCTTCATCTTCCCAATAGGCTCCAACAATAGCATAATTACCACTTACGCTAACTGCATTACCCATGCGATCTTGCGCGTTTCGGTCGCTCGACACAACCTTGGTTTCCTTATCCCAGCTCTGAGAGATCCCAGGGATGGAAAAAACAATTGAAAGAAAAACTAACAGTAACTTTTTCATGTTTGATTATTTTGGTTTGAATCAGATCAACAAACACCAATATCAGCAAATCCCAACTTGATTCTGGCATCAAATACGTTCCGATTTATTAAACAGAACATATTGGATAGCCCTTGCTAATCAGATTTTAATGAGTTTTAACAAAAGAAACAAGTAGTTATGTTGAAGTTCTATATCAAACTCTAAAGAATAAACTAAAACTCAAAGTCATGCGTAAACATCTTTCATTAACCATTACCCTCCTGATTCTTGTCGCAATTCCGATTTTGGCACAAAGCGAAGCAGAGGTAATTACTCCTGAAAAAAACATTGAATGGTTTCAAGTCATTGTTACAGTTGGTTATTTGTTGGGAGTTTTTCTTCTTTTACCCCTGGTGATATATTCTAATCTTAAGGAAAAAATTGCAGCACCCGGAGACAAGGATCAAAAGGATATTAAGCCAGTTGAGTATGTAAATAAAAATGATCGAAATCAGGAAGCTTCAATGATTCTTGATCATTTAATTGAAAATTTAACTCCTTTTGTTTCAGAGGATGGAGAAAATCAGGTAACTATAAACAAGGGTAAACAGGCCAGGCTGGTTAAAAATGGATTAGAATATATCAATACCCGACTTCAGCCAAACGATAGTGAAATCATTGAGAGAATAGAGGAATTAACTCTTGTATACAACGAAAGGGCAAAAAGAGCCTTCACCGGTTCAAAGTGGATTATAATCTGCAGCGCGGGGATTGGTGTATTATTTGCAGTTACAGGTGGCATCACAACCTTTCTATTTCTCCATTTATTAGGTCTGCTTTTTTATATCCTCTCAAGCAGAACACCGATATACGTACTGGAAAAGCGTATGGATTTATTTGGCAGCTGGGGTGGAGGAATGGTAAGTGCAATTTTTGAGGGACTATTCGTAGGGGCAGCTACAAAGCATTACAATGTGTACAGTGATGGAAGAAGAGAACGTGATCATAGCTCCGAGTTTTTAGGAGGAATGGCCTATTTCCTCATTGGATTTGTAATTGCCATGTTCTTAGGTGTCCTGGCAGCTGTACTTGGAGTGGTAAATTTCTTTTTGAATTACTCAACTTCATATCACATGCCATTCAAATCTCTTGACAGCTGGTACACTAAGGAATTTGACAATTAGCCAGCATACAAACTTTAGAATGAGCTGAACAGAGGCTTGCCAGATTCATCAAGTCCCTGTATAACTAAACGGTATTTCGATTTGAAAGTTGGATATGGGATGAGTAGACTGATTCTCAATCCTGAATTCAATTCTATATCAGGTTTCCAAAATAAACATGGATCATGGGGTTTTTGAACTTTGTCGGTCATCATCCCCAGAGCCTGAGCAGCGGTTTTTGTAGTTACAACAATTATCCCGCAGGAATTTCCCGTACCAGTGTACTTTAATATGTCAGATACTGAAGTATACACTTTCATGTTATACACAGATAAAGGATTTAAATCCTTTAGAATTTTAGACTGTGATCCTTTGGGAACTCCATCGACAATAATCAGAGCGGGTGGATTATAATTAATTGAAGTAGGAGCCCTGAAATAAATAGAGCCCCCATTAATAATAACCGGTTTCAATACACGTAACACGCTTAATAATGGAGTACCTCGCGCAATCAATTTCATCACTTTTTCTTCCTTGCTTAATTGTGAATAGGTGAGTTTCCTCTCCCTGAGCTTAAAATTATTCACTTTAAGAAAATCATTAAAGGCAGGCTGGTCTCTGAAAAGGTATCTTTCATTAAACTGATCCACTCTGAGTATTGAGGCAAACTGCGTCATCGGGCTACCTTTCTCATTATCGAGAATTCGTTGCAGGAATATTGTCGGAGAAATATTTTCCGAACCATAATTCCCCAATCCTATTTTTTGCCAATCGTACTTTGTATCGATCTGTGTAATCATAAATAAATCAAATAAACCAGGATCATAATCTTCTCTGTTAAGAAAATAATCTTTAGGAAAGATGGTATTATCTGCAGAAGGCCCTAATAAAAAGCGTGTGTAAATATCTGGATTAGGTGACCAGTCAGGACAGAAATTATTATCAACTACAGACACGCTTACACGGCCTTTATTAGCCTGGTTATCTGAAGACTTCATATCAAGTATAAGCTTTCCTTTCTTTAAGAGATTGCGTTCCGGAATCTCCATTTCTGCATCTATTCTACCTGAATGTTTTGATATAAGGAGAGGGCGCTGTGCATATAGTTTATAATCCTGATCTAAAATATTGACCCGCATGATACCATCTGGCAAGTTCGACAAAGGGATAATAAAATGAAGTGAATCCTCAAGCATTGCGCTGTGGGTCCACACTATTCCTCCGTTCATCTCGGCCAGGGCCATAATTGCGATTTTTTCATTTTCATAATTGCTATTAACCACAATTTCAAGCTCTTCTTTTGATATGTTCAGCATCTTGAGCTGAATCCCTTCTTCATGAATCGCTGGTAAATCAAATTCAAAATCTTCTGTAACCGGGCTGGTCAATCTCATTATCACAGGATTCCCCACATCCGGCAGGAGAGAGAAATAACCCAAACCAGGAATTGAGGTTTTTATAATTCCAACTTCCTGCTCATCATCATCAATCAGTATACCTTCTACATCGATAGCTTCACCGAGCACATTCTGAGCTGTAAACACCATTTTTGACTCAAATCCTTCAACGAGTTTACCGCCTTCGGGATAAAAACTCATCAGGATCGATCGATGAATCGTTGGAATCAAAATACTGTTTGTATGAATGAAACCATTGTATGAAGCCGATATTTGAGCAGCAATATTCGACAATCCTTGTTCCTCAGGAATTGGGAAAGACAAAATTGCCCGGCCATGTCGATCGCTTGTTAGCTCTCCATAATCAAACAAAGTACCATTCTTACTCAGTGAATAGTTAATTATATCATGCTTAATGGCTTTCCCTTTTGAATCGCTCAGAATAATTTCAAGTTCAGCCTTGTCTCCAACTGAATACTCTTCTTTCAGATTTGTCAATTTGATTCTGACAGGTGGGATTTTAAAGTCTCTTACAAGAATTTTATGGCTCAAAAGCTCTGGCTTGACTGACCTGAATGTTGCATCAGTAAAGGCTTTCAAAAAATACTCTCCATATTGGACAGAATGGCTCAGGCTTATTTCACCAGCAGCAGTTCCCTGATGGATCGGAAATGAGTACTTTTCTATAAGCTCCCCCTTAAAGTTTACCAGCCATAAAAATAAACTGTCACTATTAATGGATGCATCCTGATAATTATAGAGATAGGCCTGAAAGCGGATCAGACTGCCAGGAGAATAAATATCACTGTCAGTATGAATAAAAACATGTTCTTCAGGGTTGTGGGCTATAAATTGTTCAAAATTCTGAATTAAAATATCCTCACTAATTTGCGCCTGAAGCTGCATTCCTATGCAACTATAGATGCTTATTGAAATAAGCATTATTCTGAAAATAACCTTAGAAAACAATGATCCCATAGCAAATGCTTGTTTATGAGTAAATTATCATATTTCGGTCTACGGTAGGGGACAAGAAATCTATGCAAAAACCAGACCAAATCTGGCACTGTCTTTGTGTATATATTCTGACATTTAAGTTGATCCCTGAAACCTGAAAAATTTGTATTAAATTCCCCCATTTAGTGCAGATGCTCACTAAATTTGAAGCTATGAGATTGATTTTACTAATTACATTACTTTTCTCCTTTTCATTATCAAATTCTCAAACGATTAAAGGCTTTGTATATGACAGTAAAACCAAAGAAGCACTGATAAATGCAAATGTCTATTTTAACGGCACTTTTAAGGGGACTACTACTGATACTCAGGGGTATTTTGCACTTTATGATCCTGATAATTCCCGCCATACTCTTGTTATAAGTTCGCTTGGTTATATGTCAAATATTATTGTTGATTATCAGTTTGAACATTTATTGCAAGTTTTTCTGGAACCCAAGACATTTGATATCAATGAGATTCTGGTAGTATACGACAAAACCATATCTGAAAAACTAAGGAAGGCAGGGATTAAAAAATTCAAAAAGGAGTTTCTTGGCAACAACTATAATGCCCGCAAATGTAAAATTCTTAATATGGAGGATATCCTGTTCCAACAGGACGAAGAGCAAAATACATTTTCTGCTTATGCCAGGAAACCAATTCTGATTGAAAATGAGGCATTGGGTTACACAATTACGTATCATTTAGATTCTTTTATTAAAACAGATACTATGCTGTATTATCAGGGGGCGCATTTTTTTGTCGATAAACCATCTAAAAGGAAAAGAATAAACAAGAAAATTGAAAAACGACGCATTAGCACTTACTCGGGCTCCCGCATGCATTTTTTCAGATCTCTTTATAGCGAGAGTCTGGGTACAGACAAATTCATTCTTCGGGATAGTTCAGAATCATCAATCCCATGTCAGATTTATTTATCAGACACTCTCGGACCAATAAGATACTTCTATCCCGGAACTGAGACCAGCTATGTTTACTTTCCTGAGCAAGATAATAGTTTCAATTTTCTGGTCACATATATGCGAATGTCAGGTGATAGTGTACTAATCTCAAACAAAGGTTATTTTGACCCGAGGTATATTACTTTCTGGGGTAAATCATCCAAAGAGAGAATTGGTGACTTATTACCATTTGAGTTTGTATTGGAATAAGAGCTAATATAGCTCTATGAATTCAACCAAGAATTGCTATCTTCATTTCTTCAAAATTCTTTGTCTATGCTAAATATCGCATTGTTCGGACCTCCGGGTGCTGGTAAGGGAACCCAATCTCAATATCTGATAAAAAAATATAATCTGTTTTATATCTCAACCGGAGATTTATTAAGAAAGGAGATTAAAGAAAAAACCAATTTAGGAAAGGAGGCAGAGAGTATTATTGCATCAGGAGGATTAGTGCCGGATGAAATAATTGTGCAGATTATTGAAAAAACAATTACGGACAATCCGGATGCGAATGGATTTCTTTTTGATGGTTTTCCCAGAACCTATATACAGGCTTATATTTTATCCGGACTTATGATCAAGCTGAATACCAGCCTGAGTTGTCTCATCAGTCTTAATGTGCCTGAAGAAGAATCGGTTAAGCGTCTTCTTCATAGGGGTAAAACATCCGGCAGGTCAGATGACAATGAAGAGGTAATCAGAACAAGATTGAAAGAATACTATGATAAAACTCTACCGGTTATGCAGTTTTACAAAGACCGGGGCATTTTCACTGAGGCAGATGGTACCCAAAGCATCGAGGTGGTGCAGGAGCAGATATCCTCAATTATTGATGAAGAATTGAGTAAACGTCTTTTCAATATCGTCGTTTTCGGTTATCCGGGATCAGGACGAGGATCTCAGGGTAAGGCTTTGGCAGAAAAATACGGTCTCGAATTTGTTGCCACAGGAGGGATGCTTGAGCAAGAAATCAGTAAACAAACAAGTATTGGCAAAGAAGTACAACGAATATACGATAGTGGTGAACTGGTACCCGATGAAATTGTTGTAAAATTAATTGAGCAGAGACTAGAGAACTCAAAAAACGTTAAAGGATTTATATTCAAAGGATTTCCCAGAACTCTGGTACAATCTTACATCCTTGATGGCATGCTTAAAAAGCACGGTACAGGAATTGCAAAAATTGTGGAATTTGAAGTACCCACCCTTGAACTTATTAAGCGATTGGATAAGCGGTCGAAAACTGATCGTGGTATGCCATATGACTCAAGTACTGCAAAAATTGTAACTCGTTTACAGGAACATGAACAGAGAACAATTCCTGTGATCAAGAAATATCAGCAAATCCACGGTACAGAAAAAATAGATGGCACCGGCAGCTTTGAAGAAGTATTTAATCGTCTTTCCTTTGCAGTTGAACATGGAATAAAAGCCATGCTTTAGCCAGAGGAATAAGTTCTACAACTCTGAATTTGAAAATTGGCTATTCCTTCCTCAATCATCTTATTCGCTGTCACATAATGGCAATCATAATACTTATGCAAAGACAAATCACAAAGCTTATTGTTCTGTTTATTCTTGTAAGCACTGCCCTCAGCTGTGCCAACAAAAGAGAAAATAAAACAGAAAAACCGAACATTTTGTACATCATGTCTGATGATCATACCTCGCAGGCCTGGGGTATCTATGGTGGCATTCTCAAAGATTATGTTCATACACCTGCAATCAGCCGTCTGGCTGAGGAAGGGTGCGTACTGGATAATTGTCTGGTGTCGAACTCAATTTGTGTTCCGAGCAGGGCATCAATCCTCACAGGATTGTACAGTCATAAATCAGGAGTTAAAACCTTAGGTGGAAAACTGAATCCGGCAGAAGAAAACATTGCTAAAGTATTGCAAGGAGGGGGCTATCAAACAGCCATTTTTGGGAAATGGCATCTCAAATTAGAGCCTGCAGGCTTTGACTATTATTGTGTATTGCCCGGACAAGGAAACTATTGGGATCCGCATATGAAAACCAAAGAGAATTGGGAAGATGGGGGCAAAGGAGGGAAACAATACTATGGTTTCAGTACTGATATAATTGCGAATATGACTATTGAATGGATTGAAAACAGGGATTCTGAAAAACCATTTTTCGCCATGTGTCATTTCAAAGCCACACATGAACCATTTGATTATCCCGATCGCTTTAAAAATCTTTATCTGGATATTGAAATCCCGTATCCTGCCACTCTCCTTGATCAGGGTCCTGAAACTAATGGAAGAACTTTTAAAGGACAATCAATGGATAATCTTAAGCAACGCTACCTGAACGCTACAGAAACTGAGGTATTGAGCCGAAAAGGTCACACTAAATATCCTGGTTTACCTTTTTCTGTTGAAGGTCTAGATAATACGGAAGCACGAAAGAAAACCTATCAGAAGTTCATAAAAGATTTTATGAGGTGTGGGGCCGCTATTGATGACAATATTGATAAGTTGCTTAATTACATCGAGGAGGCTGGTTTGGACGAAAACACCCTTGTAATCTACACAGCTGACCAGGGTTACTTTCTGGGTGAACATGGTTGGTTTGATAAACGTATGATTTACGAAGAGTCTGCTCATATGCCTTTCATTATTCGATATCCGAAAGAGATTCCTGCCGGAAGCCGGAATTCAGATATCATTGAAAATGTCGATTTCTCAGCCCTTTTTGCTGATTATGCTGGTGTTGAATACCCTGAAACTATGCAAGGATTCAGTTTTCGCGAGAATGTGAATGGAAATACTGCAGCTGATTGGCGCAAATATGGATATTACAGGTACTGGGCCCATTCGAAAGACCGGCCAGGCCATTTTGGCATTCGGGGTGATCGATATAAACTGGCCTTTTATTATGGTAATGGATTAAAAGCCAACGATTATTCTGCGACGGCAAATATTCTTTACTGGGAATTTTTCGATCTTCAGGAAGACCCCGATGAACTTCATAATGCCTATCATGATCCCGGCAATAAGGAATTGATTTCTGAGCTTAAACAAGAAATCATCCGGCAGCGAAAAATGCTCGGTGATACTGACAAGGACAACCCTGAGATTCTCAAAATAATTGAAGCACACTGGGATTAAAGCTCTTGTGGAACATGTCTTGGAGGTTTTGGAAAAAAACTTATCCTATTAACTTTATGCCATAAGCATATCTTAATCATTTGTCATTATGAAACAGATTAAAAATATTCTTGCCCTGGGTATAGCCCTTTTGATCTCTTCAGGTCTTTCAGCCCAACTCCCTGGTATTGAAGAGAAAACTAAAGGAATGGACAAGTATTCAGGTTTCTTTACATTCTATTGGGACAATACCAAAGGTAAAATCTGGCTTGAAATCGATAAGTTAAACGAGGAGATCCTATACCTTAACTCAGTCTCAGGTGGGCTAAGCACCAGCGGCATCGACCGCAACAGTCTTGGTCAAAGTAAGATAGTTGAATTTCAACGAATAGGTCCAAAAGTAATAATGATACAACCCAATTATTCTTTCAGAGCCAATACCGAAAATGAATTTGTACTTGAAGCAGTTGAAAACGCTTTTGGTCGATCTATTATATGGGGATTTGAAGTTGCTGCTGAACAGGGTGAAAAGATCTTAGTTGATGCAACTAAATTCCTATTGAGAGACGCCCGTGCCTGGGGAGATAATATGGGGGGCAGAAACAGTACAACAAAATATCGCTTCGATGAATCCAAATCAGCCTTTGATCTCTCTCACACCAAGAACTTTCCGAATAATTCTGAATTCGATGTTATGTTGACCTTCACAGGTAAAGGATTCAGGGGTAAAGAGGCCCCGAGCTCTGAAGCTATTACAGTTAAACTGCATCATTCCCTGGTGCAATTGCCTGACGATCAATACAAGCCTCGAAAATATGATCCACGCTCAAGCTTCATGAGTTTCTCTTATAATGATTATGCCAGCCCTTTTGATGAGGATATTGAACAGAAATTTATTCTACGGCACCGTTTAGAAAAGAGAAATCCTAAGGCTGAAATCAGCGAGGCTATCGAACCTATCATTTATTATGTTGACAGAGGTATTCCGGCCGATATTATGGATGCGGTGGTCGAAGGTGCAAAATGGTGGAATCATGCTTATGAAGCCTGTGGTTATAATAATGCCTTCCAGGTAAAGCTCCTGCCGGATGGTGTCGATCCCATGGATATAAGATATAATATGATCAATTGGATCAATCGGGCAAAAAGAGGATGGTCATACGGAAGTACAATATCGGATCCCCGGACAGGTGAAATTATTAAAGGGAATGTATCTATGGGTGCTCTTCGCATCCGGCAGGCCTACCTGATCGCATGCGGTATTGCGGGTGAATATTCACAATCTGATCAAATTGATCCCCAAATGAAAAAGATGGCCCTTCTTCGGATCAAACAACTCTCTGCTCATGAGGTTGGACATACAATTGGTCTCGTTCATAATTATGCTGCAAATGTGGATGATAGGTCTTCTGTAATGGATTATCCACATTCACTTGCCACAATCAGGAATGACGGGAGCATTGATCTGTCAAAAGCCTATACCGAGGATATTGGTGCCTGGGACAAGGTATCTGTAGCATATGGATATCAGGATTTCCCTGATAATCAGGATGCAGATGCAGAAGCTAAGAAAGAACTTGATAAGGCATTTGTTAAGGGGATATATTACCTTACGGATAAGGACGCTGGGGCCAATATCCACCCTCTGGCCAGTCAGTGGGATAATGGAAAACACCCGGTAGATGAGTTAGAACGTGTAATGAAAATCAGAAAAATTGCACTTGACAACTTTTCTGAAAAGAAAATTAGGTATGGGAAAGCAATGTCGACCCTTGAAGATGTGCTGGTGCCAGTCTATTTTTATCATCGATACCAGATTACTGCTTCGGCAGGAGTTCTGGGTGGATTATATTACAACCATGCTTTGCGCGGGGGACCTCAATATATTCAAAGAAATGTGCCAGCCGAGGAGCAAAGACGGGCTCTGAATGTATTAATCAAAACATTGGAGCCAGAAAATCTGCTTATTGATGAAAAGATATTGAATTTGATTCCCCCCAGAGCTCCAGGACATAATCAGACTAATGATTTATTCACCAGTTATACCGGCGGAACTTTCGATCCATTGGCTGCCGCAGAAAATGTGGCCGATCTAAGTGTAGGATTGATTCTAAATCCTGCGCGTGCAGCCCGATTAGTCAATTACCACGCTCTGAAACAGGAATTACCTGGCTTAGAAGAAGTAATCGAAACACTTTTGACTACTATCTTTAAAAAGCAAGTCGAAAACCCCTATGAGCAAGAAATACAAAGAGTAGTTAATCTGGCTATTTTAAATCGCTTAATGGCCCTGGCGGCTGACTCAAAAACGTCTCCACAATCAAAGGCTCTTGCTTTCCTCAAACTGAAGGATCTGGATGTTTGGCTCAAAGCTCAGAAACCTGAAGACACAGCTCAGAAAGCACACTACCTGTTCTGCAGACTAAGAATAAAGCAGTTTGAGAGAAATCCCGATTCTTTTAAGATTAGCTCCGTAATTAAAATACCTAACGGAGCCCCTATTGGAAATTAAAATAAGAAAACATTAGAGTTCTGCCGGGGTAATCTCCAGGTTCTTGAACCAGCCTTCAGAATTAAAGCCGACCCAAAAGCCCACCCAGCCTTTGTGGCGGTGGCTGACCTGATTGATCGATAATGATGGAGTTTCAGAATTATTCACATATGCTTCAAGCAAATGATCCTTAATCACCAATTTGACATGAAACCAGGAGTCAGGATCCGGAACCGGATCTATCTTATTCTCATATTTGTCAGGATGGCTCTCACGTAGAATTCGCCAAGTGTATTCAGGATGGGCAATATATTGAACAGAATGTGTATTTCTTTCAGGATTTTGAAAATTGAATGGGCGAAAATAGACAACATCATAGGTGCTATCATTAAGTCCGTGGAAAGCCAAGCCCACAAAACTCTTCCCGGGATCATTTTTCCCTTTTATATCCAGTTCAATTGTCCCATCGGCAAATACCAGATCATTCAGTTTAACAAAACCGTCACTCTGATTTGCATCGAGATGAACTTCTTCACCCACACTTACTACCCTGTTGTGAACTGTCCATATTTCCGGATCACTTACCTGTGTCAAATCCGGAACAATCGCATTATTTTGATTACAGCCCAGAATAATCAGACCAAGAAAAAGAATTGTGTTGATTTGAATTGCTTTCATCATAATTTCTTATTTAGCACTAATATACACATTTTCATATTTCTGATATTGTAATAATTATCCAATAATCTCAATCAGATAATATTTTGGTTAATAATATTAATTAGTTTATCTTTGTGTCAATATAATGATAATGAAAAAAGAACTAACAGCTCAGGAGAGCCTTGGGATCGTTTCAAAAACTATCCTCACGGCCAAAATAAAGAATCAGGAAACCGGAAGCATTTTTATTTTCTGGGGACTTCTGATGATGCTCGCCAGTCTGGGCCAGTATCTTATACTTCAGACAAAGTATACAGACTATAACTATTACCCGTATTTTGCTTTCCCCCTCGGAGCAATATTCACCTGGCTTTATTATTCTAAAAAATTCAAGATCAAAGATCAAAGCAATGTCATTTCATCCATCATCCCAATAATCTGGATGGTAGTCGGGATTAACTTCATGGTTCTGTCTATTGGTTTTGAAACCTTTCTCGGTGAATTGTTAACTCCGGTCATATTGATTCTTTTAGGAATGGCAACGATCCTGACAGGTCATATAATGAAATCAAGGCTAATTCTGATAGGAGGGATGCTCAGCAATATAGCTGGTTTTATTTGCTTTCAATTTGCCTGGGAATACCATGGTCTGATATTGAGTGCAGCATCATTGATTTGTTTGGCTTTACCAGGTTTTATCATCAGATTTGCATCGACTAATAGAAATGATTAAGCGATTAAATCCCATTCTTCATTCAGAGTTACGGCTTGCAATAATGTCGCATCTCCTATCGGTTGGTGACAGTGATTTTGTGAAAATCAAGGAAATCACTGAGGCTGCAAGCGGTAATGTCAGCATCCAAATAAAAAAACTTCAGACGGTGGGATATATCAGTGTGACAAAGGGATACAAAAATAATTATCATCACACCAAAGTCTCAATAACATCTCTTGGAATTGCAGAATTCGAAAAATACATTGAAAGCCTATCCCAATATCTGAAGAGATAATTTTTTCCCAATTCTTGTTTATTCCATTAACTGAGATATGTTATATAAATATGTTTTTGTACTAATTTCGATGATACCATATTAGAGAATAGTTCTTAATATTGTGTACCAATTCTGATAATAACATATTATGCAACCGAGCATGACAAAAGGAAAAATATTTTAACACACACGCGGATGATTGTTTTTGTTGTGCGAGCTCCATCCGACAAATAAAATTAAATATAAACGGATGAAAACCATTAGCAAAACTTTTCTCATTCTGATTGCCCTGGCTATATTAGCCCCCGGAGCTATTCATGCTCAAAACAAGAAGTCGAAAGTTGGTCCAATAATTAAGGATGGCATGACCCAGGTGGTGCCTGAATTCAAAGATCCTGAAAAGTGGATTATTCATGATCTATTTGTGGAGTCTGAATTCGATTCTGATGGGGATGGAAAACTCGACCTGATACATGTGGATGTTACACGTCCGGCTGAGACTGAAAAAGGAGTCAAACTTCCGGTTATTTACGTGACCAGTCCTTACTTTGCAGGAACAGGAACCGCAAACAAGGAGTACTTCTGGAATCCCAGACATGAACTGAATGATCCACCACCTGCACGCAAGGCCTTTCCTGAATGGAGCCCGCGCAACAATCGTCCGGTAATCTCCAAATCACATGTCAGAACATGGGTTCCACTTGGCTATGTTGTGGTTCATTCATCCTCTCCGGGAACAGGATTATCACAAGGTTGTCCAACTGTTGGTGGAGATAATGAATCATTAGCGCCCAAGGCGGTGATTGACTGGCTCAATGGCCGGACAAAAGGCTATACTGAACTCGACAGAAAGAAAAAGGTAAAAGCTTATTGGGCCACTGGCAAAGTTGGCATGACCGGTACATCATATAATGGTACTTTGCCACTTGCAGCTGCCACAACAGGTGTTGATGGTTTGGAAGCTATTATACCAATTGCCCCAAATACTTCTTATTATCATTACTACCGTACAAACGGACTCGTACGTCATCCGGGAGGTTGGATTGGAGAAGATATAGATGTGCTATATGATTTCATTCATAGCAATCCTTATCTGGCTGATTCTTGCGATTGCAATGTGAGAGATGGAGAGATGCTTAGTAACCAGGATCGTGAAAAAGGTGATTACAGTGACTGGTGGGCAGGACGAGATTACCTCAATGATTTAGGTCCATTAAAAGCTGCCGTTCTAATGGCTCATGGTTTCAATGACTGGAACGTTGTTCCCGAACACAGCTGGAGAATCTCTGAGGCACTTAAAGAAAAGGGTGTTCCTCTTCAGATGTATTATCATCAGGGTGGACATGGTGGCGAGCCTCCACATGAGATGATGAATAAATGGTTTACACGATATATACATGGTGTAGAGAATGGCGTTGAGAATGACCCTAAAGCCTGGATCGTCAGAGAAGGAGCAAAGCGCGATGAACCCACTCCTTATGCCGACTATCCAAATCCTGATGCATCGCCCGTCACATTCTATCTGGCAGGAGGTGCTCCCAGAGCCGGCTCACTGATACCTCATGAAATGGGTGAACAGGGTACTGAAACACTGGTTGACAATGTTCATTTTGATGCTTCTACATTGGCTCAAACTGAGTGGACAACTCACCGGCTGATGTACCTTACACCAACTCTTTCACAGGATCTGCACCTATCGGGAACAACAAGTATAACAGTCAAAATGGCCAGTAGCAAACCGGCAGTAAACCTTTCTGTTTGGATCGTTTCTTTGCCCTGGAATAAGAGCAGAAACTCAAAGATTACCGATAATATTATTACTCGCGGATGGGCTGACCTTCAGAACTACAAGTCCTTACGTGAGAGTGAAGAACTGGTTCCTGGTAAATTCTATGAAATGACATTCGATTTGCAGCCAGATGATCAGATAATTCCTGCAGGCCAGCAAATTGGATTAATGATTTTCTCGAGCGATAGGGACTTCACTTTGTGGCCAGAGCCAGGAACAGAGTTAACACTTGATCTGGATGGTACATCTATTACCTTTCCAGTGGTTGGCGGTGAAGATAAGCTAATGAAATCTTTTAAATCAGGGCATTAACAATCAACAAATTTCATTTTATATATCTGCAACGAGTTTTACCTAAAAAGTAAAACTCGTTGTATTTATTACTTAAGCTATTCTTAAGCCGACTCGCTTACACCAGTTGCCGATAAGAAATATACATTCACCGCCTCTCCACTACAGGGAACAATATAATGTTGGTACCCGAGCGAAGTGGCTTTATCAACCAATGGAGCGGGAAGAAAGGGAGAAAGCACATCCAGTATCTGTCCCTCCTTCAAATTCTTCAGATCAGCAACAACCTGATGTATAGGATGTTCACCAGCTTCGAGAATTGGTCCAAGATCTAAGTTATCAATCACCTTATCAGCATCATACCAATCAGGTTTTTCAAAATTTAAATTGTAATTATCAGGATTATGGTCAAGATTGTCCAATTCCTGATTTGCTTCAGTTCTTAACATAGTAACAAGTTCATTAACAGGTATATTAGCTATTGTTGCTGCCTGTTGAACAGTAGCTATCCGTGCAACAGTTTTTCTTAAAACAGGATTCTTTAATTTCTTAAAAACAGGCACAATCTCTATCAATCGTTCCTCCAGACCAGGATAATCCTCAAATATCTCCATCAGTCTGCTTTTGGGGCTTATTAATCTACTCATATGATACTATTCTTTGTTCACCCTCCAGGGCCCTGTATTTTGTTAAATCTTGTGAAACTTCAAGTGTTCCCATGTAATCACCCTGATCATCGTGCAGGGCATAATAGGATATATGTATGAATTTTCCTTTCATCTGTATCCAGAATGGAGCATAGGTCTCCTTGCCCGATTTAAAATCTTCAAGTATTTTCTCCACAATATGAACACTCGAGGGTGGATGACAATGGCGAACGTCACGATTTATTATTGCCCTGCTTCTGGTAAAAACCCGATCAGCTGATTGAGAAAAGTACTTAACCTTATCGTTTTTGTCTACAAAAGTCATGTCCACTGGTAATGTGTTTAATACCTTCACCAATTCGTTTGCCTGGAATGATCCGGTAGGCAAATTTATACCCGACCCGCTGTTGACCGCATTTATTGCTTCACTATCTACACCCTCAGGGGCCCACTTATCTTGCGGATCATAAATACAATATCCAATCTCCATGGTCTGACTATCGATTTGATACCAGTCCAAATCAGTGAGGTTATCCATACTCATGGGAAAGAGAATTTCCTCTTCCTTTATTACCATTTCATCTACTCCTGTGAGAGCAGGCAGCATAATAATCTCTGCCGATGTAAGCAAATCCTCTTTTTCAATTTCGGGAGTACGTAAGATTTCAATACTTCCTTTAATTAACTCCCGAATCTCATCATGCTTTCCCCACATAACCTGTGGCGGACCCGTAATACACTTC
>Ga0233437_1000555_pt1 | contig 82839 bp, 72 predicted proteins | sample SI_122_August201_FD_182714 | JGI IMG/M metagenome (GOLD analysis project Ga0233437, IMG submission 182714) | Seawater microbial communities from Saanich Inlet, British Columbia, Canada - SI_122_August2016_200_MG | ecosystem: Environmental > Aquatic > Marine > Inlet | place: Canada: British... | reverse complement strand
TTGGTGGCTGGTTTGATGGTCTTCGCGGATTCGCTTGGTCATGGGCATCCTCCTCAGGATTAAAAAGGTTGCCCGATTATGACACGCCTCGCAGGCGGGGAAAAGAAGCGGTTATTTTGGCGCTTACGAAGTGTTCATGCATTAATGTAGCTTTGCACATTCCCCGAGATTTCGCAAAGCTGCCAGATCAATTGTTCACTTTTTTCGGAAGGCCTTCATAAAAAGAGAGCAGCTCCATGATCTGTATTCTTTACCCGGCTAAGGCCTGGTAGCTTTTCAAAAATTCCAGCTATCACAACTAGTTTACGCTTCGGCTGCATCTGCATTATTAGACCTTATATTATTCCTAAAAGTTTTAGGCCGTCACGAAAAAGAACAAATGCTAAAGCACATAATACCAAGCCGAGGAAACGCATTGTGTATATGTACACATTGCCAACTAAAAAAGATTTTGATTTGCCAACCAATAGCGCCAATAGAATTTTTGAGCCTACCAACGACGCATAAAAAGTACAAATAAAAGCCAAAGCTGCAATTATGCTTTGGTTCATTGCCTTGGTCATGTTTGGAGCGCCAACACTAAGCCAAAATAAGTAGGGGTGCGGGCTTAGAGCATTTACTAATATCCCTTTTGTTAACGATTTAGGCTTTGTCTTTTGAAGATTTAGCTCAACTCCTTTCGTACGTATACTTTCGTAGCCCATAAATAAAACAACGAAACCGCCTGTCAGTGAAATTATCCCTAATATGTTATGGAAATTGGATAACTTTTCCAGAATGAATAAAGTTAAAATTATTATTGGTAAATCGGTGATAATTGGAGCCATAGCAACTTTTACACCGGATTTAATATCATGTTGAAGAGTTTCAGAAATCACAAGAGCCAAGAGTGGACCGGGGGCAAAACCTGCGGATAAGCCTAATATAGTTCCGATGGTCAAGAAATTTATCATCGTTGATCTTCGGTCTCGACTGCCATAGTGTTTACTCTGTGAAATTACCCGACGTCGTTTTGTAGCAAAGATACATTGAAAATATCTGAAACCGCCATACATGTCAAAAACAAGACGTATGGGCCGACAATATTGGGAAATGTGGTTGGGGACAGCGAACTTGGGTAGGGTGGTGGGTCAGTTTTTAGCTCATCCAATCGCGACAGAAGGGTAACGTGCATGATCCTTGCGTACCACATTCGACCAGATTTCGCAAAGCTGCCAGATGTATTGTTCATGTTTTGCAAGGGATATCAAACGGATGGTTTATTGATCGAACTATATCTATCCGGTTTTTTTGTGATAATTCGTATTTGAATACTGATCAAATCAAAAACCATATGCATTCCAAGATATTCAAAAAATCGGGCTGATCCATAAATGGCACCCCATTTTGTCCGATCAATGTCAAAATGTGCCTCAGCCATTAGGTTCTCTTCAGGTGTTTTTGTGATAGTAGCCATGAAATTTTGTTTAGCTTTAATTCCCCTCAACTCCAAATTTCCAATTATTTGATAGTTTGGGCAACTTAAGAAAGGTTCTTTAACAGGTACAGCCTCATCGATTTCAAATCTGGCTATTGGAAAAAGTTTGGTCAGGAAAAAATCTTCAGATTTAAGGTGAGCAAGCAATACTGGCTGCAATTCATCTCCTTCAAGACTTATATTTACGATAGAATCCATGTTGATGTCAAACATACCGGTGATAATTCCATTTTTAACCGTTAGGTCTCCACTGGCGATTCCAACGGTTCCAAAGTGGGTGGTATTTGGATTTCTTCCCCTCCATTCGATAATGCTCTGATCAGTATCAGCTTGATATGATCCATCTTCAAGTTTCAGTAAGGTTTGAGAATCGTATGGTTCATTAACAGCCTCTCCCTCTAAAGAGAAATCTTCGGACAACCAGGCTTCAATACCGCCCTTTAATACATAAATGGCCCTGTATCCATTTTGCGCAAGCTTCTCAGCTGCAGTGACCGCGTCAAAAGATCTTTTGCTGGCTCCGTAAAGCACAATCACAGAATTGTTATCATTCGTTATTTCGTTGACTTGATCAACGAATGTCACTTCGAAAACACAGGCATTGACAGCAGTCTTAAGATGACGTCTGGCAAAACTATCAGATTTCAAAGTATCAATAAGGGTAAAGGTTTGTTTTTCTTCAATCCATTGATAGAGTTCTATAGGAGATAATTCCTTGTATGCGTTAAGGTCTTTCATGTTTGGCTCCTTTTTCGTATTATTCTGCTTTTATAAATGTACCGTCCTTATACTCTTGAAAGGCAGTTTCTAACTCCTCTTGGGTGTTCATGACAATGGGGCCTTTCCATGCCACCGGCTCGTGCAATGGTTTGCCTGTGAGCAGCAGGAACCTCAGGGGCTTATCAGAGGCTGTTACGGTTAGATGATCTCCTTTTTCATAAAGAATCAAGTTGCCGTTTCCTATGGCCTTGCCGTCTGTTGCTCCTTTGCCGCCAATCACATAAATAAAGGCCGTATAAGAGGGATCAACTCCATGAGTAAATGCCTGCTCTGCGGGCACGGTACAGTCCAAAAATTGAGGATCAATAACAATGTCATCCATGGGTCCTTTCTTACCGATAATATTTCCCGCAATGATCTTGATGCGGACACCGTTCTGGATTTGAACCTCAGGAACCTTGTCCGCTGTAATGTCACGGTATCTCGGTGACATCATTTTCTGGGATGCCGGTAGATTAGCTCACAGCTGAAAGCCGTGCATGGATCCGTTGGCATCGCCCTTGGGCATTTCCTGGTGAACAATACCACTGCCTGCCGTCATCCACTGCACATCCCCGGAGGAGATGACGCCTTTATTGCCCAGGCTGTCCCCGTGTTCCACATCGCCTTTCAAGACATAGGTGATGGTTTCAATACCCCGGTGGGGATGCCAGGGGAACCCTTTTAGATAATGCTCGGGCGTATCGGACCGGAAATCGTCCAGCATCAGAAAAGGATCAAATGTCGAGGCTTCATAGTATCCGAATACCCGGTTCAAGTGGACCCCGGCACCTTCCAGGGTGGGTTGGCGGGTTAATATGAGTTGAATCTTTCTTGCGTCTGACATGAATTTCCTCCTGTTTATTGGTGATAGTTGAATTAAACCGCGCAACTGCACCCGGTCCGCCATGCCTTTCCGTCTGCACCGAGAATCGGCACATGGGTATGGCCCTGGGTTTTTCTATGGCCCTGACACGGCCCGCTGTGAGCATGATGTTTGTTCCGGTGGCTGTTGTGGTATTCCTCGCACGCATAGCTTTGTATAAAGTTTTAGAGTCTTTCCTACTTGGATTGTATCTTTGTTCATATTCATAAATACCTCAATCTAAATTATTTTAATGTTAAGTTAATTATCATCGAATGATATGTTAATTTTTTTTACTTTTAGTTGATTGTAAATAAGAGCGTTTATTGTACGAATAATCGCTGATCGCTCGAAGATCCTTAGCGATGATCAAATAATTCTGACCATTCCAAACCCCAAAACTTTAAGGCTGCGTCTCAATTATAATTATCCTATTCTTAAGCGGTGGGAGTCACTGAAAGCTCAAGAATACAGATGGAATCTCATTACCTCAATAGGTTGTGTTATCTTGACAATACAATATTACCAGTGAGTTATGAGTTTAAAACCCTGCAATATACTTTGTATTCCACAATTGTGTTTGGGTCTCTCAGGTCACGGTGAGATATTTTTTTCGATCACAAACATCGTACCCCTTGATCATAAAAATAACGCAAACCCTGTAGGCAAAAGCGTAAGGGAACTTCCAAAAAATAATCTACGCATTCTGTTTGCCCTTTTGCCCGTCTTCTACGTTGTGACAACAGGCACATAGCTCACTATGCACCTGTTATCACGCCTTGATGACGAACAAAAGCTCTGCACGATATGCGTATATTATTTTCTTCCAGTTCCCTAAACTATTTTTGGGTCAAAGTTTCCACTCCGGTCCAGTCCTCAGGAACACCTTTCACCATATAGAGGGCGCAACGTTCGAGATAAATGCGAGCGGCCTTGTCTTCCGGGTTCTTTTGCAGCACCTGGCTGAATTTGACGCTGGCTTCGGAAAACGTTCTGCCATAGTAAAGCTGTAAACCCGCTTCGAACTCTGCCTTGGTCTCCTCCTTCAGCACCGCCACTTCCTGAGCATCCCCATCATAAACCTCATACACGGAAACCGGTTGTTTCTTGCCTTTGACGGAAACCTTGTCCACAAAACGGTGCATATAAAGGTCCGGATCTTTCAGTTGGGAGAAAGTCAGTTCACTGAGAGTAACCGAAGAGCCGTAAACCCGGGTCAATCCTTCCAGCCGTGCCGCCAGATTGACATCATCCGACACCACCGCGCCCTGCATACGATCTTCGCTCCCGATGATACCGAGCATCAGGTCGCCCAAATGAAGACCCACGCCGATGCCCATGGGCAGAAGGCCGTAGGATTTCCGTTCTTCATTATATTCATCCACCACCCCGTGCATGGCGATGGCCGCCATTACCGCATCATCGGGACTATCGGGAAACAGGGCCATGACACCATCCCCGTAATACTGGTCAATGAAGCCATGATGCTTCTCAATCACCGGACTTACACGCCGCAGATACCCGTTGATAAAGTTGAAGTTGTCCTGGGGCGACATGGTCTCGGAAAGCGTTGTCCAACCGCGAATATCAGCAAACATCACCGTCATCTGCTGCTTGATCTGATCTCCCAGTCGGATTTCCCGGATGCTTTCTTTGTTCAGCAGGCTAATGAATTCCCGCGGCACGAACCTTTCATAAGTGCGGTTCAGTTCAGCCAGTTCCTGTGTCCGCGCTCGAACACGTTCTTCCAAAAGATCGTTTGCGGACGCCAATTCCCAGTTTTTCTCTGCAAGAGACTTTCTCAATCGGTGGATGGTCAGATGGGTGTTCACCCGGGCGATTACCTCTTCCGGCTGAAACGGTTTCGATACATAATCTACCGCCCCCAGCCCGAACCCCTTGACCTTCTCTTTGGTATCGTCTAAGGCCGTCAGAAAGATGACCGGAATGGCCTCCGTTCCGGGATCCGCTTTCAATCGGCGACAAACCTCAAACCCGTCGATCCCCGGCATCATGATATCCAGAAGGATCAGGGATGGTTTTGCCTTTTGCGAAATGGTAAGGGCGCTTTCACCGTTCTTGGCAATGAGAAATTTGTGACCGGTTCCGGCCAGGGTTTCATGCAGCACCTGCAGGTTTGTGGTGTTATCATCCACCAGCAGAATGTGTTCAGGCTTTTCAGGGTTGTTTGAAGATTCCATTGTGTCACTGGTCATTTTACGCTCCTCAAGACCCGGCGGCTGCAGCCAGATCATCTGCCATTTCCAGAAGGCCATCAAAATCGAACCCATCAGCAAGATGGCTGATTTTTGCCCCGTATTCACGTAAGCCATCCGTTCTAGCCGTCAGTTCGACACCCAATTTGGACAGTTCCATTACATCGCCTATTTCAGCCGCATCTTTGATGCGCACCGCAATTTCTTTAGCCACATGGGGATCAATCTCTGCCGGTGTTTTCATGGCTTCGGGCGAAGGCGGATCATCCCCTTTAAGAGCCATCAATGCGGTCATGACCCGGCCGAGCTCATTTTTAAAATAGACAAACTCAGCCTCCGGCAAAGTCTTTCCCCCGTCTTTGAAGGCCTGTTCCACGGCTGCAGCCGCCGCCTGGAGCGCCTCAGCCCCCACATTGCCGCCGGCGCCTTTAATGGAGTGGGCCAGAATCTCAGCCTCTTCATACTTTTCACCATTCACCAGGTCCCGGAGGGTGTCTGCCGCATTTTCGAAATCCTGACGAAATCTTAAGAGAATACGGCGGTAGGATTTTTTGTTGCCCAGAAGCCGTTTGAGACCCGCCGCCACATGGATGATGCCGTCAAGCGCCGGCAAATCCGGTTCATCAGATGGGTCAGGGGACGTCACGTCCGTTTCAGTAGCGAGTTCCCGACCCGGGCGCTCCCCGGGGGGGTTCTTGACCCATTTCAAAAGGGTTTCAAAGAGCAACTCCGGATCGATGGGCTTGGAAACATGGTCGTCCATGCCCGCTTCAAGGGATTTTTCCCGGTCGCCGGCCAGAGCGTGTGCGGTCATGGCAATAATCGGAATGCGGATCTGATCTTCCCAATTTCGGATTTCACGGGTGGCTGCATATCCGTCCATGACCGGCATCTGCACGTCCATCAGGACTGCGTCAAAATCGCCCTTTTTCACGGCCTCAACCGCCTCCTGACCATTGTTGGCCAGTGAGACCTTGAGACCCGCGGCCGCAAGAATCTCGCCGGCCACCTGTTGATTGATTTCATTGTCTTCCACCAGCAGAATCTTTGCGTCCCGAATCCGCCTGAGCGCCCCCATCCCCGAAGCATTTTCCTGAACAACTCGAGAAGATCGGGGTGCCTCCCTGCCAAAGGCATGCATGATGGCATCAAACAGAACTGAAGGGTTTACGGGTTTTAAAAGAAATCCGTCCAACCCCGCTTCATCGGCCTGTTGCATCACCGTTTCACCGCCATAATTGGTCACCATGATAACGGCTGGAATTCGACTCAGTTGCGTGTTTTGCTTGATGCTCCGGGCCGCTTCAATACCATCCATTCCCGGCATTTTGTAATCCATGATCACCAGTTCATAGGGATGATCGGAATCGGCGCTGACAATCTCAGACAGACCTTCTTCTCCGGAAGAGGCCAAAGTCGGTTTGAAGGAAAAGGAAGCCAGAATTCCCTCCAGAATCTCCCTTGAGGTGGCATTGTCATCCACCACCAGAACCTTCATGCCCCGAAGGTCCGGTGACGGGCTGAATCGGCTCTGATCTTTTTCCCGCCCCAGGCCGAATACAGCCGTAAATATAAAGGTGCTCCCCCCCCCTGGTTGGCTTTCGACCCGGATGTCACCCTGCATCAGGTTCACCAGTCGCTTGCTGATGGTCAGCCCCAATCCGGTGCCGCCGAATTTCCGGGTGGTGGAGGGGTCGCCTTGGGTAAATGCCTGAAAAAGCCTTCCGATCTGTTCCCGGGTAAGGCCCAGGCCCGTGTCTCTCACCCGGAACTCCAGGGTCACCCCATCGTCATTTTGGGATAACAAATGGGCTGATATTACGATTTCCCCTGACGCCGTAAACTTCACCGCGTTATTGGCCAGGTTAATGAGCACCTGCCCAAGGCGCAGGGGATCCCCCACCAGGCGCCGGGGTGCATCCGGATCAATATCAAACAGAACCTCCAGATCTTTTCTTTCCTGGGCTTTTACCATGATCAGATTGGTCATGTTTTCAAGGACATCATCCAGGTTAAAATCCACGGCTTCCATGTCCAGTTTGCCGGCCTCGATTTTTGAGAAATCGAGAATATCATTGATAATCCCCAGGAGGGAATGGGCGGATAATTGAATTTTACCGAGATAGTCTTCTTGTTTGGATGTCAGATCCGTTTTGAGCGCCAGGTGTGTCATGCCGAGAACGGCGTTCATGGGCGTACGAAGCTCGTGGCTCATATTGGCCAGAAAACTGCTCTTGGCTTCGTTGGCGTCATCGGCCGCTTCTCTGGCCTCTTGGGCCTCCCGGGTCGCTTCCGCCAGTTCAGCCGTACGTTCTTCCACCAATTCCTTCAGATGCTCCTGGTATTGCCTTAAGTCCGCTTCCGCCTGTTTTTGCTCAGTGATGTCCCTCACAATTCCCTGGTAGACCAGGATGTGGCCATCATCGGTCCGCCGGGATGTGGCCGTAACCAGGCAGATCATCTGTTCGCCATGTTTTTTTCTGGCCCCCACCTCAAAATCCCTGACCGAGCCCGTCTGGTCGGTGGCCGCGACAAACCTGGCCACGTCTTCCCGATTTATATTGGTATCCCAGACATTCATCTGCATCATCTCGGATCGGGTATAACCAAAAAGATCGAGCATGGCCTGATTGGCATCAATCATTTCGCCGGTGCGATCACAGATGAATATGGCGTCCCGGGATTCTTCGAACAGCGTACGGTATTTTTTCTCGTTTTCCCGCAGGGCTTGATAAAAATTCACATTGTTAATGGCAGCGGATGTATGACTCACCATTCTGACGAGCCCCACGTCAGCATCGCCTTCCGCCTCAACCTCTGCCTGAAATGACCGCATGTCAGCCGTATTTCCCGCCGCCAGAAGGCCCAGGGGTTTCTCCGGTTCTCCGCCCAGGGGCAACAGAATATAATCGTCCATATCCAGTTTTCGGCCCAGCGCCTTTAACGGCTCCTCATGGCAGGTTTCGTTACAGATGATCCGTTGGGGCACATCCCGCAACTGTACAAGGATGGGATCATCCTCCGGCAGGCTCAGGGACTCAACGGCCGGACGTTTCTCTTCGTCATAATATCCATCTATGGCCTGAACCCGGAAAGCCTTTTCGTTGGTGTCATGCATGAGGATGAGACAACGCTCAAAATTGAGTTCATAGAGTACGAACTGAAGGGTGATCTGAAGGATTTCGGACAACTCGGTGGTGGTGGTGAGCTGCTTGCCCACTTCGTAGAGCTGTTGATAAAACAGCATCTGGGAATCCAGTTGCCCCTGGATACCGTAAAGTTCAACCTCGGTCTTGCTCAGGCGTTTCACCTGCCCGCTCAACTGCCGGTTTTCCTTCTGAAGTTTTTTAACCCGGCCTTCGGCCTCCTCAACCTGAGAACGAAGCGCCGCCAACGCCTTATCAGGATCCATTGCCGTCATGACAGGAAACCTCTTTTCAGGTTCTGCGAGGGTTAATAAACCGCTGCGATGACAGCAGTGTAATTATGAAAACAATTGAACTTCCCCACGGGACCGATTTCTCCCAATGTATAAAAACCGACCCACGGCGCATCCGGTATCTGTTGCTGAAGTCGGTCCAGCAGCTCAGTCTTCTGGTGCTCACGCAGAAACACTTTACCCCGGCCGCAACAGTCAAACTGGAACACCAGTTGGGCCGGGTTTTCGCCCAGTTGTTCGTTGATCCGGGCTGCCAAATGGTCGATCCCCTGGGTCACTTTATCATAATCCCTGCGTGTCATCCAGATACGGGTGCCTTCCTCCACCTCTGTGGGGATGGTGAAAGACCCTTTCTCATCATCTTTGGTGGGCATGAATCGAATCATGTAATCATCATAGCCTTCCATGCGCCCCGGCGTTTCAAACCCCAGGGTCAGGTGAATGACCGCCTTGGCCCAATCGACAATTTCATCGTCGGTCAAATACTCCTTGAGAACCTCAAGGGCCGGCCGGTCGTCAATCTCATAGATGGTGTTTTCTTCCGAGCGGGTGATTTTGTGCGCGACACCTGTGGCGATACAGCCATGATTGACGGCACAGGCAATCCGTGCATCGCCAGAAAGCAATGCCCAGGAAACACCATCGGAAAAAACCTTGTTGTCACAGTACTGATAGGTTCGCGTGAGCTGCCAGTTATCTGCGGCAGTACCGCCGATCAACGGCAACCGACCCTCCAGGTTCAACGCCCCTTCAAGACCGTTGAGGAACCGATCAAAGTTGAAGGTCAGACCGTCCGCAAACAGAAAAAGCGCCAGTGCATCTGAACCCATCTCGGTCCCGATGGTCTCAGCGACATTCTGTCCTAACCCGCCCGAATCGGTTTTAAGACCCGTACCCATCCCGTTGATAAACCGCAACTGATCCGAGCTGATGACCATCACCACCAGGGAAAAATTGGATTCATCCACCTCTCCCCGCATCATGGTTCCTTCGCCCGAGCACCCGCAAAGAGGTGCTCCGCCACTGGCTTCCCGTACGGACTTGAGCAGGGCCTGCTGGTTATAACCCACTGTGGCAAACATGAAGACAAAGTCAGGTTTTTCAATACCGCCATCCTTGAGTGCCATTTCGACGGCCTCTCGTCCGGCCATCATCGGATTGCGATGATGACTCATTCCCACGCCGGCTTTTGTATCCATGACGTTCATTCCTCCGCTCTCATGGTTCCAATTTTCGGCAGCATACCAGAACCTGCAAAAGATGTTCAACAAAAAGAAGAAATTGCCCTGAAAAACGGCCGCAACCGAAAAGGTATTACGGAGAGATGCATATGCCATAACGATCTTCTTTCAGAGAAATTATGGGAAAGAATTTGCATTGATCGCTCCAATGGTCCATGATAACAAATTCTGCCCGAACAATATATTCACTGGGTGGCAAAACAATTGAGTTAAGAAAATGAATACCGGGGACCCGGACGGGAAAACCATTGAAACAAAACGCCAGGAATTGGAACGGTCGCTTCGGCAAATGGGCCGGGTGCTGGTGGCATTCTCAGGCGGGGTGGACAGTACGCTCCTTTTGAAAGTGTGCACGGATGTGCTTGGGGGCAATGTGCTGGCCGTAACGGCTATTTCTGAGACCACGGCCCGACACGAGCGCGATGATGCGGTTCGGCTGGCCCGAAAATTGGGTGCAGCCCATCTTCAGGTAGAAAGCCATGAAATGGAACTGCCTGAGTTTATCGCCAACCCATCGGATAAATGTTATGTGTGCAAGAAAAGCCGGTTCGGGGAATTGGTGGCTCTGGCCCGTCAAAAAGGATTCCCATGGGTGGCGGACGGGACAAATGCAGACGATCATCTGGATTTCCGCCCTGGCCACCGAGCCACTCGTGAATTGAGTGTCCGGAGCCCGCTGATGGAGGCAGGGTTGACCAAATCAGAGATCCGCCTGATGTCGAAGCAACTCGGGTTGCCCACCTGGGATAAACCGTCGGGAGCTTGCCTGGCGTCTCGAATCCCCTATAACACACCCATTACAGCCCGCAAACTCAAACAGGTCGATGACGGTGAGCGGTTTCTGCGTGATTTGGGCCTAACCGGCCAGGTCCGGGTCCGGCATCACGGCGATGTGGCCCGCTTGGAAGTCGACGCCGGGGACATTGTCAAATTCGCTGGGGAAACAGCCCGGGACCGGATTGTTCAATATTTCAAATCTCTGGGATTCAAGCATATCACCCTGGACATGGAAGGGTACTCCATGGGCAGCCTCAACAGGGCACTTGCACCCGATCAGAAAGGTCAAGCATAATGGACAGTCAACATTTGAAGCATCTCTTGAAACAGGTTCAGAGTGGTGAAGTCGACCTCGACAAGGCTTTGCAACGATTAAAAAAGCTGCCATTTGAAGATCTCGGTTATGCAAAAGTTGACTTTCACCGGCACATGCGTGCCGGTGTTCCTGAAGTCATTTACTGCGAAGGAAAGATGCCTGAACACCTCCGGGGCATTTCGGCAAAACTCGCCCAGCACCACTGCAATATCCTGGCGACCCGAGCGGACCGGAAAGTTTTTGAGTGCATTCAAGAAGCTGTTGCGGACAGTGAATACCACGAAACGGCCCGGATCGTGGTCATCAAACCTCGACCGGTGGAGCAGGTCGGCAACATTGCCATGGTGTGTGCCGGCACCTCCGACGTCCCGGTGATTGAAGAGGCGGCCATTACCGCAGAGGTGCTCGGAAACCAAGTCAACCGGTTGTATGACTGTGGGGTAGCCGGGATCCATCGCCTGTTGGATTCCTGCGAAGATTTGTTCAAGGCGAATGTGGCGGTGGTGGCGGCCGGCATGGAAGGCGCCCTTGCCAGTGTAGTGGGTGGGCTGGTTTCCTGCCCGGTCATTGCATTACCCACAAGTATCGGTTACGGGGCGAGCTTCGGTGGCATTGCCGCCCTGCTCAGTATGCTGAACAGCTGTGCCTCGGGAGTTTCGGTGGTGAACATCGACAATGGTTTCGGCGCCGGATATCAGGCTAGCCTCATCAATAAACTGGCGGCCAAAACTATGGGGAGCCTGGTAGAAAATACTAAATAGTGGCCGGACGGGCTACCTTCGGGATCGAAAAAACAGTTTGTTCGGCTAACCGGGGGTCACATGACGGGTGGCAACAATGTTGCAGTCCGTACCCGCGGGGTTTTTGATGAGTGTCTCACCAATGGAAACAGGCGCTTTGACAGTGGTGGATTGAATCTCCGCCATTACCTGAAATATGCTGTTTTTGGGGATCGGCGCGTCGGTTCGAACGCTGACCAGCGGAAAATCTCCGTTTTCCACCAAAATATTGCCGGCAATGGTCCTCATGGGCCGGGTCAATTCCTGTTCCGCCCACGTGGGTCCCTTGTCACAGGTATGGCCCTCAATTTGGGTGATCCGGATTGAGGGTGTTTCTTCAAAATCGATTTCAAGCGGGCATCCATTGGGACACACGATGCAGGTGAGTTCTTTTCGTTTCATTCTACACTCACTTCCAGTTTTCCGGCATTTTCCAGTTTATCTTTTTTGATTTTGACGCGTATCATTTCAGCCGGGTGCAACCGGACCAGCTTCTTTCGGGCCACTTTTCGGTCCCCGTCTCTGACCCAAACGGCTCGGTCCCGCGAAGGCTCGGTCACACGGAGCGACAGGGTAAAATCGCTCTTTCCCGATACCTGCTGGGGTAGAACATATCTGACTCCGTTTTTCGGTTCGATACTGATGGGGGTGTCTGCGCGGGAAATGCCCCCATCCAGGTACCGGCAAGCGAATTCCCCCGCCAGGGCCGCCTCTTCGGAGACATGATCCACCAGATCATGAACGTGCAGCACATTACCGCAGGAAAAGACGCCGGGGATACTGGTCATGAAGGTATCGTCCACAAAGGCGCCGCTGGTTCTGGATTCCATTTTGACGGATGCGCCGGCGGAGAGTTCGTTTTCCGGAATGAGCCCCACGGAAAGGAGCAGGGTGTCGCAGGGCATAAACCGCTCGGTGCCGGGCACCGGCTGAAAATGGTTCATTTCCGCCACGGTGACCCCGGTCAGGCGATCCTTCCCGTGCACGTTGGTGACCGATGTGCCGAGATGGAGCGGAATATCGTAATCATTGAGGCATTGTTGAATATTTCGAGGCAATCCGCTGGCATAGGGCAGAATCTCAAAAACCGCCTCCACCTTTGCCCCTTCAAGGGTCATCCGCCTGGCCATGATGAGTCCGATATCCCCGGACCCGAGGATGACCGCACGGCGACCCACCATGATGTTCTGCAGGTTGATGAAATTCTGCGCCGCTCCCGCCGTGTAGATGCCTGAAGGACGGGTACCCGGCAGCGATATGGCGCCGGCCGTTCGTTCCCGGCATCCCATGGCCAGGACCACAGCCCCCGCATGGATACGGGCGTAACCTTTCCTGGAAGAAACCGTGAGCTCGCGTTCGTTGTCCATGGACAGCACGATGGTTCCCAGCAGGGTCTCAATGCCGAGATCGTTAATTTCATCAATATACCGCTGGGCGTACTCGGGACCCGTAAGGGCCTCGCCAAACCGGTGCAGCCCGAAACCGTCGTGGATACACTGGTTCAGAATGCCTCCCAGTATCCTGTCCCGCTCGATGAGAAGGATATCTTCGCATCCGGCCTGTCTGGCCGCAGCCGCGGCGGAGAGCCCCGCAGGCCCGCCCCCGATAATCACTAAATCACGTTTCATTTCACGCATGAAGTCTTGATTCCTAACGCACATGTCCTGTAAAAAGATAAGAATCAGGGCTGTACAACCGATAGTCTTCAGGCCGGTAGCCGAAATCCTTTTCCAGTATCTGGACGATTCGGGGCATACAGAACCCTCCCTGGCATCGCCCCATCATGGCCCGGGATCGATATTTGATCCCGGCAATGGTCCTGCTGCCCAAGGGGTTTTCAATGGCGTCCAGAATCTCCCGCTTGGTGATCTGTTCGCAACGACAGACAATTTCGCCGTAGTCGGGATCCCGGGCCACCAGGTCCGCTTTCTCTTCCTCGGGCAGGTCGTGGAAAGATCCCGGAAAGCCGCTTCGTTCCGCAATAAAATGCTCCTTCTCCCCAAGCGGTAGCGTTTCACCCACCATATCCCGAACCATCAGCGCGATGGCCGGAGAACAGGTCAGCCCAGGGCTTTCAATGCCCACCAGGTTGATGAAACCGGGTATGTCTTTCCGGGCTTCAATGACGAATTCCTTGAAACCTTTCACCGACGGGGGGGTCTGTTTGGGCCTTAACCCTGAAAATCCCCGAATAAAATCAGAAGTGCTGATGGCCGGGAGCAGTTCCCGGCCTTCTTTCTTGAGCTGGCCAATAATGTCGGCGGTACAGGCGTAATCGTCCGCGGTATCCACATATTCATTGCTGGGGCCAATTAGAATGTTGCCGTCCACCGTGTTGGTCAAATGGATGCCGAGGCCTGCACCCCCTTTTCTGGGTGCGGGATAGATGAGCACGGAGAGACTGCCGTTTAAGCGTTTATCCAGAATCAGGTATTCCCCCCGGCAGGGATAGATGACATACTCCGTCAGCCCCAGCATTCTGCAGATGGCGTCGCTGTAAAGGCCCGCGGCATTGATGAGCACTTTGGTTTCAAAAGAGCCACCCTCGGCTGTTTTCACCTGAAAGCCGTTTTCCGTCTTTAAAATGTCCGTTACTTCGGAGCCCAGGTGAAAATTCACACCGTTTTCCCGGGCGTTATCCGCCAGGGCAATGGTCAAACCATAGGGGCAGATAATGCCGGTGGTGGGGGAATGAAGGGCACGAATGCCGCCGACGCCCGGCTGGATCTGCTGCATCTTCTCTACATCAATCATCTCAAGACCGGGTACGCCATTGGTTTCCCCTTGCGCTTTTAATGCTTCCAGGGTTTCAATGTCCACCGAGTCCTGAGCCACTGTGAGCTTGCCGAGATATTGAATCTTGACTTTCAGATCCCGGCAGAGCCCCTTCATGAGTTCGTTTCCCTGAACGTTCAGTTTCGCCCGCAGGGTGCCGGGTTTGTAGTGGATGCCGGAGTGAAGGACCCCGCTGTTTCTGGAACTGGTGCCCATACCCACATCCAGTTCCTTCTCAAGGACCCCGACGTTTAACCGGTAACGGGACAGCTCCCTGGCAATGGCGTTTCCCACAACGCCGGCCCCAATAATCAGAACATCGTAAACGTTAGCCATTAGTATGTCACAAAAAACAAGAAGTTCATTGACTGAAAACCTAAAACTTTAAACTTTAAACTTTAATCTGTGGCGTGCCGCCTTAGTCTTCAATACCGGCCAACCGTTTCGAAGCATTTTTCTTTTGCTCCACGTTGGTTTCCCGGAAAATGGTCACCCGATGGGCTTCCGGAGAACCGCCGCCATGGATATCGGAGATGGTATCTGCGCTTTCCATGGCCAGTTTTTCCGCCAGGCGAAACATCTTGACCCGGTTTTCCACGGGAACACCATCGGCGCCTTTCATATATTTTTTGAGAAGATGCCCCACTTCGGGGTTTTCGAAATCCCGGTCGGAAGGCAGATCCGCCACAAATCCGCCACAGATATCGATCATTAGGCGGGTGGCTTCGGCCATCTCCTTCCCCTCGTGAATTTTAGACGCATTGGCCAGGACCGTATCGATAAAATAGGTGCCGGAAGGCTGTGCACTCCCTTCATAAGAAGAAGCCAGACAGCATCCGTACAGGGTCTCGGCCCGGTGGATCATTTCAATGACCTTCTGCTTCATGTGGCCCGGTTTGGTGGTCCCGTTATACTCCATCATGTTCAGGGCGGTACCGATCATACAGTCGATTTTTCCGGACTTACAGCCCCCGTGACTCTGGCGATGGAAGGACGAAAATTTGACCACCATGTCCACGGCAAACTCCACCTCTCCGCACAAGAACACCCGATCCCAGGGCACGAACACATCGTCAAAAATCAAAGTGGGGCAATACTTGGAATAGAATTGGTTACCCATATCGCATCCCTCCAGTTCCCTTGCGTCCAAACTGGATCTTCCCACCACATGGATCAACCCCTTGGCATCCGCGGGAACAGCAAAGGAAACCGCATATTCCTCATCGCCCTTTCTCAAGGCCCGGGTGGGCAGCACGATAATTTCGTGGGCTGAAAGAGACCCTGTCTGATGGGCTTTAGCGCCGCGAACCACGATGCCATCATCTCTTTTTTCCACCACCCGCAGGTACATATCCTGGTCATCCTGGTCCTTGGGTCCTTTGGAGCGGTCGCCCTTGACGTCGGTTACACCGGCGTTGCAGGTCAGATCGTTCTCCTGAACATACTTCAGAAATTTCTTGAAATTGTCGTGGTAATGGGTTCCATATTTCCGGTCGACATCATAACAGACGATGGAAAGGGTACACAGGCAATCAAGCCCGGTGCACCGCTGGTGGCAGGTGCCCACGTAATTTCCCAGGCGCCGGTTGACCTTTACCCGTGCCACCAGGTCTTCGGTGGAGGAGGGGGGCAGCGTGAACCGATTGACCGGTTCGTTGATCAGCGGGCTCTCGGTGACGACCATGTCTTTGTATTCATCTTTTTCGGCTATTTCGTAAGTGGCGCCGGTAGCTTCTATGCCCGCACGAAGCCGCGGGTTATCCACCACATTGGTGATACGCTCACCAAACATGTAGGCCACGGGTTTCATCTGACGTAGAGATTCAATATACTCATCTTTCGTTTTAATACCCATTTGCTATCTCCTCTTTACTATAATCAAAAGTTAACTTATAAATAGACAGGATTCCTGGAAAATTGTCAATATTTTTTTTCAGAAGGCCTGCTCTAAAGAGCCCACTGAAAGCAGACCCTTCTGCTTGACATTCCCCGGGATCTCAATTATCTAATGAAATATTTGGATTTTTCCGACCCGAATTTTTCCGCGATTTTAAACCGCATGTAAATCATTTAATTATAAGGATTAAGGTAAACTTTATATGGAATATTCAACCAGCCCGGAAGGGGAGAAATTCATTCTTCCAACCCAAGAAGAGAGTGCTCTGGAATTTGACAGATTAAAACAACTGGCCCGGGAACATCGCGACCGGGGCCGGGAAATTGTGGTAGTCATGGGTCTCGGGTTTGTGGGGGCTGTCATGGCCGGTGTTGTGGCAGATTCTGTTGACCCGGAAACCGGAAAACCCAACAAATTTGTCATCGGCATGCAGCGGCCCAGCACGCGAAGCTTCTGGAAGATTCCACTTTTCAATCGTGGCCTCTCCCCCATAAAAGCCGAGGACCCGGAGGTGGCGCCCTTGATCGAACGGTGTGTCACGAAAAAAAAGACCCTCACCGCCACATTCACCCATGATGCCCTCTCCCTTGCGGATGTGCTGGTGGTGGATGTGCAATGCGATTTCTTAAAACAGGATCTGGGCAACCTGAAAACCGGCTTTGCGGAAATCGGGGCCCTGGAGAACAGTTTTAAAATCATCGGCGAAAAAATATCCCCCCATTGCCTTGTTTTGATTGAAACCACTGTGCCGCCGGGAACCACTGAGTATGTGGCTTTCCCCCTGATCAAAAAGGGGTTCAAGGCCCGGGGGATTGAAGCGGACCCCCTTTTGGCCCACAGTTATGAACGAGTCATGCCCGGGAAAGACTATGTGCGATCGGTGCGGGATTTCTGGCGGGTTTGCAGCGGCATCAACCCCGAGAGCCGGGAAAAGGTGACCGACTTCCTCTCCCAGGTGCTCAATATAAAGGATTACCCCCTCACCGTACTGGATCGCCCCATTGAGAGTGAAACCTGCAAGATTGTGGAAAACAGCTATCGGGCCACCATTCTGGCTTTTCTGAACGAATGGAGCCTTTTTTCCGAAACCAACGGGGTCGACATCGTCAAAGTCATCGACGCCATCAAAATCCGGCCCACCCACAGCAATATCCTTTTTCCCGGTCCCGGCATCGGGGGATATTGCCTTCCAAAAGACGGCGGTCTGGGCATGTGGGCCTACAAGCATCTCATGGGCTTCGAAAATGATATTTTCAAGATCACCCCGGAGGCCATCAACATCAACGATACCCGGGCACTGCACGCCGCCCAGCTGGTGAGGGATGCCCTTCGAAACATGGGGCGCATCGTGGCCGCAAGTCAGATCACCCTGCTGGGGGCTTCATACCGGGAAGATGTGGGAGATACCCGGTACAGCGGAAGCGAGATCATTGTGCGAAAGCTGACCGAAATGGGGGCCGAGATCAGGGCCCACGACCCTTACGTGCGCCACTGGTGGGAGCTGGAAAAGCAGGATTCCTATCCGGCCGTGGGGGCCAGCTGGTCCAGATTTTTCCGTAACCAGGACCATTTTTCCGACTTTCAAATGACAGAGGATCTGACGGAGGCCATAAAAGGGGCGGATGCGGTCATCCTGGCCGTTCGCCATTCCCCCTATCTCGCGCTTTCGCCTGATGATGTTGTGGAAATGGCCGGTGGACCCCTGGCCGTAGTGGATTGCTTCGGTATTCTGGATGACCGGAAAATCCGGCGGTATTTCGAGCTGGAATGCGAAGTGAAAGGGATGGGACGCGGCCACATCAAACGGATTAAGGACAGTGTCCTTAGAAAATCATGAGGAGGGTGATTATGAAAAGACTGGGTTTTTTCTTATGTTTCTGGGCCTTATTGCAATTTCTGGGGATGACCTGTCCTTCGTGGGCGGATCCCATCAAAATTCCGTTGGCTGCGCCATTTACAGGGCCCCTAGCCTCTTTCGGCGAAGGCATGAAAAACGGCGCGCTGCTCAAAGCCGAGGAAATCAACGCGCAAGGCGGCATCAACGGCCGGAAAGTTGAGGTCATTTTAGAAGACGAACTGTGCGATCCCAAAGAAGCGGCCACGGTGGCCACCAAGCTGGCGGCGGATCCTGAGATATCCATCGTAGTGGGCCATCTTTGCAGCTCCGCATCACTGGCATCCCTTCCCATTTACAAAGAAGCCAAGCTTCCCGCCATCTCGCCGGCCTCCACCAATATAACCCTCTGCAAAAGCAGTCCCTACTATTTCAGGAACGTCTACAAAGATGACTTTCAGGGGTTGTTCCTGGCCAAATATGCCAAGGAAGTTAAGGGTTACAAAAAAGTGGCCATCTTTTATGAAATGAACGACTACTCCATTGGGTTAATGAACGCCTTTATGAAGCAGGCCAAGAAAAACGGCATCAGGATCCTGGGGAAAGAAGCCTATACCGCTGAAACAACGGACTTTAAACCCCAGCTCACCAAATTCAAAATGATGAAACCGGATGCCATATTTATCCCCGGATATGCCCCCCAGGGGACACTGATCATTTCCCAGGCCAGAAGCCTGGGCATAAAAAATGTGGATTTTCTGGGCGCCGATGGTTTAGACGATAATCTGATGTTGAAAAACCCGGATGCGGAAGGTCTTTTTGTAACGACCCCGTTCATTCCTGACAAAGCCGGACCCAAAGCCGCCGCTTTCATCAAGGCATATCGTAAAAAATTCGGCATAGATCCCAACTGGTTCGCGGCCAATACCTACGATGCGGTTGGCATAGCGGCTGCGGCCATCGCTAAGGCAGGGCCGGACAGGGAGAAAGTTCGAGAATACCTGGCCGCCATGGATACCAAAGCTGAAGCCTATGACGGGGTGGCGGGCAAAACCTATTTCGACAAAAACGGGGATTGCCTCAAAGAGGCTTTTGTCAAGGAAATCAAAAACGGCAAATGGATCGGGGCGGAAAAACAGCTCCAATAAGGCACAAAAAAAGAGCAGGTCTAAGATAGACCTGCTCTTTTTGGTTTTGAGGCGACGGAAAAGGGTTGTTGAGTGGAAAGCCTTCTGGATCAGTCGAGCCTTTTTTTGCAGCAACTGGTGAACGGCATAACCCTGGGAGGCGTCTACGCCCTCATTGCCGTCGGCTACACCATGGTTTACGGGGTGATTCAGCTGATTAATTTCGCCCACGGGGAAATCTACATGCTGGGCGCCTTTCTCGCCTACACCCTGGTGGCCGTTGTGGGAATGCCCTTTTTTCCGGCATTTGTTCTGACCCTGTTGATCTGCGCTGTTCTGGGTGTTGTGCTCGATTTTGTGGCCTATCGCCCTTTGCGAAAGGCCCCTCGACTGGCTGCGTTGATTACCGCCATTGGCATGTCCATATTTCTTCAGAACATGGCGATGCTGATCTGGGGAAGCCAGATCAAATCATACCCCAGGGATCTTTTACCGGCTTTTTTTTCTGAGTCTGCCATAACCTTTGGAGACGTATCGTTAAGCTGGCTTCAACTGTTTATTCTGTCCATTACCCTTCTGTTCATGATCATCCTTCACCTCACCATCCACAAAACCAGAATCGGCATGGCCATGCGCGCCATTTCACAGGACAAAACCGCATCCGCCCTCATGGGAATCGGCGTCAACCGCGTTATCTCTTTCACCTTTGCCATTGGCTCGGCCATGGGCGGCATGGCAGGGATTCTGGTGGGACTCTATTACAATGCCATTTTTCCCACCATGGGTTACGTGGCCGGCATTAAGGCCTTTGCCGCTGCGGTACTGGGTGGCATCGGCTCTGTTCCAGGCGCCATGCTGGGCGGTGGCGTCCTGGGGATTGCGGAGGTAATGGGTGCCGGATACATTTCGTCCGAATACAGGGACGGGATCTCTTATGCCGTCATGATTGCGGTGATCCTTTTCAAACCCTCCGGGCTTATCGGGAAACAAAATGCGGAGAAAGTGTGATGTCGCTCTTCCCCAAAAACCCCCGCGTTCTTTTTCTGGCGATCCTGTTTCTGGCCATCATTCTGCCGTGGATTCCCCTGGGCCCTTCCACCAACTACCTGTTAAGGGTTTTGACCTCTGCTGTCCTGTATATGATTCTGGCATTGGGCCTGAATATCGTTCCGGGGTTCACCGGCCTTCTGGACCTGGGCTATGTGGGGTTTTACGGTATCGGCGCCTATACGTCAGGGTTGCTGGCCATCCATTATGATCTCAGCCTGTGGGTGATTCTGCCCATTGCAGCGGCAAACGGCGCGCTGTGGGGCGTTCTGCTGGGAGCACCCACCCTTCGCCTTACAGGCGACTATTTCGCCATTGTAACATTCGGGTTTTCCGAACTGGTGGTGCTGCTCCTTCGGAATGAACTCTGGCTCACCCGCGGCCCCATGGGGTTGCCGGGCATCCCGCCGCCTGCCATTTTCGGGTATCCTTTAACCCAGGGCTGGCAGTATTTTTATCTGGCGCTGTTCCTCCTGCTGGTGGTTCTGGTCGTGGTGGTGCGCCTTGAAAATTCGCGGCTCGGCCGGGCCTGGTTCGCCATCCGGGAGGACGAAATCGCAGCCCAGAGCTGTGGTATCAGCCTGATCCGCTACAAGGTGATGGCATTTGCCGCCAGCGCCGCCATCGGCGCCATGGGCGGTGCCTTTTATGCCAAGTGGTTCCGGTTTATCCATCCGGACATGTTCAAATTCTGGGAATCCATTCTCATTTTATGCCTCATTGTATTCGGTGGCATGGGCAGCATTGCCGGCACCATGCTGGGCGCCCTGATCCTGATTCCCCTGACCGAAGTCCTGCGAACGGCACTTCCCCAGAGTATGTTCAATGCCCGCTATCTGATTTACGGGTTGCTTCTGGTTATCATGATGCGGCTGCGGCCTGAAGGGCTTATACCGTTCCAACTCTCCAGGAGTCGCAAGGCAGAGCAGGCGAAAGCGCGGTTGCTGGGCGGTGAGGAGTAGAGATTAAATGGGCGCGCTTCTCAAGGTTAAGACACTATCCAAGTCATTTGGCGGACTGCTGGCCCTAAAAGAGATCACCCTGAAGGTGGCGCCCGAACAGATTGTGGGCATCATCGGCCCCAACGGCGCAGGCAAAACCACCTTTTTCAATTGTCTGTCGTGCTTGTATCATCCCACCGGCGGAGAAATCGAATTTGACAGCATCCCCCTGGCAACCCCCACATCGACCGCTTCGAAAAAACGGGTTCGAATTTTCGCATGGGTATTTTTATTACTGGGTTTGATTCGGCTGCCCCTTTTCTGGTCCTTTTTCCTGCCCCAGACTTTTTTCAAGGTGGAGTTGTTCCTGCTGGGGCTTTTTATCCTTTCCATTCGCTTTCTGCTGGTCCGGGGTCTCATACGCCATGAAATCTGGGCATGGGGACTCATGTTTATTTTTCTCTTGAGCGACTTCTGTTTTGCCCTTATATTTCTCACCCAACCTAACCCGTCGGATTATATTGTTTTTACCCATGTGCCGCTCCGGTATGTTGCCATGCCATGGGGTGTGGCCGCAGGTCTTTTCAGCCTTTATTTTACAGGCCTGTTGTGCACCGGGAAAGTACGCAGGCTTTATGGATTCAGAACGAGCCCGGATGCGGTTTGCCGAAATGGCCTGGCCAGGACCTTTCAGAACATACGCCTCTTTTTCAACCTGAGCGTGTTGGATAATGTAAAGATCGGCCGGCATGGCCGCATGCATTCCGGATTGGGTAAAACACTGTTTAGAACCCGTTTTCAGCAAAAAGAAGAGGCCTCTGCCGAAAAAGAGGGGCTCCATTTCCTCCGCTTTGTGGGTCTTGAAGATAAGGCCTTTGATCTCGCTGATACCCTGGCTTACGGAGAACAGCGCCGCCTGGAAATCGCCAGGGCCCTGGCGTCTGAACCGAAACTTCTCCTTTTAGATGAACCGGCCGCTGGCATGAACGCCAGGGAATCGGAAGAACTGATTCAACTGGTTCGAAAAATACGGGAGGGCGGTATCGCCGTACTGATTATTGAACACGACATGAAGGTCATGATGAATCTGGCGGATTACATCTATGTCTTTGATTACGGAATACTGATCGCGGAAGGGACGCCCGACGCGGTTCGAGAAAACCAGAAGGTCATTGACGCCTACCTCGGAGGAGATCGCGGCGTATGTTGAGACTTGAAAATGTGCACAGTTATTATCGAAAAATTCATGCGCTCAAAGGCATATCCCTCAATATCAAAGAAAAAAGCATCTGTTGCCTGATCGGGGCCAACGGGGCGGGTAAATCGACCACTCTCATGGCCATCAGTGGCATTCAGGACATCAGACAAGGGAAAATCGTACTTCAGGGAGACATGATTAACAAACTGCCGCCGGAGGAGATCGTTCGGCGGGGGGTGGTGCAGGTGCCCGAAGGACGCCGCATCTTTCCGGATCTCACGGTGATGGAAAATCTGATCCTGGGCGCCTACCTGAACAGGGACAGGAAAAAGAGAAAAGGTCTGGTGGAAAGCGTCTTTACCCTTTTTCCCGTTCTGAAAGAGCGACGGGGGCAGACCGGCGGCACCCTTTCGGGCGGGGAGCAGCAGATGCTGGCCATCGCCCGGGCCCTCATGGCTTCCCCCAGGCTGCTTCTGCTGGATGAACCCTCACTGGGGCTTGCACCGCTGATTGTGGAACAGATCATGACCATCATCGGCCAGATCCGGGAAGACGGGTTGACCGTGCTGCTGGTGGAACAAAATGCAAACGCCGCCCTGGAACTGGGGGACTACGGCTACGTCATTGAAACGGGCCGGGTGGTCCTCGAGGACCAAAGCTGTGAATTGCTGAAGAACCCAAGGGTCAAGGAAGCCTATCTGGGTTAAGAACTTTCTTGAACCGCATTCGATATTCTTTTTTTAGAATTTCAATATTTGAGGAGAGCCTTACTATTATGGAAGAGAAAAAAACCACAAACAAAGAACCGCTTCCCGGCCGAATGGAAGTATTGAGGGATCTGCCGGCGGATATTATGAGAAGCCTTACCAAGGAAGAGATCCACGCTTTTTTGTTTGAAGAAATCTGGCCCGTTTCACTGAGCGAGAAACTTGAGCAGTATCTGGTCTGACAGACGAAATTCGCAACCATTCAGGGTTACCTATTGACTTTGCCCTTGAGATCATATAGTGCAGACTCACAAAAAAACGTTGGGATTTTAATCTTATGAAAGACATACAAAATCACAGAGACGATCGGAATATTGATATTGACCAGGTGGGTGTCAAGGGTATCCGGTACCCCGTTACGGTTCTGGATAAGGACATGGGGGAGCAGCAAACCGTAGCGGAAATCAACATGTACGTAAACCTCCCCCGCTACTATAAAGGCACTCACATGAGCCGGTTTGTGGAAATCTTAAACGAGAACAGCCGGCGCATATCGCTGCGGAATTTCTCCGAGATTCTTCAGGAAATGAAAGATCGATTGAACGCAGAAAGCGCCCATATGGAAATGCGCTTCCCCTATTTTATCAACAAATCGGCACCGGTCACCGGTTCCAGCGGCTTGATGGAATACAAGTGCGCCTTTAAAGGATCCTTGAACAGTGGCAGCGATCTCGTTATGATGATTCATGTACCCATTAGCACCCTTTGCCCCTGCTCCAAGGAAATCAGTGACTTCGGAGCGCATAACCAGCGGGGCGAGGTGCGGCTTCAGGTTCGCTTCAAGAAGTTCGTCTGGATTGAGGACTTGATCAAACTGGTTGAGGAATCCGCTTCATGCGAAGTGTTTTCCGTTCTCAAAAGAGAAGATGAAAAATTTGTCACGGAGCAGGCATACCGAAATCCCATGTTTGTGGAAGACATCGTGCGGGATATTGCCGTTAAATTGAGCAATGACCCCAACATCACCTGGTTCACGGTGGAATCCGAAAACTTTGAGTCCATTCACAATCATAACGCCTACGCCTATATCGAAAAAGGCAAGGCCCATATGACACAAAAACCGTAAGGAGAAATCAATGGCTGACGACCTCAAAAAAATGTACAAAACCGTCATGGATGACCATTTTCCAAATGAATTGTCCATTTCATTCGGGGATCAGGTTCTGACCTACCGCAAAAAAACCTGGAAAATTCCGGATGTAAACAGCAATGAAACCATTGAAAAGGGCCTTAGATACGGTGAAAACCCCGGGCAGGAAGCGGCCCTTTATGAGTTGGTTCAGGGAAATCTTATATTGGGGGAATGTCAATTCATTGAATCGGGCAGCGGTCTGGTTTCGGCGATTTCAGAAGAAGACATGGTGCAGAGCGGAAAACATCCCGGTAAAATCAATCTGACCGACGTGGACAATGCCCTCAATATCATCAAATACCTGGATGCGGGGCCGGCCGTGGTCATCGTCAAACACAATAACCCGTGTGGCGTGGCCTATGGAAAAACCCTGGTGGAGGCCTATGATAAAGCGGACATGGCGGACCGGATTGCGGCCTTTGGCGGATGTGCCCTCTTTAATCAACCGGTGGACAAGGCGACGGCGGAACGGATTTCTGAAAATTATCTGGAAGTGGTGGCAGCCCCTGATTATGAAGCCGGCAGCGTGGACATTCTGTCGAAGCGGTCGAACCTTCGCATTATTCGGGTTCCCGGGATGGACCGGATTTCCCGGTTTACCGGGAAGAGATTTGTGGATTTCAAGAGCCTGATCGATGGGGGCTTGATTGTACAGCAATCACCGCTGAATCAAATAAACACCCTAAAAGACCTGACCCTTGCGTTTTCTGAATATCAGGGAAAAACCTACACCATTGATCGAGCGCCCACAGAACAGGAATACGCTGACCTGCTATTCGGTTGGCAGGTGGAGCAAGGCGTCACCTCCAACTCGGTCATTTATGTGAAAGACGGCGTCACCGTGGGGATCGGGACCGGTGAACAGGACCGGGTCGGTGTGGCGGAGATCGGTATTTTTAAGGCGTACACCAAATACGCGGATGCCCTGTGCTTCAAGCGGTATGGCTTGCCCTATAAGGATCTGGAAATTCAGGTGGAAAAAGGAGACGCTGATCGCGACCGTCTGCATGAAATTGACGCGGAAACAAAGGCGGCCAAAGGCGGTCTTATGGGCGCTTCAATGGTATCCGACGCTTTTTTCCCTTTCAGGGACGGTGTGGACGTAGCCATCAAGGAAGGGATCAGCGCCATCGTACAGGCGGGTGGTTCCATGAGGGACTTTGAGGTGATCGAAGCCTGTAATGAAGCGGACCCCCAGGTTTCCATGGTCTTTACCGGCCAAAGGGCATTTAAACACTAATCCAATTGATCAAAAGGCGGGAGAGCTAAATCATGTATAACGCAAGCGACCTGAGGAAAGGGTTGAAAATTGAACTTGACGGTGAGCCCTATGTGGTGACGGTCTTTGAATTTTCCAAGCCGGGAAAGGGCCAGGCCCTTTACCGGTGTAAACTGAAAAACATGATCACCGGGGTCATCATTGATCCCACCTATCGATCAGGAGACACCTTTAAGCCGGCGGATCTGTCAGAGAGAAAGATGCAGTATCTGTACAACCAGGATGATGAATTCTGGTTCATGGATGTGGAAAACTATGAGCAGTTCCCTCTGAAGGAAGATCAGGTGGGCGACGCCACAAATTATCTGATGGATAACCTGGAAGTGGATATTCTTTTTTTCGGCGATCGGCCCATCGGCATCACCCTGCCCAATTTTGTGAACCTCACGGTGACCAAAGCCGATCCATGGGCCAAGGGAGACTCCGTAACCGGCGATACCAAACCCATAACCCTGGAAACAGGCTATGAGCTGCGGGTCCCCCCGTTTATTGAAGAGGGCGGAAAAATCACCGTTGACACGAGAACAGGGGAGTATGTCACCCGGGTCAAGGAATAGATCTTTCGAGGATGAACCGGCGGTCTTTGAAGAACCCAAAACCCCATCTGTTGTTACGGGCACGAATTTTTCAGAGCATTCGGGAATTTTTCATCAGCCGCGGATACCTGGAAATAGAAACGCCCCAGCTGATTACCGCCCCCGCCCCGGAAACCCACATTGAATCCATTTCCATCCAGGACCGCTATCTGCAGACCTCACCGGAACTGTGCATGAAACGCCTGCTCTCCGCTGGCTTTCCCAAAATTTTTCAAATTGCCAGGTGTTTCAGAGGGGGGGAAAGGGGGGATTTGCACCTCCCCGAATTTTCCCTTCTGGAATGGTACCGGACCGGCATTGACTACCGTGACCTCATGGAAGAGTGCGAAGCCCTGTTCCTTTTTTTGTCACGCCGGCTTGATATGGGGACCCAACTTTCCCGCCGGGGGTTAAATATTGATCTGGATATCCCCTGGGAAAGGCTTCCGGTCCAAACCGCATTTGAACGATATGCCTCCGTTTCCCTGGAGCAGGCCCTCAATAACAATCGTTTTGACCAAACAATGGTTGAGGAAATCGAACCCCATCTGGGAGTTAAAACCCCCACATTTCTCTATGACTACCCTGCCTCACTGGCGGCGCTGGCGCGATTGAAACCGGGATGTCCTTCCATTGCGGAGCGGTTTGAGATATATGTGGGGGGGATCGAGCTGGCCAACGGGTTTTCAGAATTAAACGATGCCCATGAACAACGGAAGCGATTTGAAAAAGAGCTCAAAGAAAAGGCCCTGTTGGGAAAAATTGTTTCCCCCATGCCGGAACGATTTCTAAAGGCCCTCAAAAACATGCCCGAGGCTGCCGGCATTGCGCTGGGGCTGGATCGTCTGGTTATGATTTTTTCGGGTGCCCGCACCATCGATGAGGTGGTTGCTTTCACACCGGAAGAGGTATAGTGAAATGATATCCATGACGATTCAACCCGTTCGAAATACCGCTTAACGCTTAACAAGTGTTAAAACTTTTGCTTAACAATTGAACACTTTCAATCATCCCAATGGCGGTGTCGCCACTGCCGGGAAGGCCCAACACTAAGGCGGAAAAGCGCAATGCCCAGGGGCTGTTCTTTTACGGCATTGTTTTTGCAGTGTCTAATGCCGCCCCAAACAATCCATCGGGGGGCTTTCTTATGGAAGCACCGATTTTGAACAATAACAAAAGACCTTACAGGAGAGAAGAAATGGCAAAAAAATTGGGCGTTTTTGTGGGCTCCGATCAACACCTGGACAAAGTCATCAACTTATGCAAGGCAGCACGGGACAAGGGCGACGTTGATGTGACCATCTTTTTCAGCCACCTGGGTACGAAACTGACCCAGGACCCGAGGTTTGGAGAACTTGAGGGGATGGCCACCATGAGTCTGTGCAACGTGGGCTTTGAGAGCCATGGCTTAAAGCCGCCGGTTCAGGGGATCGCCGAGGGCGATTTCGCCACCCAGGCCAGGAACGGAGAATTGATCGAAGATGAAGACCGCTATCTTGTTTTCTAGGAAGGGGATATAATAATGGAGAATGTTAAACATGTGGCGTTTCTGGTACGCCGGAAAGAAGATCTCTGGGAAGGTTCACGTTCCACCCTGGGGCTGGCCGTTGAAAATATTTATTCCTATATGTTCGTTTTGGACATCGAAGTGGACATGACCGAAGCGTACAAGGAGAATCTGGAGTGGCTTGAGGACATGGAATGTGAATACTATTCCAACAACAGAGTCAATGCGGACAAACACGGCTTTCAGTACCTGAGCCTGGAAGAAATTGGCCAAAAACTCAAGGAAATGGACCTGATTGTCCCCTTTTAGGAGCTTCTACCATGAATATTCTGCACATATATAAAACAGAACCCGATGAAACCACCAAAAGCCTGGTGGGAATCCTTTCCGAAGGGAAAGAAATCACGGACTTTCCCCTGTACCAGGGGGAGCCGGATTATGAAAAGCTGATCGATTTGATATTTGAGCATGATCACGACAAGGTCATCAGCTGGTGGTAATGGATATGGGATTTATCCGCGGATGGTTCGGTCCACCTGGATCTGGTAATCCTTGAGGCGTTTCCAAAGGGTTACCCGGCTGATGCCCAAAATTTTGGCGGCCTCTGTTTTGTTACCACCGGTTTGTTTTAAAGCCGCCAGAATTCTTCCTTTTGCCTCTGAACTTTCCGGTTCTCTTCTTTTCGGGCGTTTGAGGACGGGGTATCCCCCTTTTCCGGTAATGCCGGGGGGTAGATGTTTCCGCCGGATCTCATCACCCGTACAAATCACAAAGGCATATTCAATGGCATTGATCAATTCTCGGATGTTGCCGGGCCAACGGTAGTTCACCAGAGTGTCCAGGGCCCCTTTATCCATGCCGGTAATGGTTTTATGGCTCTTAAGCCGGATTCGGCTGATAAAGGTGTCAATGAGCAACGGGATGTCTTCGGGGCGTTCCCTGAGGGGTGGCAGATAGATGGGGATGACGCCCACGCGATAGTAGAGGTCTTCGCGAAAACGCCCTTCTTCCATGAGCTGCTTTAAGTCTTTGTTGGTGGCTGTGATAAATCGGACATCGATGGAAAGGGGGTTGTGGTCCCCCACCTTTTCGATTTCCTTTTCCTGCAACACCCGCAGCAGTTTCGCCTGGGTAGAAAGGGGAATGTCGCCAATTTCATCCAGGAATATGTCGCCGCCGGCAGCCGCTTCAAAACGTCCTTTGCGATTGCGGTCCGCACCGGTAAAGGCCCCTTTCACATGACCGAACAGTTCACTTTCCAGAAGGGATTCATTTAACGCCGCGCAATTCACTTTCACGAAAGGGCCATGGGAACGGCTGCCCAGGCGGTGTATGGCCGTTGCCGCCAGCTCCTTACCGGTACCGCTTTCACCGTAAATGGCAACGGGTGCGTCTGAATCGGCCGCACTTCCAATGAGGTCGAACACTTGCTGCATGGCAGGGGACTTGCCGATGATCCCCTCAAAACTCTCCTCGATACTGAGTTCACGGCGGAGGGTCGTGATAACCCGATCCCGATCCACCAGCTCCGAACAGTCAGCCAGGTTTTCCACACCGCCCACCACCACGCCGTCCTTATCTTTCAGAACTGTGGCGTTTTTGAGAATATGGACCAGAGAACCACCTTTTCGTTTAAAAGTGCATCGTTTGTGGCGAACCTCTCCTTTATTGAAAAGCTCACAGTGCTTTATGCCACCCCGGGCCCTGGATTGAAAACAGGTGTTGCATTCCAGTATTTCGCAGGGCTGCCCGATCAATTCCTTTTCCGTATAACCCGTGAGCGTTTCAAAAGCATTGTTCACTGAAATGATGATGCCGTCGGGATCTACCACCATGAGTCCGTCCAACATGGTTTGCACCACGGTCTTCCAGTATTGACTGTATTCATTTTCAAACATGATCACCCTCTGGCAACAGGAATCTTATGCGTTAACCCTTAACGCTGATTAACATCTGTTAATTATAAAATGTTAATAGGGTAATCGCAACAACTTTGCTATTGATCATATTATCTGTGAAATTACAATTGTTTATGTTGCAATTCTCCCTATCAGGAGAGGATTGGCACTGCATTTGCATTGTTAATATGTAAAGATTTTTAGCCGCGGGTCAAAATGTGAAAAATGAATATCAAATCGACAGGGTTCTGGACTTGAAGGGGTGGAGCAGCACCTGGTGCATCGTCAAGGCCAGGAGCTGGCTCAATCGCATGGCGCCGGAGCAGATACTGGAAGTGGTCGGCACCGATCCGGAAACCCTGAAGAATTTCCCTTCCATTTTGAGGAATGGGAAAGACAGAATTGTAGAGGTCAAAAAGTACCCTGACCATCACCGGCTGTTGATCCGTCGTGGGTAAAAAGGGCATCGCCACACTTGGGGCGAAAAAAATGAGAAGAATATTTAGGGAGGGTAACCAATGGGAGAAATCGATCTTAACAGTATTCAGGCGGATAATGTGGTGGATGCAAGGGGTGTTTCCTGCCCCGGGCCTTTGTTGAAAGCCAAAAAGGGCATGGGAAATGTTCAGGTGGGAGAAATTCTGGAGATCATGTCCAATGATCCCGGGAGCAAAAATGATATTCCCAGATGGGCAAAGAAAGTGGGTCATGATTATATTGGATCCCTGGACCTGGACGGCGCGGACCGTTTTTTTATCAAACGTGGGAAATAACGGTGGTGGTTTGAAAGTTCTGCCCGTGTTTTTGCAGAGGTTGATAAGCGGGTGCTCATTTGGAAACGTCTTTTAATTGGATAAGGGGGGAACAATGGCGGAAGAAAAAGCCGAAAAGATCGTTTACATTTCAACCCACGGTGCCGAAGATCCGGAAAGGGCGAGCCTGCCCTTTGTCTTGGCCAACGCTGCGCTGGTCATGGAAGTAGACGCCGTGGTAGCATTGCAGGGGGCAAGTGTTTTTCTGGCGAAAAAGGGGATGCTTGAGCACGTACACTCGGCGGGCTTTGCTCCGTTAAAGGAACTGGTGGATTCATTTCTGGATCTGGGCGGCAGGCTCCTGGTTTGCGTACCCTGTATTCAGGAGAGAAGAATTGATATTGAGGATCTCATTGAAAAGGCCGTGCCCACAGCGGGTGGGGCCTTGACGGAAGAGTTCTTGAGCGCCAACGCCACTCTGGTATATTAATTTGGAATGGCAAGCGCAGACGGCCCGGACGCTATTTAAAATGAAACCCGAGGATGGGCATCATTCTTGGGTTTCCCAGAATGGAGGATATGCACATGAAAAAAGGAAGACGGGTATCAACCCTAACATTTTTGACGGTGGCATTTTTTGCTTTTTCCCTGATGTTAACGGGACAAACCATTGCCGCTGAGAAAGGTGATGACCTTAAGGTCAAAGGACAGGTGAAAGCGGTTACAAACAAGGCCAAAACCGTATCGGTCAAAGTAAAGGGCAAAGGGCTCATGCTGTTTAAGTTTAACGACAGCACGAAGTTTATCAATTTTACAAAAACCAAGGAAATCAAATACCCCACGGCCGTAGTGGTCAAGTATAAGGTTGAGGGACCAAACAATGTGGCCCTCTCCATCAAAAAGGCACTGATTTCCCTCCCCAAGGGCGTGACGGAAATTAAGACCGACGAAGTGGCGGCCCTGGTTGAGAAAGGACCCGACGCGGGGAATTATTTCCTGGTGGATGCAAGGCCCGTCTCAGTCGCTTCCGCTGCTCATATCCCAACGGCCGTCTCCATTCCCGTTCCCCTGCTGAAAAAGAAAGGCAAGGAACTGCTGCCGACGGATAAAAGCAAACTGCTCATATTTTACTGCGGGGGCCCCACATGAGGCATGAGTCCTAAATCCGCCGGTCTGGCGAAAAAATGGGGCTACGAAAATGTAAAAGTTTATGTGCAAGGCATTCCCGGCTGGAAGAAGACAGGGCACCACACCGTTTCCACCGATGATTATGTGAGAACCGCCAATATCGTATTGATTGACCTGAGAGCACCCGCCGCCGTTACCGCAGGGCATATCCCAAGGGCCGTCGGCATTTCCGCCGGAGAACTTGAAGGGGCAAAAGATCAGTTTCCCGAATCCCTCACGGCGCCCATCGTTTTTTATTCCGACAACATCGACACAAGCAAGAAGGCGATAAAAACCGCCCGCGGGTGGCGTTACAAGAATGTGACCCTGCTGGATTTTCCGGGCATCATTACCTGGAAGGAAAGGGGGTATGATGTCAAAACCGGTCCGGCCGCAACGGAGATTGCCTATGTGCGGAAGCTTGAGCCGGGACAGATCAGTATTCCCGATTTTGAAGCGGCTCTCAAATCCCAAGCCATTACGGTGGTCGACGTTCGGGGATCTGAGGAGTACAAGGCCGGACATTTTCCGGGCGCCGTCAATATCTCCCTGGACGAACTGCCCACCAAGCTGGGTGATATTCCCAGCAACAAGTTCGTGGTGGTCCACTGCCGGACGGGCGTTCGCGGGGAAATGGCCTACCTGCTGCTGAAGGAAAAAGGGTACGACGTGAAATACCTGAAAGCCGGATGCCAGTGCAAAGCGGACGGTACTTATATGATCTGGGAAATGTAATATTAAAAACTGTGGTACAAAATCACCCCCCGCCTTGACAAGGCAGGGGATTTTTTTCATCATACAGGCTATGGTCTTTTGGGAAATGACGGCAACCATCAGGGAGGATCGAAATGACTGAAGAGAAAGAAACAAGCGTGATGGGGGGCATCCTGAAGCGATCCTACGCCGTGGTGTTCTACGAAAACTGGCCCATATGGCTGGGCGGGGTTCTCATCGGCATCCTGAGCGTGCTCACCTTTGCCTGGGCCAGGCCCTGGGGCGTGGTGGGCGGTCTTCGAAACTGGGCGGACTGGTTTTTCCACCAGGTGGGGCTTTATGACCAGGCGCCCCTCTCTCCCATCATTTCCACCAACTCCATCCTGACGCTGGGTCTTTTGTGGGGCGCGTTTGGGGCGGCCCTTTTGAGCAAGCAGTTCTCCATTCGCATGGCCCCCGGCCTGGAACTCATCAAAGGGGTGGTGGGCGGATGCTTCATGGGGGTCGGTTCCGCCATGGCCGGCGGCTGCAACGTAGGCGGGTTTTATGTGGCCAGCAGCGCCCTCTCCTTTGCGGGTCTCGCCATGATGGTGGGCCTGATTGCCGGCGCGTATCTGGGTCTCAGGTACCTCTACTGGGAAATGATGAACCTTCCTTCTTCACCGCCCAAGGGCGGGGGCGGCAAAAAGATCAATCTTCTGTTTCTGGAACCCTACATCGGCGCCATTGTGTTCCTGGGCGCCCTGGTGGCGGTATGGTTCTACGCAAAAGAAGCCTACACGCGGGTAGGCGGACTCCTGCTGTGCGGCATCGGTTTCGGCATCATCATTCAACGAACCCGGTTCTGTTTTGTCCGGTGCTTCCGGGATCCTTTCATGACCGGTGAAGGGGACATGGTCAAAGCCGTCTCCTTCAGCATTATCATCGGTGTCTTGGGGTTTGCGGCGCTCAAGTGGACGGGGCTTCGTCCGGAAAGCGCCTACGTGACCCCCACCTTCTGGTTCGGGAGTCTGGTGGGCGGGGCTATTTTCGGCTTCGGCATGCTGGTCTCAGGAGGGTGCGGTTCCGGCAGTGTGTGGCGGGCCGGCGAAGGGCACATCAAGCTCATGGTGGTGGTGATCTTTTTTGCAGCCACCAACTCCCTGTTTAGAGCCTTGATCAATTCCTCTGCCGGTTTCAAGAAATTGATCGGCTTCCGGGCTTTCATGCCTGATATCATGGGATATAAATGGGCGGTGATCGCGTTGATCGTCATTTTTCTGATCTATGCCCTGGTAGGCCAATGGAATGAGGAAACCGACAAGTTTACGGTTGAGATGTAAACAGTATTCCCCTATGCTGATTGTTTTGCCGTTGCTACGGACCGCAAGGGTGAAGCAACAATTATCACTGGAGACCCTGAATTCAAAAAAGTGGAACGTCTTGTCAAAATAAAATGGGTTTGATTTCAGGGACCAGCATCCACTACCCAAGAGTCAATCCCCAAGGACCTCTTTCAATTTCTCAGAAAAAGGTGCAATGGAAAACGGTTTCTGCATGAACCCTTCGGCACCGGCATCGAGGATGTCCTGGGCAGGGCCAAGTATACTGTGGCCACTGCACACGATCACTTTCATATCTGGTCTTGGTTCCACGATAAGAGGGTAAATCCTGTCGCCATCCATATCCGGCAGTTTTATGTCGAGGAGTGCGAGGTCAATCTGGCCATCAAAGGTTTTGGCAAGTGCAACGGCCTCTTTTCCTGATTCAGCCACAAGCACACGATAATCAAGTCTCTCCAATATCTGTCTAAATAGATCTACCAGAGGCTTTTCATCCTCAATAACCAGGATGGTACCCCCGCCTTTGGCGATTTCGGCATCCGGTTGCTTAACTGCCTTTGCTTCCTGCTTGCTCTCTGTGCTTATGGCAGGAAGATAGATACGAACCACAGTCCCTCTGCCCGGTTCAGATTCAACCGTGTAGCACCTTGTAGCAGAGCTCTCCAACGGCATTTTGTCCCCCCGTCTTCTTGATCATAGTCGGGTTCATATATTCCACGTGGTAATCTGGAGAGCAGATATACACCGGATCATCCATAGATTCCATCATTGATCGGTACTTTTCTTCACTCTCTCGAAGGGCTCCCTCTGCCCGCTTCCTTTCAAGGGCGTAGCGTATGGATCGTTCCAGTAATTCCCTGTTTAGCGTAAGCTTGTCAAGGTAATCGGAAGCTCCCATTTCCGTGGCCGCCATGTCCACATCGCGGTCCCCATGGGCGGTGAGGAGGATGATGGGCGCACGGATGCCTGCGTCAATGGAATACTGCAGCAGTTCGAGGCCAGTTTGCTCACCCAGACGGTAATCGAAAAGGTAGAGATCATGCTTCTTCCGCTCGATTGCTTCCACAGCACGCCCGTAGGTGTCGACCCAGTCCAGATGAAAACGGTCTCCGGAATCCCCCAGGAGGAGGTCACGCGTCAGGACGTAGTCATCTTCATCGTCATCCACCAGAAGTATGCGAAGCGGTTCTTTGGTCATATGGGTCTCCATCAACATGGTTCAAAAGTTCAAAGATTCAGAGGTTAGGGCCTCATCCAACATACAGTATCCAGAAAATCATCAATGGACCATCATCAATCCAATGTCTTCCACCCCACACCCCTGCTTCCCGATTCTATATTCTCTTCATGGCGGGAAGAAGGATCGTTACCGTGGTTCCCTCCCCCTCCTTCGATGTCACATTCAGGCTCCCTTTATGGTTTTTGATGATGGTATAAGCCGTGGTGAGTCCCAGGCCCATCCCTTTCTGGGTTCCCATTTCCTTGGTTGAAAAATAGGGATCCAATATCCCGGACAGATTTTTTTTGGGGATTCCGGAACCCTCGTCCTTGATGGTCACCTCCACATAGGGTCCCGGGGCCAAATTGAATTCCGCACTCCCCGATTCGAGCGTCACATTCCGGGCGTTTATCTCCAAAACGCCCCCTTCCGGCATGGATTCGTACCCGTTGGTGCAGATGTTGGTGAAAACACGATTCATCTGTCCATGATCCACAGCCGTGGGCCAGAGGTCATGGGGAACCTGCAAGGCAACGCGACCATTGAAACTTTCAGCGCAACGGTTGCAATTCTCCTTGATGACAGGTTCAAGGAAACCGATTTTGAAAGCAGGCTTGCCCGCTTTGGAGATCTCCAGAAACCGCCGGGTCAGATCCTTCATCTGCAGGGCCCCATTGTGTGCCTCGGTCAGGTCTTCATAGGTCCTGGTTCCCGGCGCCATCTCCATCAGGATTAAATCCATATAACCCAGAACCCCTGAAAGAAGGTTATTGTAATCGTGGGCGATCCCCCCGGCAAGGATGCTGAGGGATTCGAATTTTTTAGTCCTTATGAGCTCCTGTTGCATGCGTTTCAGCTTCTCCTCGCCCTGTTTTCGGTCCAGGGCGTACCGGATGGAACGCTCCAGAAACGTCCCCTTCAACTCGGTCTTGTCAAGGAAATCCGAAGCGCCGGCCGCCATGGCAGCCATATCCACCTCGCGATTTCCCTGCCCCGTCAGCAGAATAATGGGGGCTTCGCAACCTGAGGATCTGGCCTCCCGCAGCAGTTCCAGACCGCTTCTGGATCCAAGACGGTAATCTACCAGGTAAACATGATGCCGACTCTCTCCGATTTCCTGAAGACCTTCCTCATAGGTAGATACCCAGTCCACCGTGAAACAGCTCCGGGCAGCTTCCTGAATCAGATCGCGCACAAGAACAAAATCGTCTTCGTCATCGTCCACCACAAGAATCTTAATAATATCCTCACCCATTGTTTTCCCCTTTGGGTTCATGGGGAAACTCCACCGTGAAGATGGATCCGACCCCTGGTCTCGATACGGCTGAAATACGTCCCCCGTGGGCCTCCGCAATTCTGCGGCAAATGGCTAAGCCGAGGCCACTCCCCTCATAAATGCCAATGGTGTGGAGCCGCTGAAAAGGCTCAAAGATCCGGTCCCTGTACTTTTCGTCAAATCCGATACCGTTGTCCTCAACCGAGATCTGGCAGTGGCCATCGATTTCACGGGCAGATATCCGGACCTCCGGTGAAACGCCCTCCCTCCCGAACTTGAACGCGTTGTCCACCAGATGACGAAAGAGGATCATAATCCGTAATGTGTCTCCCGCCAACAGGGGCAACTCCCCGATTACCACGCGTCCTCCCGGACCCCTATACCGGTCCTCCAGCTCTGAAGCCACTTCCTTAGTCAGACGGCCCATATCAACCCAAATCAGTGAAAGCGAACTGGCTCGAATACGAGAGAAAATCAGAAGGCCGTTGAGCATTTTCTGCATGCGTTCTGTGGACCGCTGCATTCGGTCAATGTAGTCCTTTCCTTTTTCGACCGCCTCGTTTGAATAACCCTTTTTCAAGAGATCGCCAAAGGTCCGTACCTTTCGGAGGGGCGCTGCTCAAGGTCTCCTGCCCCTATTTTCCGGGCCTTTCGGGCGAGAACCTCGAGAGGAATCACAATGAGCCGTTGCGTCATCAAACCCATAAAGACCGCCACTATCAGGGCCAGAACAAATACAGACCCCAGCTTCCATATAAGAGCGTAAGTGGGCTTTAGAACCTCACTCAGGGGCTTTTCCGTGACCACATAAAAGACCCGGTTGCCGAAGGAGACGGCCCCACTCACCATCATGACTTCCTTGCCGCCCATTCCCCTGACAATCTTCTCTTCAGGAAGAGGAAGCCCCATCCTCGAGCCCTTCAGCACAACGGAAGGGTTTGCATGGCCAATGACCCGCCCTTTCCGGTTCGTCAGGTAAACCTGTGTCCCAAGATCTGCCTGAATCTCGCTGATCACATTCCATATTTCTTTTAGCCGGATTTCGGTCAGGAGCACTGCCCAGAGTTTTCCACTCTGCGGCTCCATAACAGGCAGCACCAGCTGCATTAGAGGTTCTCCGGTTTCATGGTCAAACATGACAGATCCATACCAGACCCGGCCCGATAAAAGCCGGGTAAGGCCCTGTTTGAGAAACGCCATATCTTTCATGGTCCCCATGGCGGCACAATCCGCATTGAGTGATGCACAGCTGAGGGTTTCTCCGTCTGGACTGACGAGAAGAATCCTGGTAAAGAGCGATGAATGGTCTTTATGCTTGTGACTCACCGCCATGGACAGGACATCATCCCGCTGGGTGCGATCCATCTCCTTAGAATCCTCATAAGCCAAGAGGACATGAAGATGTTCGTCTACGGAGTCGAAAAACCCCTCAATCTTCGTGGATACCAGGCGGGTCGTACCCCTCAGCTCGAAGGAAGCCCGTTCGAGGCCGGACACATAGCTCTGCCGGATTACCAGAAAGCCTAAGAGTATAAGCGGACCTAAGGCCAACGCCATGAAAATCAGCCAGAATTTTGTCCTCACACTTCTTTTCATGCTTCAGCCTCCCATCACCGGATCACCTTATCCGCCTGTTTGAGGATGTTGTCAGGGATCTTAATGCCGATAGCATTGGCCGTTTTCAGGTTGATGGTTAAAAAAAACTCGGCCTGCTCCACAGGGAGAATGGCCGGAGAAGTCCCTTTCAGAATCGATTCTCCGGTCGGCCGCCGCCCTTTTCAGCACCCTCATGTTGAGGCCCATGGCCTTGTCATCGGGTTTGAACGGGACATAGATCCTTTGTAAACCTGGAACGATCCTGGCCACCCAGGCCAGGCCCTTCGCTCCGGCACCGCGATCCTGGATTCCCGTGAATCTACCTCCCGGCTCTTTCAGGCTTTTCACCAGCCCGGACCTCACCGGTGCAACCACCGGCGCGAACAGGACCGGGATATCCGTCCCTTTGGTTGCCTTTTTGACCTTCAAGGTGACCGGTGTGGTAAAGGAGACGATGAGATCGGGTTTTTCGGCAAGGACCCGTTCCACGGCTCCATCCACCTTATCCATCTTTCCCAAGGGCCCTTCGTATATATAAAGGATGTTGTCGTTCTCCTTATACCCTAATTGAATCAGACCTTTTTTCAGGCCTTAAACCGCATCTTCCAGTATGGGGGTTACGTTCACGATCCCCACAACGGCCATTTCTGGTTTTTCCTGCTGCCTGTCGCAGGCTGCTAACAAGACCATGCTAAGGCCAACGGCGATCAGAAATCCATTCCATGATAACTTCATATTTATTCCCCTGGATTGTTGATTTTTACTGGTTGTTTGTTACTGGTTGCGGGTTGTTGATTCATTTAACAACCCAAAATTGCTTTCAATCTACTATTCTTTCATGTTTTTCTGTGTCCAATGCTCCCCCACCAATCAACAATCGCCAATCATCAATCACAAGGGCAGTTCCACGATCTGAAACCAGTATTTCCCCAGGGTCTTCACCACTTCCACGAGTTCCTCAAAGGTCACCGGCTTGACGATAAAAGAGTTCACCCCGAGATCGTAACTTTTCAGAATATCCGTTTCAGCATTGGACGTGGTCAACACCACAATGGGGATGCTCCGAAGTTCCGGATCGGCCTTGATTTCCCCCAGGGCCTCCCGGCCGTCCTTTCGGGGCATGTTCAGGTCCAGAAGGATCAGACCCGGCCGGGGGGAAACGCTCACATCCGCATATTTCCCCTTGTGATGGAGGTAGTCCATCAACTCCTCCCCATCCTCCACGAACCGCAGGTCATTGCTCAGGCGGCACTCTTCAAAGGCATCCTGGGTCAACAGGCGATCGTCCGGATCGTCATCGGCCATGAGAATCATGATCGGTTTGTTGGGTTTATTCATGTTTCGACATCTCCTTTTGTTGGTTACTCGTTGCCGGCCTGCGGCCGTCATTTGGCTTCGCCGTCATTCAGTTGTCATTCGACATCGGACCTTGGCCTTCTTTTCAATCAACAATCGACAATCATCAATCAACAATCCTAACCGGCAAGGTCACAATGAAAGTAGCCCCCTGGCCCGGTGCGCTTCGGGCAGTGATGCTTCCACCATGCCGCTCCGCGATCTTGCGGCAGATGGCCAGCCCCATGCCTGTTCCTTCATACTTCGAGCGACCGTGCAGCCGTTGAAAAGACTCAAAAATCCGGTCGGTATATTTTTCTTCAAACCCGATGCCGTCGTCCTCCACATGGATATGGCACAGGGGCCCCTTTAGGGACTCGCCCATGATGGGATAAATTCGCAACAGGGGAGATTTCCCCGGTTTGCGATATTTAACCGCATTACTGAAGAGATTCAGCAGCAATTGGTGAATCTGCGACGGATCTCCTTCAATGGTGGGCAGATCCCCTATCTCAAAAAGGCCTCCGCATTCATCAATGGCCACCTCCAGGTCCGACAACACCTTCTGGGCCTCGATTTTGAGGTCCACCGGAACAAAATTCTTTCCCTGTGTGGTGACCCGGGAGAGGGAAAGCAGGTCCTGGATCATGGTGCCCATCCTTCGGCCCGCCCCCTGCATGCGGGCCAGGTAGTCGCGGCCCTTTTCATCCACCTGATCCTCATACAGAGCCGCGAATCGCCCTCCGAAGGCCTGGACCTTCCGCAGGGGCTCTTGAAGATCGTGAGACGCCACATAGGCGAACTGTTGCAACTCCTGGTTGGATCGCGTGAGTTCCACCGTGCGATCTTCCACCATTTGTTCCAGATGCGCTCGATGCTGCCGCAGCTCAGTAATGTTTTCAACGCCGGCAATGAGGTTGACCGGCCGGCCGTCTTTATCTCGAACCAGGGAGACGGACACGTTGACCCAGACTTCGCAGCCTTCCCTGTGGATTAATCGCTCCTCCCGATGATATTGGGAGATCTCCCCCTCCAGGAGTCGGGTTAAGTGGGGCAATTCTTCCTTCAGGTCTTGAGGATGCACCAGGGACTGAAAGGGTCTTCCGATCAACGCTTTTTCATCTTATCCCACAATCTCACAGAAGGCCCCGTTGACCTGGACGAAACGACCATCCGTATCGCCCATGACCATACCGATGGCGGCCGTATTGAAAAAGCTTCGAAATCGTTCTTCGCTCGCCCTGAGCGTCTCCTCTTCCCGCTTCCGCAGGCCGGCCATTTCATTAAAAGAGGCGGCCAACAGCCCGATCTCATCTCTTCCTGCCACCGGTATTCGGTAATCCAGATGGCCCTGTCCGATCTCCCTGGCCCCGCGGGCCAGGTTGGCAATGGGTCCTGTGATGGAACGGGACATGAATATGGCGATCAGGATGGCCAAAAGAACCAGTACGAGGGAGACCATCACAATTCGATTTCTCAAAAACAGAGCCGGGGCCAGCACCTCTTGAACATCGTGACCCACCACCAGGATCCATGCCAACCCCTGAAACCCCCGGTATCCTTGAGATCGGGCATAGGAATAGAGGATCTCTTTTCCCCCGGTATCCACCATAAAAGAACCGTTCGCATCCCGCATTTTCTCAAAAAACGGGGTCCGGGACAGATCTTCCAGAAATTGAAATGCCTGGGTGCTGTATATCAGTCTCCCGTCCCTGGTGAGGACTTGAACCCGGGTGGTTGCATACTTTTTTGCGGCCATTTCGGCTTCCCGCACAATCCCCTTGGTATCCATCACCGCCTTCATCACACCGGCAAAATCGCCTGCTGCATCCTCAATCCTGATACCGATGGAGATGGCATAGGTGCGAGAGCTTTTGTCATACTCCACATTGCCCACGGAAAACCCTTTCTCCCTGGCCACCTGCCACCAGGATTCATCGTCCTGGCGATAATCGAAGGATCTTGTTGGTCTCAGCGATGGCCGCGCCAAACCGGTTCGTGACAAAGATCTCCCCAAAGACCGGGTATCCATATCTTCTCTCATAATATTGCGTAATTTCTTTTCTCAGGCTCTGGGAAAGGGGATTGTCAATCAGGGTTTCCATAAAAGGCGTGACCGTTTCCAGCGGGACCGAAACCCATGCCTTTTCTTTTCGATCAATCCATTCATTCACATCATTTAACTGTTCAAATTTTCGGTTGGATGCCATGAGGATCTTCTGGAACATGAAATGGGTGGTATGGATTCGAAGGGCCTCGATCTTCCGATAGATGTCGCGGTTGATGGTCTTCAACATCTCTTCGGCCAGGAATATGGAACTCCTGCCCACGGATTTTTCCAGCGACTTTTCGCTGATATGAACCGAATAGAGGGCCAGGGCCGTCATGAGCAGGACCACCGAAACAAAGCCTAACAACAACTTGGCACCTATCTTTATGTTCATCTCATGTCCTTTTGCGCCTATTTTAAAAACTCAATCTTTCCCTCGACAATCCGGGCCGGATGAAGGGGAATGATGATATCCCGTGTGCCGGCTTCAACCTCGATCTCTCCGAAGATCCCCGGATAGATGAACCCAGCCGCCAGCAATTTCCGGAGACCTTCCCGGGTCATCTCCCTCCCCTCCAGAAGACCCGCCAGCAGTTTGACAAAATCATATCCGCTGGCGGCCTGGTGGGTGAGGGCTTTTTCATAGCGGGCATCAAAATTTTCTTTGACTTCCCGGGCGAACAGGAAATTACGGTTATAGATCAGGGGAGCGACCACATAGACGCCATCCATCTCCGGGCTACTTACCAAATTGGTTACACCTGATGCACCCAGAATATGCCCGGGGTATTTGGCTTCTTTCAATGCCAGAATGGCCTTCTCCTCGTTCTTGACAAAACCCACCACAAAGACGGCCTCCGTGTCTCTGATTATCCCGATTTCGTCCTGCCAGTCAGGGTTTTTTACTGGAAAGGAAACGCCAATCGTTGTGCCGCCCGAAGCCTCAAACCCCTTTTTGAGAATCGAAAAAACAGAGATCCCGTACTCCTCATCCTGGTAAAGGATGCCCAGTTTGTGGACCTTCAAAAGTTCCAGGATAAAGAGGATGCCACGGGCTTCATCTTCCGGCATGGTATAATATTTATAACACCATGGGTTCTGCTGCGTGAATTCCGACGCGCTCACGACCAGGCCCGCAATCACCGCCTCATTTTCCTCTGCCAGGGGGGCCAGCCCCATGGCAATCGAGCTGTTGGTGGCCACATAGAACAATGGACGGTTTTTCTTTTCGATGTTTTCGAAGGCCCGTATCCCTTCCGCCGGGTCTGATTTGCTGTCCCGGACGATCAATTCCACTTCCCTGCCATTAATGCCGCCCCAGCTATTGACTTCGGAAATCGCCATCTGCATGCCGTCTTTAACCGCCACCAGGTGGGATGCAGGCCCCGACATGGAAATGATGGCCCCGATTAGAATCTTCTCCTTTTCCCACGGGCGCAGCACGAACAGCACCAGCAAAATGGCCGTCAGGGCCACACCCGCCGTAAGACCCCAAATCCATTTTTGTTTCCCCATATCTTTCTCTCCCCATGCGGCCAAACCGGCCTTCAATTCATTCTGTTTTGCTTATCTCCCATGCTCTCAAGCCTGTTTGCCAAATGATCCAGGCTCATTTTCACGACCTTCAGATCCAAGGGTTTGCTAAAGTATTGATCGATCCCCTGTTTCCGGACTTCCAGTTCCAGGTCCCGCGTATTGAAACCGGTCATGGTGATAATATGGATGTGGGGGTTTAACGCCCTGAACCTGGGAATGAGCGTGTGCCCCTGGCAATCGGGCAGAAAGATATCCAGCAAAATCCCATCAAAGGATCCTTCTTCCAGCTTCTTGATGGCTTCTTTGCCTGTGTAGGCATTTTCCGCCCTGTAACCCAATTTTTCAATGCTCTGTTTCAGCATTTTTCCCAGCATTGGATCATCGTCTACAATAAGGATTTCCATGCAACACCTCTAAAGATACCGGTTTACGATTCAAAACTTCTTTGCGCTTTGATGGAGCAAAAACCGGGCCGTCGCTGGGTTACCTAACGTAACATGCTGTTTATAAAGTGGAATGTATAAAAGAAAGGGTGTGGAATCAAAAAGTGAAAAAATGACGATTATGCCATATTTGACATAGCCTGGGAATGAAACCACATTAAACTATTGAAATCTATAATCATATTGAATTGTGCCATAATTGGCATAAGTTCAGCCTATATCAGCCGATATCGTTTCAGTTTTCGATAGAATGTCCTCTCGGGAATCTCGAGAGCGGCGGCGGTTCATCTGTCTCAAAGAGATTTGGAAGCGGTATGAAAAGGGTTGATTATGTGGATATTTCCCAGGATCTGGTTTTCCTGGAGATCTTCTGTCAGAAGGTAACGGCAGCCACCTATTTGAGCGGCGGACACAACCAGGGAATCCCACCAGGACAGTCTGTAACGATCCTGGATACGCCACGCGCCCTCTACCATACGGATATCCACAGGCATCGGGTGCCACGCAAGAAGTAGACGTACATCTTCGCGGGCATTGTGTGGGTCCAGGCCGGGTTGGAGTTTGCGTGTGACCGTTACGTAGAACTCATTGAGGATTTGAAAGCTCAAACGGCCGGTCTTTTCGGTCCATAAACGGGCCATCCAGGCCATGGCTTGTTTCTGCTTTGGGGGTTCTGATGCATCTCTGCTGTACACAAGAACATTGGTGTCAACGAAGACCCTTTCGGTCATGGAGTTCCTCACGATCGGGATAATCATCTCCCTTTTTCTTCAGGACAAGGGGAGATTGATCTAAGTAGTTTTGCATAGATATCTGATAGTTGCGCTCGTCGCGCATTTTATCTCGGAGCAACTCACCCACCAGGCGGGAAACACTTGTGCCTCCTTCCGCAGCACGGATACGGGTCCAACGAACAACTTCTTCATCCAGTGTAATGGTAACATTTTTCATATCACGATATTAGTGTAACACGAAATTCGTGTCAAGCTTGTTTTCTCAGATTTTCAAGTTATCCCCCTTGAAGATACAGCAGAACATCAGCCTATATCAGCCGATATCGTTTCAGTTTTCGATAGAATGTCCTCTCGGGAATCTCGAGAACGACAGCGGTTCTCACCTTATGCCAGCGGTTCCGGTCCAGCACCTGGGAGATATATTGTTTTTCGAAGGCTTCAAGGGCCTGCCGCAGACCGACCCCGTCGGCAATCGGGACTTCCTTATCCTGAACAGCTTCAGGTTTCGCCGAGGCCAACGGTCCCTCCAGAAAATCGATCCGTTTGACCGCAAAATATCGATGCAGGACATTTTGAAGTTCCCGGACATTGCCCGGCCAATCATGGCTGAAAAGTTCCCCTAACAAATGCCCAGGTATGGTTTGCGGTTTTTCCGAACCATAATGAAGCCGGGTGAAGTGATCGATCAGGAGGGGGATGTCATCCTTTCGGTCTCTCAGAGGCGGCAGACGGATGCCGACCACATGGATCCTGTAAAAGAAATCTTCCCTCATGGCACCTGCTTTCACGAGTGCGGCCAGATCCCTGTTGGTGGCGGCCATGATCCGAACATCTCTTTTCAACGTGACGCTGCTCCCAACCTGCGAGTAGCCGCCTCCCTCGATGGCCCGCAGCAGCTTCACCTGCATGCCGGGGGACAATTCCCCGACCTCGTCCAGAAAGAGGGTGCCGCCCTGTGAGAGGCCGAAAAAGCCGTGGGTCTCAATGTTGGCCCCCGTAAAGGCGCCGCGTTTGTGACCGAAAAACTCACTTTCAAACAGGGTCTTGGGAATGGCGCCGCAGTTGACCGGCACAAAGGGTCCCTTGGCGCGATCACTAAGGTTGTGAATCTCCCGGGCCACCAGTTCCTTCCCCGTACCCGATTCCCCTTCAATCACCACACTCGCATCGCTCTTTGAGGCGTTCATGATGAAATCATAGATCACCTGCATGGCCGAACTTTTACCCACCATGTCCCCGAAACGATAATGTTCCTTGATGCTTGCTTTGAGCCGGTCGTATGATGCGCGGAGGTGTTCGGCCTCCATCTCCACAGCGGTCTCGCGAGCCTTTGTCTCGGTGATATCCCGTACGGTGGCCAGGCAAGCCTGTTTTCCCTCCCATTCCATGGGGCTGAATTTCCATTCCGTCCAAATCTCCCGTCCGTCGGCCAAAAGAGTGGGCGCCTTAAAGGATGTCGCCCGTTTTCTCTGGTCGATCAGTTTCAGGCAGCTTTCAAACTTTTCCCCATAAAAGCCCTGGAATCTATTCATTGTTTTGGATTCAAGAAGCGCGTCCGCAGCGGTCTTCATCATCCCGGCCAGGGCTGGATTGACAAAAACCGCCTTTCCCTTCTGGAGAATGGTGATTCCGTCCGAGGACTTTTCGCAGATGATCCGGTACCGTTCCTCGCTTGCCCGCAACTGGGCTTCCCGTTCCAGCAACTCCTGTTCCGCCCTTTTCCGATCGTCTATCTGGCGTTTCAACCGCCGGTTGGTTTCAGTCAACTCCGCGGTTCGCGCGGCCACCTGGGCTTCGAGACGTTCACTGGCCTGGTGCAAGAGATGTTCATTTCGCTTTCGTTCCAGGGCATATCGGATGGAGCGCTCAAGGAGCTCCGCACTCAGGCGCTCCTTTACCAGGTAATCGGCAGCTCCGGCAGCAAGGGCCGCCATATCCACCCGTCGGTCACCCGCCCCGGTCATCATGATCAAGGGGGCTTTGCACCCACCGGCAATGGCGCTTCGCACTAGATCAAGGCCGTCTCTATGCCCGAGATGGTAATCAATGAGGTATACGTCATGAGTGTCATTCTTGATTGCCCGAATGGCGTCCCTGTAGGTGGAAATCCATTCAACGACAAAACGCCCACCCGTCTCCTGAATCATTTCCCGGGTCAACAGAAAGTCATCTTCGTCGTCATCCACCAGAAGTATGCGAATCAGATCAGACATGTTGGTGCAGCTCCAGAAATTTTCGAATCAGACCATTGGAAGAGCGCCTATTTCCTTGAGCGCCGCCGCCAGCGGCGGCAACACCTGCTTTTTGCGGCTCATGACCCCCGGCAGTTCCAGAATTCCTGAATCATCGGGCCATACGTTGAAAGCACGCCCGGCCAGATTGAGACCCCTTTCATCATTGGCCAGGAGGAGGCTTCTCTCTTCCAGAATGTCGGTCATTACCAGAAAAGCCATGAACAGGCCTGACTCCTTTGCCGAGGCATGGAGCTCATCTTGCAATGCCTTAACGGGCGGCATGGACTTTTCAATCTCCGTCAACTCCGTCTGGCCGATACCGATCTCCTGTCCACCGAACCGATAGATTTTCCAGTCGTGATGTACCCACCAGCGAGGCGGGGGAGATGGGCTGGGCAACCGGGCCCCAAACAGGCCCCGGGCAAGCACTCCCATATCCTCCCCGGCCTTTTCAGCCAGCCATCGAGCGGCTTTTCGGTCCCGCTCTGTGGTTGTGGGAGAACGAAATTCCACCGTATCGGACAGGATGGCCCCCAGCATGGCCCCGGCCATGGATCTTGTGAGCGGCGCGCGATGCCGCCGGTACTGTTCAGTGATCAAGGTACAAGTGCAGCCCAGGGGTTCCACCTGCATTCGAAGCGGCACCAGGGTGCTCAGGCCGCCCAGGTTGTGATGATCGATGATGGCCAGGATGTCACTTTCCGAAACCCCCGCCGCAGCCTGATCCGCATGGTTGTGATCCGTCAGGATCACGCGCCTGCGGCTCTGGCCTGCCAGATGGCGACGCAGCAGGAGACCTTGGTATTTTTCCCTGCTGTCGATCACCGGCAGGGCCGCCAGACCATGTTGCCGAAGTTGAATAAAACCATCCGTCAACCGATCACCCTCCCCAATCCGGGGGGATTTCTCATCCATGGCGCAGGTCAATGGCAGGCTCTGCTGGATCAGCTGAGCAACCGAAAAGGTCGTTTTCTGCGTTCGGAGAATCACCGCGCCGCTGGATCCGGCCATTTCAAGCACATCATCTGGTACCTGCGCGCCATCCGTGGCCACAAGGCAGCCCGCCCCCGCGGATATGGCGGCACGCTGCACATCCGCCTGGTCGCCAACAATCACCAGATCACCCAGACCGACGCGTTTCGGGACGTGTGCTTGGGAAAAGGTGGCAATACACACGCGACCCCGGACCACCAAGGCATCCTGGCCGACAACCAGTTCCGCCTCCAGAGTGCGGCGAAGAAGCGCCAGGGGCAGGTCCACCCGCCGGGGCAACTGCAGTTCGGCCAGATAGCGGTCCACCAGTTTTCCCCGGGCCAACATGGCCGTCAGATGGCCTTCCGGGTCCACCACCGGCAGCGCATCAAGGCCGCGCTTCTGCATAATGAGGCCCGCCTCCCTCAGGGTTTGATCCGGACGAAGTTTCGGCGCATTGGTCATCATGACGTCCCGCACCCGCAGGTAAACATCTTTGATGGGCCGGGGCGCCTGGAGTCCAAGATGGGCCAGGAGCCAGGCGGATTCCCGGTTCAGTTCATCCAGGTGACAGGCCACTGCCTTTTCACCGGTTTGCCAGGCATAGAACGCGGCGTAGGCAAGGGCCGAACAGACCGCATCCGTATCCGGATCGTGGTGTCCAACCACCAGAACTTCGTCAATAATGGATGGCATTATCTGATTACCTGTTTTTTAACCTTCAATCATGCGACGATAGTCCATGGAGGCGCGAACACAAAATATAGTACCCTTTCGGGATTGAAAGAAGGAAATTGTTCAATGAGCCGTCACGTCCAGCGTACTCAAAAGGCTTCGGACTGTCAGAAGGAAGTCGCCGGGTCGCAGCACTTCGATCAGATCAGAAGCGGGTGTGAAATGACGCACATTAAAGGTCAGGAGATAAGGGCATCCCTCCCTCAAGGCGGCAACAAGAATCGGTAGATTTTTTGGGTCCGCCTGTCCCTTAAACGGGGTCAGATCATCCGGATGCGGATCGCCGACTATGCGGAGCGATCGATTCGCCAAAAGATGAAATTCGGGGAGTTTATCGGGCAGTTTTTCTGCGAGATTACGTTCAACCTCTGTCATGACTTGTTCTGAAGTAACACAATCTATAAGCGTAATTTCTCCCATCCGCAATACCACATGACTGGCTCCATGCTCGGATGGCGCTGCAGCGCCAGCAAAGATAACATCGGCATCTACAAATATGGTGAGCTTACTTTTCGCTCTGACCATATTTCTCCACCGAGTAACGTTCACGTTGCTCACGCAGAGCGTTGAGCATATCTTTGGTGCTCAGCCCGGCTTCTAAACGCGCCCTCTCGATTTCGCGCGCTAATTCCGGAACGAGGGGGACCATTTGTGTCAAAACAAAAATACCGTCCAGGTCTATCAAGCGAAAACTATCCCCTGACTTGATCTTGTACCGCTCCCGAAATTCAGCCGGTAAGGTGATCGTACCCCGCTGACGAACCTGTATTGTCGTATCCATCTGTCTGCTCCTGCTGTATATCTGCCGTTACTGATTTCCCGGAGTCACTGTACATCAATTGCTGCGTTACGTCAAACCAAGAAACGCAGCCATTGTAAATGGATGAAGTCTTCATTTTGGAGAATTCACCGGAAGTTGTATGTGACCGTAACTGACAACAGCTGTCAATAATTTTGTATTGTGTCCCCGGAATTACCACACTATTTCTCCAATTCTTCCTTAACTGCAACCCCGACCTTTGCCAGGGTATAGGGCTTCTTTATGTATCTCCCTGCCCCTAACTCCCGGGCCATATCCACCTCTTTTGTCTTGGCATATCCGCTGGCGATTATCGCCTTCTGACCGGGGCGAATTTTGATTATCTCCTCATAGGTTTTCCGGCCGTTGATCCCTTTGGGCATGACCATGTCAAGGACGATAAGATCCACCGGATTTTCTTTCACATATTCAATGGCCTCTTCCCCGCTTGAAACGGTTTCAGCGTTATAACCCAGCCGGGTCAATATCCCGCCTGCGATCTCTCTCTGTCTCTCTTCATCATCAACCACCAGGATCTTTTCTCCATGGCCGAGATAATCCTCCAGGGGAACTTCTTCCCCCTCAGCAGGCACTTCCTCCCGGGTCACAGGGAAGTAGAGTTGAAATTCCGTCCCCTTCTCGCTAGTATTTATGTTTATGTACCCATTATGGTCTTGAACGGTATTCCACACAACTGCCAAACCCAGCCCTGTCCCGGTTCTGCCCATCACCTTTTTGGTATAGAAGGGTTCAAAAATCCTCTCAAGATCCCCTGGTGTGATACCAGAACCATCATCTGAGACGCTCAGCAAGACGTATTCACCAATGCGCACATCTTCATATCCCCTTAAGGGTTCATCGAGATACCGGTTTGAGGCGGATATGGCAACCGTACCACTGCCTTCAATGGCCTCTGATGCATTGGCTACCAGATTCATCAGGATCTTTTTGATGTGAGTGGGGGAACCGCTCATGTTCAGAAGGTCGGAGTCCAGTTCAGTCTTGAAATCAACAAATGAGTGTGTCATTTCCAGTTTCTTGTACTCAGCTGATTCCATGTATTCTGTGGTCAGGGTGTTAAGACTCAATGCTTCTTTGCCGGTAGCAACTCCTCTCGCTATTGTCAGCAGGTCTTCCACAACATCGGCGGCCCGCATGCCGGACTCCTGTATTGTCTTTATGGGCTTCCACATGGGGCTGTCTTCAGGGAGATCCATCAGAAGCAGTTCAGGATAGCTCACAATCCCTGAAAGGATATTGTTCAGGTCGTGGGCCACGCCACCCGCCATAAGCCCTATGGCCTCCATCTTTCTTGACCTGGCGAGTTTTTTTTCAAGCTTTATCCGTTCTTCTTCGGCCCGTTTACTTTCGGTGAAGTCTTCCATCAAACCTTCATAAATGGTTTTCGCATCTTCCCTGATTACTCTTGTATGCAATTTAAGCCAGACAATTTCTCCATCTTTTTTTCTAAACTCCACATCCTTTCCATATACAGCCCCCTTCATCTCGATATCCGCCAAAACCACGGGTCTTTCTTCAGGCCGGGCATACAGATTGACAATGCTATCTACCGATGATATCAAACTTTCAGCAGAGTCATAACCAAATATTTCAGCCAACCTCTCATTAGCCATAATGAATTTCCCGCCTTTTTCAACCTGGTACACTCCGACCAAAGCATTCTCTACGAGTCTCCTGTATTTCTTTTCGCTCTCCCGCAACGCCTCCTCCGCCCGCTTGCGTTCTTCGATTTCTCCCTTGAGATCTTTTGTTCGTATCGATACCTGTCTCTTCAGAGATACAGACCAAAAGAGTAAAACGGCTCCAATCAAAATGAAACCGAGAATAATCCAGAAAAGATATATCAATACATCAGTGAAAGATATCTCTCCGGATTCATAGCCCCCAAACCAATTTTCATAAATTTTTTTGTGTTGATGAGTGTCTTTAAGTATTTTTAAGCCTTGGTTAAAGCGCTCTATAAGTTCCTGGTTTCCTTCCTTTACAGCAACGCTAAATGGCCGTTTGTATGCTTCAACTATTACTGGACTTAACTCGAGGTTGGTAAGACCGAGCTTTTCAATAGACGTCAACCCCACTAATTTTGGCATTAATGCTGCGTCTCCCTTTCCTTCTGCCAGCATCCTGAGGGAGTCCTGTAAATCGTCTATGAGTATCAATTGATCATCCGTTATATAATCCAAAGAGCGTAGATAATCATGGGCCTGGTCATTCTTCATAACGATGATTTTCTTATCCCTGAGATCATTTAATGACCTCATCTCAGGTGAGCCCTTCCTGGTAAAAAAGGCGTCGAAAGCGATTGTATGTGGTGCTGAAAAATCAAAATCTTTATCTCTTTCTTTGGAATAAGCCATCATGGGGAGGAAGTCTATCTTCCCTGTCTTTAGTCCATTCCGAGCCTTTTCCCATAGATCGGTATTGATCTGGAGTTCCAGCCCCATTACTTTTGCCGCGGCTTTAATCAGATCGACACTGAACCCGTCTGGTTCGCCGCGTTCATTTACAAAGGTATATGGGTAATAGTTATCAACGATGACAGTCCGAATGGGCGGTTTCTTCTGAATACCGGGTGGAGGAGGGTTCATGCCAAACCAACGGAGATAAATGGCATTAACTGTTTCCTGAGGTATAGACGCAAGACTTTTGTTAATGATTGAAATTAATTGCGGCCAGTCTTTACGAATCGAAAAGACTAAATCTAATGGTTTTTCGGACACAACATAGCCAATTTTGATCGATTGCAGGAAACTTCTGTGGGTTGTTTTATAGGTAGATGTACCCGTAATGCTTGCATCCGCCTTTCCTTCCACGACCATTTTCGCAGATTCAATATCAGAATTCGCTTCCACAATATTAATTTCAGGATAGGGCTTTAAAAGATCGGCATACGCTTCATTGCCTTTCTGAATCGCAACCGTTTTTCCTGATAGATCATCTATGCTCTTAATCTCAAGAGAACTGTCAAATGGAATAATTACGATCATGAATTCTGAAACATAGACATCCGAAAAGTTGAAAAAAGGCTCTCTGGCCTTCAGAGGGGCAGAAGTAACCAGACCGTCAATTTCACGGTTCTTGGCCTTTTTAACAATATCCTTCCATTTGCCTGTGGCCAGTTGGAGATTCGATCCGGTTGATTCGTTTATGTATCGTATGAAGTCAACATCAACCCCCCATAATATACCGTCTGCCCCTCTGGATACAAAAGGCTCCCATCCTTCGTCAGTACCGAGTCGTATAACTGGATGGGATTTAAGAAAGGCTTTCTCTCCCTCGGTAAGTTCAATTATATTATGTTGGGTTCTAGCAGAGCCCTGGTATTGGTTCGATGATGGTTCTTGCGGTTGACCAGGGTATGCCGGTGAAACAAGAAGGCAAACGGAAAGAATGATTAAGATATAAAAGGGGTGTTTTCGGCGGGACATTTTCTCTCCAATTAAGAGTTATTCAATGATTCACTGATTAAGTGTAGATGCATCATCTTTCACCCCAACGATCTCCACCAAAACGGGCATATGTCTGTGTGCATATCACCCGGTCCCTAGAGTAATGTCCAGCCAAGAATACTTGAATTTTTTTTAACGAATATCGAACAAGGAATGTCGAATAATGACGTTTTCCTTCGACATTCTTTGTTCCTTGTTCGATATTCTGCGGTTCAAAAATATCCTTTGAATACAAATTGTTACAAGTGTGAGAGATGAACTCTCAAAGTGATTGCGTAAGAATCTAAAACCCCCTTTCGGGCCCTAACCAAAGCCGGTATGTTTCCCGATTTTTACCCTTTTAAAAGGGCCTTCAGCACTCTTTCCGGGGTCATGGGGATGGTTCTTAATCGGGCGCCAGTGGCGGCAAAGACCGCGTTCGCAGCAGCAGGAGCCGCCGGCGGAACGCCCGGCTCTCCAATCCCGCCGATCTTCTCATCGCTGTCAATGATGTGCACCTTGATCTCCGGAACTTCGCTCATACGGAGGAGATCGTAGTCTTCGTAGTTCTCCGTGGCGACCCCGCCGTTGGCGAATTTGACCTCTTCCTTGAGTGCGGTACTCAAGCCCATGATGATGCCCCCTTCCATCTGTGCCTCCAGGGGACCCGGATTGACCACCGGACCGCAATCCACGGCCACATCAACCCGGTTCACCTTGATGGACCCGTCTTTTTTAACGGAAACATCGGCCACCTGGGCCACATAACTGCCGAAACAGTAATGCTGGGCAATCCCGAGCCCGCGGCCTTTGGGCATCTTTTTCCCCCAGCCCGCCTTTTTGGCAACGGTTTCGAGAACCCTCGTGGCACGCATATTACCTTTCAGGAGCGCAAGCCGGAATGCCAGCGGATCTTTTCCCGCCAGATGGGCCATTTCATCCATGAACGATTCCACGACAAATGCGTTCGGGGCGTTTTGAACGGATCGCCAGGGTGCTACAGGCGGCGGCAGTTCAGAAATGACAAAGTCCAGATAGTAGTTCGGATACTGATAAGCGGTATTGTTGTCATGGGGCGATCCGGGATAATCGGCCAGGCCCCAGAGACAGTAAAAATCGATCCCGCCTTTGACGGCCTGGGGCGCGATATATTTCAGAATGGAGGGTGTCACCACCTTGTGGGACCATCCTGTCAAATTCCCCTGGCCATCGATTCCGGATTCTATCCGGTGGGATGTGGCTGCCCGGAAAAAATCATATTTAAAATCCTGCTCCCGGGTCCAGACCAGCTTTACCGGTTTGCCCAACGCTTTTGAGACGATGACCGCCTGAGCTACAAAGTCCGGATTGGCGCGTCTGCCAAGACCGCAGCCGAGAAGGGTTGTGTTGATGTGAACGTTTTCAGGCTTCAGGCCTGATACCTTTGAACCCACAATTTGCGCAACGGTCTGACTCTGAGTCGGCGCCCATATCTCACACCGGTCCTTTTGGAAATGGGCGGTACAGTTCATGGGTTCCATGGTGGCGTGCGCAACATAGGGAACATAATAGGTGGCTTCCAGCTTCTTTTTGGCCTGAGCCAGCGATGCCTTGACATCCCCCTCCTGCCGCACTTTAGCGCCGGGTTTGTCCAGATCCGCCATGAGGGATTTTTCAATCACGACATTATCCATTCCCGGTAGGACACCCTTTCCCCATTTGGCATTAAGGGCATCACGGCCTTCCAGGGCGGCATAAAAGGAGTCTGCGCAAACAGCAATCCAGTCAGGGGTCGGAACAATCTTTTTAACACCCTTGATTTTCATTGCCGCCTTATCGTCGTATGAGAGCGATTTGGCGCCGTAGGCCGGTGGACGGGCAAGGATGGCGTAGTGCAGATCCGGCATCTCCACATCATAGCCGAAGACGGCCTTACCGCTCACCTTGTCAGGGATATCGACCCGGGGCATGGTTTTCCCCATATATCTGAGCTGACTTTTCTTTTTAAGGGGAGGGGTCTTGGGGATCTGAAGTGTGGCAGCCTTCAGACAGAGCTGGCCGTAGGTGAGTTTGCTGCCCGATTTCTTATTTCGTACAGCGCCTGTCACCGCCTCACAGGCGTTTTCCGGAACGTTCCAGGTCTGAGCGGCAGCCTGGATCAGCATGGCGCGCCCGGCTGCTGCCGCATTCCGTAAGGGCGCATAAAACCCCCGCACACTGGCGCTGGCCACTGTGATCTGAAGTTTGATGAGCGGGTTTTTAAAGGCAGCAAGGGCCGGTCCCTGAACAATTTTGACCTGGTCCCAGTCGGCTCCCAGTTCATCAGCGATAATCATGGGAAGGGCGGTCAATACACCCTGACCCATCTCTGAATTGCCGATGGTGACCGTAACGGCGTTATCCGGGGTGATTTCAAACCAGGCGTTTGGTTTGAAGCTTTTGAGCGCCTGTTCTTTCTTTTCCGATGCATTCAGGAGTTTGTACCCGGACGGCGTGATGGAGACTGCAATGGTTAAACCGGTTATTTTCAGGGATTTTATCAGGAAATTTCGTCGGGAGATTTGTTTTTCCATTATGTCAGCCCTCCTTTCTCATCATTTTTGCGGCGGTTTTTATGCCCTTTTTGATGCGCGGGTGGCTGCCGCAACGACAGATGACATCGTCAAGGGAATCTATGACCTTATGGGGGTCGGAGCCGGACGAGAGCTCGGCCGAAACCTGCATAATAACTCCCGGCTGACAATAACCGCACTGAACGACCTGTTCATCGACCCATGCCTTTTTTACCGGATTATTTTCAGGGATACCTTCTATGGTAGTGATTTTCTTGCCCAGTACATCTTCCACTGATACGCCGCACGATCGTACAGCCTTCCCGTCCACATGGACGGTGCAGGATCCGCATTCTCCAATTCCGCAAGCATATTTTGTGCCCGTGAGTTTCAGATTATCCCTTATTGCCCAGAGTAACGGCATATCTGAAGGCACATCGAGCTTGTAGGTTTTACCATTCACATTCAGCGAAATCATAATACCCTCCTTTTCAATGTTGAAGACCTCTCATGCTTTGCATAACACATGTGTCGTCCTTATGACGATCCACCACCACGTTGTGAGCCGCGCCTGAATCACCTCCTAACCCTGGATTCCTATTCATTCTAAAATACGATCCCTCAGAATTATTGTATGCCTTGATCACTCGCCGTGATCATGATCATGGGGCACTGCAAAATTGTCTTCACAATCAAGGAGCGGGTCATCTTGAGCGGGTTTGCCATGGTACGCAGCCCGGACCACGCTCCCTTTCGGGGGAACACAGCGCAGACGCACCTCAAATCGAGACGGGCGGTGTTTCCTTGCCCCCGGGGTCTTGGGCAGGATTTTGGGTGTATGGGCGGCATGGGCCTGGTTGACGACCGTCCCGCCGGGTGAGACCACGGCCACATCCACATGACCGATACCGGAAAACCCCGCGTTAAGGCGACGTACTTCCCCCGTAATCACCAACTCATCACCCTCCTGCCTGACAATGATATTCGACAGGGACACCCGTGAAGAGGGGATGGGCTCGACGAACAGTCCCCCTTCCATCTGAACAAGGCCGGAATGCTGGGATACACATCCTCCAATACCGACACTGGTCGCCAAAAGCCACAGCAACAACAGGAGGGGCGAACCGCTTTCTCTAAAGGCGGTTCTAATCCTGCGTACCGCTGTTTCTCTGAAGCGTGCAATGGGCTTTTTCAAGAGTTGCGCCTCTTTTGCTACCTTATCCGGTGTCGGATTCATGAAGAAAAATGATAAGACATTGCTTTTCGAAGTAAAAAAATATAAAAAAGTATCCCTGTACGTCAAGGAAAAAGGTCTGCTGAACGGTTAAGAAACAAAGGAGGTTTTCAAATGAACATGACATCGGAAGTGGCGGGGATGGTTTGTGTGGCCAAGGGGCCCAAAAACGGCCCGGCGCCCATTCCCGAAGAAGGGAAATGGGTTCAGGCCAAAGAGATCAAGGATATTTCCGGTTTGACCCACGGGGTCGGTTGGTGCGCACCCCAGCAGGGGGCAAGCAAACTGACCCTGAATGTGAAAAACGGTATCATTGAAGAAGCTCTGGTGGAAACCCTCGGATGTACGGGCATGACCCATTCCGCGGCCATGGCGGCTGAAATCCTTCCCGGAAAAACCATTCTTGAAGCCTTGAACACGGATCTCGTGTGCGACGCCATCAACGTGGCCATGCGGGAACTCTTTTTGCAGATTGTTTATGGAAGGACCCAGACAGCTTTCTCCGAAGGGGGGCTTCCCATCGGCGCGGGACTGGAAGATTTGGGGAAAGGCTTTCGAAGCGTCGTGGGCACCATGTACGGCACCCATGCCAAAGGCGCCCGATACCTTGAAATGGCCGAAGGATATGTCAGAAGAATCGCACTCGACGAAAACGATGAGATCATCGGGTACGAATTCATTCAGATGGGCGCCATGATGGATCTGATTGAAAAAGGTGTGGATGCGGGTGAAGCCCTCGAAAAGGCCACCGGAACCTACGGCCGTTTTCAGGATGCGACAGTAACCATCAATCCGAGACACCAATAGGGGGATCAAACAATGGCACTTTTTGAAGGATATGACAGACGGATCAAACAGATCACCGTCATTCTTGAAGAATACGGCATCGCCTCCCTGGAAGAGGCCGAAGCGATCTGCAAGGAAAAGGGCTTGGATATATACCGGATTGTAAAAGATGTTCAACCCATCTGTTTTGACAACGCCTGCTGGGCATACCTGCTGGGGGCGGCCATCGCCATCAAAAAAGGACAGATGCGGGCTTATGATATCGCGGAAACCCTTGGGTTAGGGTTGCAGACCTTCTGTATTCCCGGTTCCGTTGCGGACGACCGGAAAGTGGGCCTGGGACATGGCAACCTGGCGGCCATGCTGTTAAAGGAGGAAACAGAGTGCTTCGCTTTTGTGGCGGGCCATGAATCCTTTGCCGCTGCCGAAGGGGCCATCGGTCTTGCCAAATCCGCCAACAAGGCCCGGAAAGACCCGTTAAGGGTCATCTTAAACGGCCTTGGGAAAGATGCGGCCCACATCATTAGTCGCATCAACGGGTTTACCCATGTGATCACAAAATTCGACTATGACAGCGGTGCACTTGAAATCGTCACGGAAACTTCCTATTCAAAGGGAGAGCGGGCCAAGGTGAAGTGCTACGGGGCTGATGACGTACGGGAAGGGGTGGCCATCAACCACCACGAGGGGGTGGATGTGTCCATCACGGGAAATTCCACCAACCCCACCCGGTTTCAGCACCCGGTGGCCGGCACGTACAAGAAAGAATGCCAGATGAGGGGCAAAAAGTACTTTTCCGTGGCTTCCGGCGGTGGCACGGGACGAACCCTTCATCCTGATAACATGGGCGCCGGCCCCGCCTCCTACGGGATGACCGATACCATGGGCAGAATGCATTCGGATGCTCAGTTCGCCGGCTCTTCTTCAGTTCCCGCCCACGTTGAAATGATGGGTTTCATAGGCATGGGAAACAACCCCATGGTGGGGGCCTCCGTGGCCGTAGCCGTGGCTGTGGAACAGGCCATGGAATAATAAAGGCGTCGATTTTATCTGGCGCTCCTCCTAAACCCCTGAATGGCGCGGATCCGTTCCAGGACCGGCGGGTGACTGTAACTCAGAAACACTTTGAGGGGGTGGGGCGTCAGGTTGGAGAGGTTGTCCACACTGAGCTTTTTAAGGGCCGCAATCATGGATTGGGGCCGTTGATAGGTCCTGACCGCCCAGGCATCAGCTTCATATTCATGGTGCCGGGACAACATGTTACCGAAAATGGAGAGGATCATGTCGATGGGGGCATAAAGAAAACCGAAAAAGAACAGACCGGCATAGATGGAGATATGCTCCATTTGAAATGCTGCAAACAGGGCGGGATTATTCATGAAGATGGAGAGAATATAAAACATGAGCCCGGTTGACAGAATGGAAATGATAATGGATTTAAGTATATGCTTCTTTTTGTAGTGCCCCATTTCGTGGGCCAGAATGGAAACCAGTTCCTCGGTGGTATGCTTTGAAATGAGGGTGTCAAACAGCACAATGCGTCTGAAACGCCCAAATCCTGTGAAAAACGCATTGGATTTCGTGGAGCGTTTGGATCCGTCCATGGAGAAAACGCCTTTCATTTTAAACTGCTGCTTTTTGGCATAGTCTTCAATGGCCGATTTTAGCTCTCCCTCCTCCAGAGGAACGAATTTATTGAAAATGGGCATGATCACCACCGGTGCGATAAACATGAGAAAAACCTGAATGACCGTGAGCGCCCCCCAGCAATAAGCCCACGCCATGGGGCCGGTTTTCTCAAAGAACCACAAAATGGCTGAAAACACGGGGGCACCGATAATAATCACCAGCAACCATCCCTTCAGAATGTCCAGCACAAAGGTTCCCGGCGTCGTCTTGTTGAATCCATATTTTTCCTCAATAACAAATGTGCTGTAGATAGAAAAGGGCAGGCTCAGTATTTGGGACCCGAACAGCAAAATGGCGGCAAAAATAAGACCCGTAACGATGGGGCCCCAGTGAAAGCTCCTGGACCACTGATCCACCCAGTTAAACCCTCCCAGTAGAATAAAGGCAATAACCGCCGGCGTCGATATGGAACCGGTGATCAGTTCAAATCGGGTGTTTTCCTTGAGGTATTGCTGCGATTTTCTGTATTTTTCCCCGTCGTAATATCCAGAGAAGGCCCCGGGCAGATCGGTTTTCAGGTGTTTGACATTGAGGACATCCACTACCAGGCCGAGAACGTAATCGCCAACGAGAATAAACAGAATGATGATCAAAAATGCATTCATGAACAACTCCAAAGGGTCCGCTTACAAGCGTCCTTCGATACAGGTGGTATCGAACCCACCCCTTGTATTATAAATAGTGGTGATCTTTAACCGTTCGGTTTTCAAAACCGTTTTCAGATCATCATAAATCCGCCTGGTGACGCCCTCCTGAAAAAGGCCTACATTTTTAAAACTGACCGTATAGTATTTGAGTGATTTCAGTTCAATGCACCGGCCACCTTCCGGGTAGTATTCAATGATCAGGCGGCCCACGTCGGGCAGGCCGCTGAAAGGGCACGCCGCGATGAACTCCCGGGTTTCAGTTTTAATGTATTGACGGGGACTCTCAAAATCAAAGGTTTCCAGAAAATCGTCCCTGATACTTTCGGGACTTTCCCATTGAAAGATTTTTCCTTCTGCCTCGATCATGTGTCTGTCTCCTTAATACAGCTCAAAGGTGAAAGCTCAAAGGGCATAACTGAAAACGCTTTGAGCTTTCACCTTTGAGAGGAACTCGCTATCCATACCCTATCTTCATAAAAAAGCCAATGGCAATTCATCTCCCGTGAAAAATGTGAATTATCGAAAAAAAACCTTGAATTGTTTTCTAAAGCATGACATAAGGGGCACTTCAGTATGGTGAGCTTTAGAGAGTTTGAAAGGATTAGCGGCGTGTCTTCTTTTCGTAGCCAACAGATCATCGGTAGGTTCCACATGTCCAAAGAGGCGGCATCAGCCGCTGCGGCAGCTGTTGTGCCTGTGGTTCTGGGGGGACCGTCGATGGCATAAACCATCAACAAAACCAACCAGGGCTGCGGGCGACTCGCAGCTTTTTTCTTGAGGGGCTGCTTGAATTGCAGCCCTTTTTTTGTGACCGTAAGTAGTTATTTGGAAGAAGGAGGAATAATTTATGCGAACCGACATCGTTCACATCGGCGCAGGCGAACTGACCTATGAAATTCGAGAGATCATGCAGTTGGTTGAAAAGCTGAGCGGCATGGGCATGAAAATCACCCTGGAAAACATTGGGGACCCTGTGGCAAAGGGTGAAATAATCCCTGATTGGCTGAAAAGCATCATTGCGGATCTGGCCATGGAGAACGATTCGTACGCCTACAGCGCCACTTTGGGCGATGTGGAAACGCGGGAATACCTGGCCGCACTGACCAACCGAACCAGCGGCGTTCACCTGAAGGAACAAGATATCATTTTCTTTAACGGTTTGGGCGATGCCATCACCAAAGTATATGGGTTTCTGCGTCGTACCGCCCGCGTCATCACCCCGACCCCCACATACACCACCCACTCCTCCTCGGAAGCCGCCCATGCAGGGCTCCCCCCCGTGTGTTATCCTCTCGATCCACACAATCGATGGTATCCGGATGTGGCGGAATTGAGGCGACGGGTCAAATACAATCCCGCAGTGGCTGGGATCCTGATCATTAATCCCGACAACCCCACGGGAATGGTGTACCCGGAGAGCATGCTGGAGGAAATCGTTTCCATTGCACGGGATTTTGATCTTTTTATCATCGCGGACGAAATCTATCTGAATCTTGCCTATAACGGCCACAAAGGCAAATCGCTGTCGGAGGTTATCGGCAATGTCCCGGCCATTTCCATGAAAGGCATTTCCAAGGAACTTCCCTGGCCGGGAAGTCGTTGCGGATGGATTGAGGTTTATAACGCGGATCGAGACCCCATGTTCGCCGACTACATCAAGAGCATCATCAATGCAAAAATGGTTGAGGTATGTTCCACGACGCTTCCGCAAAAGGCCATCCCCAGGGTTTTTGAACACCCTGCCTACGCGGATCACCTCATTAAACGCCGGAAGCGCTATGAGCATTTCTCAAGAATCGGTTACGAAAAATTGAGCGGGATTCCCGGCATCATGGTCAACCGGACCAATGGCGCTTTTTATATGACCGTGGTTTTTGAGGAAGGAATGATAAACCGAAAGCAAAAATTGGCCATTGCCAATCCCGAAGTCCGTAAGCTCATAGAAAGCTTAACCGCAGAAGACAAAAAAATGCAGCCGGACAAACGTTTTGTCTATTATCTGCTGGGCGCCACCGGCATTTGCGTGGTTCCCCTGACCTCTTTCAGTTCTGAACTGCAGGGATTCAGAGTGACCCTGCTGGAAACCGAAAAAACCAAATTCACGGAAACGTTCGATACCCTTTCGGAGAGCATCAACCAATATCTGGCGTCAGGATAAATCGAACGGCCGCGTCAGGGCACATAAAGGATCACCAGCAACTCAACCGCCTCATCGCTGGGATTGGACAGGTGGTGATCCACATTGGCGTTGAAACGATGGGATTCTTTTTCGCCCAGACAGTATTTTTCCGTATCCACGAGAAGTTCCACTTCTCCGCTAACAACATAAACAAACTCCTCGCCCTCGTGCTGATAACCGACCCCTTCGTGCCCCGTTTGAGGGGGAATCGTGACGGAAAAAGCCATCAAGTGCTTATCGGCTTCAGGTGGCGTGAGGGTTCGGTATGAATAGGCCTTGGTACGTTTGGCGGCTTCTTCCAGGCGTCTTTCGGGGGAATCATCCACCGTAAGGAATGCCCCGGAATCCAGATTCATGGTTTTGGCGATCTGGAGAAGAAGGGCTACCGGCGGTTCCACCTGCCCATCCTCTACCCATTGCAGGTATTCGCCTGAACAACCGACCCGACCTGCCAGTTCGTCAAGGTCAAGGCCCTTTCCCTGACGGGCCTGTCGGATCCGCTCGCCCACGGGCGTGATGTCTTCGTTCGTCATTTCCTGATGTCCTTTCGTTATAATGCCCCCAAATTGTCAAAAATCTACGTTTCCGGATGAGTATAGGCCCCAGGCCTTTTTGTGTCAATGCCCTTTGTCCACAGACACAAGCACCAGGGCGGTACGGGTGGGAAGATAGAGGCTGAGGGCCGGGAGACTGAGAGCCGAGAGATTGAGAGCTGGGGCGGTGAAATGCCGCTGGCCCCTCTGCAGTCGGCCGTGACCGCCATATTCCAGCGCATCGCTATCCATAATCATCTGATACTCACCCGGGCGCACTTCTACGGAATAGTCATTATGGGAGAGGGTCGGGTGAAAATTGAACACGAAAATCAGTCCCCCCCGCTCAAATGCCAGAACCATGTCTTCAGAATGCTCCATGATGCGTCGGGGACCGGAAACTTCAAGAAGCCGGTACGTTCTGGCCAGTTTGATCATATGGCGATCAAAATGGGCCAGATACGCATATTTCAGATCCGGACTATCCATGAGGCGCCATTGGCGCCGGGCATATTCATAGGACCATCTGTTCCCCTCACGGGGAAAGTCAATCCAGTCCGGGTGGCCGAATTCGTTTCCCATAAAATTGAGATAGCCGTTCCCGGCGGTAGCCAGCGTAATGAACCGCACCAATTTGTGGAGGGCCATCCCCCTGTCCACGGCAATGCTCTCTTCTTTGATGTGCATGTGATGGTAGAGGTCCGGTCCCATGAGTCTCAGCGCCAGCGTTTTATCCCCCACCAGTGCCTGGTCATGGCTTTCCGCATAGCCGATGCTTTTTTCATTCACCCTTCGATTGGTCAATTCGTACCACATCTCCCCCAGGGGCCAATCCTCATCGCGCTTCTCTTTCAGGATTCTGATCCAGAAATCCGGAACCCCCATGGCCAGCCGATAGTCAAACCCCACACCGCCCTCTTCCCCGGGCGCGGCAAGACCCGGCATGCCGCTAATGTCTTCAGCAATGGTGACGGCGGTTTCGCGTACGTCATGAATCAGTTCATTGGCCAGGGTCAGATAGGTGAGCGCGTCCTCGTCCACTTGATCGTCAAAATAGTCCTCGTAGGACCCAAACGCTTTACCCAACCCATGATGACGGTAGAGCATGCTGGTAATGCCGTCAAACCGGAATCCGTCAAAATGGTATTCATCCAGCCAGAATCGGCAGTTGGAGAGGAGAAAATGAAGGGCCTGAGGCTTGCTGTAGTCAAAACAGCGAGACCCCCAGGCCTCGTGGATCCCCCGGGGCCCCTCATGAAAATACTGGTACAATGTTCCGTCAAAACGGCTGAGGCCCTCCACCTCGTTGGCCACCGCATGGGAATGGACCAGGTCCATGATAACGGACAGGCCAGACCCATGGGCCTGATCAATCAATGCTTTTAAATCTTCAGGGGGGCCGAACCGGGAAGATGCGGCAAAAAAACTGGAAACATGATAGCCGAATGACGCATAATAGGGATGCTCTTGAATACCCATGAGCTGCAGGGCGCCATAACCCGCATCAACAATCCTTGGCAAGACGTGTTCCGTAAACTCCCGGTATGAACCGATTTTCTTTTCTTCCAGGGCCATGCCCACATGGGCTTCATAGACAAAAAGAGGGCCGGGCTCAGGAACAAAATCCGTATGGTTCCACTCATGAGGGTCTGACGGCGACCACACCTGCGCATTGAATATCAGAGAGTCCGGATCCTGTACCACGCGCCTGGCATATGCGGGAATGCGGTCTCCTTCCCCGCCCTCCCAGTGCATGCGAAGCCTGTAAACCATGCCGTGTGAAAGAAAACCAGCGGGAAGCCTGATCTCCCAAACCCCTTCTGCATTGATTTTTTCGAGTTCAAAGTCCTTGACCTCCCGCCAATCCGTCATGTCTCCAATGAGAAATATGGCCTTTGCATTGGGCGCCCATTCCCTGAACACCCACCCCGCCTTCGTAGCCACTTTGGCGGAGTCGGCTTGGTTCTCCAGAAAATGAAGCCCAAAGTACTCATGGCCCGACGCAAAGTTTCCCAGGCTTATCCGCCCTCCCTGTGTAAGCCTGTTCCTCATTTCTTCCACAAGACGCATCCGCGCCTGGATGGCTTTTTCATAAGGCCGGAGGTACGGATCATTCCGCATTCGCTTTTTTTCAGTCATTGATCAAAGGCCGCTCAAGCATTTTTTCGTAGAGATCCATATAACTACGCGCCGTGACCGAATGATTAAAGGCGGCCTTGCTTTGACGCATCACCCGCGTGATTTCCCGGCTTTTCACATTCATGGGACGGTTGTAAAATCCCATGGCCTGGTCAATGGCCCACGACAGACCGTTCGGGTCGAATGTCTCAAACAAGAATCCGTTGCCCTTTTCCCGGGCCATATCCATATGGACCACGGTGTCGTGAATGCCGCCGGTATCGCGGGCCACCGGCAGGGACCCGTAGATGGGGCCGATCATCTGAGGCAGACCGCAGGGTTCAAACAATGACGGCATCAGCACAAAGTCCGAGGCGCCATAGGCCAGGTGGGAAAGGTTTTCATCAAAATCGCAGAGGGCCACCCGTTCCAGTAAATTATGGGACCAGTTGATTTCCCGAAAATATTTTTTGAACTCGCCGTCCGCCACAAACACCACCTGCAGATTCTGATCCCAATAACGGCTCACCACATCGTATAGAATATGGGCCAGCAGCTGACAGCCCTTTTGAACCGTGTCCAATCGCGAAGGCCAGAAAAAGAGGGGGGCATTGTCATGTTGTATGAGCCCCAGTGCGCTCTGCAGTGCTCTCTTGTTCTCTCTTTTGCCGGTCACATGGGTCTCCGCATCGTATTTGTATTTCAGTCGTCTGTCCGATTCCGGGTCAAAGGTTGCATCCGGCGCGTTGATAATGCCTGCGGCGCATCCGGCCTCATATTTTCCGGCCAGCTCTCTTCGAAGGGATTCTTTGATGAAACTATGTTGCCCGCTGACGATCTCCTCCAAAAATGTCTCACTCACCGTGTTGACAAAATGGGCGGCAAAAACGCCGCTCACCAGAAAATCAACGAGATGGTTTTCCCGGACCTGTTCGTAGCCTGAGGGGTAATGGTCGTAGAAAAGGTACTGCCAGAAGGATGCCGCATCAATGCCCCGATCTTCAATATAATCCAGCGGAAGCTGCACCGTATGAATATTGTGGATGGTAAACAAACAGGGAATTTCGTGCTGACGGGCCATGGCCGGAATCAAGCCGGTCATCCAATCGTTGCAGTGGATCAGGTCGGGCTGAACCCGCGGAATGATATTGTTGATGACTTCTCTTTGGAATGCCAGAGAAATCTTGCCGTTTTCATTCCCGTAACTGGAATACACCTGATTCAGATAGAAAAAGGCCCGGTCTTCCGCCAGATGAATTCGTTCAGCGGGCATTTTGCGCCGAATAGCGTCCAGTTTCTTGATCTGAAGGGGGGCAATGCCAGCGCCGAACATGTTTCGGTAATCGGGCAGGGCCACATGAATATCAGCCCCCTGCTCAAACAGAGCACTGATGAGGGTTGCCGAAACATCGGCAAGTCCCCCCGCCTTGGCGGAAAGATTGTCGGCAATATCTCCCATTCCCTTGGGAAGGTAGGTGACTTCAGGTGTTACCAAAAGGATGGTGGGGTTCGCCGGAAATGTATCCATGGTGTCTACCGCTCCTTCTCGGCCTCTGCCCAAGTCACAAAACCGGGCGTACATTTGATGAGCGCATCCCCTCTCGGCGTCACCCGGGCCGAAAACCCATACTGACCCGACGAGGTGCAGGTTAAATTGCAGGCGTACAGATACGTGCCATCGCCTTTGTCTTCTCTGACCGTCATCAATTCGGTATGGCTCTCGTAAATGGTGTCAAGGGATTGGACGCTGCCATGATAGAGTTCCACATGGACTTCTTCGGGCTTCAAATCCCCCAAGTGAACCATGGCGGTTACGGGAAACACCTCTCCCACACGGACCGGTTCGGTACCCACCCTTTCGCACATGGGGGGTGAAATGGAAATATCGCCCCATCTTGAGCGATACCGCTCGCGAAGGTCTGCCATTTTTTGGGCCCCCGCCCCATGGTCTTCCATCAGTTCACCATATCTCCGGGATGCCTGGGCATAAAACCGCTTTTCATACGCCTCTACCATTCGAAGGCTTGAAAAGTCAGATAGAATCATTTTCATGGATGCCTTCATCATCTTGATCCACCGAAGCGGGGCCGAGCCGCCCTCTCTGTCATAAAAACAGGGAATCACTTCGTTTTCAAGAACATTGTAGAGGGCATGGCTGTCCACAAGATCGGAATCGGAATGCGCATCATAGTCTTCTCCTTTTCCAATAGCCCATCCGGTTTCCTCCGTGTACCCTTCGCACCACCAGCCATCCAGGATACTCACGTTGAGAACACCGTTTACGGCCGCTTTCATTCCGGACGTGCCACAGGCTTCCAGAGGCCGCCTCGGCGTATTGAGCCACACATCCGCCCCCTGCACCAGAAGCCTGGCCATATGAATATCATAGTCTTCCAGAAGGATGATTTTATGGCGCAACCGCTCATCGGCAGCGTGCTTGAAAATATGCCGGATCAGGCCCTTGCCCTCTTCGTCTGTGGGATGCGCTTTCCCCGCATAAATAATCTGCACCGGGCGGTCCTGGTTGCTGAGAATTTCATCCAGGCGATCCAGGTCCCGAAGCAGCAGGTTGGCCCGTTTGTAGGTGGCAAAACGACGGGCAAACGCAATGGTGAGCACATCCTCGTCTAAAGCCGATTCCGCTGCTTCGACGACATTTTTGGGGGCATTTCGTCGCTCACACTGCTCTTTCAACAAACGCCTGCAATTGTTGATAAGGCGGTTTCGGCTTCGCTTGTGCGCTTCCCACAGATCCACGTCATTGATGGCGTCAATTTCCTTCAGGCTCTCCTTTTCCCATGAATTGCGGTGCCAGTTAACCCCCAGTCGATTCTGAAAAAACATGGCATTATCCCGGGAGACAAAAGAGGGAATGTGAATGCCGTTTGTCACATGCCCAATGGGGATCTCCCCCTCCGGCCGACCGGGCCACACATTTGACCACATGCGGCGGGCCACCCGGCCATGAAGTTCGCTGACGCCGTTTAAATACTGGCTCATTCTTAAACCCAGTACAAACATACTCAGCTTGCTGTTCTCATCGGCACCTGCGTGCTGACCCCAGGACACAATTTCCTCCACGGAAACCCCCAGTCGGCCCTCGAACGGGTACAGGTAGGGTTTCACTTGCTCCGGAGCAAATTCATCATGGCCCGCGGGAACCGGCGTGTGGGTCGTAAAAACCGTTGTGCGGGGAATAATTTCCCTGGCCGTGCGGAGATCAACGCCTGCCATCTCCATGGTCTGGGCCAGCCTTTCCAGGCATGAAAATACCGGGTGCCCCTCATTCATGTGAAAAACCCGTGCGGTAATCCCCATGGCCTTCAGGGCTTGTACCCCGCCGACCCCCAGCAGAATTTCCTGCGCCAGGCGGCGTGCCGGATCGGATTCATACAATCTTGCGGTTATTTCGCGAATATGGGGCGGATTTTCCCGGAGGTTGGTATCCAGCAGAAAAAGTGGCACGCGCCCCACGGAAACCTTCCAGATCACAGCCTTTATGTCTTCCGCCGGTCCGGGTATGGTGATGTGGATCTCGCGGCCTTGATCATCGCGAATTTTTTCAAAGGGGAGATGATAAATATCCGTCTCGGGATACTCCTCCTGCTGCCAGCCGTCCTTGTTGATGTGCTGATGAAAATACCCCTGGCGGTAAAAAAGGCCCACCCCCACCAGGGGAAGCCCCAGGGTGGAAGCCGCTTTGAGATGATCACCCGCGAGAATTCCCAGGCCCCCTGCAAAAATGGGAAGGGATTCGTGGATCCCGAACTCCATGGAAAAGTAGGCAATGGCGCCTTCCCGGTCGTATATCTCTTTATGGGCATCCGGTGCCTTTATCCTGGCCTCAAAAAGCGCCTTTACGCGAGCCTGGTGGTCCAGAAACCCGGGGTCCGTTGACAGCGCCTCAAGTCGTTTCTGGGAAACATTGGCCAGCAGCAGAAGCGGGTTTCGGCCTGAATTTTCCCAGAGCTCCCGGTCAATGCGGCGAAAAAGTTGTTCGGCGTCCAGCTCCCAGCTCCACCAGAAATTTCCCGCCAGCACTTCCAGAAAAGAAAGGGGTTTAGGTATATTCGGCAACACTTGAAAAGTTTGAAAATAATTCATAAGGAATCTCCATCCTTGACGCCCCGGCTCAACGGCGTGCGGCAGTTCGCGCCTCCGCTTGCAGCCGGTGGATGTGCAGGTAATTTTTTAGAATATAAGAGAGATTAGTTACCGCAGCATTTTTTATACTTTTTACCGCTTCCACATGGACAGGGTTCATTACGTCCCACTTTCTTTTCAGAAATCTTTGTTTTTATTGGATTCAACAATATGTCCAGAGCGTTAATATTCTCAGGTTTACCCGGCTCCAATTCAATTGTATATTTCCAGCCGTTTTCGTCAAATACCGATTCTAATTCTTTCACTCTTTTTTCTGTTTGTACATTCACAACGGCGGGATTCTTTTCAGTACCCAATTTCGCTGTCTTTTTACCATCAAATATTTTTTTCATTTTTTCAACCTCTGGGTGTTATATGGATTTATATACCGCTATGAAACAATGACGTATAAAAGTTGAGATGTCCACCTTATCCGTCCCCGTCCCCTTTATCCCTACGGTAAGCTGGGAAGACCGGCTTTGACACGGAGGTCGTCGCATGCCTGACACCCTGGCTCGAACCATCGACAAAGGACCGGCCGAGATTTGTGGTGCTTGCACTTGCCGGAATCGAGGTCCAACCAGAGACAGGGATTGGACTTCCGATAGCGAGCACTCCGAGCGTAAGCGTCAACTTGTTGAAGGAGTGCATCTGACGCCTTTACCAGCTCGTTGGCATCGAAGGGAGGAAGTGAAAAAGTCAAACAACAAATTCCACAGTTATCGCATGGATCATTTGATAAAGTTCCAATTTTTTCGGATAAATCACTCTTGTTCACTTGTTCAAAAATAGGTTGTTCAATCGAGATTGCTGTCTTTATATTTGGCATTTAATACACCTCCAGCGAATACCGTAAGCATAACCATTGGTATAATATGTGTCAATACTTTCATAGCGTTAACGCCCAACGTCGCAAATTACCCACAGGCTGAGGAGCGCCGCAACGAAGACTGTCCGGCCGTATTCACATCCCGGCTATCGACTCCTAAATTCACCAATTCGGGCACAACCAGCAAGCCGGTTCAACGTGTTAGCTGTCAACACCTATACATATCCGTCAAGTTATTTAGTTTCTTATGGATGTCCCGTTTTACGTTTTATTAAGTTTTACTCTTATTCAGAATCGTGTTAAAAAGCGGTATGCTAAGATTGTCACCGATAGATGCCCCTGAGCACGACTCATACGCTACGAATTGGAGGTGAAAACTATCCTGACACATGGGGGTAGGGCATCGATGGATCGAAGATTGATTTTATCCGTGCCGACGATCAATAAGGGAACTGGAAGAAAATAATATACGCATATCGTGCAGAGCTTTTGTTCGTCATCAAGGCGTGATGGCAGGTGCATAGTGAGCTATGTGCCTGTTATCACAACGTAGAAGACGGGCAAAAGGGCAAACAGGGTGCGTAGATTATTTTTTGGAAGTTCCCTAAGTCTGTAAAACAAGTATGAAATTAGGCCTAAACAAAACAACCCATCCTTGTTGAAGCCAAATGTTTATAATTTACGAACGTCTCGCTTCTCCGCAGATAGAACACTTCAAGGAAGAAGCGGAAAAATGCTCATAAGCGCCCCGGGGTATTCTTGGTGCCAAATGCCCTCATAATCCAGGGAGGATTTGTTTATGCCAATGAAAACCAAAATCGTCGCCACCATTTCCAATTTAAACTGTTCCACTGAATTTATTGGAGGACTTTACAAAGCCGGGATGACGGTTGTTCGACTGAACACGGCCCATATGTCCCATGATGATGCGCTTCAAGTGATTCACAACACGCGGAAAGTGTCAGATAAAATCGGCATCCTTCTGGATACCAAAGGGCCTGAAATCAGAACCTGCGACAATGAAAAACGTCTTTTTGTCAAATGCGGGGATACCATCAGGGTTAAAGGCGCTCCCGGAAGAATTTCCCATGATGATATCATCCATGTTTCCCATGAGCATTTTGTTAAGGATGTCCCCATTGGAAGTTCCATATTGATCGACGACGGCTGTATCGCCCTTGCGGTGATGGAAAAAAATGATGAATACTTAAGCTGTTATGTGGAAAATGATGGGGTTATCAATGCCAGAAAAAGCATCAACATCCCGTCGGTTCATGTAAAACTGCCGGCCCTGAGCGAAAAGGACAAGTCCTTTATTGAGTTCGCAGCAGACAATGATCTTGATTTTATAGCCCATTCTTTTGTGAGAAACCAAGAGGATGTGATTGCAGTTCAAACTATTCTGGATAAGAAAAAATCTCCCATCAAAATCATTGCAAAAATTGAGAACTCCCAAGGCGTTGAAAATATACATGAAATTCTGGATCATGCCTATGGGATAATGATTGCAAGAGGGGATCTGGCAGTGGAAATTCCGACGGAACATATTCCTCTGATCCAGAAAGCGATTATTAAAACCTGTATTGAAAAAAGAAAACCTGTCATTGTTGCAACCCAGATGCTGCATTCCATGATTGACTCTCCACGGCCCACCAGAGCCGAAGTGTCGGATGTGGCCAATGCCTGCCTGGACCATACTGACGCACTGATGCTTTCCGGAGAAACCGCCAATGGGAAATATCCTGAAGAAGCGGTCATTACCATGGCAAAGATTGCAAGGGAAGTCGAAAGCAAAATAAGCAGCTATGTTGATGTTCCCTATACTCTTGAAAACAAAGTCACTGCATATCTTGCAAAAGCCGCCGTAAAGGCAGCCTTAAGGCTTAATACCAAAGGAATCGTAGCGGATTCCCTGACAGGAAAATCCATCCGTGAGCTTTCAGCCTACCGGGGCGATAATCCCATCTATGCCCTGATTTATGACAGGCGGATTGTGCGCCAGCTCTCTTTGTCCTTTGGCGTTTTCGCGGAATATATGCCCGTGGAAATCTCTTCGGCTCAGCCTTTGAAAGAATCCATCTGCAAACTGATCAATGAAAACCGATTCAAAAATGAGGATTTGATTATCGTCCTTGCAGGAAGTTTTGGAGCCAGACAGGGAGCATCCTATATCGAAATCAGCCCGGCAGGTATTTTCAATGAAAAACGTGCTTAAACGCAGATGGACGTCCCGTTTTACGCGTTTTACGCGAAGCCTGTTATTATGCCGTATTCGTATTCCTGCTATCGACTCCTAAATTCACCGATTCGGGTACAATCAACAAGCCGGTTCAACGTGTTAGCTGTAAACACCTTGCCCCTGGTCGCAAGGATCATCTTCTTCATGTCTTCCCGGCGGACCCCAAAGCCCCGGCCCCCGATGCAGGCTATGACCTCATATTTAGGGTTATCCTCAGAGCGACCGGCAAGGCTCAATTCACCGAGATGTTGAATTCGTGTCACCTTGTCACGGGCCGTGCCGTCATCCTCGGTGATTTTCGCCTCGATAATGACCTGCGGGTTGAATTCGCTGGGGATGATGAAATCCGGCGTCTGATCAAAGCCTTCGATTCGTTCCGCCCGTTTTGTTTTTCGGAAACTTACCCCTGCACTGGAAAGAACATCTTCTATTGCGGATTCCAAGCTGTCGCCAATAATTTCGCTTACGGAATCTCGATGTCCGGCGAACGGCCTTCCGAGGAAACGTTCATACAGCAGCATGGCGTAGGGAACGCCTATAATAGACAGGTTCCGGATGCTTTCGGCGCCATATTTCGTATCAGCCTTGTCCAAGCGGTGCAATTGGTCAATGTCCACATCGGGCGCGCCAGCCGACAGTAATTGACACGCTGTTTGGACCATCGCTTTAAGCCGCTCTTTAGTGACACCGTTGGTGTTAAGACCCTTTTCCGGAGTCATTCGCACTTTTCTGTCCAGCGAGCGCACGAAGCCTTGAGTGACTGATACGCCGGTTTTCTGCGTTGTGACGTAACCCCATTCCGGTGGTGTGAACCCCAGCATCGAGCGCAAAACCACAATTGCAATGGGCTCAGAGACCGTAACGGGAAACACCTTATTCGGATCGAATTGTGAGAAACCTGCGGTTGCAACCTTCAACGCTTCGTACCCGCGCTCGAAGACCGGATATTCAACAAAGCCGGCCCCCCTGGGTAAAACAAGGAATTCCGACTCCAGGCATGAGAAGACGGCATCAACATAACTTTCAGGGTCCTGGAGGATGACATCAAGGGAAACTTCAAAAGGAAATGTCGGCATATTCTGCTCCATATTCTGCGGCGTTTTCGTGTACAGCGAACAAAGGCATAGCATTCGTTATCGCTGCTCCCTCGTACGTCATGCACTTTTCAACTTCGGCCCATCCACCGAAACGTTTAAGCCAATTAGCCACTTTTCCAATGCGCGTTGCTACCGGTTCTGTTTTTCCCCATTCAAGGCGCAGGGACCAGATGGCTAATCGGATCAAATGCCCATAGGTGATGCACCTGATGTCGCCGGATGTCGGCTTAACATTTCCGGCCCTAAGCTGATCCAAGTCTTCGTTAACAATCCGAGCGACTTCATCCGGTGAATTGGCCAACCACTTCCGTTGCATGGCGCCGGTTTGCCGGCAGATAAACACGGTATCAATAATGGATGAGCCTGTTCCGTTTATGTGGATTGATGCGCCCATTTCCGCCGGACAGGGAAGCGACGCTGAACAGGTCAGCCCAGCATCAAGGATCGCCACCGCTATGGGAAAGTACGCTTCAATGTTGTTGTGGTGGTAGGTGAATGCCAGAGGCGATCCGGGCTTTAACGCTTTAGCCATACGCTGAAAAACAGAGGAAAGGCCCTTTGTGAAATGATCGATCCCGCGCCCCATATTAACATTCCCGGTCAATTCATTGGGTGTGCGGGTAGAATCGGCTTTGAATGCGCCGGCGTTTTGACCCACAAGCTTTCTGAGCCAGACATAACAGAAATCCATGAGCTCCGCGTATTGGACATTGCCAAAATAGGGAGGATCGGTAAAAACGGCATCAATTGAAGCATCCGGCAGTCTGCAGGCCGCGGCGTCTTGGCATGAGATATCGACAACTCGTGCAGGAATGGCATCATCACCGTTCAAATAGTCGCCGATCCATTCTCCCTTAATTGGTACGATTCTCTTTGAGCGACCCTGAAACCTGACTTCAAAAGGATGATCACAATAGGATTTCGCTTTTTTGAACTTCTCGATAATATTGGCCCATCCGCCGCTGCCCACGCATATGTTGCGCCCCGGCTCCTTTATCCCGATGAAATTGGACTCGCATTGAATCAATCCTACCGGAAAACCGTGAACAGAGAAAATGTCCAATGACTTTAAGGCCCTCGAGTCATAGCGGCAAAGCATGTTCTGGTAGCGGAGCAAATCGGAAAGGTTCGTTGCCAGCGCATTGCGTACGCGCTCATTGGTTATTTTTGCGATTATGCGGGCAGAAAGTTCCAAGCCGAGAAGCTGTCGGTTATTGAACATTTCCCGGTAACGTGTGTATCCCCAACGGTGCAGGCGATCTGTTTCATCACCGCTTGGAATCTTATCGTCAGGAACATACTTCGGATGCATTTGTGACCAGAGCCTCTCAATCTCATTGACATTCTCCAAATCGTGATCATCCGGTTTTTTAAAGAATCTGCCGGTATGGGATGGCTTGCATCTTGAACAGTGGTATTCCATTGCAAAAAGACGGTGACGCGGGGCGCCAAGACCGGCATCAGGGTAATGATTGTCAGCACCACACGCAGAACATCTGCAACGACTTCGTTTGGCGGGTCCTTTCAACGGTAGTTCCGTGGCACATTGATTACAGTGGCCTGGCTCTTTCCGGTCACCCGTCTCGGTCAATTCTCCACAACAGGGGCAAATAAAGACGTTTTTGGGATGTCTGGAATCCGCAGAAAGAAGATATCCGGGAAACAGGTCTATATCCTTTCCACATTGATGACATGGCGTTACTTTAACCCAAAGGAAGTATTTTACATGGGCATCGTTCGAGTTGCAGAGCGTGCATCGTGTTCGATAAAACTGTCCGATTTCCTTTTCCATTGTTGTGCGAAGGGACTCCGCAGCCTTAGTGTAAGCATTAAGATTTAGATGTTCGATTTCTTGCTTAACGATCCAATAAGACATGGGGTTGATGTCAAACCCGGTGACATCGCATCCAACACGGTTTGCCTCTATGATCGGTGTACCACCGCCCATGAATGGGTCGGCCACATGGCGACCCGAAAGGTTGTTTGAGTTGTAAAACACATCCCGGAGCGGCTTTTCCGAGAACTCTGCCAGAAGCAAGCCACGAAACAATGTGCCCGGTCGCCTTGCAAACCATTTATGCACAGCAATAATCGGGCGGTAGTTCTGCTGAATTTGCTTTTCCCGAAGCGCTAAGTCCGCGATAAACGGTATATCAAAATGTTTTTCTATCATCTATATACTACCATTCCTTGTTCTTGAGGCATAATCGCGATGCTGACCGGCACCGCGATTCACGGCGGCGTAGCCTCCGTGAACGTACTTTTCAGCGGCCGTGGCTTTTTGCAGTCCGCTGAAAGAGATTGTTATTGCTCTATTCTTTTATGGCTCTGATTGCTGCTCTTATGCTGTCACATTTACACTGTGATGGTTCAATGCCACTGAGAAATGAATCAGGTTTGTCTTGAATTATTGCTGCTATATGGACACCCATGTCGTCATTATCAACAGAAGTTATCATTGCATTGCAGGTGTCCATAGCAGCGAATCTATTCATTCTTATTGCCGCCTCAATTGCCAGCTCAAGAGCCTTACCCCTTGTTCTAGGTGGTATTTCTTTTTCTTTAAAAAATTTTTCCATATTGTTTGCAATGGTTTCGGCGAATGTCCATCCATAATTCTCACTTTCAACCATTTCCTTGTAAATTTTCAGAAAGTCATCAACATGCCCTCTAAGTTTTTCATGAGTTAAGATAACAAATATTCGTTTGTCAAGGTCAAGACAAATTCGAACCTGGTCTTCGTGTTCCAATAAGGACAGCTTCTCCAGAAATTCAATAACTTCAGAAGATTTATATTTTCCCTCATTTATCAACCTATCTTTTATTGTTGCAATTAACTGATTGACTTCGCCAATCCACCCTCCACGATTAAGCATTACATCAAAGGCCAGCCCAAGTGCTTGCTTTAAGGCGGATAACGTTTGATATCGTCGTTTCTTGTCAAGGTCACAGGATCTTTCAATGACATGGAAAAGGGGAGCAGGAAGATCTTCATCCACAAGGTAGGTTGGATTTTGGCGGGTCAAAAGAACATATATGGTTTTGCCAAGCATAAAAATATCACCTGAGGCATCGGCATGCTTAAAACCTCCTCTTTGAAACTCTGGCGGCAAATAACCCTGTGTACCCCAAAACATTGAACTGCTTGTAAATCTTGAGGTGGAGTTTGGTTCCATGCCTAGGCCGAAATCAGAGACAACAAGGCTGTCTCCATCGCACAGGAAATTTTGAGGTTTGATGTCACGGTGAAATACTTCTTGGGAGTGGAGTTCGGCAATGCAAGCTATCATTGAATTAATAATTTCTTCTTGCCGCTGAAGGTCTCCTTCCAGTTCCTCGGCAAGGTTAGTTAGGTCGCCGTCAGCGTAATAAGGCATTACAAAATATGGAGGGTCGTAGTTAACGTTATGATGTAAAATCTGTACAACTTTTGAGTTCCCTGCAAACTCTGTAAGGAGTCTAGCTTCTCTTCTGAAACGTTTTATATATTCTTCATCTTCCTCTCTGCAATATTTAAGAACAATTTCATTTTCAAATTCTTCTTCTAAATCTTTGACATGAAGAATGGGACCCATCCCTCCTGCCTCACTGCAGGTTCCACATACTTCGAACCTTTCATCAATAATGTCACCGTCTTTAATATGCATAAATTTTCCTTATATTTTTGAGGTATAATCCAAGCATGAGGGGTGCGAATGAAGCGGCAGCGAAATTCGCATCCTGCTCAATGCCGTTGTTCGGCCATCTTTCTTGAATCAAAGTAGATGTCTTTTGCTCGGTCAGTTATCTTGCTTCTCATTCTTCCGTCGTCGTCGCTTCGTCTCTTGATAACGAAATCCATATCCTGAAGCTTAGAGGTGCGCTTTCCAACGAGCTGATAAGTGACGTCAATCAATACGGAGACTTCTCCTGCACGCATAGATTTTGCTTCCGTGTTGAGAGTATTGAGGATTTCCAGCTCGACCTGATCGAGCATCAGGTCGTCCTCAAGTTGTTCAACCTCTGAGGGAAAATCGCTGGCGAGATTGACGACTGAACAGATTCCGTCACACTCTGGACAACGCCACTTGTAAAGTTCGAAGCTGTCTTTCTGCTCAAGAGGGTGGCATTTCCCACAGTTGTCACATCGAATGGTCTGATTCTGAGAAAGGAACTCATGGATTGGAGCTGTAAAATCGAAACAACGCTGAACAAAGTAATTTCTGAACTCCCTACCTGCTGGATAGCCCCATACCAGACGTTCTGATTCAGTAAGTCCATAGTACAGGGCATATACGGTAACAGCCTTCCCGTTTTTATCTCTTGTATCTTTATACTTAGAAAGAAGGAAATTGGACTCAAGTGACTGAAAGATGTTTCCAAGAGTGGCACTGATAATGAAGTGACTTGTAGGGGGATTTCGGAGAGTATTGAAGTATGTTCCCCCAACCGATCTATCACTGATGCGATTTCGAACGCTCCTAGCTTCCTGAACCACGCACTTTAGGAGCTGCTGTTGGTTATGTCGGTCCAACTTATTCTCGAAGGGCTCAAGTGCAAAACGGTTCATACGATCGAAGTACTGCAAAATTGTTGTCTCGTAACACTTACGAGCCGCCAGTCTTATTGACGCTTGTGTAATTGGAAGGTCCTTAGAGACTCGATCTAGGTAGCACGTATGTAACAGCGCGCCTATTAGGCGAGGCACATTAAACGTGGTTTCAAAGATCAGTCTCATATGCTGATCTAAAGGCGTACGGGATTCGAAATAATCTGAGATGGATTCACCGAATGCTTTGAAGCGTGTCTCGAGCAGTCTAGTGGCATACTCGATGGCCGAACGTTCCATTGATTGTACCTCGGCATCCTCATATAGAGCCGAAAAATCTAGGTTGATAGTGTCAACTTTAGTCGCATCGATTCGGCCGTAGTAGACTCGCCCCGGGTAGCCAGCGATTTTGAGCTTCACTGCTTCATTGCTAGAATTGTTGAGTGGCGCAAGAATCACATCAACGAAAAGCCGTTGGTCTAAGAAACCTAGTTCAGAAAAGTCGTCAAAGAATACTATGAGTCTTTTGAGCCCACTCTCAAAAAGCAGATCACGTATTTCAGCAAGGATTTCGTCAAAGGGGAATGAACGTAAGACAACGTCCGAGTACTCGTTGTAAGTTTCACTGTCATCAAGGGTTTTATCAAAATCTGAAAGTGAAGCATGCGTCTCTGCCTTAGCACCTGTGAAAGATACTTCTGCAGAGGCACCAACTGTCGCAGTCTCCGACAATTCTTGTTGCTTACGGGATCTACAACGGCGTGTGATTCGTTGGAGGATAGGTAATTCTTGGGCTTCAAGGCTTGCTTCTTTGACACGCGGCCGGAGATTAACGAGATTTTTTCTGAGTTCTGGCAATGATTTTCTCTTTCCCAGCCAGCGATCCCAAAGTGACATATCATCGCAGAGGGAGTCAATCTCCTTGAGTAGCTCAGCGAGAACCTTACCAAGGAAAGTTTTTCTCAACATGTGCGCCCTATGAACCCCAATATCGATATCGACCTCTTCTGGGGATTGCGTTGGAATTTGGGTGGCGTCAATAACGTCATAGAGGCTCTTGACGTCTACATAAGTGGACAGGATGTTCTGTCTTTGACGGAGAGCGTTCTGAGCACGGGCAAAAATTGTGCTCTTCCCAGTGCCCTTTCTGCCTAAAAGAAAAACAGTGTTACTGGAAAGAACAGAGTTCAAAACAGCGTCTCCCGGAAGAGGGTCAACATAGAGAGTGTCAATAGGCCGACTGCCGAGTTCTTCCTGGAAATCGCCGAGTTCAGCGCGACGGTACTGCCGAAGTGATTCAGCGATACGAGCGAATTTCTGAGAATTCAAGTTAGAACCTCCTTTATATTTAGTGTGATCGCAATATTTATGGACCTAACAAGTAATCATACAGACCCGGATATCATCTCGTTTGTAATGTTATCCGTCCACGCGTCTTCATGTCAATTCGGGTAAATTTTCATATATTGGCTGTCCTTCCAACGCACGCAGACGCTATGACGCTAGCCCTTCATCGCACATCTAAGTTTCATAGGAATATATTAGAGACCTTGATCATCGTTCCAGCCAATCTGGAATGTTGCCGTGCAGCAATACTATCCCGTTGTGCGGATAAATCCGCACCTACAACTGCGCCAAACGTCGCGATCGATAAGAAAATCCGGCCAAAACGATGATCAAAGCCCGAATTCCCTAAAATCTCTCTTCTCTTCTTCACGTCAACCGCAATAAAGCCTAACCGCCCAATTTCTTCCATACCCTCAACAATTCACTGACCCCCCACGCCTGGGCATCACAACCCCGCTGGGTATGAGGGAAATCCCCGTCCAGGATTTCAGGCACCTGGCCCAGACAACCGCTGTTGATGAGCCCGGTACTGCTGGAAAGCCATGACAGGGCTGTTTTACGGGACGCATCGCCATAGGTTTGGACCCAAGCCTCGCAATAGGCGGGAAACAGCCATGTCCAGGCGGTACCATTATGATACGCCGGTTTTCGCCGCGTGTCTTCATCACCCACATAATTTCCCCAGTAGGGGTTATGCGGATCGTTTAAAACGTTGCCGTTATGAACAATTGAAATGGGTACTCGAACCGGTCGATCCGCAAGGCTCCGGATGGCGCCGGGGACCAGGAGCTCATTGCAGGCCGCCAGAATATGGCGACAGATGAGCGGGTCCTGAACAGCGCCCAGGGTGATGGCCAGAAGTTGGTTGGGCCTCAGGGAATCATCCGGGCTTGCCGATTTTGCAGCATCGCCCGGCGCGGCATGAAGGCAATCCGACAGGTATTTGCCATTCTGCCGGAACAGATCCATAATGGATGATTGAACACGTGCAGCCAGTGCGCGCCAGTCATATTCACCCTTTTCCCCGTCCAGACTGGATAGGACCTTCAGGGCATTATACCAGAGGGCCTGTATCTCGATGGGATACCCCTCTCGGGGGGTGCCTGCGGGAAAATCCGTGTCCATCCATGTAAAATGCGCCGGACTGAAAACAAGGCCCGATTCCGGGTCCATTTTTACGCCGTTTTGCGTCCCGTGTATCATAAAATGGCCGATTGAATGCAGCACCTCATTAAGGGTGTGCCGTCCTGCTTTTTCCGCCAGAAAAGATGGGCTTTCTTCCTTCCGGAGGAGATCACCGCATGCCGCAAAAAACCACAGCGCCGCATCGGATGTATCCCGGTTTCCCGCATCCTCTCCATTAATCATGTTGGGCAGGGTTCCCTCGTGTTCAAATCGACCGAACTGCCGGAGGACCGCGCGGGCCTCCGTCAACTTACCGGCGGCCACGAGGCCTCTGACAACGATCAGGGAATCCCGGCCCCAGTCCAGAAACCATGGGTATCCGGCGATGACCGTTTTCATGTCGCCCCGTTTGACCACATAATGGTCGAGGGCATCATCAAGGGCTCTCTCCAATGATATGGTTTGTTCCTGAGGGAACAACCGGTTTAAAGTGTCATCGTCGACCGGGTCTTCCTCGATCTGACGTTCCTCGCCTGCCCTAGATGCCCCGGCCACCAATTCAAAAGTCTTTCCCCCCTCAAGAAATACCGAAAAATAGCCCGGGCTGAACAGGTCCGAATCCGCATCAAACCCCCGTTCCTCGTCCTTGAAGTGATGTACCATGTACTGCCATTCGGGCGCCGGCTGGAAAGCACCCCTTGAGATATGCACCGAAAGGCGCTGTTGCGGCCCGTGGGGTGAAAACAGAAAACCCGGCTTTTCCCGCATGGGGGTTACCGCGTCAGGAAAAAGGGTCTCCGCTCCCTGATAAGCCTTGGTGGATTCATGAAAACTTCGCCATTCAACGTCGGGTCTCAAAACAATCTCAACGGGTTTGGAATCGCTGAGCCGTCCTTCAAACCCCTGAGCAGGATCCCGGTAAAACACCATTCGAACTTGGTTTTTCCCGGGCGCCATTTCCAGACATACCCTTAGAACCACATGTTCACCCTGCCCGGTTGGGACCCGGAAGCCCCAGCATCCCCGCGAATGCCCATCAAACTCAAACCCGTCAACACAGTGCGCATCCATATCCCGGGAATATCCCTGAAACCTGACCCACCCCCGGCAGCGCGTCAAGAGAATCAATCGGCTTTCGGGGTAATCGGAATCCATGTTTGCCGCCAGCAGCGCATCATAGCGGCTGGGAAGCGCTCCCCATTCGATGGGCGCCCGCATCATGGCGCCACACCGGTTTGTGCCCAGCAGGAGGAGGGATTTTGACATCCCATTGGAGCCGACTCCGCCAAAGTGGCTACGAGCCGACTCCGCGAAAGTGGCTACGACGGCCGGGCGGCCGGGTCGGCCAAGACGCCTTTTCACAAGGCTCTTTTCAGGCTCACACAAAAAGAGAAGTGGCGCTTCGGCATGTTCCGTGCGACCGGGCTCAAAAACGCTTAGTTCAAGGGTGCGGGGGGCATGGTCCTCGGGTGTGGCCCGGGGTTTGAACAGAATATAATACTTCCCGTCATCCAGCCCGAGGGATGCCTCAGAAGACAACACGGGCGCATTCTGCTTAGCCGTGATACTTGCACGGAAAGCCGTGTCGGCAGCGACCAACAGGAAATGCCCCGGCGGCACCATGACCTGGCGTCTTAAATCCCTCGGCCATCGCCATTGAACCACTCTGGATTCCTCACCTTGTGGATTCATTTCAGCACAAAACGCCACCGGGTCCTTTGACAATCGAGACGCCATCTCATCCGGGTCAGCGGATTCAAGGTCGCCCAACCCATGATAATAACACCACACATCAAGGGCCTTGGCGCGTAATTGCTGGTGTTTAATCCGTTCAGGAGGCTCGTTGGTTCGGTCCGGCAGCGTGCGAAACAGCGCCTCATCGTCGGGATCGGCTGTCAAGCAGAGAACCTGGCCCGGCATCAGCAAAACCCTGAAATGGCCTTCTGCCCGGTCAAGGGTCACTTTTTCACCGCCCAGTAAATCCGTCAACACATCACCTTCCAAGGGATGCGCTTCCCTATCATCCCAGCACACAACCGCTTCTTTATCATCGTCCAGGTTTGCCGCCACCAGAACCCATTTCCCCGTTGGAATATGGTGTCGCAGCAAGACCACATAATTTCCCGCGCCGCGCTGTATCATTTTTAAATCCACCCGGTCATGAAATGCCGGATGGTGTTTAAGGATCGCATTGATTCGCTGTATGTTCTCTACCTGGTTGCTGTCCGCCCCCCAGTTTAGAGACGGGGCCCCGTGAACATTGATCTTTTCCGTGGCATACCACTCCACCCCATTGGCGAAGCCAAAGGCCCCGTTGGGGGAAAAAAGGGCGCACAGTGCCGTCCGCATGCGAGCCCAGACCTTGGATCTTTCTGCCAGTCGCAGGTTATCGTGGGTTTCCGAAAAATGAACCGTCAGGCCGTCCGTCTTTGAAATTTCCATGGCCTCCGGAAGATAGTTTTCGATTTGGTCACGGGTATAATTCTGAAACAGTTCCGAATAAGCCCAGTTAAAGTTCCCTTTGCTTAAAAGATTTCGGGTCACGGATATCTTTCCACCGAGGCCTTCGTTCAAAAAAACGGTGTCCGGATACTGTTCCCTGACAGAGGCAATGATATACTGCCAGGCATGAACCGGAATCATATAGCCGGCGTCACAGCGAAACCCATCCACCCCTCGACGACACCATGTGAGAAAAACCTCCGCCATGTATTGCCAGAGGTCTTTTTGGGTGTAATCCAGCTTGGTGAGGTCTTCCCATTTCACCCCCCACGCCCCGGGCACCTGAATGGCACCCTCTTGATCCCGAACCAGCCATGAGGGATGCTTTTCATGAAGCCTTGCAGCCCATCCCGTATGGTTTATGGCAATGTCGATAAACAGCTTTGCATTCCGCTCATGTACGGCATCCACCAGTTCAGTAAACTGTTCTAAGGGCGTGGCTTTAGGATCAAATTGGGCCAGGGCCGGGTCAACGGATAAAAAGCCGAGCGCGGCGTAGGGGCTGCCGAACTGGCCCATCCGTCCGTAGGTGGTGGGTGTGGGGTGGACCGGCAGCAGTTGAATAATCCGGCATCCCAACTCAGAAAGAATGAAATCCAGCTTCTCCATAAGATCCCTGAAGGTGCCGGAGGGGGGTATTACCGTGAAGCCTGCTTTGTTCAACAGGTTTATCCCGTCCGCCATGACAGGTGTCGGTCCTGCACAGCCCGCGATATTGGGACCAAACTGCCTTACAAAAGCATTATAGATAATATTTGCACAGCACGTTTCGCTAGGCTCCACGTTGATAACAACATTTTGACCGTCCGGCCAAATGGGTGTGGTTTCATCTTCTTTTAAAAAATAACATTTGGCTTCAAAATGCCCCACCTGGCAGAGGGGAATATGGATCCGAAAAAGTGTTGCTGAAACCCTTTTCATGGGGATATCAAACCAGTCCCTCTGCAAACGGGGTTCGCCACAGCAAACCTCATCAATGATCTCACGCCGGGTGACCTCTGCGTGACCCAGATTGGTGCGAATCCATGCGTTGCCTTTCAGGCCTTTTGGCAAAGAAAGGCTGAAAACCAGCGTATCACCCTTGAACCGAAGGCGGTGTGCCCCCGGCACCGGGTCCTGGATCAGTTTATGGC